>TARA_B110000037_G_scaffold194785_1_pt1 | contig 38960 bp, 32 predicted proteins | sample TARA_B110000037 | Tara Oceans TARA_B110000037 (sample SAMEA4397196) | marine metagenome | biome: Polar Biome; feature: [MIX] marine epipelagic wind mixed layer (ENVO:01000061); material: water (ENVO:00002006), including particulate matter (ENVO:01000060) such as... | depth 10-100 m | reverse complement strand
ACCCCCCCCCCTGTACTTAGTAGTGATTTCCTCATGTTTATAGATACTAGGTGTTGTGGTGTTGAGTGAGAAATATTTTAATGACTAACAAATAAGTCTATCAATTTTTAGAATTAGAACATTAAAATTCATGAAACAGGACTGCATGTTTTGTTATATTCGCCGATAATTGAGGTGAAATAAACTTATAATATTAAAGTATTGGCATACTTATTCTATTTTACTGACAGGTTGGACACTCCTTTGTTTTTAGTTTTTTTCTCTTTTAAAATAATCAAAACTTCAATCTATTGCGGTTTTTTTAGTGTTTTATGTGTTTTTTGCATCTCATTTTACCAATGGACAAATTATTGTCTAGGGTTTTAGGTTCTTTGGCTTGGTTTTCGCGGTAATAGTATCAAAGGTTAACTAAAAACAATTATTACGTAAGAGTTATGTAGAAGTTGTTTTTAAAAATTAAAAGATAGAGTATGAGTCAAGTCAAAGAGAATAACACAGTAAAAGTAAATTATACAGGTAAGTTATCTGACGGACAGGTTTTTGACAGTTCTGAAGGAAAAGAGCCAATAGAATTTACTTTAGGACAAGGACGCTTAATTCCTGGTTTTGAGAAAGGGTTAATTGACATGGAGTTAAACGAGAAGAAAACGATTACAATTCCAAAAGAGGAAGCTTATGGAGAAGTAAATAAAGACTTAATACAGGAAGTGAAAAAATCTGAACTTCCGCAAGAGATGGCTCCAGAAGTTGGGATGGGACTTGTTTCTAAATCTCCAGATGGACAAGAAATGAATCTTCTTGTGGTAGAAGTGAGAGATGAAACAATTGTTATTGATGGAAATCATCCATTAGCAGGTAAAGAACTTATTTTTGATCTTGAAGTAATAGAAATTAAAGATACAGAACTTATAAAATAAGTTTATTTTCATTAGTGTAGTTAACAGCCTTTGCTTATTTCTTATAAGCAAAGGCTGTTGCATTTAATTTTATTTAGTGTTGTGCTGTGCTGTTTTTTAAAGGTAATCAAGTACTGCTCGTTATTTTCGATCTAAGAAATCTTGATAAGAATTCTGTGTAATAGCTTTTCCTAAAGAATCTAATTTGTGGGCAGTTTTGCCATGTTTTTCAATCGATTTTTTACTCACATAGTCAAATAAAAAGAAACTATCTTTAGAAAGTGTTCCAAAACCTTTGTTGAAAATATAATGTGCATATTGGTCTTTTGAAGAATTAAAAATATTTTTACTGAATTTAAATTCAGAATTATCTCCTTCTAATAAATCTAACAGTGTGTATGGCAAATCAACCTGACTCGAAATATGGTCTATTTCGATTCCAGTTTTATTTAAAGCACCTCCGAGCCATACCATTGGAATTTTAAATTTTTTAGGGGAGTTAAATGCGCCTGTGTGCGCTGGAGAACGATGGCCATGGTCTGCTAAGATTATAATCAGTGTATTTTTGTACCAGGGTTGTTTTTTTGCGTTTTTAATAAAGTCTCCAATAACTTTATCTGTATAGGCGTGTGCGCTTCTAAATTTATTTTCTTCGGTATCTTTCCCAAACTTATAATCACCTAGTATCTCGTATGGCTCGTGGCTTGTTAACGTCAAAGCAATTTTAAAGAAAGGTGTTTTCTGTTTATTTGCTAGATCGTCAGAAAAACGCTTCATAAAAATGTGGTCATGTGCACCCCATTTAGAGTTCCAATCTTTTTTATCAAAGTCACTACCGTCCACAAAATCAGTGATTCCAGCATTCCGTAAATAGGTATTCATATTTCCGAAATTTAAATCACCACCGTGATAAAAAGAAGTCGCGTACCCTAAATCAATCATCTTTTGCGGAAGCATTGGCAAACTTCTTGTTTTATTGGGCATTTTCATAATGCTCGTGGAAGGCTGCGGATAATAACCACTTAAAATTGCAGGAATTCCTTTGTCTGTCCGATCTCCATTTGCATAAAAATTCGTAAATAAAATACCTTCTTGGGACAGCCTGTTGAGGTTTTCTGTAACCCCAGATTCTCCTCCTAAAGCACCCACAACTTTTGCCGTTAAACTTTCCCAAATAATCATAATTACATTTGGTTTTTTTGTATTTAAAATTGTTTTTTCATTATTTTTTAAAAGGGAATTCCGATTCCTGTTAATAATGGCTTTTGCAGCTTCGTTCGTGAAGTTAACATACGGATTGCCCCCGTCAGTAGTATGTGTTAATGCGTTGGAAAAGTTCCAAATAAAATTGAGGGCAGCGTGGTTAGCAAACATTTCACTCGAAAAATAAACATTACTCTGGTTTACAGGAATCGTTTGCAGACCACCCCTTATTGGAATCAATAAGAATAAGACAATGAATATAAAAACAGGAGCTTGTTTCCAGCTTCCTGCGTTGATTTTTTTGGTATTTTTTTCAATAGTTTTTTTAAATATTTTCATAAAAACAAAAGAAATCACAATCCAGAAAATAAGGCCAAAGATCAGTTGAGATGCTGCAACAGATGCAAGCATCACTTCTGGAGTATTTAAATATGTAAACAGCGTTGTGTCTAATCGGGTTCCCCAAGAAGCATATAAGCTGGCATCAACTATCAATAAGAGCGAAAGTGCGATTAAAACAATGTAAGAATACCATTTTATAAAATTCCCTATTTTTTTGGGACTACTAAATAACGAGAATAGAATTAATAAAAAAGGAAGTATGCAAAGATATCCAGAAAAAGAAGCATCTAATCTAGCCCCGTATAAAAAAGTTTTTAAAGACGTGCTTACAGGTATATTTTGAGTTTTTTCGTAATAAAAGAGTAGAAAAAATAAACGAGCAAAAATAAAATAACCGATCCATAGACAGAAATAAGAAAGGTTGAACACAAGTCTGTTTTTAATATTTTTCAATTTTTCAATTTTAGTAGTTCATATCTTGTTAGAGTATTGTTCACAGCTTCAATTCTTCAAAGGCCTAAGAGTTCTCTGTTACTTTTAGTCGCGCTTTGGCCGTTACTGAAATATCAGAAAACTCTTTGTTTAAATATTTTAAATAACCCGTAATCGCAATCATAGCTGCATTGTCAGTGGTGAATTCAAATTTAGGAATATAAGTAGTCCATCCAAAGTGTTGTTCAGCTAATTTTAAACGACTCCTAATTTCAGAATTAGCAGAAACACCGCCAGCAATCGCAATATGTTTTATATTTGTTTGTTTTACCGCGTTTTTTAATTTGTCCATTAAAATTTCTACAATTGTAAACTGAATGGAGGCACAAATATCGTTTAGGTTTTCTTCAATAAAATGGGCATTTATTCTTTGCTGTTTTTGAATGAAATAAAGAATACCTGTTTTTAGGCCACTAAAGCTAAAATCTAAATCGCCAACTTTTGGTTTCGTAAAAGCAAAAGCTTTTGGATTTCCTAATTTCGCATGTGCATCTATTAAGGGACCTCCTGGATATGGCAACCCTAAAATTTTCGCAGACTTATCAAAAGCTTCACCTACGGCATCATCGATTGTTTCTCCTAAAACCTCCATTTTAAAATGTTCAGTAACTTTTACAATTTGTGTATGCCCCCCGCTGATAGTAAGGCAAATAAAAGGAAATGGCGGGATTTTAGAAGTACTGTCAATGATGAAATGCGCTAGAATATGTGCTTGCATATGGTTTACGTCTATTAAGGGAATATTTAAACCCAAAGCTAATGATTTTGCAAAAGACGTACCTACTAATAAAGATCCCATTAAACCAGGTCCCCTTGTAAAAGCAATAGCAGACAGCTTATTTCTCGTTATTTGTGCGTGTTCTAGTGCTTGTTGAATTACCGGTACAATGTTTTGCTGGTGTGCTCTGGAGGCCAACTCAGGCACAACGCCTCCATATTTAGAATGTACTTCTTGGTTTGCAATAATATTACTCAGTACTTTTCCGTCACAGATTACAGAAGCGCTGGTGTCATCACAAGAGGATTCGATTCCTAAAATATATATGGGTGTTTTCATGAATGTGATAAAATCTAATGCAGCGAAATTAAGTATAATTTTTTGGTTGATTTTCCTTTTTTTTAGAATAGAAATTTAAATCTTTGCTAAATTTGCGCTTTCTTTGCACTACTTGGCAATATTTTTGATTACTTTTCTTTTTATATTGTGAATAGTGCTAAAATTTTTAGGTCATCAGAAACGTGGGGAATAATATATTAAAATGGCTAGGGTACAGTATACTCCTTCTGGTGCTAGTTAGTCTTTTGCTTTCTACTTCTATTGTTCAAACAAACTTAGGAAACTTGGCTACGAAGAGAATCAATCAAAAATTTGGTACAAACCTAAACATTGGTAAAATAAATATATCTTTTTTAGGGACTGTAGCCTTAAAAGATATTCAAATTCGAGATCACCACCAGGACACTTTAATTTTTGTAAAGACGCTGAGTATTTCTTTAGTAAATGGTAGGAAAATTATAGATGGAAATTTACTCTTTGGAGATGTTTCGATAGAGGACGCTTATTGTTACATAAAAACATATCGAGGGGAGAACAATAGTAACATGACTATTTTTGCGGATAGTTTTCGCAGTGATACCCCTAAAGACTCTTTAGATCCGTTATTTACTTTAAAAGCTGAAAATGTCTTCGTGCAAAATTTAGATTTTAAATTAATAAACGAGAATAATCAAAATCCTTTAAAGTTTTCTGCAAGTAATGTAGGTGGTAATTTAGAGGAGATGGCAATTGTTGGTGCTGATTTTTCAGCAAAAGCAAGGGGGTTGTATTTTAAAACAAACCAAGGGATACAAGTTACCAATCTAACAACCAACTATAGATATGGTCTAAATGCGATGTATTTAAACAATATGAGGTTGGAAACTGAGAATTCTAATTTAATTGGTGACCTCCTTTTTAAATACAAAATAGGGGGTTTAGCTGATTTTAGTGATGCCGTGAACATTGAAGCAAATTTTAAAGAAAGTAAAGTAAAAATTTTAGATTTAAAAAAATTTTATAAAGAGTTAAACGGAGGAGACGTGGTCTCTTTTTCAGGGAAATTAAATGGAAATTTGAATGATTTCGATCTTAAAAAATTAATACTAACCTCAGAAAAAGGAATCCATTTAAATGGAGATTTGTCGTTTAAAAATGCGGTAAACTCCGAAAGGGGTTTTATTTTTAATTCTGACTTAAATAATTTAACAGCAACTTATAAGGAACTTAGAGGCATCTTACCAAATGTTTTAGGCAAGATATTACCCTCAGAATTAGACAAGCTTGGGCAGTTTGATCTTCAAGGAAAAGTGCAGTTAACACCATCTTTCATAGAGGCAAATGTTCAGGTGAAATCTCAAATAGGTACTTTTATTTCTGATTTAAAAATTACGGAGATATCGGCAATTGACACCGCTTCCTATTCTGGAGATATTCAACTGGAGTCGTTTGATATTGGCGTTTTATTTAACAACCCTTTGTTTGGTGAAATCTTTTTAAAAGGGCAAGTGAACGGTCGTGGGTTTAAATTAGAAAACATAAATACGAAGTTCATAGGAAACATTGCGGAGTTTAATTTTAATGGGTATCAGTACAAAAATATTGTTGCGAATGGACAATATCAAAACAATAAATTTGATGGTGGACTGGTCATCGATGATGCTAATTTTAAAATGAAATTTGATGGGCTAGCAGACATGTCTGAGGCAGTGCACAAGTTTGATTTTAAATCGGATATTTCCTATTTAAACCTTAAGAAAACTAATCTTTTTAAAAGAGATTCAATCTCGATTGTGAAAGGAGCAATGACTTTAGATATTAAAGGCAACGCTCTTAATGATATACTAGGAAAGGCAGTTTTTAAAAATGTGCTATATACAAATCAAGAAAAAGAATATCGTTTTAAAGAGTTTATGGTTAGCTCTTCGTTAAAAGATAGTATTAAAACTATTGATATTGCTTCTAATGACATTGTCCAAGGTTATATTAGAGGTAAATTTTCATTTTCGGAACTTCTAAAAGTGGCTCAAAATGCGTTGGGAAGTATTTATACGAATTATCAGCCTTATGAGGTTGCTTCCAATCAGTTTTTGGATTTTAATTTTACGATTTATAATCAAATTGTGAATGTATTTTTTCCGGAAATTTTTATCGATAATAAAACAAAAATAAAAGGTAAAATAAATGGAGGTAAGAACCTATTTCGACTGCACCTTTCTTCTCCTAGAATTGCGCTTTATGGAGCAGATATAAAGACAGTTTCATTAAGAACAGATACGAAGAATCCGTTCTATAATACTTCCTTAACAGCGCAGGAAGTAAAGACAAAATATTATAATATTTCTAAGCTAAACCTTCTAAATAGAACTGAAAATGATACCCTGTATTTTAAATCTGTTTTTAAAGGAGGGAAAAGAAAAAATGAAGATTTTAATCTTGATTTTTTCTACACTTTTAATCCAGAGAAAAAAGCTGTATTAGGTTTTGAAAAATCATCATTTATTTTTAAAGAGAATACCTGGAATATTAATCCAGATAAAAACAATACCGATAAAATTACATTTGATTTAAAAACAAATGAGTTTGTTTTTAGTCAATTTATGTTAGTTTCAGGCGAACAAAAAATTGAATTTACAGGCAATTTAAAAGGTACAGAAGAAAAGGTACTTTTAGCAGATTTCACAAAATTAAAATTACAAAGTTTTTTACCCAAAATAGATAGTTTAGCTTTAGGAGGAGAGCTTTCGGGACATTTAGATTTTGTGCAAAAAGGAGGTGATTATGCTCCAGAGGGCCTTTTAACTGTAAAAGATTTTGAAGTCAATGACTTTAAGCAAGGGGATCTTTCTATCAATGTAAAAGGAGAAAATTCATATAAAAAATATCAAGTAGCCGTAGCCATAGAAAATGAAGATGCTAAAAGTATTTCAGCAAAGGGAATTTTAGACTTCTCATTGGAAAGACCAATTGTTGACTTAAATGTTTTTTTAGAAGCTTTCAAGTTGGAAGCATTTAGTCCATTAGGTAAAAATGTTTTGTCTTCTCTACGAGGAACGGCAACTGGAGACTTTACTTTAAGGGGGTTTTTGGGAAATCCAGATATGGAAGGTGAGCTTCGACTTGAAAAAGCAGGTTTAAAATTTCCTTATTTGAATGTTGATTATGATTTTGAAGGAGAATCCGTAATTACGCTTTTACAGCAGTCTTTTATTTTAGAAGATTTTGTTTTGGTAGATACAAAAAAGAAATCAAGAGGTGTTTTCAAAGGAGATATTTCGCACAATAATTTTAAGCAGTGGTTCTTAAGTTTGAAAATAGACAGTGATAATCTATTGGTTTTGGATACAGAAAATTCTGAGGAATCGCAGTACTACGGTTCTGCTTTTATAGATGGTTCTGCTGCCATTTATGGTTTAACAGACCGATTGACAATAGACCTTAACGTGAAGACAATGCCAGGGACTATTTTTGTAGTCCCTATAAAAGATATTGAAACTGTGGATAGTTATAATCTTATCCATTTTAAATCAGATGAGATAAAGACACAGGAAATACAGAAAGAAGTTGCTTTAGAAGCTCTAAAGGGACTCACGTTAAATATAGATTTAGAAGTAACAAAAGATGCAGTTGCTCAGGTTGTAATTGATGAGGTTTATGGAAGTCAATTATCGGGAAGAGGTGCTGGAAATCTTCAAATAGAAATTAATACGAGAGGGACTTTTAATATGTTTGGAGACTATGTAGTAGATAGCGGAGTGTATGACTTTAAGTATGGTGGGTTTGTAAATAGGCCTTTTACAATTCAAAAAGGTGGAACTGTTTCTTGGAATGGAAATCCGGCAGATGCAAATTTAGAGGTAACGGCGGTATACAAAGCGAAAGCAAACCCAGGAGTTTTGTTGGAGAACTTTAATGCGAATCGAAATATAGAAGTTGATTTAGTAACAAGAATTACTGGAAGTTTATTCAATTCAAAACAAGAACTAGACATCCAATTATCGAATGTTGAAGCATCTATTGCAAATGAATTGGAGTTTATTTTGAACGATAATAATGTCAATGAAAAAACAACTCAGTTTATATCACTTTTAGCTTTTGGTAATTTTGTGAACCCTGATAAAGTTGATTTTGATGCCAATACAACGATCACAAACACCGCTTCAAGTGCTATTGCAGCTGCTTTCTCTGGACTCTTAAACAATCCTGAAAGTAAATTCCAGTTAGGTGTAGATTATCAGCAAGGACAAAACGACAACGACTTGGAGCGTTTAAACACAGACAATCAAGTGGACTTATCAGTAAGTACTCAGGTTAGCGACAGAATCATTATCAATGGGAAAGTAGGTGTTCCAATTGGCACACAGACGCAGGCAAGTGTTGTAGGTGAAGTAAAAGTAGAGGTTTTATTAAATAAAGAGGGAACTTTTAGAGGGACTATCTTTAACAGACAAAATGAAATTCAATACACGGCAGAGGATCAGGGCTATACGCAAGGAATTGGGTTGTCTTATCAAGTGAATTTCAATACGCTTTCTGGTTTGCTTAAAAGTGCTGCCGCTAAAAGGCAAAAGAATTTAAAAGCAGGTCTTTTAATCAAAAGAGATAATACCAAAATAAAACAGGTTTTGGCTGAAGACTATGGGGGGAATTAACGATGAATTCTAAAATTCGTTAAAAAACAAATTTTCAAGAAGCACGAAACTATGTATATTAGTTTTTATAAATTACAACATTAAAATTTACAGATTAAACTGCTTTACTAAATTCATATTCCTTTAAAATAAAGGGGAAATAGGCTAAAACGATTTCGTAGATTTATATATATATATGCTTAAAAAGCATTAATTTTACACGAGCAATATGGAAAAAATTAAAAAAATAGCAGTCATGACGTCTGGAGGAGATGCTCCAGGGATGAATGCGGCAATAAGATCTGTGGTAAGAGCATGTGCTTATTATGACGTGAGTTGCGTTGGAATATACAGAGGTTATGAAGGCCTCATAGAAGGGGATTTTATTGAATTAACAGCAAGAAGCGTTAACAATATAATTAATAAAGGAGGTACTATTTTAAAGTCTGCACGTTCTAAAGAATTTAGAACTAAAGAAGGACGCAAAAAGGCATTCCAAAATTTAAAAGAAAACGAAATTGAAGGTATGGTTGTTATTGGAGGAGATGGTTCTTTCACAGGAGCAGTAATCTTTAATGAAGAATATAAGTTTCCAATAATTGGAATTCCAGGAACAATAGACAACGATATTTTTGGAACAACGCACACCATTGGTTATGACACTGCTTTAAATACAGCTGTAGAGGCAATTGATAAAATAAGAGATACCGCGTCTTCACATAATAGATTGTTTTTTGTAGAGGTTATGGGTAGGGATGCTGGTTTTATCGCATTAAATGCAGGTGTAGGAGCGGGTGCAGAAGAAATTTTAATTCCTGAAGAAGATTTAGGGTTAGATAGAATGTTAGAGTCTCTTAAAAAGAGCAGAAAAGCTGGGAAGTCTTCAAGTATTGTCGTAGTGGCTGAAGGAGACAAGTCAGGTAGGAATGTATATGAATTGGCGAAATATGTAGAGGAGAATTTACCAGAATATGATGTAAGGGTGTCTGTTTTAGGCCATATGCAAAGAGGGGGCTCACCTTCTTGTTTTGACCGAGTTTTAGCCAGCAGGTTAGGTGTAAAATCGGTTGAATTATTATTAGACGGCCAAACAAATTTGATGGTAGGTCTAAGTAATAATGAGGTAATTAGTACAAGTATTAAGGAAGCAATAACGGGGGGTCATTTAATTAATCAAGAACTTTTAAGAGTTTCTGATATTATGACGACATAATTTAAATTAGTAATTAAAGATTAAAAAATGATAAAAATAGGAATTAACGGATTTGGAAGAATTGGTAGGTTAGCATTCAGATCTTCGGTGGCAAGAGAGAATGTTCAGGTAGTAGGTATTAATGATTTATTAGATGTAGATTATTTGGCATACATGTTAAAATATGATTCAGTTCATGGGCCATTTGACGGAACTGTAGCGGTAAAAGACGGTAAGTTAGTTGTCAACGGTAATGAAATTAGAATTACAGCAGAAAGAGATCCTGCAAACTTAAAATGGGATGAAATTGGTGCTGAATATGTAATAGAGTCTACAGGATTTTTCTTAACCGAAGAGACTGCTGGGAAACACTTATTAGCAGGTGCTAAAAAAGTGGTTTTATCTGCACCCTCTAAGGATCATACACCTATGTTTGTAATGGGTGTAAACAACACAGAATTAAAAGCAGACCAAAATATATTTTCGAACGCTTCGTGCACAACAAACTGTTTAGCACCAATAACAAAAGTGTTAAATGATAACTTTGGTATTGTAGAAGGTCTTATGACTACGGTGCATGCTGCCACAGCAACGCAAAAAACAGTAGACAGTCCTTCAATGAAAGACTGGAGAGGTGGTAGATCAGCAATTCACAATATCATTCCTTCGTCTACAGGCGCTGCAAAAGCAGTTGGAAAGGTAATTCCTTCAATGAATGGTAAACTAACTGGTATGGCTTTTAGAGTTCCAACAATGGATGTTTCTGTAGTAGATTTAACTGTAAAGTTAGAAAAAGCAGCTACCTACGAAGAAATTTGTGCAGCCATGAAAGCGGCCTCTGAAAGTGGTCCAATGAAAGGGGTTTTAGGATATACTGAAGAATTAGTAGTTTCTCAAGATTTTATTGGGGATACAAGAACTTCAATTTTTGATGCAAATGCAGGAATTGCATTGAATGATAATTTTGTAAAGGTTGTTTCTTGGTATGACAATGAAATGGGATACTCTACGAAGATAGTAGACCTAATTGAATATGCTGCAACATTGTAATTACACAAATAAAATGAATAAAAAACCTGATTGCTGCAATGCGATCAGGTTTTTTTATGCTTTGTATTTGATACCAGACAGGGGGAACTTTTGAAAGCTACCTTACTAAAACTATTTCACAGCGATCATGCTAATTTCTACATTTACAAATTTCGGTAAATTTGCAACTTCTACAGTCTCTCTTGCAGGTGCTGTCTCATTATTAAAATACATGCCATATACTTCATTGATTTCAGAGAAGTTGTGCATGTCAGAGATAAAAATAGAGGATTTTACAACATTTTCAAAAGTCATTCCAGCAGCTAACAAGACCTCTTTCATGTTTTCCATAACTTGTTTTGTCTCCGCTTTTATGTTCGCTATCACTAAATCCCCATTTTCCGGATTAATTGCAATTTGTCCTGAGGTATATAAGGTGTTTCCTGACAAAACAGCTTGATTGTATGGCCCAAGCGGGGCTGGCGCTTTTTTTGTTGTAATTATTTTTTTCATTTTATGAATGTTTTTTTCTAATACTTTACAGGCACTTAGTGTTTTGGTTCCGTTTTTTTTTAAATTCAGATAAACTCCTTACAATAAAAAGCCTATCGTAACTTTCTTCTTTTAAATTCAAGTTGATCAAAAAAATATGTTTTATAGACCTTTTAAACTGTTTAAATTTATAGTAAAAAGGCTCTCTTATTCTCCTATTATAGAAAGCTTGATCGACTATAGAGGTCATTATCTCATTCCTTTTTAATTTTTAAATTAGTGCTTGTTTTTAAACTTTTAAACTCGTGATGAAAAGAATTTAATTAAAATAATTTTCTATCTGGCGGCTTATTTTTATCCCATTTTAAATCTGACAAAATGGAAGATTTTACCCCAATGAAAAAGGTGTAAGAAGAGTTAGTTCCAAAAGGAACCCAGTTAAAATTGAAATTCCAGCTATCTAAATCTCTTGTAAAATTAAATCTCGAAAAAGTAAAAGCCCCTCCTAAAACGTCATAACCAGAAGAGTATCCAACTTTCCATTTTGGGGATAACTCTACATTTCCACTGAACATGACACTGTGCACTCCAATATCGCCGCCATCGAGACCGTTATCCCGATAGTTGGCAGAATAAGCGAGATTAATAGACCATGGGATGTCTGCTTGATATAGGTTTGCTGTTTTATTTTTATCTTTTACTTTTGAAGAATTATTTCTATCGCCAAACCTGTCTGTTGGGTTTATATCTGCACCAATAACGTCTTGTGTATTGTTGGGGTCGTTGTTGTTTCCTTTGTTGCTATCTTCTTTGTTCTTTTTGAAATCTTCACTAGAAATTGCATAGTTTGCAGTTAAATTTGCATTTGTTAATCTCAAGCCTAAAATATTATCATTGAATTCATTGATTCTCATAGGTGCTCCTGTTGCGGAGGCTATTACCTTGTAAGGATCAAATGAACCATTTAAATTTATGGCTAATTTATCTTTAAATAGTCGGGTTCCGGCGGAAAAACTTACTGGAGACCAGCGCAAACTGTCGGCAGCAATATTATAGGCGCTATTAAAGTTTAGATTGTTTAACAGCATTATTTTTTCATCCTCTTCGTCACTTTCAGGGTCTTTAGGTGCAAGTTTCGCTTCTAAAACATTATTCAAAGACATGCCAATAGAGTTGCTTACTCCGGCAGAGGGACCTCCATAAATACCTTGATCAAAAAGTGTATAATCTTTCAGGTCACTAGGATCGTTACTCGCTTGCACCTGTTGTATATATTTATCCTTAAAGTCAGGTCTGTAAGAATAGGAAATAGAAGGTCTGATGGTATGACGGATGCCTTTTAGGCGCCCTTTTTTAAAGTTGAAGGTTCCATAGATATTTGTTGATAAACTTGCGCCTGCATTGTATTCTCTGTAGCTTTTAAAACCTCTTAAAGTATCTGTTACAATTACATTTTCAGAAACATCGTATTTTTTTTGAATGTAATCAAACTGCCATGTTTCTTTATAGTTTACACTCGGAGAGAGCGTTAGGTAGGTAAGTACTTTGATATTTGTATTGGTTCCAGTTCTTTGTTGCATTCCGGCTCGAGCGGTTTCAAACATTTTGGCTGTTAGAAAATCATCATCAGAAGTATTAATTAAATATTTACCATCCAAGGTGTAATTAAATCCCATTTTTTGAATTGGATTCTTCTTTACTCCTCCTTTTCCTGCAAATGGATAAATCCTATTCATATTCAAGTTTAAGGAAGGTAAGGTCATGGTAATTTGCTCTGTATTGGTGTTCTGCTGATGCTGTGCCGTAACATTTAAGTTAAAAGGGGTACCTACAAAAGTTTTGCTGTAGTTTATAGAAGAATTAAAGGTATTTGTTTGCGTTTGGGCGATGTTAAACTGATTTTGAGACTCTCTAAAAAATTTAGAACTTCCTAGATTTACAGAGGCCGAAAATCTAGAATTAGGGCTTGCTTTTGAGTCTTGACTGTGCGACCATCTGATATTAAAGTTATTTGCTTTACTATAGTCATCAAAACCGCGAATTCCATTGATGTTGTTTTCAAAATTAAAATTAAAAGTACCGTTAAATCGATATCTTTTGTTATAATTTGAATTCGCACGAAAACCCCAGCTTCCATTAGCATACGCATCACCGGTAATTCCTAAATCAATATAATCACTTATCGCAAAATAGTAACCACCGTTTTGAAACCCAATACCTCTTGAGCTACTTCCGCTGTCTAGCGCAGGAATTAGAAACCCTGAAACACTCGTTTGGGAAGTCGGAAAATAGGCAAATGGCAAATATATTGGTGTGGGTACATCTGCAAGAAATAGTTGACTACCACCAACAATTATTTTCTTACCTGGTATAATTTTGGCTTTACTTGTGCCAATATAGTAATCTAATTTTTCGGAAGTAGTGAATTTAATTTCGCGAACGTATATAGTGGAATCATTAACTCTTTTTGTTTTTTCTCCAAAGGTAAACATCTCACCCTGTTTTGTTTTTAAGCCGTAGATAAGTGCTTTTTTGGACTTGAAATTATAAACCATGGAATCTTGCTCAGTTTCTTCGGAACCTTGCTTAAAAATAGGTATTTGTGAATACCCGACACTGTCTTTAATTCCTTTTGCAAAGAGGGTGTTTTTAGTATAATCAACAATAATAATACCTGCTTTTAGGTCGATGTCTGTATAGGTGACATGGGCTTCATTATAGAGCGTTATCGTTTTGTTTTTTGCATTTTGCGTGGTGTAGTCTTTTGCGGTATGCACGATAATATCCTGAATAGCCTCTTTTGGTTGTAAAGAATCTAAAGCAATCGTGTCCTTTTTCTCAAAGAGTAAAGAGTCTTGTTTTATGATAATAGGAGAAAACGTTTTGCTAAAAGGAACACTGTCTTTAAGCACTCTCGGAGCTAGAGTTTTTTCAAATGAATTTAGGTCTTGAGAAAAACCTGGCTTTGTAAAAAATAAGCAGCAAAAGAAAAGTATGTATGATAGGTTTGTTTGCAATGCTTTAAATGCTATTTTTGTATGTAAGTAAAAATAGGATGTCCTATTTTAAATACCTAATTAAGTTTTCAAAATTAGTAAAATTTTATTAATGCGATCCCAACAAAACCACAAAAAGATTATCAAAAGAAAAATACTGGTATTACTGCTGCTTATATTTGCATGCCAAAGTGTTTCAACGTACGCACAAAAGGAGTATGTTGTTGTCTTAGACGCCGGTCATGGAGGTCATGACCCTGGAAATATAGGGGGTGGATATCGGGAGAAAAATATTGCTTTAAAAGTGGTTTTAAAAGTTGGTGAAAAGCTAAAACAGTATAAAGAGGTGAAAGTGCTATATACTAGAGAAAAAGATGTTTTTGTAGATTTATGGAAAAGAGGGGACATTGCCAATCACGCAAAGGCAGACTTATTTGTATCTATTCATTGCGATTCCCATACTTCAAATGCTTTCGGTGCAGGAACCTTTGTTTTAGGTTTAAGAGGAAATAAGAAAAATTTAGAGATCGCAAAAAGAGAAAATGCCGTGATCCTTTTAGAAGACAATTACAGAGATAAGTACAAGGGTTTTGATCCGAACTCTGCAGAGTCTGTGATCGGTTTGTCATTGTTGCAAGAAGAAAATTTAGATAAAAGCTTAGCGATTGCAAGTCTAATTCAAAATAATTTTACTTTTAAATTGAAAAGAAACAATAGGAAAGTAAAGCAGGATAATTTTCAAGTATTGAGAGAAACAATAATGCCAAGTGTACTTATAGAGCTTGGTTTTTTAACAAATAAAAAAGAGGGTAGGTTTTTAAATTCTAATAATGGGCAACTTAAAATGGCAAATGAAGTAGCAGATGCTATTTATAAATATATTAAGAATTTAAAATTAAATACAATTACAGAGAGTCGCAGCGCAAGAAATGTTAATCAAATTATTGAATTTAAAGTGCAAATTGCCTCCGGTAAAAATAGAATAGCAACAAAATCCTATAATTTTAATGGCTTAAAGGATGTCGAAATAATTTCATTTTCTGGTCTTTATAAATATTATTATGGAGCGAATACCAACTACAGTGCAATGGCAGTAGCATTAAGTAATGCAAAATCTAAAGGATATAGGTCTGCTTTTATCGTTGCTTTTAAAAATGGTAGAAAAATTTCGGTACAAGAAGCCTTAAAAATCCAACAGGATTAAAGGTTTCTATTGAAAAAATAGTAGTAATTTTGTTCTAAAATTGGAAGACATGTCAAAGGAGTTAAAATTAGGAATTATTACAGTAGGAATTATTATAATTTTTATTTGGGGATTTAATTTCCTGAAAGGTAAAAACTTATTTGCCTCTGGTACTCGAATTTTTCAGGTAGAGTATGCCAAAATTGGAGGGCTTTCAAAATCTAGTCCAGTTACCATAAATGGTTTAAAAGTTGGTAAAGTAGATAAAATAGAATTCGACACAAGTAAAGAAAAAAAAGGTTCCTTAATTGTAACTTTTATTGTAGAAAATACTTTTGAGTTTTCAAAAAAAAGTATTGTAAAAATATACTCTCCCAACCCTTTAAGTGGTTCTAGTTTGGCCATAATTCCCAATTATGAAGGTGAAATAGCGATCTCTGGTGATCTGCTATTTGGTGAAATGGAAGAAAGTCTATTTACTTCTATAGGGGAAAGATTAAATCCGTTGCAGCAGAAAATAGAAAGAGTAATTGTGCGAACAGATACTTTGTTTAGTAGTATTAATAAAGTGCTAAATGAGAATACCATCAATGAAATTAAGAGTTCTGTTTCTAATTTATCGGGAGCAATTACTGATATTAGAACTACGATTCAAGCTGTAAATTCCGTGGTTGCTAACAATCAGGAAAACTTAACAAGTACTATTGAAAACACCAAGAAAATTACCGAAAACTTCAGTAAAGTATCCGATAGTATTAGTGCAATAGATTTCGGGAAAATGGTGGTGCAAGCGGAAGAGGCTGTTGGTAATTTTAATGAGATGTCTCGGAGAATAAACAATGGAGAAGGCACTGTTGGTAAGTTGCTTAATGATGAAAAAATGTACGATAATTTAGAAGCAGCTACCAAAGAACTTGAAGAACTGCTTAGAGATATAAAGTTACATCCCAAAAGATACATTCATTTCTCTATCTTTGGAAAAAATCCAGTTCCGTATGCTGAGGAAATAAAAAATTAATTTTAACCATTAGCAACATTTAAATGCAATACCTACCAAACCTGCTCTTTGCAATCGCTTTAATCTTCGGGCTCAGTTTTTTTGTGATGAATATTTGCAAAATTTTCAGAAATATAAACTTAGGAAAGGAGATCGATAGAACGGACAATAAATCGGCACGTTGGAAAAATATGTTTAAGATTGCCCTGGGACAATCTAAAATGGTACGAAGACCTTTTTCAGGTTTTTTACATGTAGTGGTTTATGTAGGATTTGTAATTATTAATATTGAGGTTTTAGAAATCGTTATTGACGGTTTATTGGGCACGCATAGAATTTTTCAAAGTTTCTTAAGTGCTTCTTTTTATGCCTTTTTAATCTCAACTTTTGAGATCTTAGCCGCATTGGTGTTTGTTGCAGTTACTCTTTTTTGGACGCGCAGAAATTTAGCAAATATCAAACGTTTCCTAAACCCCGAAATGAAAGGTTGGCCGAAGATGGATGGAAATATAATATTATATTTTGAGATGGTGTTAATGACCCTTTTTCTAGTCATGAATGCAACGGATACAGCTTTTCAAGAAGGAGGTATTGGAAATCCAATAAGTCAGTTTGTTGTGCCATTATTTGAGGGATTTTCAGCAGATGGGCTGCATGCAATTGAGCGCACAGCCTGGTGGTTGCATATTGTTGGAATTTTGGTTTTCTTAAACTATCTTTTCTATTCTAAACATTTACACATTTTACTAGCTTTTCCAAATACTTTTTTTGCAAATTTAAATCCGAAAGGACAATTTAATAATTTAGAAGCCGTTACCAGCGAAGTGAAACTAATGATGGATCCAGACGCGGATCCATATGCAACGCCTGAACCAGGAGCAGCAGAAGAAATCCCGGATAAATTTGGAGCATCAGACGTTTTAGATTTGAATAAAATACAGCTTTTAAACGCTTATACATGCACGGAATGTGGACGCTGCACTTCTGCTTGTCCTGCAAATTTAACGGGGAAAAAATTATCTCCTCGTAAAATTATGATGGATACCAGGGATCGTTTAGAGGAGGTTGGTAGAAATATAGATGCAAATGGAGGTGCGTTTAAAGAGGACGGCAAGCAATTATTAAATGATTATATTTTACCAGAAGAACTTTGGGCGTGCACAAGTTGCAACGCATGTGTAGAAGAGTGTCCTGTGAATATAGACCCACTTTCTATAATCATGGATATGAGAAGATATTTAGTAATGGAAGAGAGTGCTGCTCCCCAAGAATTAAATATGATGATGACAAATATAGAAAACAATGGAGCGCCTTGGCAATACAACCAGCAGGATCGATTAAATTGGGCAAACGAAGAGTAACCGAATTTTAAATGGCGCGTTTTTAATTATAATTTAAAGTTTAAAACGAACCACTCAAAACTATAAATATGACAGTACCTACAATGGCAGATATGATGGCTCAGGGAAAACAACCAGAAGTGTTGTTTTGGGTGGGTGCTGCAGGAAGTTATGATGACAGAGCAAAAAAAATAACAAGGGCATTTGTAAAAATATTACAACAAGCAAAAGTAGATTTTGCTGTTTTAGGTGTCGAAGAGTCGTCTACTGGAGACGCCGCTAAAAGAGCTGGGAATGAGTTTCTGTTTCAGATGCAAGCAATGATGAATATTGAAGTTTTAAACGGGTACGAGGTCAAAAAAATTGTGACTTGTGATCCACATTCTTTCAATACTTTTAAAAATGAATATCCAGGTTTAGGAGGTAATTATGAGGTTTTTCATCATACACAGTTTATACAAAATTTAATAGCTGAAGGACGCTTGCAGATTGACGAAACCACACTTCAAGGAAAAAGAGTAACCTTTCACGATCCTTGCTATTTAGGAAGAGGAAATGATGTATATGAATCTCCAAGAGATTTAGTTAGGAGATTGGGTGTGAATTTAACAGAAATGAAACGCAATAAGAGAACCGCTTTGTGCTGTGGTGCTGGAGGTGCTCAAATGTTTAAAGATGCAGAAGCTGGGGATAAAGAAGTAAATGTTTTAAGAACAGAAGAAGCTTTAGAAACAACACCGGATATCATTGCTACAGGTTGCCCATATTGCAATACAATGATGACTGATGGAATTAAGTTCAAAGAAAAAGAAACCACCGTTGTGGTTAAAGATATTGCAGAATTAATTGCAGAAGCAAATAACTTATAAAATGAAAAATATATTTTTAGTCATGTTTTGCACCTTCTTTTTTTCATGTATTAACGATGAGAAAAAGGAAAAAGCTCCTTTTGAAACCATTCCGGCGAAGGAAGTAATTTTCTCAAAGGAATCGATTGAACCAGAAAAGAAATTACTTTTTACAGTTCAAATAGCAGCAAGTAAAAAAGCAAATAAAAAATTTGAAGCCATAGAAAATATTGTCCTTTTTAAGGAAGGTGCATTTGTGAAATATAGGTCTGGTAGTTTTGAGACGTATAAAGAGGCGAAAGAACATAAAAAACAATTGGTAAAAAGATACAAAGGTGCCTTTGTGCAGGCTTTATTAAATAATGTGCCAATATCTATTACTACGGCTTTAGCGCATTAATTTTTATGACAGATTTTTTTCAAAACAATGCCGTCACTTCATATCCAGAGATTACTCAAACTGATTTTAAATCTATCAATAAAAGGTATTTTAAAGTAATTGTGATTCAAACAACTTTAATTTTTACAGTATTGTTTATTGCTATTATTTTTATGAATTACAAAGACCTCTTCGAATGGTCCGAGTATTCAGTTTGGTTGTATGTAATGCTGTCATTTATTTTTATCGTGATTTTGTTTTTAAAAATCATTGGTTTTAAAAAAAGGAAATATGCGGTTAGAGAGAAAGACATCTCCTACAAGAAAGGTGTTTTCTTTAGGAGTTTAACTACAGTTCCTTTTAACAGGATTCAGCATATAGAGATAGATCAGGGTCCTGTTGCGCGTTATTTTGGTTTGGTTGCATTGAGTGTGTTTACTGCGGGAGATAGTAGTGACGATTTAAAGGTGTCTGGACTTTTAAAAAAGGACGCCGTGCAGATAAAAGAATTCATTAGTACTAAAATAGATGGATAGCATAGAAAACTTTCGCCAATTCAGAAGGCAGTCTAAAAAAGGGATTCTGGTAATTTATTTAAATCTATTGTATAAGACACTAAAAGCCTTCTGGTTGCTGCTCATTATTTTTATCCAAAAGTTTTCTAATATTTCAGAGACCACTATTTTTTATATTTATTTGGGAGTTGCGGGATTGCTTTTATTTTTCTTAATAAGAGCCTATTTTATTTTTATAAACTTTCAATTTAAAATAGAAAATCAGCATTTTATTTTAAAAAAAGGAATTTTTAAAAAAACAAGTATTTCTATTCCTTTTGACAGAATACAGAATATCAATTTCAAGCAAAATATTATTCAGCAATTAATCAAGGTGCATGAAGTAAACATTGAGACTGCAGGTTCTAGTAAGGCCGAAATTTCTATTAAAGCACTGTCTTTTAAAGAGGCAAGTACTTTAAAGAACGCAGTGACTATTGAGGAATATTCGCGAGAATTTGAGAATAAAGAAACTATAAAACCTCTACTAAAGGTCGGTTTAAAGGCGCTAATGAAAGTGAGCCTTACGGAAAATCATCTGCAAAGTTTAGTGTTATTATTTGCCCTTCTTGTTGGCTTTTATCAACAAATTAGTGATATTTCTGGTGGTTTAGGAAAGCAGGAGGTCTTAGATAGTTATCTTTTTAAAAATAATGCTACCTTAGAAAGTAGTGTTTTTTTAACCATGGTACTGTTACTGTTTTTAACGGTCACGGCCGTAATAAGTTCTATGGTTCGGGTACTATTAAGGCATTTTAATTTAAAGGTTTATCTGAAGGACAATTCATTGGAGGTTTATCAAGGCTTGATCACTAAAAAATCGATTGTTTTAAAAAAGGATAAAGTCCAGCACATAACAATTTCTCACAACCCTATAAAAAAGAGATTAGGTATTTCCTTCATTACTTTTAAGCAAGCAATTAGTGGAAAAGTAAAAAAGAAGCAAGATAAGATTATTAAGATTGTAGGATGTAAAAAAGAACAAATAGTAGTAATTATGGATTTGCTCTTTCTCAACGAAATCTTGGAAACTGAAAACAAGTATTTTTCAAATATTTATTTTAAGTTTAGATTGTATTTAAGGAGTCTCGCTCTTTTAGGAGTATTGAATATTTTGTTCATTCTAGTTCCGCTAAGTAATTTGGTGTTTTTAGCGAATCTTGTCTTGCTTCCGATGGCCGTGTTTTTTGTGGAATTAAAATTTAGAAAACGGTATTATTCTTTTAATGAGAATATTTTAGTGCTGAACGCTGGTAGTATAGAAACGCATCGTACCTATTTACCTTTTTTTAAAGTTCAAAACATACAGTTAAAGCAAACGATATTGCAGGCGAAAAGGGAAGTGGTAGATGTGGTGTTTCAAACTGCTTCTGGTAAAATAAAAATTCCATGTATTTCTATGGTAAATGCTCAAGAAATTTATAATTATACTTTGTATAAAGTAGAAACTAGTCTTAAGTCATGGATGTAAAAAGTTATATTAAAGCGGCACGATTAAGGACGCTTCCGTTATCTGTTTCTGGAATTATTATTGGTAGTTATTTAGGAAATGAATTTTTAAACCAGCTCCCTGAGGCCAGTCTCAGAACTTCCGTTTGGGAAACTTTAATTTTTTGGTTGGCAATTCTTACGACCATAGGTTTCCAAATATTGTCTAATTTTGCGAATGATTATGGAGATGGAATAAAGGGTTCAGATAAAAATAGAACTGGAGAAGCAAGAATGGTTTCATCGGGAGCAATCTCCCCAAAACAAATGAAAATTGCAATGGTAATTACTACGGTTTTTACATTAGTCTTTGCACTGTTGCTTATTTATGTTTCTTTTGGGAATGATCATTTTGGTTTTTCTTTCTTGTTTTTTGGATTAGGAATTGCGGCGATAGTTGCGGCTATAAAATATACAGTGGGGAATTCAGCATACGGTTATAGTGGTTTTGGGGATGTTTTTGTTTTTGTATTCTTTGGGCTTTTAAGTGTGGTAGGTTGTTATTTTTTGTATACAAAACAGTTGCATGCACTTATTTTTCTACCAGCATTTTCTGTAGGTCTGTTAAGTACGGCTGTTTTGAACTTAAACAATTTACGAGATCGAGAAGAGGATAAAAAGAATAATAAAAATACAATGGTAGTAAAGCTAGGGGTTGAGAAAGCAAAAGTATATCATTATTTTTTAGTGGTAACCGCATTGGTTACAGCCTTAATATATGTGTTCTTAGACTATAGTTCCAGTTATCAATTAATTTTTTTAGTTGCCTTTATTCCATTAGTTAGAAATATGATAACAGTATCAAAGAATGAGGTTCCTGCAGCTTTAGACGGAGAACTAAAAAAAGTAGCTTTGAGCACCTTTTTATTTGCGTTGCTTTTTGGTATCGGTCAATTTTTTTAAAAGAACATAAAAAAAATAAACCGAGAATAAAATTGGTTTGTTTCAATAAAAAAAAAGTGAGCGATCAGTGCATCGCCTTTAAATAGTAATAATAGATCTATGAAAACAATAAGAGTAATTTTAATCATTATTTCGATATTTGTCTTGGGTTTTTTAGCTACTGGTTTGGTGGTAAGAGATACCAGCTATACCGCAAAGGTTTATATAGCCGAACCAATCGATGCTGTCTTTAACAATTTTATCCAAATGGATAGTGTTAAAAATTGGATTCCAGAGATCAAGTCTGTTGAGGTTCTTCAGAATAATATAGAAGTTACAGGGAGCGTATATAAGGTAGTTGTCTTAAATCAAGGACAGGAAATTATTATGACGAAAAAAATTATGGCATACGTGCCCAATGAGAAGGTTACTTTTTTCTACGACGCAGAAAACATGTTAAAGAAGGATGATTTCATTTTTTCTATGGAAGACGGCAATACTGTAATTACCTTAAATGCAAGGTGTCAGAGTGAGTCTTTTTTAATGGGATGCATGTTTCCCTATTTCAAGGGAACTTTTCGAGCGCAAGACCAAGCATATTTAGAAAACTTCAAGAAATATATGGAAGAGTAAATGTCAAATTCGTTCTAATTAACAGTCGCAATGAAAGTGCCTTTAAATAGATATAATTAATATTTTGATGAAAGCAACATATAAAAAGTACATTCTTAACTTTAAAAACCCAAGTGGTACTTCGCGTGGGGTTTTAAGAACAAAAGAAACTTGGTTTCTTATTTTAGAATACCAGGGCAAAATAGGAGTTGGAGAAACCGGTTTGTTTAGAGGTTTGAGTATTGACGATGTTCCTAATTATGAAGAAAAAATCAGTTGGGTATGCAAGAACATACACATCGGTTTAGAAAAGTTACTAGCTAAATTTATAACTTTTCCTTCAATTCAGTTCGGTATAGAGCAAGCTTTTTTATCATTAGAAAGTAAAAATAAGTTCGAACTGTTTCCCTCAGAATTCACAAAAGGGAACACGTGTATTCCTATCAACGGTTTGGTTTGGATGGGAGATCAGCAGTTTATGAAAACGCAAATACAAGAAAAATTGAAATCAGGTTTTTCTTGTATTAAAATGAAAATAGGAGCTATTGATTTTGATGCAGAGGTTGCCTTATTAAAAACGATTAGAAGTGAGTTCTCATCAAATGAAATTGAGTTAAGAGTAGATGCCAATGGAGCTTTTAAACCAGAAAATGCCCTAGAAAAGTTAGAAATATTATCTGAGATGGAGCTGCATTCGATTGAGCAACCCATTCAACAGGGGCAATTGGAAGAGATGGCACTGTTATGTGAAAAGACACCTTTAGCGATTGCATTAGATGAAGAATTAATAGGCGTATTTTCAAGAAAAGAAAAAAGGAAACTAATCGAAACTATAAAGCCACAATTTATTATCTTGAAGCCAAGTTTGGTTGGTGGTTTTAGCGGGAGTAAAGAATGGATGGAGATTGCAGAAAGTGAGAACATACAATGGTGGATTACCTCCGCTTTGGAAAGTAATATTGGATTGAATGCAATTGCACAATTTACACATACGCTAAAGAATGAATTGCCACAAGGTTTAGGAACAGGGAGTTTGTTTAGTAATAATTTTGAAAGTCCGTTGGAGGTTAAAAATGGAACATTACACTACAACAATTATAGAAATTGGAATTTTAATATATAATATAAAATGAATTTTATACAACAAGCATATAAAGGTAAGAACGAATGGTACCATTGGCTATTTGCGACACTATTGGTCTTTTTTGGCTGGCAAATTTTAGGTGTTTTACCATTGATTATAGCGGTAGCTGTAAAGTCTAAAAGTGCCAGTGAGTTTGCAGCATTTGCACAAGAGAACTTTATGACAGCCGGTTTAGATAAGAATTTCATACTTTTTTTGATGCTTTTTATGTTTTTTGTAGGATTTATTTTTTTGTGCATTGCCATAAAATACATTCACAATAGGAGCATTACCTCTTTAATTACAAGTAGAGATAAAATAGATTGGAAACGTTTTTTATATGGTTTTTTTGTTTGGGGAATTATAGCAGTTGTGATGACCTATATTTCTATTTTATTGGCACCAGAAAATTTCACCTGGAATTTTAATGCAGGTCCCTTTTTTATATTAGTAGCAATTTCTGTAGTTTTTATTCCGTTCCAAACAAGTTTTGAAGAACTACTTTTTAGAGGCTATTTTATGCAAGGAATTGGAATTTTGGTAAAAAACAGATGGGTTCCTTTAATGGTTACCTCTATAGTTTTTGGAATATTACACGGCACAAACCCGGAAGTAGCTAAATTAGGGCAGAGTATCATGATTTTTTATATTGGTACTGGTTTGTTTTTTGGTATTGTAACCTTGATGGACGAGGGCACTGAAATAGCTTTAGGTCTGCACGCTATTAATAATATCACCGCTGCATTTTTTGTCACTACAGATTGGACTGTTTTTCAAACAGATGCTTTGTATATAGATACTTCAGAGCCCTCAGTGACCTGGGAAATGTTTTTACCGGTATTTATTCTATATCCGATAATGTTGTTTTTATTTTCTAAAAAATATTCCTGGACAAATTGGAAGGAAAAACTAACAGGTAAAATTACAAAACCCTTAAGTTTAAAAGATAACAATACTATTTAGACGAAAATGGAGCTTCACAATTTTCATAAAGATTTCAAATTAAATAGCACTTCATTTGCAACTGTCGATGAGTTGTTATTTTATACAGCGAAGTATTCGGATAAAATTCATTATTTTTTACAAGAGTGGTTTTCTGAAAAAGACTATGTTATTGTGCACACCTCAGGCTCTACGGGAATACCAAAGGCAATTAAATTACAAAAAAAGCAGCTTCAAAATTCTGCAGTAGCAACTGGAGATTTTTTTAAGCTGAAAGAGAAAACAACTGCTTTATTGTGTTTGCCAATTGAATATATAGCTGGTAAAATGATGCTAGTTAGAGCCGTTACTTTAGGTTGGAATTTAGACGTTATCTCATCAAATTTGGATCCTTTAAAACAGCACTTAGCTAGTTATGATTTTGCGGCAATGGTTCCATTACAGGTAGAAAACTCAATTGAGAAATTGCATCAAATTAAAAAATTGATTGTTGGTGGGGGTGCAGTGTCTGATAGTTTACAAGAAAAATTACAAAAGGTTACTACAGAAATTTTTGCTACCTATGGTATGACGGAAACCATTACGCACATTGCAGTAAAAAAGTTAAATAATTTTGGGTTACCAAAAGGAAATGCTACAAACAAAGCATTTCATACAGCATGCTATAAAATTTTACCAAACACAACAATTTTTAAAGATGAAAGAAATTGTTTGGTGATAAAAAACACAAGTATCTCCGATAAAGTTATTTTTACAAATGATGTTGTGGCTCTAATTTCTGATACTCAATTTAAGTGGTTAGGAAGATTTGACAATGTTATAAATTCTGGTGGGATCAAATTATATCCAGAGAAAATAGAAGCAGATTTGTCTAAAATTATCAGGCAACGTTTTTTTGTAGCTGGTATTAAAGACGAAAAGTTAGGCGAAAAGTTAGTGTTGCTTATCGAGTCTGCCGGGGACAAGTCTATCAAGCTAACAGATCAACTCAATAGTGAAATGAAGAACTCAAAGCTGTTTTCTAAGTTTGAAATCCCCAAAGAAATTCACTTTATTGATCGTTTCGCAGAAACGGAGACAAAAAAAATCCAACGCAAAAAAACATTGGATTTAATAAAATTTATTTAATATTTTTTATAGCACCATAGAGTGATATACGTTTTGCACATCATCGTCTTCTTCTAGCTTTTCTAAAAGTTTTTCTACGTCTGCTTGTTGCGCTTCAGAAAGTTTGGTCGTTGTTGTTGGAATTCTTTCAAACCCAGAAGATAAAATTTCAACATTGTCATCTTCAAAAAATGATTGAATGGTACCAAATTGCTCAAAAGGAGCATAAATAATAATTCCTTCTTCGTCATCAAAAACTTCTTCAACTTCAAAGTCAATCAACTCTAACTCCAACTCCTCCAAGTCAACGGTAATGTCTTCTTTTTTAATCGTGAATGTACATACATGATCAAACATAAAAACAACAGAGCCAGAGGTTCCTAAATTTCCATCACATTTATTAAACGCCGATCTAACATTTGCAACTGTTCGATTGTTATTGTCAGTAGCCGTTTCTAAAAGAAGTGCTATTCCGTGTGGTGCATAGCCTTCAAATAATACTTCTTTATAGTCAGCTGTGTCTTTATCAGTTGCTTTCTTTATGGCACGTTCTACATTTTCTTTAGGCATGTTAGCAGCCTTTGCATTTTGCATAACGGCTCTTAATCTCGAATTTGAATCAGGATTTGGGCCACCATCTTTAATCGCCATTACAATGTCTTTACCAATTCTGGTGAAGGTTTTAGCCATTGCTGACCAACGTTTCATTTTGCGTCCTTTTCTAAGTTCGAATGCTCTACCCATTTCTATTCTTCGTTTTAATTAATGCAAACAAATGTAAAAATTTGAAAGTTCTTTTACAATTTTTGTTGCTTGTATTTATTTTGATATGAAAGTCTTTTTTAAACATCATAAAATCGCTAAATAAATTAAGCGTTTCTATTAATGCATAGTATAATTTAGAATAAGTGTAATAGGTCGCGCAGTTTTAGATAGAGAAAGCTTCGGAAAGTACAGACTATTTCAATAATTGGTACGTCTCTTTGGCAATCTCAATTTCTTCATTCGTTGGTACTATTAGTATTTTTACTTTAGAAGTTGAATACTGAATTTCTCTAATTTCTTTAGAATGTTCATTGTTTTTTTCTAAATCTAATTCAATTCCTAAAAAGGTCAAGTTTTCACACGCTAGTTTTCTCATTAATGCAGAGTTTTCACCAATTCCTGCAGTAAAGATAATGGCATCTAACCCGTTTAAAACAGCGGTGTAAGATCCTATAAATTTTCGAATTCGATACCCAGCTAAATTCAAGGCGTTTTTACATGCTTCATTTCCGTTTTCAGCTTTCTCTGAGATTTCTCTTAAATCTGAATACCCTGTTAAACCCTGCATTCCAGATTCTTGGTTTAATAAATGATAGACTTCTTTTTTAGTCTTCTCTAGAGTATTCATTAAGTAGAAAATAACCGAGGGATCAATATCTCCTGAACGAGTTCCCATAATTAAACCATTCATGGGAGCAAATCCCATAGAGTTTTCAATGCTTTTTCCTCCTTGAATTGCAGACATACTGCATCCATTACCCAGGTGAATGCTAATTATGTTTTTAGATTTTTTACCTATATATTCGATTGCTTTTTCTGAAACATATTTATGACTTGTACCATGAAAACCGTAAGCTCTAATTTTATGTGTTTTTAAAAATGAATTTTTTATAGCGTATTGATAGGCAATTTTTGGCATTGTCTGATGAAAGGCGGTATCGAAAACAGCGATCTGTTTTGCCGACGTAAAAATAGTTTCAGCAATCTCTATTCCTGCTAAATTTAAGGGGTTGTGCAAGGGGGCTAAATCAAATAACGCTCGAATACTTTTTTTAACCTCTTTGTCTACTACTACCGTTTTGCTAAATTTACTTCCGCCGTGAACCACTCTATGTCCAACTGCTTTAATTTCGTCAACAGTATGGATAACTCCAATTTTTGCATCTAATAATGTTTCTGTAATTTTTTTTAGGCCGATAGTATGGTTTAGAATTGATAGTTTTTTAGTCTTTTTTATTCCATTTTTTTCATGTGAAAAAACAGCTTGTTCTGTTCCGATTTTTTCAATCAAACCAATACATTTTACAGTTTGACTTGGCATTTCGATGAGCTGATATTTCAGTGAAGAAGAGCCAGCGTTTAAAACTAAAATATTCATATTATTCCTGGTTTGCTTGAATTGCTGTTAATAAAACGGTGTTAAAAATATCATCTACAGTGCAACCTCTGCTTAAATCGTTTACGGGCTTATTTAAGCCTTGTAACATTGGTCCGATAGCTAATGCACCCGTTTCTCGCTGAATGGCTTTATAAGTGTTGTTTCCTGTGTTTAAATCCGGGAAAATTAAAACAGAGGCTTGACCCGCTACTTCAGAATCTGGCATTTTTGTTTTGGCAACAGACATATCTACAGCTGCATCATACTGTATGGGACCTTCAATTTTTAAATTTGGTCTTTTTTCTTTAGCCAATGCAGTCGCTTTTCTTACTTTCTCTACCTCTTCCCCTTTTCCAGAGCTTCCCGAAGAATAAGACAGCATGGCAACTTTTGCTTCAATTCCAAAAGCTTCAGCAGATGCTGCAGAGGAAATGGCAATTTCAGAAAGTTGTTCTGCATTTGGATTTGGGTTTACAGCACAGTCTCCCATTACAGAGACTCTATCAGATAAACACATAAAAAATACAGAGGATACCACGGTAACTCCAGGTTTTGTTTTTATCAATTGCAACGCTGGTTTTATCGTGTGCATGGTGGTATGAATTGCGCCTGATACCATTCCGTCAGCTAAACCGTTAAGAATCATTAGCGTTCCAAAATAGGACACATCATGCACTAAGTCCATCGCAGTGGTCTCGGACATTCCTTTTTGTTTTCTTGCTTCGAAAAGTGTGTTTGCAAAATTTTTATTATGAATGGAATTTTCAGGATTTAGAATATTTAAAGCATCCAAATCTATCTGTAAACCAATTTGATCGCATTTTAACTGAATTGTATTTCGATCTCCCAATAAAGTTAAATCAACAATATCGAGTAACTGTAAGCGTGCCGCAGCTTTAAGAATGCGTTCATCCTCACCTTCAGGCAACACGATGTGTTTCTTAATAATTCGTGCTTTTTGCAGTAAATTATATTGAAACATACTTGGTGTTAATCTTTGTGATTGATAGGACGTCAAAATATTTGTCAGGCCTTCTGCATTTACATATTTGTCAAAAGTGTCTAATGATAGTAATATTTTTTTATTGTGGGTCGAATAAATTTTAGATTGTACAGCACCAATTTTATTTGTGACTCCAAAAGTGCCACCATCCACAGAAATAATAGGAACTGTAGATTGTACACCTTCTATCAACTTCAAAATAGATTCCTCTGGAATTAAAGTTCCTGTTAAAATAATTCCTGCAATTTTCGGATAATTTTTAGAGGCATTCGCTTGTAATGCACCTAAAATAATATCTGCTCTATCTCCTGGAGTAATTACCAAGGCATTTTCTTTTATCCGAGTTAAATAATTTCTTAGTTGCATGGCACCTGTACTATAGCTTCCGATGGCATTGTCTAAAAATTGTTCTCCGAATAAAACATTTCCTTTTAGCGCTTGTGCAACTTCTTTAACTGTTGGAAAAGCTAAAAAATCTATTTTTGGAATGATGTCTATTTGTAGTTTTTCTGGAAAACTTTTAGTGAGTTCTTGACGAATATAATCTACCTCATCTTCTTCAATCTTATTTGCAACAATTCCAATAACATCTACTTCTTTATTGATGAAAGAATTGTAAGTAAGCTGCATGGTATTGACGAAATCTTTCTTTTTCTTTCCGTTTCCAGAACCCACAATTAAAGCAGGGATATTTAAATTTTTGGCAATCATTAGATTTACATCCAATTCTGTTAAACCTACTTCACCAGAAAAATCCGAGCCTTCAACGAGCACATAATCATAGTTTGCCTCTATTTTTTTATATTTTTCAATTACATTATGAATGACTTCAGCTTCTTTCCCTTCGCTTAAAAGTTCTACAACTTCACGCTGTTTGTAAGCAAAGGAATCTTTGTAGTCAATCTCTAAATTAAAGAAATTAATAGCTGTTTTAGTATGTTCATCGTAACCGTCGCTGTCAAATTCATTTATGATAGGTCTAAAATAACCAACTTTAGCAGATTTGGTTAACATCATTCTTAACAAACCTAATGATATTAAAGATTTACCACTGTCAGATTCTACGGTAGCAATATAAATAGCTTTACTCATGCTTTATGTTATTATAATACAAAAATAAGGCATAAAAAAATGACTAATTGGAATATTAGTCATTAAATATTGATATGCTTATAGGTATTATTTACTAGACCTGTAAAACACCCATGTTAAATTGCTTCTCAATAGGAGCATGGTTTGCGGCCTCAATTCCCATAGAAATCCATGTTCTTGTGTCTAATGGATTGATGACTGCATCTGTCCAGATTCTTGCTGCTGCATAATATGGAGATATTTGTTCGTCATACCGCGATTTTATCTTGTCAAATAATTCGGCTTCTTTTTCAGGTGTAATTTCCTCGCCACGCTTTTTAAGAGAAGCAGTTTCTATTTGAAGCAAAACTTTAGCTGCAGAATTACCACTCATCACTGCCAATTCAGCCGAAGGCCATGCAACAATTAATCTTGGATCATACGCTTTACCACACATTGCATAATTTCCAGCTCCATAAGAATTTCCAATAATAATTGTAAATTTAGGAACTACAGAATTACTAACTGCGTTCACCATTTTTGCACCATCTTTGATAATGCCTCCGTGTTCAGATTTACTACCAACCATAAAGCCAGTAACATCTTGCAAGAAAACTAATGGAATTTTTTTCTGATTGCAATTCGCTATAAAGCGTGTAGACTTATCTGCGGAATCATTGTAGATAACGCCACCAAATTGCATTTCTCCTTTTTTAGTTTTTACCAACTTTCTTTGATTGGCAATAATACCAACTGCCCAACCGTCAATTCGTGCATATCCGGTTATAATGGTTTTTCCGTATCCTTCTTTATATTGTTCAAATTCAGAGTTGTCTACCAAACGCTTTATGATTTCTAGCATATCATATTGAGCATTTCTTTCTTTTGGTAGAATTCCAAAAATATCATCTTCTTTTTCTTTTGGCGGAAAAGATTCGGTTTTACTAAAACCAGCTTTGTCATAATCCCCAATTTTATCAACAATAAATTTTATTTTATCAAGCGCATCTTTGTCATCTTTTGCTTTGTAATCGATCACTCCAGAAATTTCACAGTGCGTTGTGGCACCACCTAAAGTTTCGTTGTCTATAGATTCGCCAATTGCTGCTTTGACTAAATAACTACCCGCAAGAAAAATACTTGCTGTTTTATCTACAATAATCGCTTCATCACTCATGATAGGTAAGTACGCACCGCCAGCAACACAACTTCCCATAACCGCAGAAATTTGTGTAATTCCCATGCTACTCATAATTGCGTTGTTTCTAAAAATACGTCCGAAATGTTCTTTGTCAGGAAATATTTCGTCTTGCATTGGTAAATATACTCCTGCAGAATCAACCAAATATATAATGGGTAATTTATTTTCTATAGATATTTCTTGTGCACGCAAATTCTTTTTCCCGGTTATAGGAAACCAAGCACCTGCTTTTACAGTAGCATCGTTTGCAACGACAATACATTGTTTTCCTTTGATATATCCTATTTTCACAACCACACCTCCAGAAGGGCAGCCGCCGTGTTCTGCGTACATATTTTCACCTGCAAATGCGCCAATTTCTATAGATTTTGATTTTGCATCTAATAAATAATCGATTCTTTCACGAGCGGTCATCTTCCCTTTCTCATGGTGTTTGTCGATGCTCTTTTGACCACCACCTAATTTTACTTTGACAAAACGTTTGCGCAAGTCAGAGGTTAAAAGTTTATTGTAATCTTCGTTTTTATTGAAGTTTAAATCCATGAAATTTTATTTCTTATTTGAGGCTAAATTAGGAAATATTCTGCGGAATCCCTCGAAGAGGGTTTTGGTATTTAAAAAGAGGTACTCTTTATTATATTTAGATAAAAAACGACTATTTTTTTATCGTCTTAACAGCGATACGTTTCATTATGTAAGAATTGGAGTTTTGCAAGTATCGGAGGAATTAATGACATGCTTTACCAATAATCATTGGAAGCGTTTTTTTCGTTACAAATTCCATCCCACTTGGCACTGCCTATTGTTATTTGTGCTTCAAATCTCACAAATCTATTAAATATAATGAGCGTAGAATCTTTCTTTGGTGCTAGGATAATTTTACGAGTATAATGTCCAGAAATTTAAAACATATTTTTTTTTAATCAATTGTAAAATAGTTCCCTGGATTTATTTTCCTTGGAATATAAATAGATTTACCTTAACTTTGTTTGGTGAAAAAGGGTTTTTAAATTTGAAATAAATAGCAGCATGGCAGATTCAAAAGTAGTTTTAGCAACTAAAAATTATCTCGCAGAAGCCAAAATTAGAGATCACTTTGTAGTTTCAGATACTCGTAAAACTGACGGAGGTGACGATAATGGTCCTACACCTGTAGAATACCTATTAACAGCGATTGGAGCCTGTGTTGCTGTGACTTTAAGAATGTATGCAGAAAGAAGAAAGTGGGACGTAGGAAAAATAACCGTACATGTTTGTCAGCTTAAAGACGAGAATGGTTCCTATTTGTCTGAGGAGATTTATTTTGAAAAACAGCTTACAGAAGTACAAAGAGAGCGCTTATTAGTTTTTGCTAGTAAATGTCCAGTAGCCAAAATGGTAAAAGGAGAAACTCGAATAATATCAAAAATTATAAAAAAAGAGATAGTATGAGAAAAATATTAGCATTTGCAGGTAGCACAAGTTCTGTTTCTATCAATAAAAAATTAGCAATTTTTGCTGCGGAAAACTTAAAAGAGACTACTTTCGAAATCATCGATTTAAGAGATTTTGAGATGCCTATATATAGTATAGACGAGGAAGAACATGGTTTTCCTGAACAAGCTAAAAGGTTTACTTCGCTGTTGGACAATTATGACGGGTTTATACTTTCGTTGGCTGAGCATAACGGATCATATGCAGCAGCTTTTAAAAATATATATGATTGGAGTTCTCGGATTGAGGCAACGGTTTTTAGGGATAAACCCTTGTTGTTATTGGCAACCTCTCCGGGAAGTATGGGGGGAAGATTTGTTTTGAAAGCTGGAGTTCAAAAATTTTCTAGAATGGGTGCAAAGACAATTAATTCTTTTTCTCTTCCAGATTTTGATACGCATTTTAAAGGAGCTAAAATTATAGATACTTCGCTTTTGAAAGCTCTATTGGCTCAAATAACTGAATTTGAAAAAGCAGTACATTCATAAAATAGGAGCGCCATACTTTTTTAAATTTCAACCAAGCACCAAGCACCATCAAATATTAGATATTGAAATTATGGGAGACATTTCAAAGGATATAAAGTCAACGTTTATTAGTAGTAAGTTAAAAGCTTTCATTAATATAAAGTATACAGCCAACTGGTTAAGTAGTAAAGAAAATATATTTTTTAAACCACATGGTATTTCCCCTCAGCAGTATAATATACTTCGCATTTTACGTGGTGCGAAAGAGAGTATTAAAGTACAGATAGTAAAAGATAGAATGATAGAAAGGGCCCCAAATGCAACCCGTTTGATGGATAAGCTGTGTGATAAGAATTTTATCAAAAGAGAACGCTGTGAGCAAGATCGCAGAGTTGTTTTTGTTCAAATCACAAAGTTAGGATTGGACTTGCTCTCTACTATTGATGAAAGCACAGAAGTCTCATTTTTAGAAAAATTAACAGAAGAAGAGGCACTTGCGTTAAGTAATCTTTTAGATAAAATGAGGTAATTTTTTTAGTGTCTAGCCTTCAATTTAGATCAAAACTATTTTAAATTAATTAAAAAAAATGAAAACCCTAAGAACAGTGCAGTATAAAGTACAAAGTCCGTTTGTAAATATGGGCCCTATAAAGTTACGTCAACCTTTACCAATAGCAGGAATTGATAATGTTGATCCTTTTATACTGTTGCATCATTATGGACCCTATGCCATTTCGGAGTTTAACAATCCTTTCGATTTAGGTCCGCATCCTCACAGAGGTTTTGAACCTATTACTTTGTTATTCAAAGGAGAGCAGTTGCACAGAGACTCTTTAGGGAATGAAATGGTTGTAAAGGCGGGAGATGTGCAGTGGACAACAGCAGGAAGGGGAATTATTCATGCAGAAGCTCCAACAAAGGAGTTTGTCAAGAGAGGGGGAGAGCTGGAAGGAATTCAGCTGTGGTTAAACCTTCCATCTAAAAATAAAATGATGCCTCCAAATTATCAACATATAGAAAAACAGCAGATTCCAGTGGTTCTTTCCAGCGACAAAAAAGTATCTTTAAGTATTATTGCAGGAATTCAAAAAACCGAAACGGGTCCGATACAAACCCAAACAGCTGTGAATGTTTTTACCGCAAAAGCGAGTAAAGGAGGAAAGATTGAAATAGACATCCCAGCGGAACATCAAGCATTAATTTATCTTTTGGAAGGAGCTGTTTTAGTGAATGGCACTGCCGTTTTAAAGTATGCAGACAATCAAATGATTACTTTTAATCAGGATGGAAATACCTTGGCGTTTGAAGCAAGAGAAGAAACTGTGCTTTTAATCTTGTCAGGTGCACCTATAAAAGAAGAGGTAGTGCAATACGGTCCATATGTTATGAATACCCAAACTGAAATCTTAGAGGCAATGCGGGATTATCAGCAAGGAAAAATGGGACACTTGTATTAACATAGCAAGCAAAATAATTTCAATAGTAAGAGGATATAAAACAGCAGTTATCTTGTAAGTTCTGATAGAAAGCCAAGGAATCAAATTCTTTGGCTTTTTCTTTTCATAAAATAAACATATCTTGCAAATTATTATGCATGCATAATAAATTTAACTTTTAAATTATGAAATACAAGCATATTTTTGAACCCTTAGATTTAGGTTTTACAATCATAAAAAACAGAATTTTAATGGGTTCGATGCATACGGGCCTTGAAGAAGAAAAAAATGGTATTGACCGCATTGCTACGTATTATGCAGAGCGGGCAAAAGGGGGGGTAGGATTAATTGTAACAGGCGGAATATCTCCAAATGTACAAGGTTGGACTGGCCCTTTTGCGGCAAGAATGTCTACTGAAAAACATGCAAAACAACATCAAAAAATAACAGCAGCGGTCCATAAAGAAGGAGGTAAAATTTGTATGCAAATTTTACATTCAGGGCGTTATGGATATCACCCTTTTAATGTAGCACCTTCAAAAATTAAATCTCCAATAACCCCTTTTAAACCTTTTAAATTAACACAGTCAGGAATAAAAAGAACAATTAGAGATTTTGTAAACTGTGCAGAGTTGTCGCAAATAGCAGGGTATGACGGCGTAGAAATTATGGGTTCTGAAGGGTATTTAATAAATCAGTTCATTGCAAAAAGAACAAATAAAAGAACAGATTCCTGGGGTGGAGATTATGAAAATAGAATGCGTTTGCCAATTGCATTGGTAAAGCAAGTTAGAGAAGCAGTGGGTGAAAATTTTATAATTATTTACAGGTTATCGATGTTGGACTTAGTAGAGAATGGAAGCTCTTGGGAAGAGGTTGTGCAGTTAGGGAAAGAAATTGAAAAAGCCGGAGCAACCATTATTAATACTGGAATTGGTTGGCATGAAGCGAGAATACCTACAATTTCAACATCTGTTCCGAGAGCAGCTTTTACTTGGGTAACAAAAAAAATGAAAGAAGAAATTAAGATTCCTTTAATTACTTCCAATAGAATAAATATGCCCGATACTGCCGAAAAGATTTTGTCCGAAGGGGATGCTGATATGATTTCTATGGCACGTCCTTTTTTAGCAGATCCAGAATGGGTAAATAAAGCGGCACAGGAAAAGACCGATGAAATAAATACTTGTATTGGATGCAATCAAGCCTGCTTAGATCATGTTTTTGAGCAAAAAGTAGCCAGCTGTTTAGTGAACCCAAGAGCCTGTCATGAAACAGAGTTAAATTATAATACCGCAAAAATTAAGAAAAAAATAGCAGTAATAGGTGCAGGTCCCGCAGGATTATCAGCGGCCACAATTGCAGCACAACGAGGACATAATGTTACTTTATTTGACGCGGATACAGTTGTTGGAGGTCAGTTTAATATAGCTAAAATAATTCCTGGAAAAGAAGAGTTTCACGAAACTTTAAGATATTATAAAAGACAACTGGAATTGCATAAGGTAGCAGTGAAACTAAATACAAAGGTTTCTGTTGGTGATTTATTGACTTCTGATTTTGATGAAATAGTAATCGCAACTGGAATCAAACAACGGGAATTGAAAATTGAAGGAATTCAGCATAAAAATGTTTTGACATACTTGGATGTGTTAAAGGGACAAAAGCCAGTTGGGAAAAGGGTAGCAATTATCGGCGCGGGTGCAATCGGTTTTGATATTGCGGAATATTTAACACATCAGGGAGAATCTACAGCATTGAACATCGATGCTTGGTTGCAGGAATGGGGAATTGATAAAACCTTAAAAGCGAGAGCAGGAATAGAGGGAGAAAAGGCAGTATTACACCCATCGCCAAGAGAAGTTTTTATGTTTAAAAGGAGCAAAGGGAAGTTTGGCGGTAATCTAGGGAAAACAACAGGTTGGATTCACAGAGCAACTTTAAAGAAAAAGAAAGTACAATTTATAGGAGAGGTGTCCTACACAAAAATAGATGATCAAGGGTTGCATTATGTTCAAAATGGAGAAAAAAAGCTACTTGAAGCGGATACAATTGTTATTTGCGCAGGTCAAATTCCTCACAGAGCGTTGTATGAACCTTTGTTAACAGCAGGTAAAAAAGTGCATGTTATTGGAGGAGCTGATGTGGCCGCAGAATTAGATGCAAAAAGAGCCATTAATCAAGGGAGCAGATTGGCCGCAATATTGTAATTCTTTTTATACTTTTGTCTTTCAAATAAAAAAAATGAAAAAAACACTCATCGGATTCTTTTTACTTATTAATTATTTCTCTTTCGCACAAGAAGCACCTGAATTTCCAAAGTATAATGCCAAAAATGCAGCAACTATATTTTATTATAATTTTTCTGAAGTACCAAAGAAAATTAAGGTAAAGAAAGACATCACTAAGAATAAAACTATCGCAGCCCTCAGGTCTTACAATGATAAAATAAAAAAAATATCATTTTTAAATACGCCAAAATTACAGGAAATAGAACTCACGATTAATTCTTTAGGGAAGCAATTGTATTCAGACAGAGATTTAGCAGAGCGAGTTAGAAAAAAAGTAGAGTTGACCGTTTTTCCAGTTAGAGACAGTGTTGCCGTTCACGAAAGGGTTTTAAATGAATCTTTAAAAAGTTTTTTATCCAAAAGACAATATAAAAAGTGGTTGAAGTACCAACGGACAGAAAAAAGAAATTTAATACCAAAACCTCCAAGAAGAGAGGCCGCACCTCCGCAGAGTATGAATAGAAGTAGAAACAGACAAGGAATGGGTGGAAGAAGGTTTTAATTATGCTCCAGATTTTTGATTTTTATGTTTTTTAAATTATACTTTTCAATCCGTTTAAGAAACAAAATAAAATAGCGATATTTGCCGCTCAACTAACGGATTATAAATTATGGGAATGAATAAAAATACGGTTTTAGGATGGGCGACGATGTTAATGTTATTAATGGGCGTTATCCTAATTCTAATGGGGGCATATAAGTATCAAGATGTAGCTGGATGGGGTTTTGCAACAGTAGGTATTGGGTTTTTCTGTATTGCATGGGTTTTTAATGCATTAAAAGGACGCGTTTAAGAAAGACTACGTTTTCAGTAGCAGTTTTCAAATTAAAATTTAAAAAATAAACGAATATGAGCGACGATAAGAAAGTAATCTTTTCGATGAATAAGTTGTCAAAAACTTACCAATCAACAGGGAAACAAGTTTTAAAAGATATTTACTTAAGCTTTTTTTATGGTGCAAAAATTGGAATTCTTGGTTTAAATGGATCTGGAAAATCAACTTTGTTGAAAATTATTGCGGGTGTAGAAAAGAATTTTCAAGGAGATGTAACTTTTTCTCCAGGATATAATGTAGGGTATTTAGAACAAGAGCCTCAACTAGATCCAGAAAAAACGGTTTTAGAAATTGTAAAAGAAGGGGTTGCAGAGACAGTAGCAATCTTGGATGAATACAATAAAATAAACGATATGTTTGGCTTGGAGGAGGTGTATTCAGATGCAGACAGGATGGATAAGTTAATGGCACAACAAGCAGAGTTGCAAGATAAAATTGACGCAGCCAATGCTTGGGAATTAGATACGAAATTAGAAATTGCAATGGACGCTTTGAGGACTCCGGATTCCGATAAGAAAATTGGAGTACTTTCTGGAGGAGAGAAAAGAAGAGTTGCGCTGTGTAGATTACTATTACAAGAGCCGGAAATCTTACTATTAGATGAACCAACAAATCATTTGGATGCAGAATCTGTACATTGGTTAGAACATCATTTAGCACAGTACAAAGGAACGGTAATTGCGGTAACGCATGACCGTTATTTCTTAGACAATGTTGCAGGTTGGATTTTAGAATTAGACAGAGGAGAAGGCATTCCTTGGAAAGGGAATTACTCATCTTGGTTGGATCAAAAATCTCAAAGAATGGCGAAGGAAAGCAAAACTGCTTCGAAGCGCCAGAAGACTTTAGAACGAGAATTGGAATGGGTTAGACAAGGTGCCAAAGGAAGACAAACCAAACAAAAGGCACGTTTAAAGAACTACGATAAATTAATGAGTCAGGACCAAAAACAGGTAGACGAAAAACTTGAGATTTATATTCCGAATGGACCTCGTTTGGGAACCAACGTGATTGAAGCAAGTGGTGTGTCTAAAGCTTTTGGAGATAAACTATTGTATGAAAATTTAGAATTTAACTTGCCACAAGCAGGTATTGTAGGTATTATTGGTCCAAACGGTGCTGGTAAAACAACCATCTTTAAAATGATCATGGGCGAAGAGAAACCAGATGCCGGAAACTTTAATGTAGGTGAAACTGCAAAAATAGCGTACGTAGATCAGGCACACTCTAATATAGATGCTGAGAAAACAATTTGGCAGAATTTTTCTGATGGAC
>TARA_B110000037_G_scaffold101869_1_pt1 | contig 39029 bp, 33 predicted proteins | sample TARA_B110000037 | Tara Oceans TARA_B110000037 (sample SAMEA4397196) | marine metagenome | biome: Polar Biome; feature: [MIX] marine epipelagic wind mixed layer (ENVO:01000061); material: water (ENVO:00002006), including particulate matter (ENVO:01000060) such as... | depth 10-100 m | reverse complement strand
CAAAATCAATGGCTCCAATTTTCATTTTTATGGTCGTAAACCCGGATTTCAATTTTTCTTTGATTTGTTTTCGCATAAAGTCTTCACTAGCCATCCATATCAACCCATTGATGGGTATCGTTTCCTCACCTTGCGTAAATTTTGAAGGAAATAACTCGAACTTATCCTTGTTTTCAAACGATAGCAATGCTTGTTCTAAACCAAATTGAATAGAAGGGAATTCCTTTAATTCATGTAACAAAACTTTTTTCTCAAGATGAATATAGTCGCAAAGCCATTGCATTTTTTTTTTATAATCTGGTCTGTCATCACAGCTTAATCCACGAAATAAACCACACTCTCCTATTCCCAATTTATGTTGTTCAGAAAGTAATAGAAAGAAGGTTTCCTTCGTATGCAAGATCCCCCTAGATGTTCCACTAGCCTGTTTAAAATTTAAAATGTATTTTTGAAAAGATGCCTCCATTAATATTGCTAAAATAATACATTAATAAATGGTAAAAAATTATGAATGAAAAATTGCTCTACAAATTTAATCCAGCATTATCATTTTTTTTTCAATAATTTTAAATTTAAATAAATAATACGTCTGACTATTCCTGAGATTCCGAATTATTAGTTGAAAACAATAGCTTTAACTTGTTTAAATTATTAATATTTAGTACCTAACCCAAATTGTTTGTAGTAAAAATAAACCAATAAATTCTTGAGTTCAAGTTTTTCAAAAGATTATATCGTAAAAATAAGAAAACACCTCTTCCAAAGGTTTGCTCATTATAGTTTTTCTATTTATATCATAACTCTTTGGCGCTAAACTGCCAAGAGTACTGTTACGGCAACAATCCCATGTAAAATATACATAGTTATAGTTTTTAGTCATTAGAAAATAGTAGTTCGTCCTTTCATTTAATATTCAATACCAATCTTAAACTTCTAAATTACTTCCAACCTCCAGTAAAATCAGTTCTTTATTCACTTCTTTAAATTTTAATTTAGCGAACTCACGATCAATTTTTATATAGCCAAAAGTGTCATAATGAACTCCTAATATTCGATTACATTGAACGAAATCTGCAGCTATAACTGCACTATTCATACCCATCGTAAAATTATCTCCAATAGGTAAGACTGCCAAATCTATGGTAAACTGCATAGGAATTAATTTCATATCCATGGTTAAAGCAGTATCTCCCGCTATGTAGATAGTTTTCTCCACAGATTCTATAATAAACCCTCCAGGCTGTCCACCATAGGTTCCATCAGGAAAAGAACTTGTGTGAATCGCATTTGTATAGGTCACCCGTCCAAAATCAAACTGCCAACTACCTCCATGATTCATGGGGTGAGATTCAAATCCTTTGGCACCATAGTACGTTGCAATTTCATAATTTGATACAATAGTCGCTCCTGTATTCGTAGCGATTTGTTCAACATCTAAAATATGATCTTGATGCGCATGGGTTATCAATATATAATCTGCTTTTAAAGTAGTTATATCTATTTGTGTAGCCAATTCATTTCCTGAAATAAACGGATCTACGATTACAGTTTTTCCTCCAACTTCTATTTGTAAACTTGCATGTCCTAAAAAGGTGATTTTTATTTTTACTGATAGATTTTAATTGTCGCTCGGCAAGTTACTAAAATAAAAAAACACGAATGAAATCATTCGTGTTTTAATCAAAAAATAATATGTTTTAAATACGTTACTGTATCACAAAAGAAATATTAAGAAATATATTTCTTCCCATTCTTGGAATATTATTCCAGTCTGCATACGTAGAATAATACGTGTCAAACATATTTTCAACCCCCGATTTCAAAATCAATTTATTATTTTCAAATAATAAACTATAAGATGCGTTTGCATTAAATACAGCATAAGCACCCGTCATATCTTCACCGTAGTCACTACTAAAGTTAGATTGTTCTCTTGCACCATTCATATTAAAGGAGGCATTAAAATAATTTTTTCTATAACGAATGGACATTCTATAGTCTAATGGACTAATTAGTGGTAAATTCATTCCAGAATAGTCTTGACCTAAATTATAACTTAGCCCGCCTTCAATATCTATTGCTGGCAATAAATTATACGATACACTTAAACCTGTATTAAAAATAGTAGCATATTCTAATGCTTCATAAACTCTAACTCCATCTGCACCAATTGTCATCTGTGCTAGGGTTGGATCAATTTTTCCAATAATATAATTAGATATAAAAAAAAATGATGTCGTTACTCCTGCTTTAAATTTGTGATTCGAGTAATTTAGATTAAAGTTAACTTCGCTCGATTTTTCATTATCTAAATAGGGGTTTCCAATATAATCGTAATTATCAAAACTATTGTACAAATAAAATCCGTAGGCTTCAGAAACAGAAGGTGCTCTTTCACCATATCCAGCGCTTAGTAAAAAATCGAAATTATTAATTTTATTTTCATACTGTGTTGAAAGATTCAATAATATTCGATTTTTTTTACCTTCTAATTCTCGATAAAAAATACGCAAACTATGTAACCCAAACTCAGAAGCAATATACTCGTTCTGGTATCCGAATCTTGCGGACACTTTTAACTTTTGGCGATTCTTAAGTTCAATTTCATCTTCACCATATACACCAGAATACAATGTTCTTACATCGGGCCATGTTAACATAAACATGCTGTTCTCGTTTAGATCATTTGGATACATGGTCATTTCTGCCAAGGATTTATTATAATATGCGTTGACATTAAAAAGCAATGTATGCTTTTCTTTTTTTGCATACATTTTTGTGTAAAATCCATAAGTATCGCTCCACCCAGGCATATCCATATGAATAGGCACATCGGGTCTTTTGGTATCATCCATAACATGTCTAATGGTATTATGATACAATTTCGATTCCCATTTATGAATCACATTGTGTACGTTTTTATGCTCATAACTTATAGATGATATTAAAGCTTTCGCTAAAGAAACATCCATGAGTAACGCTGGATATCCAACATCACTCGCTTCATCATAAATTACAGATCCAATTACTGAACCTTCGTCACTAACCTTGCCCCCTACTATTGCAGAAACATTAAATTTCTCAAATTGTGAAAACATAATTTCCTCATTCCCTCCGGCAAAATAGTTCTCCGACTTTCGATGTATCCCATCTATATTTACAAAATACTTCTCACTAGAGTAATTAAATTCTGAACTGATAGTTTCTGAATTCCCATTGGATCCATAGCCAATATCAACACCTATATTCCAGTCATCATATCCAAAACTGTTTTTTTGAAGTTTCAAGTCGATCCCTCCCCCTATTGTTGAACCATTTTCTGATCCCTGCTGCCCAGATTTCACGTGAACTTCTGAAAGGTTTGAAACGTCCATATAAGAAGTAATTGGATCCATTTTGTCCGTACATGCTCCAAAAATTTGCATCCCATCTATGGTTACAGATAGTCTATCAGTAAGCATGTTATTCATAGAAGGTTCCCACGCATAATTCCCCCTTTTTATCGTGGTGATTTTATTTGACTTCTCTAAATATTCGTCTAAAAAAGAAAGAGGTTTTTCTTGTTTATAATTATTTAACCCTACTCGACTTATGACAATCACCTCATCTAAATCCATAACTTTAGTAGAATCAATTTGTTTTTCCTGTGCATACAATATTGATGATAAAAAAAATAGTACAAACAAAGAATAAAAAATTCTACACATAATAATGTTGTTTAAAACAGCCCTTTAAAAGTCTGTTTAACTAAATAATTATTAAAATTCTAATTCTAAATACAAACTGCTACTTTCAATTGTACCTGAAACCTCTTCACCTTTAAGCAATTCATTGTTTGCATTGTATAACATCAAATTAAGTTTCCAATAACCAGTCATCGTTAAGGATAATTTTCCATTATACATTTCTGATACATCATTATAAAACAAATCTTCATTATTTGGAGATGTATGGCTACTCATACTCGGCATTCTTGGATCCAACTTTATCATAAAGTCTTCAACCAATGGAAAACTCATCATACTTTCCATTTTATATAAGCCAACAATCATATCATTCACTGCAACTTCTGGACTTTCCGGTCCAACCAGCGCAAGAATATACTTTACATCATCTGCTCCCATAAAAACTGAGACCACCTGCCTATCAGACATTGGAACACTAATGTCACTTATAACCGAGTACTCTAAGTTGTCAACCATATAATTTATAGTCAAATCCCAGCCTTCATTAGAATTTTCTGGCATTTGAAAAATGATATATCCAGTATATATAGTCTCCCGCTCAGTAACTTTTATCACATCAGAATTTGGACAGGAATGCATTCTTGAAGTCATGTGCATCATTGGTGTCCATGTTATCGATGCATTTTGAATAAATTGGTTTGAAACTTTATCTCTAATTCTTAGAGTAATATTATTATATCCTTGTGTAAAATCACCACTTTGCGTGTATAACTCAACAATGTGCGTTTCGTTTGTAAATTCTTGAACCAACATTAATGCTACTACTTCGTTAATTGACTCCATATTATCATCATCATCTGAACAAGAAGTGAAAGTCAGAATTACCAATAGCGGTAGTATGTATTTTAATAATTTCATTATTTTTAGTTTAATTTATAACAATGGGAATTACAGAGTTGATTTCACACCAATTCATATCTTTTCACAGAACTATATCTGTAAAACCCAAAATAATCGTTTGATTTTAATGAACAAGCAATGTATTATCCAAGAATAATTTCGAATATAATTACTCCTTTGCTCCAATTTAACAGTGGCTAAACTCAAACAATAGCGATCATAATTACTTGTAATCTTGAATTTTAAACTAAAATTTGCGGTGGCTTAAAAACTGAGGAAGTATACTTTACAGGTAGTTCTTGCCTGTAAAAAAAAGTTGAACTTTCAACTATCTCGATAACATTAACGCTATCACTTATTTTATTATATAGAGGTGCTACTGGGTATTTCGATAAATCGATTTGTGGCAATGAATGATCATGTGAATCATGATTTTTAGATGCTTCAATTTTCTTATTCAAATAACACTTACCATTACAAGCCATTTTTGGTTTATTTCTGTTCTCACACAAAACACTTGCAATGTATTCTTTATTCGTTTGATATTCAATTAAAGGCATAATAGGCTGCAACATTGCAACTACATATAACATGTAAAAAAGTGTGCCTAAAATTTGATTTTTCAAACCTTATAATTTGAATGTAAAAATACATCTATTATAAATTTTAAAAGACAATTTATATCAGATTTTTTAAATTAAAAAACCAATTCCTAGTAAGAGCGAAAATAAAAATGTAGCTACTGCCAATTTTTTTAATTCAGGATCTAATTCTGCTGGATTCTGATTTAAATAAACGATGTATAGATGTTTGAATATTGGCATATATGCTAGTAAAAATAAAAACTGATTTGCAGACTTAAATTGAAGCCCAACGAATAGCAATGCAAATAAAAATGATGCAACCAATAAATAATAATGATAGTATTTGGCATATTCAATTCCTATTTGAACTACTAAAGTATTCTTTCCCGATTTCGAATCTGAAACTCGGTCTCTCATATTATTTAAGTTTAAAACCCCTACACTTAACATACCGATTGAAGCAGCAGGAAGAAAAATAGTAAAATCTAACTGCTTTGTAAATAAGAAATAACTACCACAAACACTTAACAGTCCGAAAAAGAGAAATACAAAAATATCTCCGAATCCGCTATATCCATAGGCATTCTTACCCATTGTATATTTAATAGCCGCCACGATACTCCCAATTCCTAAAAAGAAAAATAATAGAGAATATCCGAAGTTTTCTATTCCAAACGAAATATAGATTAAGAACATAGCAATCAGCAGTGTAAAAGTACCTGTAATTTTAATCGCATTCAACATTTGCTTCGGTGAAATTACTCCACTTTGCAAAGCCCTTTCTGGCCCGACGCGATCGTCGCTATCGGTACCTTTTACGCCATCACCATAATCATTAGCAAAATTTGATAATACTTGTAATCCTATTGTTGTTATAATTGCAAGTACACAAATATTCCAATTAAATGCCTCTTGAGAGGCGGCTAAGAAACATCCTAATACAATTCCTGAAATAGATAAGGGCAATGTGCGCAGCCGTGCTGCTTGAATATAGTGTTTGAGCATATAGAAACTTGAGGAGCTACTGATAATAGTTCAGCATAGCGAACTATTTTATAAATCTTCAGCGTTGGCGATTAATTCTGCGATATCTAAAACCTCAACTGATGCTTCATTATTAGTTGCTTTTACACCATCTGTCATCATGGTATTACAAAATGGGCAGCCTGTTGCAATTATATTTGGTTTGGTTTCGATGGCCTCTTCGGTACGCACTACATTAATATCTTTATTTCCTTTTTCAGGTTCTTTAAACATTTGCGCACCTCCAGCTCCACAGCACAATCCGTTGACTTTACAACGCTTCATTTCAACCAATTCAACATCTAACTTTTGAATTAATTCTCGAGGCGCTTCATACACATCATTAGCACGACCTAAATAACAAGGATCATGAAAAGTTATGCGTTTCCCTTTAAATTTGCCACCTTCAATAGTGATTCTTCCCTCAGCCAATAATGTTTTTAAAAACTGTGTATGGTGCATAACTTCATAAGTACCCCCTAACTCTGGATACTCATTTTTTATGGTATTAAAACAATGTGGACATGCAGTTACAATCTTTTTAACTTCATAGCCGTTTAACACCTCTATATTAGTCATGGCTTGCATTTGAAATAACATTTCATTGCCCGCTCTTTTAGCCGGATCTCCAGTACAGCTTTCTTCCGTACCTAAAACCGCAAAATCAACTTTTGCCTTATTTAGTATTTTTACAAAAGCTTTTGTAATCTTTTTCGCTCTATCATCAAAACTACCGGCGCAACCCACCCAAAACAACACTTCTGGTTGTTTTCCTTGAGCCATCATTTCCGCCATTGTTGGTACGTTCATATCTCTTTCTTATTAGTTAGTTCTCTACTATACTCGAACTGAAATTCTTTAAATTATTCATCTTTCCAATTCAATCGATCCATTTGATTGTATTGCCATGGAGCACCATTGTTCTCCACATTGGTCATCATTATATTTAATTCTTGTGGCGCTGCAGATTCCTCCATCACCAAATATCGTCTCATATCCATAATAATAGATAATGGATCAATATCTATCGGACATTCTTCTACACATGCATTACAACTCGTACATGCCCACAACTCCTCTGGAGAAATATAATCATATAACAACTGCTTTCCATCCTCCTTAAATTCACCATTTTGATCGATATTATTTCCAACTTCTTCAACGCGATCGCGCGTTTTCATCATAATCGCCCTTGGTGATAATTCTTTTCCTGTTTGATTTGCTGGACATACAGAAGTGCAGCGACCGCACTCTGTGCACGTGTAAGCATTCATTAACTGCACCCAATTTAAATCAGTTACATCACTTGCTCCAAACTTTTCTGGGACTTCATCTTCTTCACCTTCTGGAGGCGCTGCAAATGCATCTGTATTCGGATCCATCATCATTTGAACTTCTTTCAATACCGTCTTGTCGTTTGTAAACTGCCCCTGAGGATTTAAATTCGCAAAAAATGTATTTGGAAATGCTAAAAGTATATGCAAGTGTTTTGAATAATATAAGTAATTCAAAAACACTAAAATTCCGGCAATATGCATCCACCAAGAAGTTCTTTCAATCAAGTGATTTGTCTCTAACGAAAATCCATTGAATAAATCGGCAACAAATTGACTTACTGGATTTCCTGAATTTAACTCTTGAAAATGAACATCCGTAGCATTCATTATCAAAAACAGACTCATCAATACCATTTCGAAATAAAGGATATACAAGGCATCATTTTTCGGAAATCCTTTCATTTCTTTATTCCAAAATCTTGGAATCCTAATAATCATTCTACGAATCCAAAAAACAATAACAGCAACTAGTACTAGCACAGCTAAAATTTCAAAACTTGCTATTAAGAAACTATAGAATCCACCCATAAAACTTAAGACTCTATGCGTTCCAAAAAGCCCATCAATAATGATTTCCAACACTTCAATATTGATGATGACAAACCCTACATAAACGATTATATGTAAAACACCAGAAACGGGTCTACGTATCATTTTACTTTGACCAAGTGCAATTCGAAACATATTATTCCATCGCTCGCCAATTCTATCCGAACGATCAATATCTTTTCCAAGATTGATGTTTCGTTTTAATTTTTTAAGATTTTTTATAAAAAAACCAATTCCAAAAACTAATAATATGGCAAATAAAAAGTTATCTATATATTCCATTTTAAATTCTTAATATAAATGGTTTTATTGAACTAGTTTATAAAGTATTTATGAAGGTTAGAACCGTTTTTTGTCGTTATAAACCTTTAAGTCAAATGATTACTCTTCTTTTTCTTGGTAACCTTTATCTTTTTTTCCAAAAATAGAAATATTAACAAAGCGCCTTGGATGTTCTTTGATTTCTCTTAGTAACTCCTCTAACTCTTTCGAGGCATTCTCCAGATTTATATAGAGACCGTCATCCTTCAATAATTTTCCAACGGAACCTTCTCCTTGCTCAATACCCTCCATAATTATACCAAATCTAGTAATGCTTTCTCTCAACGCGTCAACAGTTCCAACAATATTTATGGAAACTAGTGAATCTGAAATTTTTGCGAAATTTTCCGTGGTAACCGCAAGATTAGAAATTGAACTCGATAATTCATCTTTGTTCTCATTTATAACATTATTTAGTGAAACCGAAGCATTTTTAAATCCTGATACAGTTTCATTCAACCCTGAAATGGTTTCGCTAAGATTTCTTCTTCCTTCCTTATTTAAAACAGAATTCAATCCATTTAACAATGAGTCCGCACTTTCTAATACGCGTTCAAGTTTAACTTGTACTGGATTAATCGTTTCACCTAATGAAGTAAACATGTCTCTTTCGACCTTTCCCGCTAATAAATCGCCAGACAAAGCCTCTTCACCTTCAAAAGAAGCATCAATGGAAAGTGCTTTACCCCCCATTAAACTAGCACTGTAAATAGTGGCTATACTATTTTTACTAAATTTAAAATCATTATTCACTCCAAATTCGACTATTAACATTCCACGACTTTCTGGATCTCTGTCAAAAGTGATATCAACAATTTTACCCACCTTCATTCCGTTAATCGTTACGTTACTTGCAGTACTTAAACCACCAATATTCGAATATTTGGCGAAATATGTCCGAGGAGAAGTGTCAAAAATGTTTTGCCCCTTCATAAAATTATATCCCCAAAAAAATAATGCAATGATAATTGCAGTAACTAAACCCGTTTTTAACTCCCTCGATAACTTCAAAATAGTGATGATGATTTAATAAACAATATTACTAATTATTTTTGTGAGCAAAAAACAATTTTTCAAGGAGTTTTAATTGCCTCTTGAATACTTATTTTTTTACCATCTTTTGAGGCCACAATAAATGCAGTTTTGTAACCTTTACTTCGAACTTCTCTATGAAAATTCTTAACCTCTTCATAACTCGAAGTCTTTCCAAAATAATATTTATACGCATTTCCAACATGAATACGCTCGACATTCTTAAGCCCCTTAAAATTATACGATTTCGTAACCAATTTCTTTGAGCCAGTAGCTATTTGAACTTTAAAAACCACATTCTCCTGCATTATTGGCTTGTCCAATAAATTTTTACTTTCACCACCTACAACTACAGAATTCAAAGCTACTTGATTAATATATGTACTAATTCCTTGAGCAATAGAATTGGCATATTTAGATTGGACCTTTGCTGAATTCAAATACGCACCTTCTGCTTTGTTTGAAAGAAAACCGGTTTCAATTAAGATACTAGGCATATAAGTGTGGTGCAAAACAACAAAACCAGCTTGTTTAACTCCTCTGTCCTTTCGTTTCAAATCAGTAACCATATTATTCTGAACAATATTAGCCAAAGTTAAACTTTGATCTAAATATTCTTCTTGCATCAATTTTATTCCAATAATTGAGGCAACAGAATTGGGGTCAAATCCCTTATAGTTTTCTTCGTAATTATCTTCTAGTAAAATAACTTCATTCTCCTTCTTAACGACTTGTAAATTTCTATCATTAGCATGTAAACCCAAGGCAAACGTCGAAGCGCCGCTTGGCTGCTCTGTACCATGAGAATTGCAATGAACTGAAACAAACAAATCTGCATCAGCTTTATTAGCTATTTGTCCACGCACCCATAAATCTATTAACACATCTGTTTTACGCGTATAGATCACTTTTACATTATTATGCGCCTCTAATATTTTACCTACTTCTAAAACAATTTTTAAAGCAATATCTTTTTCTTTATACTTCTTGAAACCAATATTACCAGGATCTCTGCCTCCATGTCCAGCATCTAACACTATTGTATAGATCTTTCCTTGCGAGAATGACATCGTATTTATAAGAATCATAAAAAAAAAGAAAACATGTTTTGCTTTCCATTTGGCATTAATTTTGTGTAACATCTGCAAGGTCATCAATATATTTTAGTTATTTTTGGCATCTCAAAATAGGTTCTTCAAGTATCGAGCCAATTGATAACAAATGATTAAATTTTGGTTATGAAACTCATTAGCGAATTTAATAAAAGTTGGGAGTTTCAGACCATTTTAAACTGTTTTTTTATATAAAACAAAAAAGTATTTATAGCATTGCGATTTATTTTTCATATAATACTTTTACCACTATTTTTATTTGGTCTGATTGGGCATTCTTTAATGGCGCAAACAAATAAATCATCTATAACTTTAGGGATATTGAATGATACTATAACAACAACGATCCCTCCAACCGAAAATCTCAAAAAGCAACAGGACAGTTTAATTCAAAGTCCTGATTTATTATTAGAGCCGCAAGACACTGTTCCGACTGATAGTATTAAAAAACCAAAGGGGGCTTTGGATTATATTGTAGACCACAAGGCTGAATCTGTGAAGGAAAATTTCCTAAAAACGCTGATTACGCTACATGACAACGCCGAAATAAATTATGGTGACTTAAATATAAAAGCCGGTCATATTGAAATAAACCATGAAACTAACATGGTAATGGCAACCGGAATTATAGACACTACAGGTTATGCGCAGGCTCCAATTGTTACTCAGGGTGGTGAAGAATCTACACATGACTCCATCAGATTAAATTACAAAACCGAAAAAGCCATAGCATGGGGTACAAAATCTGAGTTGACTGGGATGCAAACCGATACACATATCATGAAAAAGGTAAATGACTCCATGATTTATATACGAGATGTTATCATTACTACTTCCGATAATGTAGCACCGCGAGATTACCATATTGTTGTTGAAAAAGGCGTTATGGTGCCTGATAAAAAAATTATTGGAGGGAAATCGCAACTTTATATTGCAGAAGTGCCGACACCTGTAATTTTACCATTTGCTTATTTCCCCTTAACACAAGGAAGAACATCTGGTATTATTATGCCTTCATATGGTAGTACACAAGCCCAAGGGTTTTTTCTTCAGAACGGAGGTTATTATTTGGCGCTGAACGATTATTTTGATTTGGCTTTAACAGGTGACTTATATACTAATGGTAGTTGGGGAATGAATGCGCAAAGTGCCTACAACGTGCGCTATAAATATGCTGGTAGTTTTGGATTGCGGTATGAAAAATTATATAATAGTATTCGTGGTTTTAGTGATTTTGGAGAAAGTTCCAATTATAATATCCGATGGAGCCATAGTCAAGACACCAAAGCCAATCCTAACGCTCGCTTTAGTACTTCTGTTAATTTAGGAAGTAGTACCTATTATAGGCAGTCCTTAAATGAATCCAACAGTAATGCATTTTTAAACAATACCTTAAGTTCATCTATCTCATATCAAAAGCGTTTTGTTGGAACACCTTTTAACTTAACCTCTTCCATGACCCACACGCAAAATACGAATACCCAAAGTATTGACATGTCTTTACCTTCATTACAAGTAAGTATGGATCGTATTTACCCCTTTGCTCCCAAAGACGGAACCAAAAAGGGGATGTTGCAAAATATTGGAACAACCTATAATTTTAAAGGCGACTACAAAATTAATACAACGGACGAATTCTTCTTTAAAAATGAAATGTTTGCGACTGCTCGAACTGGAATGCAACATGATGCCAACTTGAGTACCAATACAAAAATTATGAAGTACTTTACGTTGTCTCCAAATGCTAGATACAAAGAGGTATGGTATTTTGATTCTGTTTCCAAAGAATACGTCCCAGAAATAGATCAAGTTGTAACAGATACTATTAGCGGTTTTAGTTCCTTTAGAGAATATAATGCTGGTGCATCCTTATCTACAACATTATATGGTGATTTTAAATTTAAAAATGGAAATATCGAAGCCATTCGACATACCATGAGACCTTCTGTCTCCTACGGGTATAGACCAGACTTCAGTTATCAGTATGAAGAATATCAGAACAGTGCCGATCCCGACGATATAAACGAATACAACCCCTTTCAAAACGGAATTTACGGTGGCCCTTCTAAAGGGATTTCAAATAGTATGGGTTTCACCGTTGCGAATACCCTAGAGGCTAAAGTAAAATCTAAAGATTCAACGGATTTGAAACCTAAAAAGTTGAGTTTAATTAAGAATCTTAATTTTTCTTCAAACTATAACATGGCGGCAGATTCTTTAAAATGGAGTCCTATTAGTACAAATATGGGTGTGTCATTTTTTAATAACAAATTGGCGGTAAATATAAGGGCCATTTTAGATCCTTATGCTATGGATGTAAATGGAAAAAAAATAGACAAATTTAATATTGATAATGGAGGTAGTTTATTTAGACTTACAAGTGCAGGCTTGCAGACTAATTACTCTTTTTCAAGTAAGTCTACTAAAAAAGATAAAAAAGAAGCGCCTAAAAAAGATGACACTAATTCTGATGGTATTTTTGGGGAAGACATGGCTGCTACCAATGAGAGCCGAAGTACTGCTAAAAATGAAAATGATGAAACTAAAAGTACCAAAATTTTTCAATCTAGAATCCCCTGGGATTTAAAAGTTGCATATGCGGTTAACTATTCGAACAATTTGGGACAAAATGAATTTAGTTCTCATTCTTTGATGTTTTCAGGTGATTTAGAATTAACTCCTAAATGGGAAATGGGGTTTAGTTCGGGTTATGATTTTAAGAATAAAGGTTTTACTTATACACAATTAAGGTTTAATAGAGATTTGAACAGTTGGAGAATGAGTTTTAACTGGGTACCATTTGGACTAAGAACCACATATAACTTCTTTATAGGCATAAAATCTGGAATAATGAGTGATCTAAAATACGATCAACAGAAAAAACCAGACCAGCGATTATTTTAAAATTTCTATTATGAAACGAGTATGTTAAAAACTTTTATCACCCAAGGGAATGATTAATGGCGAACAGCATGTGACTTCTGAAAAACAATAAATACAACGCATGAAAGTAATCATCAATACACCAAAGGCTCCTGCTCCAATAGGCCCATACAATCAAGCTGTATTATCAGGAAACACCTTATATACTTCAGGACAAATTGCTGTTAATCCTGAAAATGGAGAACTTGTACTGGATTCGATAACCAATGAAACTAAACAAGTTATGGAAAATCTAAAAGCAATTTTAGAAGCGGCAGATATGACTTTTGAAGATGTGATTAAAACATCCATTTTTATTTCTGACATGAATAATTTCGGACAAATAAATGCCGTTTATGGAAATTATTTTAAGTCTGAAACAGCGCCTGCAAGGGAAACCGTAGAAGTAGCCAATTTGCCGAAATTTGTACATGTAGAAATTTCTGCAATTGCTATAAAGTAAATTTAAATACTATTCTATATTACTTTTCTTAAAACTTATTATAGGTTGTTTGACTGGAATAGCGTCTTGATGTATTTGAATAGAATCATTTTCTACCCTCTTTTTCTTTAACCCTATTCTTTTTAAAAACTCTGAGAATATATCAAAATCAAATTGATACGATATCCCAACCCCTTGAGTATACCCTTCCTCTTCTTCAGAATACTGAATTTCATTTTGGCGATTAAAAACATTCGATCTTAAAGAACCTTCATCATTTAATAAAAACTCAATCTCAACTTCACCAACCAATCCAGATTGGTTTGCTAAACTTGAATTTGCGCCTCCTGTAACCCCCAATTTACCATCGATTAGTATCTTATCATTTATTTGAGTTACAACAGTAATTCCTAATTGATCTTGTGTTTGTAAATTCTCTATGTCTGACCTAGAATCTCCAATATCATAAGTAACACCCACTTTTAATTTAGAATCGCCACTATTTAAAATATTGGTTAAAGCATTAGACAATAACTCTTCGCTTAACCCAGTAATCATCATAACCCCATTAGTACCCATCGATGTATCTGTACTTGTAAAGGTTCCTGCAAATAATAGGGAACCAAAATTATTCATTTTAGTATTAAGGTCATTGGTACCGTTCAATTTAAAATCCAACTCAGCTTTTAATTCAGAATCGGCATCCGGCAATAAAATATCATAATCTTGTTTTGAATCAAATAAATCTCCCGTAAATCTTGCAACCAAATCAACCGCAATATCTCTACTCGTATAAACATTTTCTAATAAATACTTTGGATTTGCATAAACACGTACCTTAGTTTCAATATCAATATCTGCTTCATAGGGGTCTCCACCCCAAGAAATAAGACCACCCTGAGTTACTAAGAATTCTTTATTAATAACATCTTTAAAATTAAAATTATAGATTCCATTATCAATTATAAAATCACCAAAAATATTAAACTTACCATTTGTATCGATTTCGATTTTTAAATCACCTGTTCCACTTCCCTTTAATTTACTTCCACTTACTTCATCTAGTACCATTTCAATTTCAGTATCCTTTGTTATCTCTAAATTAAAATTAAGTGATAAGCCCTTATATCGCTCTAACAAGTCTTTTGCAATTAGTTTTGAAGGTTCTTCAATTTCTTTGGGAGACCTGAAGTTCACAACTCTAGAATCTCCCACAATTTTTGTATCACTCATAGGAATTACAAAACGCGTACCTTTATTCGTCTTTGCATTTACATCAATCGTTAAATTATCTGTATAACCATATATATTGGCTTGTCCCTCTATGAATCCTTGCCCATAATAAAGGGACTGCTCTTCTTGTTCTGTATTTAATATTAACAAATTTTTAGTAGTTAAATTTAAATCTAATTTCCAATCCGTAAAATAGTTATGTGAAATAGTTCCTGTAAGTTTCCCGCTAGTATCTTCTATGAGATCCTTTAAAGTTAAATCGATAATTTCAATAGTCTGTCCATCTAGATTGATTACGGTAGTTCCCTCAAAATCGTAGTCCACGTTTAAATAAGGCATCGCCATTCCAGCGTCGAACAAATAAAATTCTCCGCTCATATCTGGATTATTTAGTAATCCCGATAAACGGGCACTACCATAAATCTCTCCTCTAATATTTGTGAAATCTTCGTCTCCAATTGGCCCTAATATATCCAACTTAAACCGCTCAAATTCAAATCCAACATCAACCGTAGATTCGTCGGCAGCAAAGTCTAAAACACCATTGGCAAATAACGCATCATAGCCATCTTTCTCTAACGCCATATTAATGTTATAAGTCTTATAAGAATTTCTACCTATCATTCCGACTTTAAGATCTCCTTGATGCGAGCCGTTTACGGAAAAATTATTAATGTCAAAATTTGCTACAGGCAACACACTTTCATCTGTTTGATCATACTGTAATGTTCCATTTATAACCCCTGTTAAATCCCATTTCTTTATGTTTGGACTAATCGCTTCTAAGGCAACATTCTCCATCTTTAAATTTAAATCTTTTTGAATAGGTCCAAAAGTTGATCCAAAAAACTCAATTTTTTGATCTCCAGATACAATATCAAAATCTCTAATGTCAAAATGTTCAAATTTACTATCAAAAACAACCTTATTCTGCTTATTTTTTTTAGGGTTCAACACCCAATCTGTATCTTTAAATTTGATGTTTGATTTTTCTATTCCAATCACAGATTGATTCTCCTTATCAATTGTATGATAAAACCCTAAATTATAGATGTCTGTTTTCTTTACTCCACCGACAAACTCTGTTCTAAAAAACAAGGTGTCATTCAAAGTAACGTTTATCAAATCTAATTTGGAAATATCATACGTTGTACCTTTAATTCTCTGTATCGAAAGTTGGGTGTTAAAAAGCGGATTTTTATTATTTATATCTAATCGAATACTATCAATTACATTATCGTAAATTTCAACTCTAGGTGACCTTACTTTCAAATTAAAGTTCTTTTCGTCTGAATTCACAAAGCCACTTATATACGAATTAGAAGCTAACTTTACATATGGAAAAAAAACATCTATAATCTTATTGTAAATATTAAATTTAAAATCTAAAAACTGGTCATCATCTACTTCATCTGGTAAATAATTGGAATAAATACTACCTAACGCATTTTGAGCCAGTTTTGGTATTTCTAAAAACTGAAAATCACCCACAATTTCACCATTGATAATATCCGGCGAATTAATAGTAATTGTTCTTATGGTATCATTAAATGTAGAAGAAATATCAAAATCTTCAAAATAAAAACTCTCCTTTTCATTCGTATATGAAGTTCTTTCAAAACTTATCGCTCCAACTAAATTTTCTATTGTTGTGCCTTCAAAATCAATATCTATATCTCCCTTTAGAATAGCAATTGAATCCCGCGTAAATAAATTTAATTCATTAAAATTAGCATGAGCCACTACCGTTTTAAAATCAAACTTATAGATCTCTTTAGACAAATCAGCGAGTCCATTAAATTTCAATTTAATATTAGCATCATTAATAATCATTTCTCCTTCAAACTTCTTATTTTGAAACCTTCCATTAATATTAATATGGCCATAGACATATCCCTTATATTCATAACTACTCACTTCACCGTCAACCGTAGTATTTAATTCTTCAAGAGTAAACCCCTCACCATCTATGTCTGCTTCTGCAGATATTCTACCAACTAAGGAATCATTAACCATTTTACCCAAATCAAAATCTATGATTTTAATGTGACCTCGATACGTTGCCTTATCAATAGAGCGAATATTAGTGAGTCTTAAATCTGCAATAGTTGATCCAATATCTGTATTTAATTCTATTTGCGCATCTATAATCTCATTCGAAATAAATGAATGCCCAATCATATTAAACCTTCCTAATTTTTTTAAAGACGACGGTAAAGATTTTGATAATATATTAGGGATCAGAATTTTTAAATTATCATAATCCGACACCAAGTTCGAAAGTTGCGCTTCAACTGAGAATCCTTTTTCTGTATTAAATGAATTAACTAAATGAAAATCACCATCCACAATAGTTTTTAAATCAGATCTCAACCGAAAATCTTTCGCTCTCATATCATTAAGTGTTCCAGATAACTTTGTTTTAAAATGAAGGACATCAAGCTTTCCAAATTCACCATATAATTTATTTAAATCTCTTAAGGATAAATTAGCATCTTTAATATCACCATCAAACTTTACTTTATTCTTGAAATCTGCCAAAGAGCCGTCCCTATAAAAAACGATATCTGCATCAACCTTAGATGATTTCGTCTCAAGCCTCGTATTCAAAAGTTTCATTTCCTCTCGTGTATACGAGAAATCAGATGTTAAATTTTCTACTTCAATATCATGTGACTCTACAAAACTGATACCTCTAACCTCACCAGAAATGTTTGGCCCTTGGATATTAAAATTCCTCACACTTCCTTCAATCTCATAAAAAGTAAGCGGGCTACTATTCTCCTTGTTCTCATCAAGAATTACAAAATGAGCACCCTCAAGATTAACAACTTCTGCCGATAATAAAAAATCTAAAGGATCGTTACTAGAGTTTTTATTTTCAAAATTTTTAACAAATTGAACAAAGGCATCTTCCCTTTCACCCGCATGAGTCCGCATTATAAATCTTACTCCAGTTAAAGATACTTCACCTAATTCAATTTTATTCTTTATAATATTTCTATAACTATAAATGGATGTTGTAAGGTTCTTAACATAAATCATAGAATCTAAATAATGATCCAATATTTCGACTTCTTTAAGTTCAACACTCCCTAAAAATGACAAATCTACTTTACTAACTTTTATATGAGTATGAAATTCTTCATTCAAATAGTCTGTGGCAATTCTACCCAATTTTGATTGAACAGCAGGAGTTCCCAACAAAATTGACAACAAGACTAAAAGTATTGTGAAGACAAGTAAAAATCTGGATACTATTTTCTTAAATCGTTTGATATGTTCTAACTTTACAAACTAATAGGCAATTTCTGTGCCTTAGTTATTTTTAATGAATAAATCAATTTATATTTTGGCTATTGAATCATCATGTGATGATACAAGTGCTGCTGTATTATGCAACGATAAAGTACTGTCAAATGTTGTTGCTAATCAAGGAATTCATACCGCTTATGGCGGAGTCGTTCCTGAATTAGCTTCTCGTGCTCATCAACAAAATATAATTCCAGTAGTTCAGCAGGCAATCCAAAGAGCAAATATCGACAAAAATCAGTTAAAAGCCATAGCTTTTACACGTGGACCAGGATTAATGGGATCCTTACTTGTCGGTACCTCTTTTGCAAAATCTTTTGCCCAAGGCTTAAACATCCCTTTGATACCTGTTAATCATATGCAAGCTCATATTTTAGCGCATTTTATTAACGACGAAACTCAAAAAAAACCACCTTTCCCATTTATTTGTCTCACGATTAGTGGAGGCCATACTCAAATTGTAAAAATAGCATCCCATTTTGACATGGAGATTCTAGGAGAAACTCTTGACGATGCGGCTGGTGAAGCATTTGACAAATCTGCAAAAATTTTAGGACTACCCTATCCAGGAGGTCCCTTAATTGACCTGTATGCTAAATTAGGAAATCCAAATGCATATCCATTTACAAAACCAAGAGTAGGCCCTTTAAGTTTCAGTTTTAGTGGACTTAAAACTGGAATTCTAAGGTTTATTCAAAAAAATGTTCAGCAGAATCCCAATTTCATAAAAGAAAATCGTAATGATATTTGCGCCTCTATTCAACACACCATTGTTCAGATCCTTATGGACAAATTAAAAAATGCCGTAAAACAAACAGACATCAAACATATTGCGATTGCCGGGGGAGTCAGTGCTAACTCAGAAATACGTAAAGTTCTTACGGAATCTCAAGATAAATATGGATGGACAACATATATTCCAACCTTCGCATATACCACAGACAACGCTGCTATGATAGGTATTACGGGATATCTAAGTTATATTCAGAATAATTATTCAGAAATAAATAACGTTGCTACCGCTCGATTAAAAGTTTCGGAATAAAAAATATTTTTTTTCACAATCAAACCAAACTTCGTTAGATTTTAAAAAGAATTAAATAATGATTCGAACCTTTTAAACAATATCAAAAAAGCGTACATTCGTCTTTAAAAAGAATCTAGAACGACGCATTCAAATTCCAAGCCTCTAGATAGTCTTTTATATGCTTAATAAATAACCCACCCATTGCGCCATTTACCACGCGGTGATCAAAAGAGTGAGATAAAAACATTTTTTGACGAATCCCTATAAAATCGCCTTCAGTTGTTTCAATAACCGCTGGAACTTTACGAATTGTACCTAATGCCAAGATTCCTACTTGCGGCTGATTAATAATTGGTGTTCCCATAACACTGCCAAAGCCTCCCACATTTGTTACCGTATAAGTACCATCTTGAATATCTCCCGGACTTAAGTCATTATTGCGTGCTTTTATCGCTAAAGAATTTACTGCTTTCGCCATTCCTACTAAATTCAGTTGATCTGCATTTTTGATCACTGGAACTATTAAATTACCATTGCCCAGCGCAGTAGCCATACCTAAATTAATATTTTTCTTCTTAATCACTGTTTCACCGTCAGTACTAATATTAATTAGCGGAAAAGCCTTTAAAGCTAAAGCAACTGCTTGCATAAATACTGGTGTAAACGTCAATTTCTCTCCTTCACGAGCAATGAATTGATCCTTTACTTTATTTCGCCATGTAACAATATTAGTAACATCAACTTCAATAAACGATTGCACATGTGCGGATGTCTGAATGGAATGCATCATATGATTGGAGATCATTTTTCCCATTCGAGTCATTTCAATAACCTCATCTTCTCCACTGATTGAAATTGGCACCTTAGTTACTTGAGAAGATTCAACTTTTGGAGTTGATACATTTCTGGTAACAATAGGTTGATTTTTTCTATTCTCTAGATATTTAATGATATCATCTTTTGTAACCCTTCCTTCATTACCTGTACCGGATATTGATTCCAATTCTTCCATAGAAACACCTTCTTTTTGAGCGATATTTCTTACTAAGGGTGAGTAGAACTTCCCGCTTTCACCAGTCTTCTCTATCTGGACAGAACCTTGCTGGATGGTTTCTTCAACCGATTTCTCTATGTCAATAACAGGAATTTTATCAACTTCTGGAGGTATCGCAATTGATTCAGATTCTACCAAAATATCGTCACCTCCTATTTCAATAATGGCTAATATTTCTCCAACCTTCACCACGTCATTTTCAATAAATAGACGCTCTAGTAAAACACCTTCAACTTCGCTTGGCACTTCTGAATCTACCTTATCAGTTGCGATCTCTACTATTGAATCATCCAATTCAATGATATCGCCAACTTCCTTTAACCATGTGGTAATTGTAGCTTCAGCCACACTTTCACCCATTCTAGGAAGTTTCAATTCGTATCTACTCATGTTATAAATTTAATCGAAGCAAATTTAGTAAAAATAAACGCACTAACACTCCTGATACCGAAATAGGAATTGATTGATTTTTATAAATTTATTTCAAATGGTACATCTTATTATTATCTGGATAAATAATTAAATAGAGGTCAGTAGATCGTTTCATATAGTAGTAATCCATAAAATAAGAGTTTTATGGATATATTTAAAGGACAAAACCTTAGGGAGCTTAGTGAACACTTCAAAGCAGATGATAATTGCAAAGAATATCTAGCAAATGTTAAATGGAATAACAGTTTTGTATGTGCGAAATGCAGTAATAAAACGAGTCAAATTCGCAAGAATTCTGCAAGAACTTTTAATAAGTGTAGCCATACAGAAACTCCTCCATCAAATACTTTGTTTTATAAGGTAAAATTTGGTTTGCGAAAAGCGCTTTTTAGCTGTTTTGAAATATCAACTCCTCCAAAAAGTTTATCTGTAAGTTATATCGGAGTTCGATTTGGAGTTCCAGAAAAGATAGCTCGATTATTTATGTATAAAGTTAGAGAGGTAATGAAATCTAGCGAGAGTCACCCAATGGATGGTACTATTCATATTGATCAATTTGTAGTTAGAGGTTGAGAAAAAGGGAAAGTTGGAAGAAGTTATAACAGTAAGAAAAAAAAAGTTGTAACGGCTTTAGAGCTAACTGACAAAGATAAAATAAAAAGAATGTACACTTTAAAAATCGATAACTTTTCAGCAAAAGAATTAGAAAAAATATTTAACAAACATATTGATGAAAATGCGAAAATAACAACAGTTTTATGGAAAGACTATCGCCCTTTGTTTAAAAAATATGACATTACGTAAATCAAGAGTAATAACAAATGGAATTTTATAGTCTTACACAACAATGATACATCAGATTAAATCTTGAATTAGAACTACCTATTCTTGGGTAAGTGATTTTAATATAAACAGGTGTTTAGATGAGTTTTGTTATCGTTTAAGCACATCTAGAAGTAAAGTAAACATATTTAATAATCTAATTAGAAGAATGGCCATATCTGATAAGATTTATCAAACAAAATTATATGTTCGTAACTACTGACTGGATATATAAATCACAATCATCTGACTATAAAATACATAGTAAAGTAATACCTATTATTTTCTTTGTTCAAATATTCTTTACTTTTTTCGATTTCCAATTATTTTAATATTCGATCGGCATTAACATACTTTTTTATCTGCTAGTGACCTATTCGTTTTGATAGATAAAAAGACTCTTCCATCGCTTTTTTATATTTTTCGTTAAGTAGTACTACTTTCGATTTTCTTTTGAACAATCCAAACATATCGCTATAATTTTAAAGATACTATTCCACAATCGACTCTTATAATTTGCCCTGTAATCGACGAAGCTTTTTCTGAAATTAAAAAACTTGCCATATCGGCTACATTTTTTGGTTCTAAATATTTTTTTAAGGGATGACGATCTGCAATAGCCTCCTTCATTTTATCATTTCTCAATATTTTAGAAGCTAGTTCTGTATCTGTCAAGGTAGGAGCAATCGCGTTAACTCTTATTTTTGGAGCCAAATCAGCCGCAAGAGATTTTGTTAATCCCTCGACTGCTGCTTTTGCTGATGCTATACTTGCATGAAATGGCATTCCCAAAACGGTCGCTACGGTACTAAAAAGTAATATACTCGATTCATTATCTAAAGAAAGTTTAGGTAAATAATGTTTTATTACCTTGATTGCCCCGAGTACATTAATTCTATAATCATTCATGAAATCATCTTCAGTCAATTTACTAAACGGTTTAAGATTAATGCTTCCTGGACAATAAATTATGCTATTTAATTTTTCTATTTCGGGAAAATCATCCGCTAATACATCTAACTCAATTTGACGTAAGTTTTTATGTTCAAAACCAGATTTATGACGAGAAATAGAAACAATAGATGATGCTTCTACTTCATTTTTAACGATGGCTAAGCCAATACCTTTACTTCCACCAACAACTAATATAGTTCTCATAATTATTAAATTTAAGAGTTTAACATTGCGAAGATATTATTTTCTGTTCAACTCTTAGTATAAAAACATTAAACATTTTGTATTTTTGAAGAAATTATGAATATTATGAGCGCGAAAAAAATCATTAAAGAGAGCACATTAGTTTCAAAATATATGGATATGTTTCTAGAGACCGGAAAAGAACCAACTTCTATTTATTTATTTGCCAAGTCGTTAAATATGGATGAAGCAGAATTTTACAAATACTTTAGGTCATTTAAAGAATTAGAAAAAAGGGTTTTTGAAATGTTTTGTGAAAATAGTTTAAACCTATTGGCTAAAAACGATGATTTTAAAAACTATGAATCTAGGGAGAAACTATTGAGTTTTTACTTTACAATAGTAGAAATGATGACTGCCAATAGATCATTTATCGTAAAACAATTAGAAGACAATAAAAACGTTCTAAAAGGCTTAAACAAACTTTCAAAACTCAAACGCTCATTTAACCAATTTACATCGACTTTAGATATTAACAAAATTGACCTAAAGCAAAATAAACTCGAACGTATTCAAGAAAAAGGTATACAAGAAATGCTTTGGGTACAGTTGTTATTGATCCTTAAATTTTGGCTCGATGACAATTCTAAATCCTTTGAAAAAACAGATATTTTTATCGAAAAAAGCGTAAACGCACTTTTTGACATGATGAATACCACCCCTCTTAAAAGTTTTTTAGACCTCGGGAAATTTATATTTAAAGAAAAAATGAATTGTAAAATGTAGCCGATGAAATCAATAGATAAAATTCCTACCTCAAAAATCGAACGAGCGTCTAAACTTTTTAAAACAGGTGCGAAAGTTGGCGTAAATTATATCAAATTTTACGGAGATAAAATTATAAACTCAGAAAAAGAAGCAAAAGAAAGACTGCATGAATCTAATGCTAGCGATATTTATGACGGCCTAAAGACCATGAAAGGGAGCGCATTGAAAGTTGCGCAAATGTTAAGTATGGAAAAGAATATTTTACCAAGCGCATATGTAGAAAAATTTTCGCTTTCACAGTTTTCTGTTCCCCCATTATCTGCTCCTTTGATTGTAAAAACCTTTAACCAATATTTCGGAAAACACCCAAATGAATTATTCGACTATTTTGATTTAAACTCTGTAAATGCGGCATCTATTGGTCAAGTTCATAAAGCAGAAATTAACAACGAAAAACTTGCTGTCAAAATTCAATATCCAGGCATTGCAAAAAGTATTTCTTCAGATTTGGCTTTGATAAAACCTATTGCTATTAAAATGTTTAATATAAAAGGTAAAGACTCTAATAAATACTTTAGAGAGGTTGAAGACAAACTAATAGAAGAAACAAATTACGTCCTAGAACTTAATCAAAGTCAAGAGATTGTAGATGCCTGTAAACATATTCCTAATTTAAGTTTCCCAAAATACTATAATAAATATTCAACTGATAGAATAATTACGATGAGCTGGATGGATGGCATTCATTTGTCTGAATATACAGGCAAGCCATTTAATAAAGAAGATGCCAATAAACTTGGACAAGCTTTATGGGATTTTTATATGTTTCAAATTCATATACTAAAAAAAGTACATGCAGATCCGCACCCTGGGAATTTTTTAATTAGTAAGAAAAAAGAACTTATTGTAATTGATTTTGGGTGTATAAAAACCATTCCAGATGAGTTTTATGAGCCTTACTTTGAACTTGCTAAAAAAGAAAATATAGACAATCCGGAGTACTTTGAAAAAACACTTTTTGATTTAGAAATACTTCGAGAAGATGATAGCGCTGAAGAAACTGTTTTTTTTAAATCCTTATTTTATGAAATGCTGAGCCTATTCACACAACCACTTCAGAAGGAATATTTTGATTTTTCTGATGAACTCTTTTTTGGAAAAATAATAGAATTAGGAACAAAATATGCAAAAAGTACTGAGTTAAAAAAAATGAATGGAAATAGGGGTTCAAAACATTTTATTTATATAAATCGTACATTTTTTGGGTTGTATAGTCTAATGCATGACTTAAAGGCGACTCATGTTAAAATAGACTCGTACCTGAAATATTGATGATTGAATTTAATAAAAAGGCTATTGAAGATCTAGAATATCTCAAAAAAATAAATCTTATAAATTCTGCGAGCGGATACAAATCATGTAATTTAATTGGGACAAAATCTAATTCTGGCCAATCAAACCTGGCGATATTCAGTTCAGTCATACATTATGGCTCTAGCCCCGCAATTTATGGCTTTGTCTTACGGCCAACAACAGTGAAACGGGACACTTACGAGCATATAAAAGAAACAACAGTTTATACAATTAACTCCGTTTTTAGTGATATAATTGAAGATGCACATCATACTTCTGCAAAATATCCAAAAGAAGTTTCAGAATTTGCAAAGACGCATTTTGAAGAAGAATACAAGAATAATTTCTATGCTCCATTTATAAAAAATACACCGATTCAAATTGCCATGAAATATCTTGAAGAGTATTATATAAAAGCGAACGGAACTATTTTAATACTGGGTGAAATTGAGAAACTTTATGTAAACGAAAGCATTTTGGACGAAGATTTTTTTATCGACTTAAGCAAAGCCAGAATAGCGGCAATTAATGGGCTTGATGCCTATACAGTTCCTAAAAGGAATATAAGACTTCCGTATCAACGTATTAAAAAATAAATTTAAATAGTCATTGAGAGAATTCTAGTTTCAGGCTTAGTTCGATGCAATTTAAAATCAAAATCCTTACAGACATTTCTATATAACCATTTTAAAAAAAACAATTGTTTTCCCAGTTCATATAGATGATACTTCTCTTTGTCCTTTGGCAAATCATTCTCATTAAATCTACGCTGACCAACACCTAAAAAGTTTGTTATTTAATAATATAAATCCGATTTAACTATATCCATTCTTTTGGATTTTTAAGCACCTCTAGCAATCTTGCCTCTTCACTTCCTTTTTCTGGTTGATGATTGTAATGCCATTGCACATGAGGTGGTAAACTCATTAATATACTTTCGATACGACCGTTGGTCTTTATCCCAAATAAAGTTCCTTTATCATGAATTAAATTAAATTCTACATATCGCCCTCTTCGCACTTCTTGCCAATTGCGCTGTTCTCTGGTGTATTCTAACTCTTTACGCTTTTCTACAATCGGCACATAACCTTGTAAAAAGCTATTCCCTACTTCCGTCACAAAATCAAACCAATTCTGCATATTCATGTCCTCAGTTTCTGAGCAACGGTCAAAAAATAAACCACCTATTCCACGTGCTTCATTTCTATGTGTATTCCAAAAATAAGTATCACATTGCTTTTTATATTTTATATGAAATCCGTCATCATGACGGTCACAGGCCTCTTTACAAGTCGCATGAAAATGTTTCGCATCTTCGTCAAACAAATAATAAGGCGTTAAATCTTGTCCGCCACCAAACCAACTATTAACAATGTTTCCTAATTTATCATACATTTCAAAATAACGCCAATTTGCATGAACCGTGGGCACCATTGGATTATTTGGATGTAAAACCAAACTAAGCCCACAAGCAAAAAAATCGCCCTCTTCTACTCCAAAATATTTTTTCATCGCATCTGGCAACGCACCATGAACTCCAGAAATATTTACACCTCCTTTTTCAAAAACCGCTCCGTTTTCTATAACACGCGTTCTACCTCCACCTCCTTCTGGACGCTCCCAAACATCTTCTTTAAAGGTTGCCTTTCCGTCTACATCTTCTAATTTAGCAGTGATTGTATCTTGTAGGTTTTGTATGTATTTGTAAAATTTTTCTTTCATAATGACTAAACAATTGATTTATTGTAATAAGAACTCTCTTCAACATCCCGAATATTTATTAAAATAATCGGCACCTTCAGAAATAACTCCTTAAATTTCGTACTTATCAGTTTAGATAGGTTTGCTTTTTGTTCGTCTGTTCTACCTTCTATTATTTTCGCAAAAACATGAATAAAATCATTTTCACCTTCTTGAACCTAAGAATATTTAAAAGGATATTTAAAAAAACAAACCGCTAAACTTAATAATTATCGAAAATTCAACTTCCTTATGATATTATCTATAGACATTTAAGCTTCGTACTCTTTTACCGTATCTATAAATGCCTTTGCATTGTCTAAATCAATATTTGGTAAAATACCATGACCTAAGTTTACGATATATTTATCTTTTCCAAAATCGTCGATCATAGCCGTTACTAATTTCTTGATTTCTGCGGGTGGCGAAAACAAACGTGTAGGATCAAAATTACCTTGAAGTGTAATTTTGTTTCCTGTAAATTTACGTGCCATTTGCGGCGTAATTGTCCAATCTACACCTAAAGCCGCAGCATTTGAATTTGCCATCTCTTCTAGTGCAAACCAACATCCTTTCCCGAATGCAATTACAGGAGCATCGTCTTTTAATGCTTCTATAATTTGGTTGATATATTTCCAGGAGAACTCTTGATAATCTACTGGAGATAACATACCTCCCCAAGAATCAAATATCTGAACCGCATTTACGCCTGCTTTTACTTTTTCTTTTAAGTAAAGAATCGTTGTATCCGTAATTTTTTGCAATAATGTATGTGCGGCAATAGGTTGTGTAAAGCAAAACTCTTTTGCTTTGTCAAAGTTTTTTGAACCCTGCCCTTGGATACAATAACATAATATTGTCCATGGTGAACCTGCAAATCCGATCAACGGAATGTCATCGTTCAGCATTTCTTTGGTCAACTTAATGGCGTCCATCACATAACCTAAAGTTTCATCTATATTCGGAACAATCGTTTTATTTACGTCTGCCATAGAACGAATCGGATTTGGTAACCAAGGTCCAATTCCGTCTTTCATTTCTACTTCAATATTCATTGCCTGCGGAATTACCAAAATATCTGAAAATAAAATTGCCGCATCCATTCCATATCTACGAATTGGTTGCATGGTAATTTCTGCAGCTAATTCTGGAGTTTGGCAACGTGTAAAAAAATCATATTTCTTTTTTATTACCTGAAATTCTGGAAGGTATCTCCCTGCCTGGCGCATCATCCAAACTGGAGGTCTTTCAACTACTTCTCCCTTTAACGCTCTTAAATATAAATCGTTTCTTATCATGTTTTGCTTCTGTCATTCCTGCGTAGGCAGGAATCTGTTTTTAAAACTTCTCTTTCTTTGGATTCCTGCCTTCGCAGGAATGACAACATTATGCTTCCGACACCTTCCCCATAGCAGCATCAATTGCTTTCTTAATTACTTTCAAATCACTATTGTCTAATGCAGATGATAAAAACCAAGCCTCAAATTGCGAGGGTGGTAAAAACACACCGTTTTTAATCATTTCCCAAAAGAATATGCCGAATTTTTCTGTATCACTTGTCTGCGCAGTTGGAAAATCTACAACCGACTCTTTTGTGAAAAACGGATTCATCATAGAGCCAAATCTATTGACAACCAATTCAACATTATACTTTTTTGCTGAATCAAGCAAAAATGATTCTATTTTTTCTGCTACGCTATTAAAAGCCGTATATGGATTCTGCTTTTTTAATTCAGACAGGGTAGCGATACCTGAAGCCATTGCAATCGGATTTCCAGATAAAGTTCCTGCTTGGTACATATCACCTAACGGAGAAACCATTTCCATAATTTCATTTCTTGCTCCATAGGCTCCTACTGGAAACCCTCCACCAATTACTTTGCCTAAACAAGTAATATCTGCTTCTACATTAAATAACTCTTGCACCCCTCCAAATTTTGATCTAAATCCTGTCATAACCTCATCTGCAATTAACAAAACTCCATATGCTTTACATAGGTCTTTTAAATCACTCAAGAAATTATCTTGCGGAATTACAACGCCCATATTTCCTCCAACAGGTTCAATAATTACTGCTGCGATATCTTTATTTTCGTCAAAGTGTTTTTTTACACTTTCTAGATTGTTGTATTCTGAGATCAAAGTATTCTTAACCGCGTCTTCTGGCACGCCTTTACTCCCTGGCAGGCTTAATGTTGCTAAACCAGAACCAGCCGCAACCAATAAAGCATCTGCGTGACCATGGTAACAACCAGAAAACTTTACGATTTTATCCTTACCAGTATAAGCTCTTGCTAAACGCAAAGCACTAAATACTGCCTCAGTTCCTGAATTCACAAAACGCACTTTATCCATTCCTGAAAAAGCATCACAAACAATTTTTGCCAGTTTAATTTCATTTTCTGTCGAAGCACCAAAAGAGTATCCGTTCTTTAAGGCTTTTTTAATTGCCTTTTGAACCTTCTTATGTCTATGTCCTAAGATCATAGGCCCGTAAGACAAAACTAAATCAACATATTTATTTCCGTCAACATCAGTAATACCGCTCCCTTTTGCTTTCTTAATAAACAACGGATTTCCACCTACAGACGTAAATGCCCTTACGGGGGAATTAACTGCTCCAACAAGGTTTTTCAATCCTTTCTTATATAGTTTTTCTGATTTCTTGAATTTCATATCTAATTTTGTATTTGTTGTCACTACCATCAAAGTGAAGCAATCTCTATATCTATAAATAAATTACTTCGAGTTCCTTCTCCCAATGACTTTTTACTTCAACAATTTCCTTGCTACTTCTTTAGCAAAATAAGTAATAATAATATCTGCACCAGCTCTTTTCATAGAAAGCAATGTTTCCATCATTACTTTTTCACCATCAATCCAGCCTTTCTCTGCTGCAGCCTTAATCATAGCATATTCACCACTTACATTATAACATGCGATTGGTCGATCAAAATTATTTTTTAAATCTCTTACGATGTCTAAATATGACAATGCCGGCTTCACCATCAAAATATCGGCTCCTTCCTGATCATCAAAAGTTGCTTTCCGAAGCCCTTCATCCCTATTTGCGGGATCCATTTGGTAGGTTCTTCTATCTCCAAAAGTAGGAGCAGAATCTGCAGCATCTCTAAATGGTCCATAATATGCAGATGAATATTTTATCGAATACGCCATAATTGGCAATTCAGCAAAACCAGTATTGTCTAAGGATTCTCGAACCATCGCTACGGTTCCGTCAATCATTCCAGATGGAGCTATCATGTCTGCGCCTGCTTGCGCATGAGAAATGGCTTGCTTTGCCAGATTGACAAGTGTTGAATCATTCTCAACATCGTTGTTATGAATAACTCCACAGTGACCGTGACTTGTATATTCACAAAAACATACATCCGTAACAACATATAAACTTGGATAATTTTCTTTTATAAAACGAATTGCCTGCTGAATAATTCCTTGATCATTCCATGTTTCAGTTCCTATATCATCTTTCTCTGATGGAATTCCAAATAAAAGAACTGCGGGTATATTTAAAGAAACAACCTCATCCAATTCTTTAGAAATTTTATCTAACGAAAATCTTTTAATTCCCGGCATAGAAACAATTTCTTTTTCGACCCCTGAACCCTCTTCAATAAATAAAGGATAAATTAAATCATCTATTGACAATTTCGTTTCCTGCACTAATCTTCGAATATTCTCCGATTTACGTAATCTCCGAGTCCTATTCATAATATTTATTTACCGTTTTAATCACATTCTCTATTGATGGTAGTTCTGCAACTTGCACCTTTTCAAAATACTTTCTTGCCTCTTGAGCCGTAGTTTCTCCAATACAAAAAGCAACAGCAATTCTATCTATATTGTCATTTAAATAACTTTCAATTCCGGATGGGCTATAAAAAAGAATTCCATCAAATACTTTATCAAACTTTCGTTCATTTAAAACAGTTCGATACGCCTCAATATTTGTTACTTCTACGTTATTTTCTGAAAGAATCGTATTTAATTCATCGCGTTTCAAATTACCACAGAAATAAGTCGCTTCATTCAATCTCATTTTAATAATAAACTTTGCCAATTCTTTGGCTGAATTTTCAACATGAGCCACCTTTTTTCCAATCTTTTTCTCGATCAGTCTTTTAGTTCTGCGACCAACACAATAGATGTTTTCAAAATCCATTTCAGCGGGTGCATAGTTATGCAACAGTGCCTCTACTCCATTCTGACTCGTAATAATTACATTTTTAATGCCGTTCTTAATTACTGTTGGTTTTAATCGATTGTAACGAATGGCGATAAAATCACTCATTTCAAACCCAATTTTTTCAGAAAACAAATCGGTTTGATTTGTAGAAAGTTGTTTGGTAGATAAAACTTTTAGTTCTTTTGGAGGAGTTACATCCTTAATCATCAGTTTCTTACCTCCGCGCAACAAAATATCTTCGGCACATCTTTTTCCTAAATCTTTCGAATTTACTCTGTAACAGAGTTGATCCATTGCTATTTTTTTCTTTCCATCCAAACTAAATAAAGCCCCTTTAAAAACAATTTGTTCGTCTTTAAAGTACGCCAAAGCCCCAATAGGCGAGGAACATCCACCTTCTAAGACTTGCAAAAATTGACGTTCAATATTTGCACAAATTTCTGTGTTTTCATCGTTTAACTCTTTACAAACCTCTAATAACTCCTTATTTTCTCCCAATGCAGCAATCATCAAAATTCCTTGCGCTGGCGCTGGAATCATCCAATCTAAAATCGCATGATTTTGGGGTAATAATTTCAAACGATGCAATCCTGCTTGCGCAAAAATGGCACCGTTCCAATCGTTATCTTCTAATTTTTGTAGACGAGTATTTATATTTCCACGCAAACCAGTAATTGTATGAGTTGGATAATGATGTAACCATTGCGCTTTCCTTCTAAGACTTCCCGTTGCTATTACCGCTGCTTTTTGATGCAAAAACTCTTCATTGCCTTTAAATACCAAAATATCTAATGATCCACCACGCTTTAACACGGCTGCTTGAACAATATTTTGCGGAAGTGCTGTGGGTACATCTTTCATTGAATGCACAGCAATATCTATAGTTCTATTTAACAGTGCTATATCTAGATTTTTTGTAAAAATACCAGTAATCCCCATTTCATACAATGGTTTTTCTAGGTTGATATCTCCTTGAGAATCTATTTTAACAATTTCAGTCTCATGTCCTAAATGGTTTAATTGACTGGCAACCGTATTTGCTTGCCAAAGGGCCAGCTCACTAGAACGCGTTCCGATTCTAATTTTTTTATCCATTAATTTATTTGGCTATTTAAGAGTAAATACCTTTTGCATAACTTCAATACTTTGAACCTGCGAGGTGTTTTCATCTTTTAAGTGTTTCACAAACTGTGTTGTGATTTTTTGTATAAAACGGGAAGTGATTATTTCTGCTTGCTCTACGTCAAAATCTTTGATTTTCTTTTTGTGAAAATCTATTTCGTTCGACTGAATCTCTTCCAAAGAATTTTTCAATGCTGTAATCGCTGGAGTGAATCTTCGATGGTTTAACCATTCTGTAAATTCATCCATATAAATATCAATAATCAACGTTGCTTTTGGAATTTCTCCTTCTCTAATTGCTAAAGTCTTATCCGTTATTTTCGATAAATCATCAACATCAACTAAGGTAATTTCTTCTCTATTTTTTAGTTCACAGGCAACATTATTTGGCATCGACAAGTCTAAGATCAACAACTCTTTCCCATTCTTTACATGCTTAGTAATAACTGTAGGCTCCTGTGCTCCCGTAGAAACGATTAAAATATCTGCTATATCAATTTCATCTGCTAGGTTACTATACTCTGTAAAACGAATATCAGCATAGTCATCAGCAAATAAAGCCGCTTTTGAATCTGTTCTGTTAATCAAACAAACGTTCTTGTTCTTCGTGTATTCCGCTAAATTCTTACAGGTGTGTTTTCCCATTTTACCTAAACCATACACCAAGATATTCTTAGAGTCGTGATTTGATAAATTCTCTAAAAGATACTGCACAGCAGCATACGAAACAGAAGTCGTTCCTGAACTCAATTTTGTTTTATTCTTTACACGCTTACTTGCTTGTAACACTAAATTAATAAGTCTTTCTAAATACGCATTTACAACTTTTTGCTCTTTTGCCATTTTAAAAGACTGCTTCAATTGACCAACTATTTCATAATCGCCTAATATTTGACTCGACAAACCTGTTGCCAAATTAAATATATGATGAATTGCATCCTTGTCCTTGTTTACATTAGAAAATTTAACAAATTCATCTACCGTTCCATGTGAATATTGACACAATAATTTTATTAATTGAAAAGGGTGCTCTGCAAAACCAGTGATCTCTGTTCTATTACAAGTTGACAATACAAAAATACCATCGATACCTTGCGACTTCGCATCTTGTAACAATAAAACTTGATTGTCTTTTGAAATACTAAACTTTCCTCGTGTATGAACATCGGCCTTTTTATAACTTAATCCTACGTTATAAAACTTCTTGGATGTACTGTTTTCCTTCATAATTAGTTCGTCGAATAAACATCGCCAAAAGTACCACCATCATAATCATAAAAACATCGACATAAGGACTAATTATATCGCTATTAGTATTAATCGCTAATTTAGAATAATTTTAAATAAAAGACTAACCTGTTCTTATTCAACAAAAAAACTAACAAAACCAAGTGGTCTATTGATACAAAACCATATTGAAGCAGTCGGAATTTATAGGACATTATATACCCATATACCTTGTAAATAATGTATTTTTGCACATGAAAGTGTATTTAAACCTCTAAAAGTATCGATATGCAGTTCAAAGCTATTATTAAAGAAAACAACGACAAAAGTCCCGATTTTTTTCACAAAGAAAAAGGACGCTTTTCGGTGATGTATTTAAAAAATGATTCAGATAACACGCAGCGTTATTTTCATCATTTGGGAAACAACTATATTCAATTATATTTTTGTTTAAAAGAAGAGGCTACGGTTGCATTTAACATGGAACATTGTAAAATTGAATTGTTAAATAACGAGTCTGGCTTTATCTATTATAAGGACACAGAATCGAACTTAGCCTTCGAACTCGAAAAAGACGCCGAATTAGCAATTATCTTAATTCCATTACAACATTTTCATTCGCTTTTTGCACACGAAGATAATTACAATTTCAATTTCGAAAACCTTAAGTTCGGAAAGCCGATAATTGAAACAAAACCGACAAGTACATCGGTAAAAGCGATCCTTCATCAGATGTTTAATCAAAAAATAAATGATGCTTTAAAATCGCTGTATATAAAAGGAAAAGTATACGAACTTCTAAGTTTATATTTTAATGTTGTAGACGAGAGCGAAAGTGAACAATGCCCTTTTATGGCAAATGAAGATACGGTTCTTAAAATAAAAAAAGTGAAAGATATTATTACTTCAGAAATGTCCTCTCCTCCCAGTTTAGAAGAACTTTCTAAACTCGTTGGACTCAATATTAAAAAACTCAAAATGGGCTTTAAAGATTTATATGGTATGCCTGTATTTACCTTTTTGTACCATTACAAAATGGAGCACGCAAAAAAGCTTTTAACAGATATTGACAACAATGTAAATGAAGTAGCCGTGCAAGTCGGCTATAGCACATCTAGCCACTTTATAGTCGCTTTTAAAAAGAAATTCGGAATTACACCAAAACAATTTACCAAACAAGAAGTTAACTAAATAAAAGGAGCATGTTAAAATTTTTATTCCACAATAAAATAATTACTAGCAAACAGCAACTGACTAACAAAAAAACAAATATAAACAGATGAAAGGAATATTACTAGTCAATTTAGGATCACCAGATAGCACCAGTACCAAAGATGTGCGCAAATATTTAGATGAGTTTTTGATGGATGAGCGCGTGATCGACATGGCTTATTGGAAACGGTTTTTGCTGGTTAAAGGAATTGTTTTAAATACTAGGCCAAAAAAATCAGCGGCCGCCTATAAAAAAATATGGTGGAAAGAAGGCTCTCCTTTAGAGGTAATCTCTCAACGATTTACTCATAAATTCAAAGAGAAAGTAACTATTCCTGTTGCTTTAGGAATGCGTTACGGCTCTATGAGCCTGGAAAAAGCTATTATTGAATTAACAGATCAAGGTGTGAATGAAATCTTTATGATTCCGTTATACCCTCACTTTGCCATGTCTAGTTATGAAACTGTTGAAGTAAAAGCTCAGGAACTTATTTTAAAATTTCATCCCAATGTAACACTAGAATCTTGTCCCGTTTTTTACAATGAACCAAATTATATCAAAGCCATGGTAGCAAATATAAAAGTACATCTTGATGGTGTAGATTTTGATCATATATTATTTTCTTACCACGGCTTGCCAGAAAGACATATAAAATTAGCAGATCCAACGAAGTCGCATTGTAAATTAGATGGCACGTGTTGCGACACTCCATCTGAAGCACACAAGACTTGTTATAGACATCAGTGTTTCGAAACTACCAAGGAAATTATTAAATTGCTAGGTCTTGAAGGAAAAACACACAGTAATTCTTTTCAATCAAGATTATTAAGAGATCCCTGGTTAAAACCCTATACTGATTTTGAACTAGAAGGTTTTCCAGAAAAAAGGATTAAAAAATTGATTGTTATTACACCTGCTTTTGTAACAGATTGCCTAGAGACATTAGAAGAAATCGCCATGGAAGGTAAAGATCAATTTATAGAGGCTGGCGGCGAAACTTATAAGCACATTCCGTGTATGAATGATAATGATGACTGGGTTGAAGTGGTTGCAGATTGGTCTAAAAATTGGCAGAATAAATAAATATTATGGATTTTCTTTACTTAAAAGCATTGCATATCATTTTTGTAGTAACTTGGTTTGCAGGATTATTTTATATAGTTCGCTTATTCATTTACCACATCGAAGCAGAAAGTAAAGAAAGTCCAGCAAGAGAAATTCTTCAGACTCAATACAAATTAATGAGCAAACGATTGTGGTATATCATCACTTGGCCCTCTTGTATCTTGGCTTGCGGTTTTGCTATTTGGATGTTGTATCTAAATCCAGATTTGCTATTGGCAAATTGGATGTTAGTTAAAATAGGCTTTGTTGGTTTATTGCTCTTATACCATTTATCATGTCAAATAATTTATAGAAATCTTCAAAGAGACATTATCAAGATGTCCTCTTTTAAATTAAGAATATTTAATGAGATTTCAACCATTCTTTTATTTGCTATTGTATTTTTAGTAGTTCTTAAAAACACCATTAGTTGGGTTTGGGGTGTTGTTGGAATTGTTGCTGTTGGTGGGCTATTGATGGCAGGAATAAACCTATACAAAAAAATACGACAAAAATAATAAAGAAGCGTAATTGTATCTTTTATAAAGACACCTAACTCTGTAAAGAATTTTCAAACGGGATTCTATTGATAATACTTCTACCTAGCGTGATTTCATCGGCATATTCCAATTCATCACCTACAGAAATACCTCTAGCAATTGTAGATAAAGTAACGTCAAAACCATCCAACTGTTTATAAATATAAAAATTGGTTGTATCTCCTTCCATCGTCGAACTTAATGCAAAAACTACCTCCTTAATTATTCCACTTTTTACCTTATCTACCAAACTATCAATAGTTAAGTTTTGAGGGCCAATGCCCTCCATAGGAGATATTTTACCCCCCAACACATGATACATTCCTTTATATTGAGCAGTGCTCTCGATCGCCATTACATCCCTTATATCTTCCACCACACATAAAATTTCCTCACTCCGATTATGACTCGAGCATATTTCACAAATATCTACATCAGAAATATTATGGCATCGCTTGCAAAGTTTGATATTATCCACTAACGTATTTAACGCATTTGCCAAATGATGGGTCTGTTCTTTAGGGCGTTTGAGCAAATGCAATACGAGTCGCAAAGCTGTCCTCTTACCAATACCAGGTAATTGAGAAACTTCATTTACAGCATTCTCTAAATATTTTGATGAAAAATTCATGTGACAAATGTAACAATTCAATATATAAGATAAACTTATTTTTGTTTCTTTGATGAAAAAAAAACATGCAGCCAATTCATATCCTATTACTAATTCTAGCCTATTTCGGCATCCTAGTATTAATTTCCTATTTCACTGGAAAAAACGATTCAAACGACACCTTTTTTAAGGGAAACAAAAAATCTCCATGGTATGTAGTTGCATTCGGAATGATTGGAGCTTCGCTCTCAGGAGTTACTTTTATTTCTGTACCTGGCATGATTGGCGGCCAGCAATTTGCGTATATGCAAGGCGTCTTTGGATTCTTTTTTGGATACCTATTTATCCTATTGGTGCTATTACCAATCTATTACAAACTAAACGTTACTTCTATTTACCAATACCTAGAACAACGATTTGGAAAAGTAAGTTATAAAACCGGCGCATTTTTCTTCTTACTTTCACGAGTTACCGGTGCATCTTTCAGGCTATTTCTTGTAGCAATATCTATGCAATACATTGTATTTGAACAGATAGGAATACCCTTTTGGGCAACCGTTGTAATTTCAATTTTACTGATTTGGATCTATACTTTTAGAGGAGGTATTAAAACAATTGTCTGGACAGATACACTGCAAACGCTCGCCATGTTATCCGCTGTTGGAGTTGCCATCTATTTAATCAATCAAAAATTAGATTGGACTTATATTGAATTTTTAAATTCAGAAAGTTTTACAGAAAAAGGACGAATTTTCTTTTTTGACGACCCTAATTCTAAAACCTATTTTTGGAAATATTTTATTGGAGGAATTTTTATTACTATCGCAATGACTGGACTGGATCAAGACATGATGCAAAAAAACCTGACTTGCAAAAACCCCTTAGACGCTAAGAAAAACATGCTTACAATGTCGGTTTTACTCGTAATAGTTAACTTCTTTTTTCTAAGTCTTGGAGCACTCTTGTTTATTTATTCTGAAAAATTTGGTATAGAAATACCAGTTGTTGACGGCAAAACAAGAACCGATTTGTTATTCCCAGAAATTGCTATGAATCAAGATTTAGGAAAACCGTTGGCTGTTGTTTTTATCATAGGGTTAATCGCTGCCGCCTATTCTAGTGCAGATAGTGCCTTAACCTCTTTAACAACTTCATTTTCTGTTGATTTTTTAAGCATCGAAAACAAGCCTAAAGCCGCACAAAAACCTTTACGTAAAAAAGTACATATTGCTGTTTCCATTTTACTGATGATCGTAGTAATAATCTTTAACTACTTAGACGGAAATGTTGTAGGAAACCTATTCAAGTTTGCTACCTTTACGTATGGTCCGCTGCTAGGTTTATTTGCTTTTGGAATATTAACATCGTATAAAATAAAAGATTCACTCGCCTGGTTAGTTGCGCTTATTGCAATTGTGATCAGCCTTGGAATCACATATTTACCTGAAAATATTATTGGAGGCTATGAATTTCATTGGGAAATTTTACCTTTAAACGGATTGATTACATTTATAGGTCTATGGCTTATTCGCGAAAAAAAATAAAATATTAATTACACATGGAAAAAGATTTAAGTAATCACCGAAAGGTTTACGAAAAAGGAGCGTTAACCAAAGCCTCAGTTCCCGAAAATCCAATGGAATTATTTCAAAAATGGTTTTATGAAGTGGAGAATTTTGGAAGTACGGAAGAAGTAAATGCCATGACTATTTCTACAATTGGTCTAGATAATTTTCCGAAAAGTAGGGTTGTATTGTTAAAGAAATTCAACCGGGAAGGATTTATATTTTTCACAAATTACTTGAGTGAGAAAGGAAAAGCCATTGAAGCAAATCCAAACATTTGCCTTTCTTTTTTTTGGAATGATATGGAGCAACAAATAATAATCAAAGGAGTTGCAGAAAAAACCACAAAAAATATATCTGACGGCTATTTTGAATCTAGACCCAGCGGATCAAAACTAGGGGCTTGGTGTTCCAAACAAAGTAGTATTCTATCTTCAAGAAAAACATTAGATACATCATTACGCATTTTTGAAGAAAAATATAAGAACCTTGAAATTCCAAGACCAGATAACTGGGGAGGTTATTTAGTAAAACCCATTTCAATTGAATTTTGGCAAGGACGGCCAAATAGAATGCATGATAGAATACGATATTCTCTGCAGAAAAATTTTGATTGGAAAATTGAGCGATTGGCACCATAATTTTTTATATTTGAC
>TARA_B110000037_G_scaffold26740_2_pt1 | contig 39127 bp, 29 predicted proteins | sample TARA_B110000037 | Tara Oceans TARA_B110000037 (sample SAMEA4397196) | marine metagenome | biome: Polar Biome; feature: [MIX] marine epipelagic wind mixed layer (ENVO:01000061); material: water (ENVO:00002006), including particulate matter (ENVO:01000060) such as... | depth 10-100 m | reverse complement strand
TCAATGGCTTCCAATTGCATTTCTAACTCTTGAATATATGGTGTTTTGGATTCTCTTTTAATTGTAAAAAGATCAAGTTCTTCACCTGGAGTTGCAATAACTATTTCTTCGTCGTTGAGGTAAACTACATTTTTAGTGTACTCAATAATTGGGGTTGCGTCAGAGGCTAAAAAATATTCATTCTCACCAATGCCAACAACAAGAGGACTACTTTTTCTGGCAGCAATAAGGGTATTTGGCTGTTTTTCGTCAATCAACACAATGGCGTAAGCACCGGTTACTTGATTTAAAGCCTTGCGAAGCGCTTCCGCAGTTTCAACGTTTTCTTGTTTTTTTATTTCTTCAATGAGATTTACTAAAACTTCAGTATCAGTATCGCTTTTAAAGGTGTAACCTCTTTTTAGCAGCTCTTTTTTAAGAACATCATAATTCTCTATAATGCCATTGTGAATCAGAACTAAATCACCGGAATTTGAAAAATGAGGATGTGAATTTACATCGTTAGGCTCACCATGAGTAGCCCACCTAGTATGACCAATTCCAATAGAACCAACCACAGGTTTATCGCCAATAAAGTTTTCTAAATCAGCAACTTTCCCTTTTTTCTTATAATTAGTAATTGTGTTGTTAAGTAAAGCAACGCCTGCACTATCATAGCCTCTATACTCTAATCTTTTTAATCCTTTAATAATAATAGGATAAGCTTCTTTACTTCCTACGTAGCCAACTATTCCACACATAATTTATTACTTTAAGGGTGTATACGAAAATATTATTTTAAACTGTCTGGCTAACAAAGGATTGCTGGTGCCGGCCACTATTGTTCGGTTAGGACTAGCTGCTTCATAACCTGCGTCAGCAGCGCTTGGTATAATATTAAATTTGGTCAAAGTATCTTTATTCGTTTCCATTGAATTTAAAATATTTTGAAAAGTTCTGGTTAAGTTAAACCGATACTCACTGTTGTCAAAATCATAGGTTCCTCCAAAATGAGTTGATCCCTCAAAGCCATCTAAGGTGAGTTTTTCCTCGCCGCTTTCATTTAAGATTGCAATAGTCAGCTCCTCATGTGGTGCAAATGGCTGGTCAATGTCGTTTTCACTTGGAATTATTAATTCTGCTTTGTGTAAAATCACCCTATTCTCAGCAACCAAACTTGCTAAGTTATTTACTGAAAACTCAATATAGCAGCCACCTAGCGATTGCAAATACATGTAATCAGAGCTTTTGCTTTCGTCGTCAATAAAAGGCTCAACTTGCGTTCCTGAATATTCTGTTGAAAACAAACCAGTATGAATTGCACTTCCTCCAGAGAACTTAAAATCGTAATAAAAGCTTTCTCCTGTACTTGTTTTTTTGTAAAATATTCTGATAAACGATGATTGTCCTGATAAAATTACGTTTCCAATTCCACCATTAGTGGTAAGGTTGTCTCCATCCGACTTAATCACGATTCCATTTATTCTGTCTCTATAGGATGCATGCGATTCCATATCACCAAATTGATATGCATCTTTAAAAAGCAGGTTACCCGCTCCGGTGAAAAGAGGGATTTTTATTCCTGGAGCAAAGTTATCGCCTTGTATGCTGAGACTATCAACGAAATTAAAACTGTTAATTGTAGACTTACCAATCGCAAATGGATTGTATGAAAACACTTGGTCCGATTCATAAATTGTTGAATCTTCAAGTTGTTCCGTTAATAAGTGGATTGAAATTTCTTGAGCCTCATTTTCGCCATATTTATTTTCAATTGTTAAATAGAGGTTTGAAGAATCTATTTCAATATCTGAATAGCCACCTAAAGCTGGATCTAAAACAGACAAAGAAAGTGTTGATATAATTGATGCAGATGCCCTTCCAAAAACCGGGTCTAGGTATGAGCCTAAAGGAGACACCAAAAAATTGGTGGCTTCAACAGCGGGGTTACGTAATGTTTTCGCAGTAACGCTAAGCGTGTCTGTAACAATGTATTGATTAAGGTCATCGCTTGGTAAGAACCCAACATTGGTTAATTCATCTTTTTGGCAAGAACCAAATATAGCTATAATGAGCAAAAATAAAGCGGGCAACATTGTTGCCCGCTTAGTTATATTGTCTAATGTAAATGGTTTCAATCTGAAAAAATTGGGCTTTCCTCCATAATTGTATCGTAAAAGTCTGCGTATGCATCCATGTATTCTTCTTCCGGTTGCCATTCTAAAGTTGGTTTTTCAATGACAGATAAAGCTTCTGTAAACTTATCAGAATAACTTTCTTGTCCGTGAATTATTGCATCAGCATGCTTCATTGCTAAAAGATTTACGTTGTTATAAGTTGGATCTTTTAGTAATTCAATTTCGTTTGCATCAACTTTGTCAAACAAAACTTTGTCAAGCACCTTTTTATTTAGTTTTCCTGGTAGTTCTGATTCATAAACCGAGAAGATAGTTTTTGAATTGGTAAACAAGGGGTCATCTTTATACATTGTTTTAAGATATAAAGGAACCATTCCTGTAAGCCAACCATGACAATGAATAATATCAGGTGCCCAACCAAGTTTTTTAACTGTTTCCAAAACACCTCTGCTAAAAAAGATCATTCTTTCGTCGTTATCGGGGTGTATTGCACCTTCCGGATCGGTGAAAAGTGATTTTCTTTTGAAGTACTCTTCGTTATCAATGAAGTAAACTTGCATTCTTGCTTGTTGAATGGAGGCAACCTTGATAATTAAGGGATGGTCGGTATCGTTGATAATCATATTCATACCAGAAAGTCTAATTACCTCATGCAGCTGATGACGTCTTTCATTAATAAGACCGTATCTTGGCATAAAAGTTCGAATTTCTCTACCTCTTTCTTGAATTCCTTGAGGAAGGTTTCGCGCTATATGAGATAGATTATTTTCCGGTAAATAAGGGTGTATTTCTTGAGAAATATAAAGAACTTTCGGTTTGTCCATAAAAGCTTGTTTAGGGTGTAAAAAAAGTTGCACGAAATTACGAAAAAAAGTCCAATGTTTAATTTTAGGTTAGTTTTGCTTTTTCGCAAAGGGCTTGTAAATTGGGCGTTGCAGAATTTAGCTAATCAAAAATGAATTATTTTGAAGGTTATACGAACCCTAACAGAGTACAATCAATGGCATAGCACCACTGATGCTAATGCCGAAATTGGATTTGTACCAACCATGGGAGCGCTTCACCAAGGGCATCTTTCACTAATACGCCAATCTACCAAGGAAAACTACTTAACAGTTTGCTCAATTTACATTAATCCAACCCAATTTGATAAAAAAGAGGACTTAATAAAGTACCCCAAAGCGCTTAAAAACGACATTGCATTGCTCAAAACTACCAACTGCGATGTGCTGTTTGTTCCTGATGATAGGCAAATGTATCCTGAAGGAGAAGATTTAACTAGATATGAATTTGATTTTTCACAAATTGATACTTTGTTAGAAGGAAAACACCGTATAGGGCACTTTAGAGGCGTGGGAATTGTTGTGGGCAAACTCTTTGAAATGCTTAAACCTACCAAAGCCTATCTAGGAGAGAAGGATTATCAGCAATTGCAAATTGTAAAAAGACTTGCAGTAGCAATGAAATTGAATTTATCAGTTATTGGGTCTTTAACTACAAGAGAGTCAGATGGACTTGCTATGAGTTCAAGAAACCTGCGTTTAAATCAAAATGAAAGAACAGAAGCAACTTTTATTTATCAGATGTTACAGAAAGCTAAAGAGAAGTATTCGAAAGGAGAAACTATTGCCACTATTCAATTTAGTATTATTGATAAATTCAACAAACACCCCTCCTTTAAGCTGGATTATTTTGAAATAGTACACGAAGAAACCTTTTTAGCAAGTGGCAATAAATCTAATTGGAGATGCTTTGTCGCAGCATTTATTGGCCCAGTCCGATTAATCGATAATATGCCTTTAATTGCTTAATTTTGCCGCGCAATGCAAATAGAGGTATTAAAATCAAAGATTCATAGGGTAAAAGTTACTCAAGCCGACCTAAATTATATAGGTTCTATTACGATTGATGAAGATCTAATGGATGCGGCTAATATGATTGAAGGAGAGAAGGTTCAGATTGTGAACATCAACAACGGCGAAAGGCTTGAAACATATATAATTAAAGGTGCTCGTGGCTCAAGAGAGGTTTGTTTAAACGGGCCAGCAGCGCGTAAAGTTGCAGTTGGTGATGTGGTGATTATAATTTCTTATGGAATAATGGATTTTGAGCAAGCAAAAACCTTTAAACCCACGCTTGTTTTTCCAAACGAAGAAACAAACGAATTAAACTAAGTAGCGTTGAAGAAAAAGTCAATCGACGCAATAAAAATTATCTTACCTCTTCTTTTAGGAGCATATCTGGTGTATTTTTTCTTTTCAGGAATGTCTAATAGCGATATTGCAGAAATTAAAACGTCTTTTGGTAAAGCAAACTATTGGTGGATTTTGTTCTCTTTGTTTTTTGCTCTTCTAAGTCACTTAAGCAGGGCTTGGAGGTGGAACTATACGCTCGAACCACTTGGATATAAAACCAAGTTTTGGAACAATTTTTTTGCAGTAATGATCGCCTACTTAGTAAATTTAGCGGTCCCTCGATTAGGTGAAGTATCTCGATGTGTAGTAACTTCTAGGTATGAAAAAGTTCCTTTTAATAAACTTCTAGGTACTGTTATAGCTGAACGAGTTGCCGATTTTTTAATTCTGATAGCCTTTACAGTGCTTGTTGTTTTTATTCAGTTTGAAGTAATTCAAGGGTTGGTTGGCCAAATTTATGATGCCCTACTTCAAAAGTTATCGTTAGGATTAGTATTAGCCTTGTTTGGAGTATTAATAGTTGGCGTTTTAGTATTGGCATATCTGTTTTTATGGACCAAAACCGAAATAGGTATTGTCAAAAAAACAAAAGACATCATCATAGGATTATATGAAGGCGTGATTTCTATTTTTAAAATGAAAAAGAAATGGGCATTTATAGGACACACTATTTTTATATGGGCCATGTACCTTCTTATGTTCTACCTCTGTTTTTTCAGTCTTCCTGAAACCCAAAACGTACCATTTGGTGGAATTCTTACCGCTTTTGTTTTGGGTGGATTTACTGTTGTACTCACTAATGGCGGCATTGGCGCCTATCCTTTAGCAATACAAGCGGTTCTTTTACTTTACGATATTGACAAAAATACTGGAGGTGCTTTTGGATGGATTGTTTGGTCGGCGCAAACCGTAATGTTATTATTTTTCGGATTAATTTCTTTTATACTAATACCTTTATACAACAAACGCTATGGAAACATCGAAGCTTGATTTAGTTAACAATAAAATTGTTGAACTTATAGAACTCAAAAGGGTTGTAGCTCGTTGGCAATTGAAAAGAGAAAAAGTAGTTTTTACCAATGGCGTTTTCGACATCATCCACAAAGGGCATGTAGAATATCTTTTACGAGCGGCTGATCAAGGCAACAGATTAATTGTAGCTGTAAACTCAGATGAATCAGTTAAAAGTTTAAACAAAGGCACAACCAGGCCTTTGCAAGATGAAGGCTCAAGAGTCTTGGCTTTAGCGGCAATGACTTACATTGATGCAGTTGTTGTTTTTAATGAACATACACCAGAAAATTTAATTGCTGAGTTGTTGCCAGATGTATTGGTAAAAGGAGGCGATTACAAAATCGAAGAAATTGTTGGCCACAAACAAGTACAAGCCAACGGAGGAGAAGTGCTAACGATTCCTTTAACCGGCGGATACTCGACCACCAACATTGAACAAAAAATTAAATCGGCTTAATGGCCAAAGTAAAAACGGCATTTTTCTGTAAAAACTGCGGAGCGAAAGAATCAAAGTGGCTGGGCAAATGCAATTCTTGCAATGAATGGAATTCTTTTGTTGAAGAGATTCTTGAAAACCCTAAAGACAAAATAAAAAAAGCATATTCTGCTAATCGGCAAGAGATAGCGAGACCTATTTCTCAAATTCAATCGGATGCAGAAGAACGAATTATCCTCTTAAACGAAGAACTAAACCGAACGCTCGGTGGCGGCTTAGTTAAAGGGTCGGTGGTTTTAATGGGCGGTGAACCGGGCATTGGCAAGTCAACCTTGATGTTGCAAGTTGCCTTACAGGAAACCAAAATAAAAACGTTATATATTTCTGGTGAAGAGAGTGGTAACCAGATAAAAATGCGTGCCAATCGCATCGGTAAAATCCACGACAACGTTTTGCTTTTAACCGAAACCAATACTCAAAAAATCATTCAGCAGGCCATTGAGGTAAGTCCTCAAATGTTGGTGGTTGATTCCATTCAAACCTTGTTTACACCAAACATTGATTCATCGCCAGGTAGTATTTCACAAATACGTGAAGCTGCAGGTGAAATGCTTCGATACGCAAAAGAAACCAGCACTCCGTTGATATTGATCGGTCACATCACAAAGGAAGGCGTGATTGCAGGTCCAAAAATTTTAGAACACATGGTTGATGTTGTGCTGCAATTTGAAGGTGACCGAAACCACAGTTACCGCTTGCTTAGAGCGTCAAAAAACAGATTTGGCTCAACGCATGAGCTAGGTATTTATGAGATGAAAGGCGAAGGTTTAAAAGAGGTTTTGAATCCTTCGGAAATACTTATTTCAAACCGCGATACCGATTTAAGCGGAACATCTATTGCTGCATTGGTTGAAGGTGTAAGACCCTTGTTAATCGAAACACAAGCATTGGTAAGCACTGCTGCTTATGGCACACCACAACGACAAACCACAGGATTTGATACACGCCGTTTACACATGTTACTTGCCGTACTTGAAAAACGGTGCGGCTTTAAATTGGCGACTAAAGATGTATTCTTAAACATGGCAGGAGGTATTCGTGTTGAAGAACCTGCTATCGATTTAGCTGTTGTCGTTTCAATATTGTCGTCGAGTGAAGATATACCTGTTGCGCCAAGTATTTGCTTTGCTGCAGAGATTGGGTTATCGGGTGAATTAAGACCAGTAACAAGAGTTGATCAACGTATTGCTGAAGCTGAAAAACTAGGTTTTGAAACCATTGTATTGTCCAAATACAACAAGAAAGGGCTGCCAACAAATTCAAACATTAAAATGCTCTTTTACTCTAGAATAGAAGAGGTTTTTGCACTGCTATTCGGATAGCCAAAAAGGATTAATAGCTTTAAAGCTTAGTCTATTTCTGTTAATACATTGGTTAAAAAGTAATGTGGAGTTAACAAAAGTCAACCTTAGTTTGGCTTAACTTTACTCTACATTTAATACAACTATTGAAATTCGTCGATTTTAGCTCCTTTATCAACTCTTTAAAACAGCAATTTGAGCTTGAGCTTCCAGGCGAGCTAGCGCAATTCAAAATGGCACCACTCGGCAGGCCACCAAAAGAGTTGGCCGTTCATTTTGCTAAAAAAGTAAAACAAAGTGCAGTACTAATTCTGCTGTATCCCGACAACGGAGAAATAAAAACGGTGTTGATGGAACGTAACAGCTACAACGGTGTTCATTCAAAGCAAATAAGTTTCCCGGGTGGTAAAACTGAACCCGAAGACACATCAGCTGCAGCTGCAGCTTTACGTGAGTTTGAAGAAGAAGTGGGCGTAGAACGATCACAAATTACCATAGTAGGTGAGCTCACCGAATTGTTTATTCCGCCAAGTGGATTTTTGGTAAACCCCTTTGTCGGATATACCGATAAAAAGCCAAAATTCACTCCCGATAATCAAGAAGTTAAATCGCTTTTATTTACATCTTTGGATAGTCTTTTGGATGATAAAAACAAGATGGAAAGCAAAGTTGTAGCTAGCGGAAAACTTAACATTACCACTCCTTCTATTATCTGCGAAGGTCATGTTATTTGGGGAGCAACAGCTATGATGATTAGTGAATTTGAAGAAATAATTACCGCAACAAAAAAACATTTAAGTCATGCCTAAAGAAAAAGCACCTGCCAAAATATTTGTTCTCGATACTTCTGTGATTCTATACGATCACAACGCCATTAACAATTTTGAAGAAAACTACATCGGAATTCCGATTACCGTTCTTGAAGAACTTGATAATTTCAAAAAAGGCAACGACACCAAGAATTTCGAAGCTCGTGAGTTTATACGATTCTTGGACAGACTTTCTGGTAAGTTTACTATTCAGGATTGGATTCCGTTAGAAGGAAACAACAAAGGGAAGTTTAAAGTGATCATGGATCCTACACCTCACAATGGTGTTAGTGCTACCCGCATTTTCCATGACGACAAGGCCGATCATCACATACTAAATGCCGCCATTAAATTACAAGAAGATTTCCCGAAAAGTAAAATCATTCTTGTTACTAAAGACATCAACCTAAGGTTGAAAGCAAAAGCGCTTAATGTTTGGGCTGAGGATTATGAAACAGGCAAGGTAAAAGACCTAAACGATCTTTTTTCCGGCAAACATTTGGTGGAAAATGTTCCATCTGAAATCATCAACAAAGTATTTGAAGAAGGAAGTGTTCCTTATCAGGAAATAATGGCTAAAAAGCCTATGGATAACAATTATTTCATTCTTCGAAATGGTAAAAGTTCAACCTTAGCTTATTTTAACCCGAGAGACGAAACTATAGAGAGGGTAGAGAAAACTCCAACTTATGGCATAATGCCTCGAAATGCAGAACAAACCTTTGCTTTACATGCTATTCTAAGGCCTGAAATTAAATTGGTGAGCTTACAAGGTGTTGCCGGAACGGGTAAAACTTTAATTGCTTTGGCAGGAGCCATTGAACAACGGCGTCATTTTAAGCAAATTTACTTGGCAAGACCAATAGTGCCCCTGAGCAACAAAGACATTGGCTTTTTACCTGGTGACATAAAATCAAAGTTGAACCCTTACATGGAGCCTCTTTGGGACAACCTGAAATTCATTAAAAATCAATTTCACGAAGCCGATAAAAACTTTAAAAGAATTGATGAAATGGTGCAAGCAGAAAAGCTTTTGGTAACCCCATTGGCGTATATAAGAGGTAGAAGTTTAAGTAACGTTATTTTTATTGTAGATGAGGCCCAAAACCTTACCCCACATGAGGTTAAAACGATTATAACTAGAGCCGGCGAAAACTGTAAATTGATATTTACTGGAGATGTAAACCAGATTGACACGCCATATCTTGATTCACAATCAAACGGATTGAGTTATTTAATTGATCGCATTAAAGGAAATAAATTATTTGCTCACGTTACCCTTGAAAAAGGAGAACGCAGCGAGTTGGCTAACTTGGCGAATGACTTGTTGTAAATCAGTTAGGGAAAGGTCAAAGCAAGTGTTACAACTAATCCAAAAATAATCAGTATAAAACCGCCAATCCTTTTGTTGGTCTTTAAAATAACGAGATTAAAACTTTTTTTAGAAGCCAATTAATTTAAATTTGCAGCCCTAATTTTAACCCTAAGTACGCACTTATATGAAGTTATCACAATTTCGCTTCAATTTACCTCAAGATTTAGTAGCGCAATATCCAACAGAGCATAGAGATGATTGCAGATTAATGGTTTTACACCGTAAAACTGGTAAAATCGAACATAAAATGTTTAGCGATGTTTTAGATTATTTTGATGACGGAGATGTTATGGTTTTAAATGACACTAAAGTATTTAGAGCCAGAATGTATGGAAACAAAGAAAAAACAGGGGCTAAAATTGAAGTATTCTTATTAAGAGAGCTTAATAAAGAAAGCAGACTTTGGGATGTTCTTGTTGATCCTGCTCGAAAAATTAGAATTGGAAACAAACTGTATTTTGGAGATGATGATTTATTAGTAGCTGAAGTTATTGATAACACTACTTCAAGAGGTAGAACATTAAGATTTTTATTTGATGGTCCATACGAAGAGTTTAAAGAAGCTTTAAACACCCTTGGAGAAACTCCTCTTCCTAAATACATTACCCGTGAAGTTGAAGAAGAAGACGAACAAAGGTTCCAAACTGTTTATGCGTCGAAAATAGGTGCAGTAGCTGCTCCAACCGCAGGCTTACATATGTCTAAAAACATAATGAAACGATTGGAGCTCAAAGGAATTGACTTTGCGACAGTAACGGCCCATATTGGTTTAGGGACTTTTAGACCAGTTGAAGTTGAAGATCTTACTAAACATAAGATGGATAGCGAAGAAATGTACATCAACCAGCATTGTGTTGATATGGTTAACAGCGCCAAGAAAAAGAAGAAAAACATTTGTTCAGTAGGAACTACAACTATGAGAGCAATTGAATCGTCGGTTTCAACTGATGGGTTTTTGAAGCCATACGAAGGGTGGTCTAATAAATTTCTTTTTCCTCCACATGATTTTAGAGTAGCAAATAGCATGATTACTAATTTCCACACACCTGAATCTACCTTATTGATGATGGTTAGTGCTTTTGGAGATTATGACTATGTAATGCACGCATACAAAGTTGCTATCAAAGAAAAGTACAGGTTCTTTGCGTATGGCGATGCCATGTTGATTATAGACTAAAGTTGTGCAAAACTGGGTAATTGTTGTTGCAGGAGGTTCGGGTTCAAGAATGGGCTCTGAAACCCCAAAGCAATTTTTACATTTACTAGGGAAACCAATTATACTTCATACTTTAGAAAAGTTCATTGAGTTTGATGACTCAATAAACATTGTTGTTGTTTTACCTAAAGGAGAAGAATCTAGGTTTCAAAAAATTGTTGCGGAGCATCAATTTAATCACCCTATTTCCATAGTGCAAGGTGGAGCCACAAGATTTCATTCTGTAAAGAACGGATTAGAAAAATTGGAGAATCAGGGTATTGTAGGTATTCACGACTCAGTGCGGCCATTAGTATCGGTAAATACACTTAAAGAAACGTATTCAAAAGCAAAGACTCTTGGTAACGCAATTCCAGTTATATCACCAAACGATTCTATGCGTTGGGTCGACTCGAAAAGTAATAGGTCAATTGATAGAGGCTCTTTAAGAATAATTCAAACGCCACAATGTTTTAAAGCTGATTTAATAAAAGAAGCATTTAATACCGAATACCAAGAAGCGTTTACTGATGATGCTTCTGTTTTTGAACACGCAGGTTATCAAATTAACTTAGTTGACGGAAACCGCGAAAACATTAAACTCACTACGCCTGAGGATTTAAAAATTGCGGAAGCTCTTTTAGATCATTAGATCAGAGTTATATCTTTCAAATTAAACCATTTATTTTACCTTTACTTTTACCACATGCTTGATAAAGACATTCGCTCATTTTCTTTAGAAGAATTAAAACAACTAATAATTGATCAGGCAGAAAAACCTTTTCGTGCTAAGCAGGTTTACGAATGGTTGTGGCAAAAACAAGTATCTACTTATGACGAGATGTTGAACATTCCGTTAAAGCTTCGTAACCATCTAAAATCTAACTATAGCTTTAATAAAGTTACAGTAGCCGACGAGCAAAAAAGCACTGATGGAACTATAAAATCGGCCTTTAAGACCTATGATGGAAAAGTGGTAGAAGGCGTTCTTATACCAACAGATAAAAGAATTACAGCTTGTATTTCGAGTCAAGTAGGTTGTAGTTTAACGTGTTCTTTTTGTGGTACAGGTAAGCTAAAAAGATTAAGAAACCTTGAAGCTTCTGAAATATTTGATCAGGTTGTGGCAATAACCAAACAAGCTGATAAACAGTTTAAAAGGTCATTAACTAACATCGTGTATATGGGTATGGGTGAGCCATTGCTTAACTACAAAGAGATGATGCGTTCAACGGATTTAATTTCTTCAAAGCAAGGCTTAAACATGAGTCCCAAGAGAATAACTGTTTCTACAGCGGGAATCGCGAAAATGATTGAAAAGCTTGGTGATGATAACGCCAAGTTTAATCTTGCTATATCATTGCATGCAGCGAATGATGAAAAACGCTCAGAAATAATGCCAATTAATGACACAAACACATTGGCGGTACTCTTAGATTCATTGAATTACTATTATGAAAGAACTGGTTTAACAATCACTTTTGAGTACATTATTTTTAAAGACTTCAACGATTCGATAGAAGATGCAAAAGAACTCGTAGCCTATTGTAGAAAAGTGCCTTCAAAAGTTAACATTATTGAATACAACGCTATCGATGACGGAAGGTTTCAAAAAGCAACGGCAGACAAAGTTGATGCTTTCTGTAGTTACCTTTTAAGCCATGGAGTAGTAGCTAAAATAAGACGAAGTAGAGGAAAAGATATTGATGCTGCTTGTGGTCAATTGGCAAATAAAAACAGTGCTTTTAAATGATCAGATGGGGCATAATATTTTGTTTGTTATTGCCTTTACTTCTGTCGGGTCAACCTGAATTTAGTTGGTCAAAAAATATTGAGTACAACTCCGTTCGGAGACAGTTTCATTACCACATTGCAAAAACCACTGATAATAAAAGTGTAATTGTTTCTGGAATAAACAGCACTAGATTATCGCCTTCAGCTTACAACCTGCAATTATTTGATTTAGAAAACCTGCAGATATCAGAACCGATAAACTTAAATTTACCAGACTTTAGATATGAGGAAACTCAATTGTTGCAATTTGAAGTAGTTAATGATCAACTAGTTGTTCTGTACAACACCTTCAATAAAAAGAAACTTAAAAACTACTTAATAGGAATCGTCTATGATCTAGAAGGTAATCAAAAAGTAACACCTACTTACCTAGATTCATTGAAGGTTAATTCGATCAATCGGCGAGGGGAGTTTATAGTCAGAGTAAATCAAAAACAAACCGAATTACTTCTAACTAAGGTTGAGCCATTTGAAAAAAGTGCACTACAGCCATTAATTTTCAAAATATTTAATGGAAACTTAAAAAGCCTAAAAGAGTATAATTTTGAGTTACCGTTTAAATCCAGAGGTTTTGATTTATCCCAAATTGAATTAGGTAACGATTTAAATACATACCACTTAATAAAGGTTACAAACGAGTTTAAAAAGTGGACAACGGGCGACCCCAACTTTAAATATGTATTGGTAGAGGTTGGTTTTGAAACCAATGAAATAAAAGAATACGAGCTTAAACTTGGTAAAAAATCAATATCGGATATAGCTTATAGGGTTGATTCAAATTTACTTCAAGTAGTAGGCCTTTTTTCAAGTGACGGCAATTCAATAGAAGAATCCTCGGGTTTGTTTTACATAAGTATAAACACCGACAAAAGGGAAATCATAAATACAGCCGTTTCAAACTACCCTCAAGATATGGCGGGGTGGTTTTTATCACCAAACAAAATTGCAAAAGGCAAAGAAATCAGAAACCTTGTTATCAGGAGAATGCTTCCAAAAGAAAGTGGCGCAACTATAGTGCTTGAACAATATCTTTACCGAGAAGTATGTAATGTTGATGCGCGAACAGGAATTGTTAGTTGCGAAGACAATTATTACTACAATGATTTAGTGTTTGTTACGCTCAATGATAAAGGCAAAATGGACTCTTATAAAGTATTGAAAAAAGCTCAATATGCGAGTGTAAACGATGAACCTGTTTTATCAAGTTTGGTTGTAACCGATGGCAAAGCAGATTATGCTTTTTTTTACGACAACCCTAAGAACGATAAACTAATAAGTCGTGAAAAGGTTAAAGTGTATGAAGCCAAGATGAAATGGATGCTTATGTTGGCTAAGGTTCAAAGACAGCAACCCATAGTACTTAGTGAATACCTGGTGAAACTAGATAAAAAGCAACGGATTAATCACCAAGAATATTTTAAAGTGAACGATTCAACTTATTTAATTTACGCCGAAAGCAAAAGAAATTATAGGTTTGGCGTCCTTAAAGTTAAGTAATGACCCACAACCAAAACATTACCATAAAAGACATAAAAGCTCCTGTAGTAGAGGAGATGGATCTTTTTGAGCCAAGGTTTAGGTTATCAATGAAAAGCCGTGTTGCACTGCTTGATAGGATCACACATTATATCATAAAAAGAAAAGGAAAGCAGCTAAGGCCGCTATTTGTCTTTCTTTCGGCTAAGCTTACGGGTAAAGTAAACGATTCAACTTTTAACGCAGCGTCTTTAATTGAACTTCTTCATACAGCTACTTTAGTGCATGATGATGTTGTGGATGATGCTGCATATAGAAGGGGATTTTTCTCTCTAAACGCACTTTGGAAAAACAAAATTGCTGTTTTGGTAGGTGATTATTTACTATCGAAAGGCCTTTTGTTGGCTGTAGATAATAAAGAATTTAATCTTTTAGGAATAGTATCGAATGCTGTTCGTATGATGAGCGAGGGCGAGTTATTACAAATGGAAAAAACCCGTACCCTTAACATCGACGAGAGTGTTTATTATGATATTATTAAGATGAAAACAGCCGCGTTAATAGCCTCATGCTGTGCAAGCGGAGTTGCATCAACCGGAGCCAATGAACATCAAATAGAACGCGCCCGTTTGTTTGGGGAAAAGGCAGGTATAGCGTTTCAAATTAAGGATGATCTTTTTGACTTTGGGCTTGGTATAAAAACCGGAAAAGCTACAGGAGTTGACATAAAAGAAAAGAAAACAACATTGCCTCTAATTTATGCTCTGAATAAAGCTGATAAATCAGAGCGAAGGTTAATTATTAATACCATAAAAAAACACCACAACAATAGCAAAAAAGTAAAGGAAGTAATGGATTTTGTTTTTAGTAGCGGAGGAATTGAATACGCAATTAAAGAAATGAATAAGTATGTTGATGAGGCAATTGCAATTCTATATGAATTTGAAAAGAACCCTGCTCGTAACTCACTTGAAAACCTAATTAAATACACGGTTAGTAGAACCAAATAAATACTAGCTTCCTTTTATTATCTAAAAATAGATTCGATATAAAACTACCGGTAATCTACCCAATTGATACCTTGTATTGGTCTCACCAGTTTTAAGGTCAAACTCTTGGTTAAAAATGTTTTTTCTGTTGGTAACGTTTTGAATATCAAATGATACTTCCTGACTCACCTTGTGGCCGTCAAACTTCCATCCTATTTTAAAATCTAATCGAATGTAATCTTTGTATTTGTTGTGGTAGACCTTGGATTGATCTGTAACAATTTCTCCCTTTTGAAGACTTTCGTTTTTCAATATTGGCGTGTAACGTTGCCCACCATTTGTTACAAAACGACCATTGAAATTAATTAAATGTCTTCGTTTGGATGATTTATTTTTAAAAACCTCAAACTCTTTACCAGTAAGAACATTAACGGAATAGTTTGTGTTAAAAACTGTATTGTACCAGTTCCCATCCGATGGTTGGTACTTTGATTCAAACAAAGAGGTAGTTACCAAATAATAAAAGCCTCTGTTTAAAAACTGCTCTAATGTAAACTCTAATCCATAGTTCATTCCAAATCCAGCGTTTGTTAAAGTATCAGGAAACCCAAATCCAAAATCGGCTCCTTGGTTCAGCAACGAGTAGCTACTTGAACGAAACCCTACCGGAACATCAACTAATTTTTGATAATACAATTCGGCTTTAGTTCGTACTTTGGTGTTTACAAAATGGTCGTAACTAAGTACTAATTGATGGCTTTTGTAGGGGGTTAAATTCTTATTAGGATTAGGATACGAACCACTGAGCCTGTTTACCCGCTTAAAATAAATAGAGCTTGGCGCAACTTGGCCATGCAAGCCATAACCTAGTGATAGTAAATCAGTGTTTTTTAGTTTGTATTGTAGTCCAATTCTTGGTTCAATAGTACCCGTGTAGTTGAACAAATACAACAACGAATGGATTCCCGCATTAAGGTCAAAGTTTTCAGAAAGTTTGAATTTCCATTGGGCGAAAGGCTGAAGCAATTGAGTGATGCCATCAAATTTTTGTCTGAAAAGAAAAGTGTTCAATTGGTTATCATAAAACTTCTCATCCAAATTAAAAAACAGTTGGTCTGCCATTACACCAGCTTTTAAAAGGTGGCGTTTACTAAGCTTTTTATTGTAAACCAAATAGGCAGAATACTTTCCTTGAACAGAGTTGTTTTTATAGGTGCTGAAGCTTTCAACACTTCCGGGATTAATAGTATCAACCGATACATTGTTCTTTGAATAATTGTACGAAAGGGTAAATTTTACATAGCCGTTCTTTATCAATCTAGTATGGATTAAACCCGTTGCAGCCAAAGTTGTGGAGTAGAGTAAATCTGAAGCATCGTTGTTAAAAAAGCTTTCATCTTCATTTCGTTCACTGTCTAAGAATTCAATATAGCTGCTGCCACCTAACCCAAACAAAGCGGTATAACCCTTTTTGTGAGTAAAATGTAATCTAAAAGTACCATCGAAATAAGTTGGAACCGCTTGAGTCCCTAAGTTTACACCCAATTTTTTATAAAAATCAAGGTTGTTGTACCTTAAATTAACAAGAAAGGAGGATTGCTTTTTTTTAATCGGGCCTTCAGCCATAGCCTCGAATCCATTGATACCAAATTGCCCCATGAATTCATTTTTTTCGTTGTTACCGTTTCTTAGTTTTAAATCAAAAACGCCTGCTATTGCATTACCAAATTCGGCAGGGAATGCCCCAGTATAAAAATCAGAGTTTGATAATAAGTTGTTGTTCAAGATACTAACAGGGCCACCAGTTGAACCAAAAAACGAAAAATGGTTGGGGTTAGGAATGTCAACCCCTTCGAGTCTGTACAATACTCCAATAGATGAGTTTCCCCTTATTACCAAATCGTTTCGAGCATCATCCGCGCTTTGAACCCCTGCATAGTTTTGAGCCATCCGTGATACATCGTTAAGTGACCCGGCATATCTTTTTGATTCATCCACAGAAAAGGTTCTAGCACTCACCGTTGCCATTTTATTGTTCGCATGCCTTTTATCAGCTTCCGATGAAACAACAAATTCGTTTCCGACAAATGCTTTTTCTTCAAGCTTTATAGTTAATACAATTTCTTTTTTAGAGTTTACATCAATGTTGTTTAATCGAGCCGTTTCATAACCCAAAAAGGAAACAATTATCTCTTGTCTTCCTATTGGGATGTTGCTGAACCTAAAATTGCCATTAAGGTCTGTAACGGAACCATTAATTGGATTACTGTTGGCTAATAGAATAGTTGCACCAATTAAGGGCAATTCTGACGATTTATCTAAAACTTCACCTCTTATGGTTTGGTAGAGTTCTTGGCTGTTAACTTCAAAAGCCATAACCAAAAACATCCATTGGAAAAGCCAACTTAATTTCATACTGCAAATGTATAATTCGTCACAAAAAAAAGGCTACCGATTAATTGGTAGCCTTTTAAATTTCTATGAATAATGATTACTTACTTAACCATCAGCTTTTCTGTAGCAACAACTTCGTTCATTTTGTTGTAAACATTTACAATGTAAATTCCAGTTTCAAGATTGTCATTTAATTCAATCATGCCATTAGCAGGAATAGTAGTTGTGTTTACCAATCTACCTTCAACATCAAATACTTTTACTAGGCCAGCATCAATATTTGTTTTGATTACCATGTTTCCGTCGTTTGGATTAGGGTAAATCATCATTTCTTTATCTGGCATATCCATTAAAGTAACGCCGGTAATCCAACTTCCGTTGTCTAAACCATGAGCAGTAGCTTCATTGATAGAAGATGTAGAGCCATTTTCAGTAACTCCTTGATCGTTAATTAGCATCCCAATAATGTGCATTTTATCAGTATTCCAATCCGCAGGAACCGAAAATGAATAAAGCAATGTATGCGAGTCACCGTCAGCAACAGAGGTTGGGAAAGAGTTTGCTTTACCTTCAAAGCTTGGGCTAATTGCTCTAGCAACGTGATCGTATGAAATTTGATCAAAAGGAATTGGACTTGGTAAATTTTCAAAACCACCCATTGGTCCTGATCCACCACCTGCATAAGCATTTGCTTGACTCCAGTCTGCACCTGTACCGTGAACGCTATCTTCTGTTAACACACAAATAAGTCTCCAGTCGCCAGAAACCGCTTTGCTAAAATCTACCTTTAACGAAACAGCTAATTCTGCTGTAGGAGCATCATAAAATGCTCCATTGGTAATTATTGCAGCCGGTGTCATTTGAACATTTTCAAGAAAAGCACCAGGAAACCCTGAAGGATCAACCTCAGCACCTCTATCAACTACTCCAGAAGGGTAACCACCAATTAATGCTCCAATACCTTGATCGTATTCTGATACTACCATTGGGTCGCCATTATGAACGGCAATACCTGCCCAGTAACCTTTATAACTTTCTTCCATTACATGCATAAAGTGAGTCCCACGTGTGCACCATGGGCACCATGTTCCGGTAGCTTCTTCACCAACGACTACTTTACCAGCTCCAGGTGTAATCGGAGTAATGTTCATTGATTTAGTGTCATCAGCAGAATCATCATCAGTTCCGCCATTAACGTTTGATACAGTTACGCTTGCAACATTTGTACCCGCAGCCAAAGTAGCAGTACCCGAAAAAGCTACATCATATTCAGCTAATGAAGCGACAGATACACCTGTTACTGTTTCGTTTAAAGTTGCACCATCATAACTGATTGAAACATCAAATGAAGTAAGGTCTGTTGTTCCGAGGTTTCTAACTTTAGCCGTTACTTCTCTGGCAAAACCAACCAATCCGTTTTCAATACCAACATAGCTAACACCCGCATTTAGCGTAGGTAAAGTATAGGGAGTTACGCTGTAACTCACATCATCAACCCACCATTGCCCTGTCGCATCCAATGGAAATAAGTCAAGCGAAGCAATCTTATTTGTGCCGTTTTGAAATTCTGATTCCATGGTTCCGTCAACATAAAACTGCCATATGTTTTGACTTAAATTTATTTTTAATTCAACATTTACCCATGCGTCGTTGTTGTAAAGACCCAAGCCCATTGAACCAGAAACGCCATTATTTAAAGTAAAAGTTCCATCGCCATTAAAATTACAATCAAGTGCCCAAGTAGTGCCAATTGCTGTTTCTGCCTGAAAGTTAAAATAGGCGGTTTTTCCTGATTCAATAAACATTTTCATTGCGTACACAAACTCTCCTGTTTCATGTGCACCTTGAAACGGAAGAACAACGTCTTGTGGCCCTCCAGCAGCTGATCCTGCAAAATAGATAGAATTGGTCCCACTAGCAGCTTTGTCGTTAACAACTTTGGCATCTTCAGCGCCTCCTGTTGTTCCACTCCAAGTGGTCCAATTGGAACTATTAGCACCAATATAGTCGCCTACATTGTAGCTTTCAAAGTCATCTGAAAACGATTGAGCATTTGCGCTACCGAATCCAAATAAGAGAGCAACAGCTCCCAGTAAAGTAATTTTTTTCATATGGTTTTATTTTAGTTGACGCAATGTAATTAAAATAGACTGATGCACAACCTTTTAGCTGCTTGGTGTTTTTAATTGTTTGGTTGTAAAAATATGCTAGAACTGTTCTTATTAGTTAATTTTGAAAAGTTAAAATACCCGTATGATTTCTGAATTTAAGTATTGCAACTCGTTAATAATTTACAGTCGTTTTATATCTAAGGAAGTAATGATTGGAAATGTTGGAATAGGAGGTAAAAACCCCATTCGAATTCAATCAATGACAACAACCGACACGATGGACACTCGCGCAACTGTTGAGCAATCCATAAGAATGATTGATGCTGGGTGCGAGATTGTTAGAATTACTGCTCCAAGTAAAAAAGAAGCGGAAAATTTAAAAAACATTAAAGATGAGTTGGTCAAAAGAGGGTATAGCACCCCTCTAGTTGCCGACATTCATTTTACCCCTAACGCCGCTGAAATAGCAGCTAAAATTGTGGAAAAGGTTCGAGTTAACCCAGGAAATTACGCTGATAAAAAGAAATTTGAACAGATTGACTATACAGATGCGTCATATCAAAATGAACTGGAGCGCATTGAGAAAAAATTCATGCCTTTAGTTCGTATTTGCAAAGAGTACGGTACGGCAATGAGAATAGGAACCAATCATGGTTCTTTGAGCGATAGAATTCTCAGCAGATATGGAGATACTCCGCAAGGAATGGTGGAAAGTGCCATGGAGTTTTTAAGAATCTGCGAAAAAGAAAACTACCATCAGATAGTACTTTCTATGAAAGCCTCAAACACTTTAGTGATGGTTCAAGCATACCGTTTATTGGTAAACCAGATGCTTAAAGAAGGGATGAATTATCCTTTACATTTGGGCGTTACCGAAGCTGGTGATGGTGAAGATGGAAGGGTTAAATCAGCGGTAGGAATAGGAACGTTATTAGAAGATGGACTCGGTGACACCATAAGAGTTTCACTTACTGAAGTGCCAGAGGCTGAAATTCCGGTTGCTGAAGAATTGGCTAATAGATACAAAGAGAGGGCTTCTGAGCCTATTGATGATTTCAAATCAGTTCAAGTAAATCCCTTTAAATATCAAAGAAGAATTACTGCATCAGTTCAGAATATAGGGGATCATCATGTACCAGTTGTAATGGCCGATTTTTCACTCAAAAAAGACATTCAGCCGGCTAATTTATTTGGTTTAGGATACAGGTACAGTGTAACCAACGACAAATGGACATTGAGCGATTCGGCCTGTGATTATCTTTTTGTAGCCAATAATCTTGTTGATTTTGAGCTACCAGGAACATTAAGTATTGTTCAGATGTATAAGGGATGGAGTTACCAAAAGAACAAAAAAGGTCATTATCCTTGGTTGGATAAAACTGAATATTTGTCAGATTGTGAGCGATCAGAAAACTTAAATTTCGTTTATGCCTGTACAACTGATTTAGATCAAGAGTTGCTTAACAAGATCAAGAATGATGCAACCGCGGTAATGGTAATTGACACTTACAACCCTCATGGAATGGCGGAACAGCGAAGACTGTTTACCACCCTTATGGAGAATGAAGTAAAGTGTCCGGTAATTATTGGAAAAGCATATGGAGGTATTTCTTTTGATCAATTGCAATTACATGCATCAACTGATTTAGGAGCTTTGTTGATAGATGGCTTTGGTGATGGAATTTTTATAGCTGCTGAAAATTGTGGTTCAGACCAACAAGTGAATGCTTTAGGTTTTGGTATACTCCAAGCCACAAGAACTAGAATATCAAAAACCGAATATATATCATGTCCATCTTGCGGTAGAACTCTTTTTGATTTGCAAGAAACCACAGCTAAAATTAGAGCTGTAACCAGCCACCTTAAAGGTGTAAAAATTGGCATTATGGGTTGTATTGTAAATGGTCCTGGCGAAATGGCTGATGCCGATTATGGATATGTTGGAACCGGAAAAGATAAAATATCCCTATACAAAGAACAGGACGTGGTGCGGAAAAACATACCAGCTAAAGAGGCTGTTACTGAGCTGATTAATTTGATTAAAGAATACGGTGATTGGATTGAACCAATTAATCATTAAAACTAATTGTATGAGATGTATTGTAATTGGAGGCACTGGCGCTGTGGGAAAAGTATTACTAAACCAACTTGCTGCCAATCCAAATATTGACAAAATAATTAGTGTTCAAAGACGGGAAACAGAAGCAATCAATAAAAAAGTTGAAGTGTTGGTTGCTGATTTGCAAAACTTGCAACAGTTGAAATTAACAGACGAAATAGATGCCGCATTTTGTTGCTTAGGCACCACAATTAAAAAGGCAAAAAGCAAAGCGAACTTTGAAGCTATCGATTACCAGATGGTCGTTGATTTTGCCAACGTAGTTTTAAAAAAGAACGTTAAAAGTTTTTCAGTGGTAAGCTCCATGGGAGCTAAAAAAAATGCGCTGGTTTTTTACAATCAAGTAAAAGGCAAAATGGAAGAAACTCTTAAGGCAATGGGTTTTGTTTCGATAGGAATATTCAGGCCTTCGTTATTAATAAACCGTGGTGATTTCAGATTTGGCGAAAAAGTTGGTGAAGTAATAATGATGATGCTAAGCCCTGTGCTTAGAGGTCCTTTTAAAAAGTTCGCAGCCATTTCAGTTAAGAAAGTTGCAACAGCCATGGTTTGGAATGCGCTAACCAATCCTTTCGGATTAAGGATCTATGAATCAGATCAAATTCATGCTATTGCTGAATTTTCTTCAAGAAAAGGGAAGGCTTAAAAACCTGTCCATTATCTATATTTACCTTTCACTAAAATGAATACGTGATGCGAGTTTTAAACGATAAGTATTTCGCAATTGAAAGAATTAAACAAGAAGGTGTTAAAATGGCAACTGTTGAATCAATCTTATTTGAAATAGCAAGGGTTTCAGGAACCGATAGTTTTAAAGCAATTTCAAAACTGGTAAGGTAGTAGGTTGCCATTTTTGAGCGCAAACTTAGTTGCAGTGTGCTATATTTACAATATGAATTTAAAATGGGCTATAAAGCCGATACCTAATCCTGAAAAAGTACAACAGCTGCAAGAGTCAATTGGAGCAACCAAGGTTTTCTCCTCTTTAATGATTCAACGTGGTCTAAATAAAGGAACTCGGGTGAAAGAATATTTTAACCCCAATTTAAATCAGCTACACGATCCATTTATGATGAAGGATATGGATAAAGCTGTGGCTAGAATTGAGCAAGCTCTTGAAGAAGGTCAAAAAATTATGGTTTATGGCGATTACGATGTTGATGGAACGACCTCAGTTGCATTGGTTTATTCGTTCTTAAGTTCGTTTTACGACAACCTAATGTATTATATTCCTGATAGATACAAAGAAGGTTACGGGATTTCAATTCAAGGAATTGACCGAGCAAAAAAAGAAGGAGTAGACCTAATCATTGCCTTAGATTGTGGCATTAAAGCCAATGAAAAAATCGAGTATGCAAATTCTTTGAAAATCGACTTTATTATATGTGACCACCATACGCCAGGTGAAGAGTTACCTAAAGCAATTGCAGTACTCGATCCAAAAAGGATTGATTGCAACTATCCTTACAAAGAATTGTCGGGTTGTGGAATAGGATTTAAGCTTTGTCAGGCATTAAACCTTAAGAACAGCTGGGGAAAAGACGTTTTGTATAATCTGCTAGACCTCACGGCTTTGAGCATTGCATCTGACATTGTTCCGCTTACTGGTGAAAACCGAGTTCTAGCTTATTTTGGATTAAAGCTAATTAATGAAAAACCACGTAAATCTATTGCTAGATTACTTGAGTTAGCCAATAAAGACGGAAGAATTGATATTACTGCCTTGGTGTTTTTTGTTGGTCCAAGAATTAATGCTGCAGGAAGAATTGATCAAGCTGAGCTATCTGTGAAATTGCTCATTACTGATGATGATGAATTAATCGAGTCAGTTGGACAAAAAATCAATGCGCTCAATACCACACGAAAAGAATACGACCAAGATATCACAGAAGAAGCACTTCAAATGATTCATGAAAACGAAAACTTCGTGAACGCAAAATCAACCTTGCTGTATGCCGAACATTGGCACAAAGGGGTTATCGGAATTGTTGCCAGTCGAATAATTGAAAAATTCTACAGACCAACTATATTACTTGCGAAATCAGGTAAAATGGCTTCTGGATCGGCGAGATCGGTTAAAGGGTTTGATGTATATAAAGCAATAGACCAATGCTCAGGTTTGCTGGAACAGTTTGGAGGGCATAAATATGCCGCAGGCATGACTATGAAAACCGAGAATATTGATGCCTTTAGAGAGCGGTTCGAAGAAGTAGTTTCTAGATCAATTACAGACGAGCAGCTTACTCCAAAAATAGAAATTGATTTGGAGGTTGACTTTGTGGAACTGTCCAATTTGGTGTACAATCAAATATTGCGTTTTGCTCCTTTTGGGCCTCAGAATTTAACGCCAGTTTTTTGCACCAAAAATGTGGTGGACGCAGGCTTTAGCAAAACAGTGGGAGCTGATAAATCACATTTAAAGCTAAATGTTTGTACTCAAAACAATAAGGCTGTAACCATTGATGGTATGGGTTTTGGTTTGGGAAAGCATGAGCAAAAAGTGAAGTCTGGCAAACCATTTAGCATTGCATATACGCTAGATATAAACGAATGGAAAGGCAATAAAAATCTCCAACTTATGGTAAAAGATTTGGTTTTTGATTAGCTAATTAAACCATATTTTTTGCTACCAAATACTCCGCAATCTGGATAGCGTTGGTAGCGGCTCCTTTTCGCAAGTTGTCGGCAACAATCCACATGTTTAATGAATTGTCTAAGGTGTCATCTCTTCTGATCCTGCCAACAAAAACATCGTCTTTTTGATGTGCTGTTAATGGCGTTGGATAAACGTTGTTTTTTATGTCATCTGATACCGTAATCCCTTCGGTATGGCTTAATAAATAGCGAATTTCATCAACCTCAAAAGCGCTGTTTAATGTAACGTTTACACTTTCAGAATGACCACCAGAAACAGGTACTCTTACTGCAGTTGCAGTTACTTTTATTGAATCATCAGAAAGAATTTTTTTGGTTTCGTTCATTATTTTCATTTCTTCTTTGGTGTAGCCATTGTCCATAAAAACATCACAATGAGGCAAACAATTCATGTCAATTTTATGAGGATAAACCATATCGCCTTCAACACCATTGCGTTCGTTGTTCATTTGTTCAACCGCAGCTTTTCCTGTTCCACTAATGGATTGATAAGTAGAAACAACGACTCTTTTAACACCATATTTTTTGTGTATCGGCGCTAAAGCCATTACCATTTGTATTGTTGAACAATTTGGATTTGCTATTATTTTATCCTCTTTAGTCAACTCAGATGCATTTATCTCTGGAACAACCAATTTGTTGACAGGGTTCATTCTAAACGCAGAAGAATTATCAATAACTGTGGTTCCAGAAGCAGCAAATTTTGGAGCCCAATTCAGTGAAATGTCACCACCCGCAGAAAAAAGAGCAACATTGCACTTTGAATCAATTGCCGCCTGCATGCTTTTAATTACCACGTTTTGGCCTTTGAAAACGATGGTTTTACCAACTGATTTTTTAGAAGCAACAGGAATTAACTCATCAATTTTGAAATTTCTTTCTTCAAGTAATTGTAACATTACTCTACCTACCATGCCTGTGGCTCCTACAACTGCAACTTTCATTAATTAATATTAAGAATCTTTGGTAAAAGTACGAATCATTATATTTGGCTTCATGCTAAAAAAAGCGCTTTTATTAATATTAAGTTGTTACCTGTTTTCTGCAAAAGCGCAATTTTCCGATTCATTTTCCGATTCTAATTTCACTTTTAATCCAACTTGGATTGGTCAAGACACCAACTTTAAAGTTGACACGAACATTTTGCAGCTTAGATTAAACGCTCCAAGTGCAACTTCCCAATCATTTTTAAGTACTAATTCCAACTCAATAAACAATGCATCCTGGCAACTTACAACATGGCTGGACTTTAATCCGTCCGGCTCAAATTTGGCTAAAGTTCACCTAACGTCTAATGTGTCTGATTTAACAGGGACCGGGTATTTTGTAATGATTGGTAATTCGTCGGATGATGTGAGTCTTTATAGACAAACCGGAGGATCAACAACTAAAATTATTGACGGTGCTGATGGTCTTTTGAACACGTCATCTCCAAAGGTTTCCATAAGGGTTGAGCGTGATAGCCTTGGCAATTGGTCGTTGTATTCCGATACTTCATCAAGTGGTGCTTTTGTTTTAGAAGGAATATTCAATGATTTAACTCATACAACAAGTAATTATTTCGGAGTACAATGCAAGTACACATCAAGCCGAAGTGACAAATTTTACTTTGATGGTTTTGTAGTTACCGGAAGTGCAATAAAAGATAAAACACCTCCTGTTTTGGATTCCCTACAACTGATTTATCCAAATCAGCTTAAACTGTTTTTTAACGAGGCGTTGGATGTTAATCTCGCTCAAACCAATTCCAATTATACGTTTTCAAGCTTTGGCCAGCCTATTTCATCCACATTAAACGGTATAAACTTAAATGTGGTTGATTTAACTTTTACAGGAAACTATCAGAACAATACAACCTATAATTTATTGGTTTCAAACATTGCTGACAGCGCAGGTAATGTTATGGCATCTGCGAACAAAAGCGCCACTTATTTCGTTGCAGATATCCCTCAATATAGAGATGTAGTAATTAATGAATTTATGGCTGACCCTTCACCACCTAGCAGTCTGCCTGATGCAGAATTCATTGAGCTATGGAACTACTCAAACAATTATTTTGATCTAAAAAACTGGTTGGTAGGTGACAATACAACATTGGTTAAGTTGCCACAGTATTACCTTGCTCCTTATGAGTTTGTAATCATTTGTAGCAAAGCAGACTCATTTGTATTATCTCCTTATGGCAACTTAATTTCTGTGTCTTCAATGCCAAGCTTAAACAATACATCTGATCAAATCAGGTTAAAGTCAAATACTGGTTTGGTGGTCGACTCAATTGAATATTCCGATAGTTGGTACAACGACGATTTAAAAGATGATGGAGGATTTAGCTTGGAGTTAATTAGTCCACATGATAAGTGTAAAACTAACCCTCAAAACTATATTGCGTCAGCTTTAATTGATGGCGGTTCACCTGGTTTAATAAATACCGTTTTTGATACACTAAACAACCAACCACCGGTAATTTCATTCGCTAGCATTAACGATGACCTCAGAATAGAACTTAGCTTTTCAAATCAAATGGACAGTTCAATTTATGACGTTTCAAACTACACCATTCAAGGAATGGGTAATGTATTACTAGTTCAAAATGGAGCAAGACCTTTTCAGGATGTGATTTTAGTTTCACAAACAGTTTTAGAAAGCCACCTGCAGTACACAGTTAACATTTCACAGTTGTTGAATTGCCATGGACAAATCATATCTGATACATCAATAAGCCTTGCAAAAGGAGGAAACCCAAAACAATTTGATGTTGTTGTTTCTGAAGTTTATGCAAACCCAAATGATGTTGTTTCACCAAATTTACCTTTTGCTGAATACGTTGAAATTCAAAATGCAACGGATCAATTTTTAAGGTTGGACAGCTTTTATTTAAAAGATGTATCAACTTGGGGAGTTTTACCTGCTTACACTTTAGCACCAAGCGAAATTGCAGTGTTGTGTGATAAAAGCGAAGTGTTAAAATTCGATTCTGAAAACACTGTTTTAGGACTCGATAATTGGCCAAGTTTGAATAATTCGAGCGACGCAATTGAATTGGTAACTAAAGACAGCAACATGATTCATTCGGTTAATTATTCCGATGAGTGGTATAAAGATGAAAACAAGGAAGATGGGGGATACTCTCTCGAGATGATGGACATCAATAACCCTTGTGAAGGCTCGCTTAACTGGACAGGATCCAATGACAAAAAGGGAGGGACACCAGGCCTTGAAAATAGTGTTAAAGAAAACAACCCCGATTATCTTGGGCCATACATTATTAGGTATAGAATAAAATCACAAAAGTCAGTGCATATTGAGTTTGACGGAATTATCATTGTTGATGAGACAATACAACCATCAATATTCGTTGAAAATTTTAATGCTTCCAGCATTTTATGGAAACAGATTGAACCCAATAAAATGGAGTTCGAGTTTATAGATACTTTTAAATTTAGAACAACCTATAACATTCAATTGCAAAATATTTTTGATTGTGTTGGGAATGAAAGTAATGCAGAATTTATTGAAATAGGAAGAGCAGAAACGGCCACTGTTTCAGACGTAATAGTTAATGAAATCATGACCAATCCAATTTCATCCACAGGCACCGATTATGTAGAATTATATAACAAATCTGACAAGTTTATCAATTTAAAAGATTGGAAACTTGCCAATTGGAATGTAGAGAAAGACACCATTGGAAGTGTTAAAATCATTAGCATTAATAGTGAAACTGTTCTTCCTCAAAGTTTTGTTCTGATTTCGAAATCAACAAACGAAATATTCGAAACTTATCCATATTCGGTTGACTATTCCGCTTCAAAAAAAAGTAAGTTCTTAACCATCGAAGCATTGCCATCGTATCCAAACGATGAGGGTTCAGTATTGCTAATCAACACGACGGGGTCTATTTTTGATAGGCTAGATTACACGGAAGAAATGCATTTGGCCTTAATTAAAAATACCGACGGCGTTGCTCTTGAAAGAATCAGTTATGACAATCCAACAAACCAATCGGACAACTGGACTTCAGCATCTGAAAATCAGAATTTTGGAACTCCAGGTTATGAGAATTCACAGCTTTACGCTGAGATTGAAGTCAATGATCCTATAACCGTAACACCTGATATTTTTTCACCAGATAATGATGGTTATAACGACGTATTGGGAATTCATTACCAATTTGACATTACAGATCAACTAGCTAATATTTCTTTACACAACACGACCGGAGTATTGGTTAAAATACTGGAGACAAATTATGTTCTTGGAACTAATGGTACCCTTTATTGGGATGGTATTACCGAGGATAATCTAAAAGCTAAAATCGGAATTTACTTCTTGTTCTTTCAAGTGTTTGATCTTGAAGGAAACACTAAGGTGTACAAAAAAACGTTTGTGGTCGGAGGTAAATTTTAAGCGAGACAAAGAGTTACAGTGACTTACTTAATTCAACAACCCAATTGATTAATTGCTGTTTTTGATTTTCAGTAAATTTAGCTTCAGCATGGATAATGGTGTAGGGCTTTAAAGGCATTTCACCTTCTTCAAGCATTTCAATAACCTCTTCTAGTTTGTGGTCTTTTTTCTTTAATTCATAGTCACCCCAAACACTAAAGTTAAGGTGCTTTTTACCATCATCAACATGATCTTTTAACCACCAATTTATTGGGGTTATGTTTGAATACCAAGGATAAACGGTCTGGTTTGAATGGCAGTCATAGCAGCCATTAATAATTATAGGTTTAATGTTTTTAGGTACATCAACAACCGTCATAAAGTCTTTTTCTGGGGCTGATTCAGGATTGGTTTTGTCTATTCTATAAAGTTGAATAAGCAGTAAAAAGGCAATTAACCCGATTCCTGTTTTTTTCATAACTATTTGATATATGGTTTAATTAGATCAGCAAAAGATCGGTCGTTTGCCAACCTTGGGCTTTTGTTTTGGCCTCCCAATTTGCCTCTGCTCTTCATGAAGTTTAAGAAGCCGTCTTTTTCGAGAATGGATACCTCTAACGTTCTTAAAATATTCCCTTCCTTAAGGTCTTTGTAATAGATGTTTTTTTCCTGCATCAAGCAGTCCAATTTAATTCTAAAGGCATCTAAATTAGCTGGAGGCTCATCAAATTCAATAAACCATTCATGGTAAGGAATACCATCTGTAGGGCTTACTTGAGGCGCTACATGAAACTCTTTTACTTTGCAGTTGCATAATTCTTGCACCAATTGCATGGAGCTTTCAACCTCTTCAGCAATAACATGTTCACCAAACGCTGATATAAAATGTGTGGTTCTACCTACTACTTTAATCCTGTACGGCTCGATACTAACTACTTTAACCACATCGCCTATAACATACCCCCAAAGGCCTGCATTGTTGTTAATTACAATAGCGTATGATTGACCCATTTCAGTTTCCCATAAAGGCAAACGAGTTGGGTTTTCGTTATGTATCTCCTGCAGCGGAATAAATTCATAAAATATTCCTTGGTTGATTACCAATAACAAGCCCTCTAATTTATAGTTGTCTTGAAAAGCAATAAACCCCTCAGAAGCGGGATAAGTTTCAACCGTGTCAACTTCTTTGCCAATTAGCTTGTCAAAAATCGGTTTGTAAGGAGCGTAATTAACGCCGCCATAAACAAACAACGAAAAATTAGGGAATATTTCAGCAATGTTTTTTTTACCTGACTTTTCAATTAGCTTTTCAAAGTACATCTGTATCCACGCAGGTATTCCACTGATGAGTCGCATGTCTTCATTTATAGTTTCATCTACAATTGCGTCAACTTTAGTTTCCCAATCTTCAATACTGTTGATTTCTAAACTAGGTAATCTGTTTTTTTGAAGATAATTGGGTATGTGATGAGCAACAATACCAGAAAGTCTGCCAATGTAAATACCATGATCCTGATCCATTTCAGGACTACCTTGTAGAAAAATCATTTTGCCATCTACAAAAGCACTGTTTCCGCTTTTTTCGATGTAACTCAGCAAAGTATTTTTAGCTGAATCGATATGGTTGGGCATTGACTCCTTTGTAATAGGAATGTATTTAGCTCCAGAAGTTGTACCCGAGGTTTTGGCAAAGTAGGTTGGTTTACCTGGCCAAAGAATGTCTTTTTCGCCTTTTCTTATTCGATCAACGTAAGGTTTTAAGCCTTCGTAATCATTCAAGGGAACATGCTTCTTGAAATCGCCGTAAGTATTGATTTTATCGAAATTAAAATCTTTGCCAAAAGCAGTGTTTTTTGCTGAGGAAATTAGATTTTTAAATTCTTTTTGTTGGGTTAATTTGGGCTTAACGCTCCACTTTTTAATAGTTGAAACAACCGCCTTAGCATAAAACACACTTACTAGGCTTTTAAATCCCATGTTATTCAGGTGTTGTAAATTCTACTTCTTTTTTTTCTTGTTCTTCGTCCTCCTCTGTATTTATGTCGTCGTTTTTAGTTTCAGCAAAGTATTTTTTCTGAAATAAAATGATGAACCCTACACCAAAGCTAATTGAGGTATCGGCGATGTTAAAAACAGGCCTAAAAAACATGAAATACTCACCACCCCATATCGGAAACCAATTAGGGAAATAACCTGAAATAAGAGGGAAATAAAGCATGTCGACCACTTTGCCGTAAAGCAAACTTGAGTAACCACCAGCCTCAGGCATAAATTCAGCTATCTGATGGTACGATGAACTAAAAACAGCACCATAGAAAACACTATCTAAAATGTTTCCAATTGCACCTGCTAGAATCAACGAAATACAAATGATTAAACCATTTGGTGCTTTTTCTTTTATGATTTTAAAGAGGTAGTAAAAAATTGCACCAATTGCAGCAAGCCTAAAAACGCTAAGCAATAATTTACCATATTCCTTACCTAATTCCATCCCGAAAGCCATACCATTATTTTCCGTAAAATGAATGATAAACCAATCGGTAATGTGGTATTCTTGACCCAAGAACATGCTGGTTTTTACCCATAATTTAAGGGCTTGATCTGCAAGTAAAACCAAGAAAATAACGATAAAAGCCTTTTTCATAAATAATGCTGAGACAAACTAGTTGTCACTGTTCTGAATTTGAACTATTTATTTTTGATTTAATTTGGCTTCCATGCTAAGTGTAGCATGTGGAACTATTCTTAGTCGCTCTTTAGAGATTAACTTATCAGTAACTCTACAGATACCGTACGTTTTGTTTCTAATACGAATCAATGCATCTTCAAGGTGCTTGATGAATTTTTGCTGACGAACAGCCAATTGAGCTGTCTCTTCGCGAGACAAAACATCCGAACCATCTTCCATCAATTTAAAAGTTGGCGAGGTGTCATTTGTGCCATGATCATCTATACCTGACATACTTCCTTTAAGTAAAACGAAATCTTTATGAGCCTCATCTAATTTTTTGTCAATTAATTCTTTGAACTCGTTTAATTCGTCGTCGTTATATCTTCTTTTATCTTCTGACATTTTCCTTTGTTTAAATTTTTTGTACTTCTATTTTTGTTTTCACCTGTTCATCTAGATCAACTAAAACAGCGTTATTTAATTCGTTTTGTTCAACCAAAACAAGTGAATTCGCCAAGGTCTCCTCGCAAATATAGTGTAAATTAGAATTGACTGCAACTGATAATTCAGTCTGATTTAACACTTTTAAAATTATTTTATCAGTCACTTCTAATCCATTATCTTTTCTGATGTTTTGAATTCTATTGACCAACTCACGAGCAAGTCCTTCTCCTCTTAATTCATCTGAAATTGTGATGTCTAAGGCAACTGTGTAATTTCCTTCTGATGCAACCAACCATCCAGGTACGTCTTCTGTTTTTATTTCAACATCCTTCAAGGTAAGCTCAACGTTTTCGCCTTGAACATCAATCATAAATGAATTAGATTTCTCAAGTTCAGTAATTGCAGAATCATCCAAACCTTTGATAGCTCCAACTATTGGTTTCATTTTCTTTCCGAATCGTGGGCCTAATGTTTTGAAATTAGGTTTCATACTCTTAACAAACACATTTGAGTCGTCGGTTAAAAACTCTAAATCTTTTACGTTAACCTCAGTTAAAATTAGCGATTTTACTTTTTCAATTTGATTTTTAAAAGCATCGTTAATTACAGGAACTAATATTTTTTGCAACGGTTGCCTTACACGAATCATTTCCTTTTTACGAAGACCAAGCACTAATGAAGAAACTTTTTGCGCAATGTCCATCCTTTCTTCAAGTGACGTATCAATTATTGATGAATCAACATTAGGAAAGTCGGTGTGATGAACACTTTTAAAATCCTCGTTTTTGGTAATTGAATTTAAATCGCGGAACAATTTATCCATGTAAAATGGCGAAATAGGAGCGGCCAATTTAGACACCGTAATTAAACAAGTGTACAACGTTTGGTAAGCTGCAATTTTATCGCTCGTATAATCACCTTTCCAGAAACGGCGACGGCACAAACGCACGTACCAATTACTTAAATGATCAACAACAAATTCTTGAATTTCGCGTGCGGCATGAGTAGCTTCATATTCCGAAAAATCTTTGTCGCATGACAATACAAGGGAGTTTAGTTTTGATAAAACCCATTGGTCAATTTCTGGTCTTTCGTTTACCGGAACTTCATCTTCATTAAAGGTAAAACCGTCAACGTTAGCATACAAGGCGAAAAAAGCATAGGTGTTATGTAAGGCTCTAAAAAACTTACGCTGAACTTCAACAATACCATCCACATCAAACTTAAGGTTGTCCCATGGTTGGGCGTTCGATATCATATACCATCTTGTTGCATCCGAACCATAATCGGCAATGGTGGTAAAAGGATTAACAGCGTTGCCTAAACGTTTAGACATTTTTTGTCCGTTTTTGTCTTGAACCAACCCGTTTGATACCACTGCTTTGTAGGCAACAGAATCGAAACACATGGTAGCGATAGCGTGTAATGTAAAGAACCAACCTCTGGTTTGATCTACACCTTCAGCAATAAAATCGGCAGGAAAAAGAGCAGGAGTTTTACCGGTTTTTGAATCCTTTTCAAAAGGGTAATGGTTTTGAGCGTAAGGCATTGAACCAGAGTCGAACCAAACGTCAATTAAGTCTGCCTCTCTTTTCATTGGTTTGCCTGTTGGCGATACCAAAACAATCTCATCCGCCAAAGGGCGATGTAAATTAATTTGCTCATAATTGGCCATGTCCATATTACCAACCTCGAAGTTTGCTAATGGACTTTCGGTCATAAAACCAGCGTCAACCGCTTTTTGGCATTCCGTTTTTAATTGCTCTACTGATGAGATACAAAGTTGTTCTTCTCTGTTTTCTGATGTCCAGATAGGAATAGGGATTCCCCAATACCTTGAACGTGAAAGGTTCCAATCTTGTAGGTTTTCTAACCAATTCCCGAAACGGCCAGTACCTGTTGATTCTGGTTTCCAATTAATGGTTTTGTTAAGCTCAATCATTCGCTTTTTAACGGTGGTAGTTTTAATAAACCACGAATCTAGTGGGTAGTAAAGAACTGGCTTGTCGGTACGCCAGCAATGTGGGTATGAATGGACATACTTTTCGATTTTAAATGCTTTGTTGCTTTCTTTTAATTTGATAGCAATTTCAACATCCGTTGGTCTTTCAGGTTTGTCAGCTTCATTGTAGTATTCGTCCTTAACATAACGACCTGCAAACTCACCCATTTCTGGTTTGAATTTACCTTGTAAATCCACCATAGTTAAAGAGCCAATACCATGTTTTTTGGCAACAAATGAATCATCAGCACCAAAGCTAGGCGCAATGTGAACGATTCCAGTGCCATCTGAAGTAGAAACAAAATCGCCAGTAATTACTTTGAATGCGTCGCCGTCTTCTGGCTGAGCATAAGGCATCAATTGTTCGTAGCGAATGCCAGCTAATTCAGCTCCAGTGAACGAACCAACAACTTCAAACGGAATGTTTTTATCGCCAACTTTATAATCGTCAAACGAAAGTTCAGCATTATCAGCGCTAAAATATTTGCTTATTAAGTCTTCAGCAACCAATGCCGTAATTGGAATGCCATTGTAAGGGTTAAATGTTTTAACTGCTGTGTAAGTTATTTTTTTACCAACTGCTAAGGCAGTGTTCGAAGGTAGCGTCCATGGAGTTGTTGTCCAGGCTAAAAAGAAAACATCGCCTTCAATGTTTTCAAGAACGGAGTTTGTTTTAACTGCTTTAAATTGAGCAACAATAGTTGTGTCTTTTACATCACGGTAAGTGCCCGGTTGATTAAGTTCGTGCGTACTTAAACCAGTGCCAGCAGCAGGAGAATAAGGCTGAACAGTGTACCCTTTATACATTAAACCTTTGTTGTACAATCTACCCAACAGCCACCAAACGGATTCAATGTATTTGTTTTGATAGGTTACATATGGCTTTTCCATGTCAACCCAATAGCCCATTTTTTCAGTAAGATCGTTCCATTGATCGGTGTAACGCATTACTGCTTCCTTACATTTCAGGTTGTATTCTTCAACGGTAATTTTTACACCAATATCTTCTTTTGTGATGCCTAGTTCTTTTTCAACCGAAAGCTCAACAGGTAATCCGTGTGTATCCCAACCGGCACGGCGAGCAACAAATTTTCCTTTTTGAGTTTGGTATCTGCAAAAAATATCTTTGATGGCACGCGCCATAACGTGGTGAATTCCAGGAGCCCCATTGGCAGAAGGAGGTCCTTCGTAAAAAACGAAAGGTTCTTTCCCTTCGCGGAGATTCATGCTTTCTTCAAACGTTTTTTCCTTTTTCCAAATTGCAAGAATTTCTTTGCTGATGTTTGGTAAATCAAGTTGCTTATACTCTGTATACTTTGTTGACATATTGCCTAATTATAAGGCGGCAAAAGTAGTAAAATTGGACTGTTTAGAAGTTTGATTTTTTGAGTTGGTTTTCTTTTTAAACAATTCAGTATTGATTGTTAATTCAAAACAAAACATCGGCGAGTTTTTTTGGTTTATCCATATATCTTCGCCGTTATCATTATTATCCATAAAAATGGACCAAGAAAAAGCCTTAGACATATTAAAAGCAGGTCGTAATGTTTTCCTTACAGGGTCGGCAGGAACAGGGAAAACGCATTTGTTGAACAACTACATTACCTATTTAAAACGGCACAAAATAAATGTTGCAATAACGGCATCAACTGGAATTGCGGCAACGCACATGGGTGGGCAAACAATTCATGCATGGAGTGGGATTGGCGTAAAAGACGACATGAACGATACTGACTTACGAAACCTTAAAACAAAAGCTTATTTGCTTAAAAAGATTGACAAGGCTAAAGTTCTGATTATTGATGAAATTTCGATGCTACACCGCAGGCAACTTGATTTGATAAACAAAGTGCTAAAGTTTTTAAAGAAGACCGATGATGCTTTTGGTGGATTACAAGTGGTTTTGTCCGGTGATTTTTTTCAGCTACCACCGGTCTCTCAAAACGAAGCAAGCAAAGAGAAATTCTGTTTTATGTCGGATGCTTGGTTGGATGCCGATTTTTCAATCTGTTATTTAACCAAACAGTACAGACAAAAAAACAACAGTCTCCATACCATTTTAGATCAAATACGAGCTCAGGATGTATCGGATGAAAGTAGGCAATTGTTGTGGGATTCAAAGAACAATAAGTTAACTGGTGAGATTACCAAACTGTACACCCACAATGTAGACGTAGACAGAATAAATCAAGACCACTTTGATAGTATAGAGGGAACTGCACGCGCTTTTACAGCCAAGATGAAAGGCAAAAAGCAGTTGAAAGAAATTCTAGCTAAATCGATATTAGCTGATGAAATTATAAAGCTAAAAAAAGGCACTAAAGTGATGTTCGTAAAAAACAACTTTGAAAGGGGTTATGTAAACGGAACGCTTGGTGAAGTGATTGATTTTTGGAACAACGAGGGCACAATGTTACCCATCGTGCAAACGAAAGCAAATAAAAAGATTTATGCAGAGCCGGAAGTGTGGGCAATGGAAGATGAAAAGGGTACTGAAATAGCTTCTTTTAATCAGATTCCACTGCGGTTGGCTTGGGCAATAACAGTTCACAAGAGTCAGGGTATGACTTTAGATGCAGCTGAGGTAGACCTAACTCATACCTTTGAGACTGGCCAGGGCTATGTTGCTTTATCGCGGTTAAGCGATTTAGAAGGGTTGAAATTATTGGGTTTTAATTCAACTACAATGAAGGTTGATCCATTGGCTTTTAAAGCTGATAAGCGTTTCAAAGAATTGAGCCATGAAGGCGAAATCATTTTTGTAGAAAAAGAGCTTGAAGCCATGCGGATTCAATTTATTTTGGATACAGACGGAGTTCTTAAAGCCATTAATTTAAAAAAGGAAAAAGAGAAAGAGCCAAAACAATCGAAACTATCAACGTATGACAAAACGTACGAGATGTTTATGAATGGCTCCACTTGGGAAGAGATTGTTAAGGAAAGAGACTTAACAGCCCAAACTATTCTGAGGCACTTTTTAGTTATTAAAAAGGACCATCCTGAAACTAATTTTTCAAGATTTAATCCAGATAAAAAGGATATTGAGAAAGTACAAAAAGCTATTTCTAAAATTGATAAGGAAGAATTAATTGGTTCAAATGGTCATGTTAAGTTAGCGCCTTTATATAAAGAACTAAAAGGGGCTATGGATTATAAGACTATTGAGCTGGCGTTGTTGTTTTGTGAATACTAACGAACCATAAAGGCTTGCCCTTCCCAGTTTTTCTTAATGTTTGAGAACTATATGTTGTACATGCCAGGTTCTCATTTTAAGCTAAAAGTGTAACTGATTTTTTAAAGCGATTGACAGTGTTTTTTAAATAGATGATTTGTTAATTATTTTAGCTTAACCACTCGAGCGGAATTTTTGCTCGACTCACCTAAAAAAGTTAAAAAATAAAGTCCTTGTGTAAGTTGCTTGGTGTTTAATATTTGATGTGTCTCAACTTTATTGATGTGTTCATCTAAAACCACTTGTCCAAGTGCATCGTTAAGTTGAATAGATGTAATGCCTTGCGGTATGTTTTCCAACAACAAATAATCAGCAAACGGATTCGGGTAAATAGTTACATCAGCAATGGAAGGAGCATTAACACCAACCGGAGGAAGAGGGCAGGGTATTGTCCATTCGTTGTCTAACCAATCAGCTCTATCGGTCATCCAGGTTTTTAAAAATCGCACTTCTTCGTCGTGGTCAGCTCCGATAAACTTATTTGGCCAAACGTAAGCTCCTAAAATTTTCCAGCGTTCAAAATTCCGGTCAATAGCGGGTCCTAAATAATCAACTAATGAATCAATTTTTTGGATGATAGAGGCATTACTAAACTCGTTTTGGCGCAAACTGTTCCATTGACAATGAAGTGTTTTTACATATTCGTAATCTTCCAACATTCGTTCTGTCCACCATAGTCGATCTAAGCCTGGATAAATCCAACCATCTGTAGTGTAGGCATGATCCCAATAATCAACATTGCCATAGGCTAAATTGAAATCCCAAAACGGACCAGCTTTTATTACATCGTTTTTGTCTTTATGAAAATAAGTACTGTAGCGGTAGCCATCCACATTCTTGGTTAGCTCATTTATTATTTGATAATCAGCAAACGAGGGAAGGTCAAAATACTTTTTGTAACCATTTGAGGTGTTTAGAAAATCAGTTCCCGATAAGGCAGATTCTGCTTCGTACATGTAGTTTTTAATGTAATCAACTTGGGGAGGACTAAAATCATCAAAGTCTGGATCGTAGAATTGAAAATAATTAGACCCATAATTTGGAAAAGCTGGGTTAGGATAGGAGAAGAAGCCAGGAGAGCCTGTTGGTTCTTCTTTGTCTAAACGGAGAATGTAACCACCAGTTATTTCTTCTGCACTTGTATCTTGAGGGTTAAGTTTGGCAATATCCAATCGGTTTTTGTCTTGTTTTATTTTTTCCATTAAGAGGTATAACCCTTTGTAATCGCCATCAATAACCAACTCAAAAAATTGTGTTTTTGACGCGTATGAGTTCATGGATTGAGCTAGCTCAAACGTTAGTACATTTCTTAACAGACTTTTATCGCCATAGGGGCCATAAAAAATCCAATCGTTTTCTTTAGGGAAACCCATTAAACTCACGTTAAGGTTCGCCCCTGCAGCATCAACAGTTTCTACTTTGTATGATTTTTTGTCGTAAAAAAACAACGACGACTCACCTCTTGTTTCAATGTTGATTTTTCCCAAGTAATTGTTCGGGTTGTCAGTAGTGTAGTTTATGTTGTTTGGCCCATTGTAAATAACGCTCATGTCAGCAACTATTTCTGGGTCGTCAATAATGGCTTGGCCACCTGTATTAACTATTACAATTGGTAAATGGCTTTCAGAAAAAAGGGCACTTGGAGTAAACCAAGCTGGTGCGCTACTGTAAGGGTTTGATGATGCATTTATTCCGAATGTTAAAAAAGGGAGACAACTTAAATCACTGCTAGTTGAACTAACATTGTGCACTTGAACGGCCAAAACGTTTTTGCCATTTACCAAGATGCTTTGTAATTGACTTTTATTGATAATATACTCTTCGGGTAATCCACCCTGATACATACTTGCTTCATGGTTGGCATCAGCTAAAGTAGCAGCAACCGGAAAATTTAAAGTTACATCAACGTTATTGCGAGCGATTTCAATTCCGTTAAGGTAGGCTATAAAACCATCGTCATAATCCACATGAAAATAGGCCTGTGCAACAGAATCTTTGTTGGATACTTGAAATTCGTTTCGAACTAAAACTGAAAGGCTGTTTTGCAAGATGGTTTGATCATCCCCATCGCCATAACCAAAGCCACCAGGACCTGAAAGCCAGCTGGCATCATTAAAGCTGGGGTTACGCCAATTACTTGGAGGTTCCGGAACGCCAAGCGAATAGTTAAAATTATCAGAAGCTAAAACAGGAGAGCCCCAAACCAGGGAATTCGGCTGACCATAAGCAGAAGCTGACAGTAAAGTAAAGAATAGGATAAATGACCGTGTCAAAGTTGAATTTTAAAAAACTCGCAATCTAAAGAAAATAAAATTAAGGAAGTAATTGGTTTAACCACGAGAAGGTATTGTC
>TARA_B110000037_G_scaffold81600_1_pt1 | contig 39430 bp, 38 predicted proteins | sample TARA_B110000037 | Tara Oceans TARA_B110000037 (sample SAMEA4397196) | marine metagenome | biome: Polar Biome; feature: [MIX] marine epipelagic wind mixed layer (ENVO:01000061); material: water (ENVO:00002006), including particulate matter (ENVO:01000060) such as... | depth 10-100 m | reverse complement strand
TTCCAGCTTTAAGCATTATCAGAAAAAAATTATTTTTCTTATATTGATCATCAAGTTTCTTACCTTTTAGAAATCCATGAACAGAAATATTCTTAATATTATTTTTTAATATGAAGTTTTTAACATAATCATATTTTTGACCTTCACCACAAATTGTTAAATTTATCATATTAAATTCTTTTGAATTTAAAAAATTTAATAATCTTTCCCAAGGCTGAGCGTTACCGATATTACCAGCGTATAAAATGTTAATTTCTTTTTTAAATTTTATTTTAGAGATTTTTTTTTCAGAATAGGCTGGATTGTACAAAACATTAACTTTTGTATTGGTTATTTTTTGTATGTCCTTCTGAAAACTCAATGATTGAGCTAAAAGTAAATCATTACAATTATATACATGTTGAACAAAAAACTTTACAAAATTTAGAATAAAATTATTTTTAATTATATCAGTATCTTTTAATATATTCGGCCAAAGATCTTGCACCCAAGTGATTAATTTTGCTTTTTTAACAAATTTAAAAAAAACACCAACATATGACTGAAATATTGGTGAAGTAGCGTAGACTAAAATAATGTCATATTTTTCTTTTCTTAAAGAAAAACCTCCAATAAAAATTGAGGATAAAATAAAGCTTAAATAATTTAATAAAATTCTAAATTTTGAATTTCTGCCACGGGATATGATTGGAACTCTTATTATTCGATATTTTAATTTTTTTGTAATTGATGTTTTGTAGGGATTGTATCCAAAAAAAAAATTTCCTTTTGGATAGTTAGGGTAACCAGTCAATACATCTATTTCAAAGTTAGATTTAGATAATTCATTCACTATAGTATTAATTGGAAAAATTTCTGGCCAAAACCCTTGGGAAATTATTAAAATTTTTTTCATATGATTAAAAATTTAGATCCAATTAGTTGATATTTTTTTCCACCAAAATTAGATTTGAAAATAGAAACATTTCTATTATTTACAAAATCAATTCCACCTAAGTCAAATTTATAGAAATTATTTTTTTTAAGTAAAATTATCATTTTCCATAATAAAAGATCATTGGCACTTACAGATTTATCTAGGTTTAGGCCAATAAGATAAGTAGCTATATTTCCATGTAAGGCTACACATACTGAGGAAATAATCTTTGAACCTATATAAGCGTTTAGGATGATTAATTCTTTATTTAAAAATAAATCTTTTAATATTTTTTCACTTACTCCCTTAAATTTTTTTCTCTTTTTTTCTTTATTATAGTTTTCTTTAAAAATTGAAAATTGCTCAGTGGAAATAATACTTTTTATAGTAAATTTTTTATCAATATTTTTTTTTACAATATCTCTTCTTAAGCTATTTTTTAATTCATCTTTTAATATCTTAAGCTCATTTTTTAAGTCTATTGTAATTGAATTCCAGCCGACGCCTGAATAATCTGAAATATTATTTTTACGATTAAAAATAATATTTTCTTCATTGAAATTTAAATTTGGACTTATGTGAAAAAATTTTAGCTTATTTGAATAAAGATTAGTAAGAATATGGTTTAAGGCCTCTTTTTTTAAATATTCAGTAACATTTGGAAAAAAGCAGGGCCCAAGGTTTAATCTTATAAAAATAAATTTACCAATATCAACATAACAAATTTGAAAAATTCCTATATTTTGATTTTCATCATTAATAATAAATTTTTCAAATTTAAATAAATTAAAACTTTTATAATAATTTTTTATAGAAGTTATATAAGAATAATTAACTTGTTTTAAATACGCTTCCCAATCATCGTCAGATAAAATTTTAATAATTTTAAAATTATTTTTTTTAATAACATTATTATATTTATTTAAAAAATTTAATTGTTTTTTAGTTTGTGGATGCAAATTTATAAAAATTAAATTATTTCTTAAATGAAATGTTTTTTCATGTAAAAAATCAGACTTAATTTCAGGTGGCAAATCTGGCCACGTGCTAACTGGAATTAGATTATTCTTTAGAGATTTATAAATATTTTTAGTATTTTTTTCATCTGCTTTTAAAATTAAATTATATGGTTTTTGAAGGTCTTCTAAAAAATAACTATATTGAAATTTATTATTCAAAATTCTTTTTGTTATCAATTTCCATAAATAATAAGTCTTTTTTCTTTCGACAACAACCTTGCTATCAAAAGCAATTGTATTAATCATCAGCTTTTTTGTAAAGAATCCTAGAAAAGGTTTGTTATCAATATCAAAATAGTTCTGTAAAGACTCATCTTCAAAATTTTTAATTCTAGCACTACGATAAAAAAGATGTATTAATCTTTTTATTAACCATAATAAATTAGAATATAAATCAAAAAAATTAATTTTGAATGTATTTAAATTTAATTCATTAATAAACTCTTTTTTTAAAACATTAATATTTAATATGTTTTTTTTTAAAAACTCCTTATTTATTCCTGTAAAGTTGATTTTGCAAATAGCGCCAGAAGGAATAGAATAAAATTTGTGCGGGCTATAAATTGAAAAATCACTATATTTTTCTAAATTACTTTCAGGATTAATACAGTGTGTACAATCATTTATTAACCAACTTTTATTTTTATGTAAAAAATTTGTTAATTCCGAATTACTTGATTCTTTACCAAAGTAATTAACCTTAATAAAAATATCAATAGCATGTTTTGCATTTATTTTTATTAATTCATTAATGTCAAAATTTAGATTCTCATTTATAGGATAAAATATAAATTTTATATCTTTATAATGGTGTCTAATTTTAGATAAAGCATAATTACAAAAATAACTTGGCACCCAGATATTGATAAGATTTCTTTTATAAAACTTTTTATGCAAAAAAACTATAAACAAAAGAGACCACCTAGATCTGCTAAATAAAATTAACTTTTGATTATTAAATAAATTTTTTTTTTTTAAAAGATTAATTTTTGTTTTTGTAAAAAGAAAAATTTTTACTAAAAAAACAATATTAATTCTTTTTGAGAATAAAAACACTTTAACAATTCCATTTTTCTAATTTAATCAATTTTTTATTATATATTAAATCTACGTAGCCATTTAAATATGCACTTATTACTTCGAAGTCTTCTTTCATATCTACAGCGTCACGTCTAAGGATTTTTGAACTAATATTGGAGTTATTGCCTCTTAAACCACTGTAAAGATAATTAAAATTTTTCATTATTATATCAACAGAAACCTTGTTTATGCTATCTAAGTCACCAAATGTATATGCAAAATCTTCTATTTTAATTCCAATTTCATTTTCTAGAAACTTTTTAGAATCAATTATTTCTTTAATTAAAGTATCTTTATCTTTTATTTTTGATAGCTGTTTATGAGTCTTAGTATGACCACCAATAGTGTGGCCTTTGCTTACTAAATATCTTAAATCATCTAAACTCATATTATTAGCTTCAAGATCTATATTGTGATCAAGATTCTGGTCTTTAAAAAAATTTTTTTTTATAAATTTATGAGCTTCATCTTTAGAAGATATTTTTACAAAATCAGAAACAATAAAAAATAAAGCTTTGATGTTTAGAGGGTCAAGAAATTTTTCTGTAATAATTTTTTGTGATTTAAATGCATCATCAAATGTAATCAAAATATTTTTTTTATTAACTTTTAAATCTTTTAAATCTTTTGAATTTATGATATTTTTTGATTGATCTGGAGTGATTATGTTCCAGTTTTTTTTTAAATATTGGATAAGATTTAAAAATTTATCATGATCTTCTCTCAAAATATCATGAAAAGTAATAATTCTTAATTGTTCTTTTTTTTTTTCACCAAATATTGAAAATAAATTTTTTAAGATAAATTTTTTCATAAATTTTTTAAGATAAATTTAATAGATAGTATAGGTTTTTTAAGGCTATGTGTTAAGAATTTTTTGATACAAACTTATTATAATTTTTAACCTCTTGTAAAATATGCGAGTGTATATAATTTTAATCTAAACAAACTAAAATTTTTTATATTTTTTATCTATTAAGGATTGAATTGAGCTATAAAAAACTAATAATCCTGATCTTGCTACACTTTTTTCAATTATGAGATCTGGCTTAACTTCATATAACAATTCTTAGATTATTATAAGATCTTGTGTATACCCTACAATAGGAACGCCCGATCAATTATAAGTATATTTACTTAATGAGGATTCAGTATTAAAATTTTTTTAATTTTATTTATTTTCTAGATCTTTAGAGATAATTTTATAAATATCATTATCATTAATTTCAATAGGATTATTGCTTAGTCTTAATAAATTTATGCCCTTCATTATTTTGTCTGAGTTTTTTTTGATATTTATATTTAACTTTATAAGATCATTATTTAATTTGGCTTCTTTTTTTATGAAAGATATCTTTGAGTTAAAATTAGTAATATCAGACACATTGAATATTTTAAATATTAAATCAAATCTTTTTTTTAAATCAAAAGATGTTTTAGATTTATCTAGATTATTATAATTAAATTTAAAAAAATCTTCAAAAAATAAACTTACAGCATGTCCATGACTAAAACCAAATAATGATGTGAACGGATAAGATACAGCATGTGGTACAGTTGTTTTTGAGATACTAATCGCTTTTCCTGCTAAATTTGATGCAATGCTCATTTCTGATGCGTTTTTTAAGTTTGGATTATTTAAAAAAGAAACATAGCTATCAATTGAAATTTTCAAAGATTTAGAAGCATATTCGACACTTTGATCATTAGATTTTCTAGATACCAAAGACTCTAATGCTTGAGCAATAGCATCAAATCCTGCAGAGGCCTTAATTTTATTGGGAGCAGAAATTAAAAATTCTGGAATTAAGAAATAATTATCAGGTATTAAATGTTCACTTTCAAATGAGTGTTTAATGCCATCAACATAAATTACTGCGTTTGAGGTAACTTCTGCACCAGAACCTGCAGTAGTAGGTATAACTGCTAATTTAGTATATTTTTTTTTATATGGGTATGAATAATTAATAATTAACTCTGCCAAATCATCTCTTACATCAACCACGTTAGCTATTTTAGCATAATCTATAACTGCACCACCCCCTATAGCTAGAATTAAGTCTGGTTTAAAATCTTTAATATTTTTGATTATCTCTATTAACTCTTCAAGTATTGGTAGCTCTGAATTTTTATAAAATAGTTTAATTTTTTTATTAGTAAGTATTTTTTTAAAAATATGCTCGGCACCTGAAGTAACAAATGATTTCTTTCCACATAAAACAAAAATTTTTTCAAAACTTTTATCTTTCACAAATTTTTGAATATCGTCAATAGAATTAATCATTTATTTTATGAATTGATTTTTTATTTTTATAAAATCAGTTGGCCTTGGCAATTTTTTTATTTTGCTATTAGCAACTTTTACTTCTAGAAAACTTAAACTATTTTCAGACAAAAATTTTTTAATATTGTTTTTTAATTCTTGATTATTTTTAATTGAATAAAACTTCTTAAAACCTAAACTTTTAGAAAGTTTTTCAAAATTAATTTCATTTGCATGTGTGTTTTGACCCCCAACAGAATCATGGGCGTTATTATTTAATAAAATATATTTAAAGTTTTTTTTACCAAAAGTCCCAACTGTTTTGATTGACCCTAAATGCATCAAAAGTGAACCATCACCATCTATACAGACAATTTGGTGTTTACTAAAAAGTGAACAACCAAGGGCTACTGATGAGGTGTGGCCCATGCCACCAACCATATAAAAATCTTTATTATTTTTAAGTTTATACCTTTCCCTAACATACATTAGTTCCCTGGAGTTATAACCAGTGCTGGAAATGATTTTTGTTTTTTTTTTTAGGTTTTCAAGCAAAGTTTTTAAAAAAAACTCTTTATCTAAATTGTAAAAATTTTTTTGTTTTTTTGTTTTTTTATTTTTTTCTAATGTTCCTTGTTCTATTAAACAAGCTACTATAGATTTTTTCTTCTTAGCTATTTTTATTTGTTTATCAAATTTTATTAGGTCTAAATTTGATCTAATAATTGTGTATTTTATATTTAGAAGTTTTAATAATCGTTCAGTAATTTTGCCCTTAACGTTATGTTGAGGCTCATCTTTAATTCGTGGAGAGCCCCTCCAACCAATAATTAATATTAGTGGTATTGAATAAACCTTTTCATGGGCTATTGAAATTAATGGGTTTAAAGCATTGGACAATCCAGAGTTCTGCATATAAATAATTGGAATTTTTTTTGTTGCTAGATATTGCCCAATACCAATTGACACTGCAGCACCTTCATTTGTTGCAATTATATGTTTTTTTTTATTCTGTAATGATGCGGATAACTCCTTTAAAACACTATCAGGAACACCAGTAAAAAAGTCACTGTTATTCCTCTTTAGTAAACTGATTAAAGCCTCTACTTTAATCATTTTTAATTAAACTAATTATTTCTTTAATTGGAATAATTTTTTTATCTACTTCAAGTGCTCGACTATTTTTTAATATTGTTTTAGCAGCATTTTGCATTGCAGGGTATGCTGCTCTTAATAACTGATTTGCATAAATTACTAATTTAAACCCATTTTTTATTAAATCTTTTTCATAAACTTTTGAATATGTTGATGGCACAGAAACCAAAGGAATGAAATTCTTGCTTTTTTTAAATTCTTTAGCAAAGCTAAATATTTCTGCGGGAGTTTTTTCTTTACTATGAATTAATATTGCATCCGCGCCTGCTTTTGAGTAGATATTTGATCTTTTAATAGCGTCTTTAAGGCCTTTACCTAAAATAAAGCTTTCTACCCTTGCAATCACCATAAAATTTTTTGATTGTCTCGAGCCGCAGATTTTTTTTATTTTTTTTGCAAAATGTAATGGATTATCTTGTTTTGCCCCAGATTGGTTTTTAAATAAGGAGTTTTTCTTAAGACCTATTTTATCCTCCATGATAATTGCCGAAACACCTGTTCTTTCCAGAGATCTCACCAAATAAGACAAATGTTCAATTTGGCCACCATTATCTGCATCAAAAACTATTGGTTTACTTGTTACGTCTAGCATGTCCTGCAATGATGATATACGAGCTGAAAATGATAATGAGGAATTATCAGGTAATCCTTTTGTGGCAGAATCCGTTAGACTTGATGACCACATTCCATCAAATTCAAAAATTCTTTTATTTTTTTTAAAATTTATTTTTTCAATTATCAAACCAGTTAAAGCATTATGAGACTCTAAAATTCTCACAATATCCTTTGATTTAATTAATCTTTTTAATCTAGATACTCTATTTTCTGGAGATGACACAATTTCAGATATGTTTTTTTTGATCAATGTAGATGATATATTTTTAGTATATTTAGGCTCAATTAATTTGCCAGACCATTTTTTAAGAGTGTTAAGAACTCTATCTCTTGTTATTTTTTGAGCTCCTGATTTCCAATCATCTCCATGAATAACGTAGTCAGGTTTAATTAAGTTTAGATTTTCGACATAATCTAATGTTTTCTGAGGAATTACTTTTTTTACATATTTAATATTTTCAATAACTACTTTTCTTTTTTCATAATCTAAATAAGGAATATTTTTATAGCTAGCAATAGCCTGGTCAGTAAGCAACCCAACTATTACATCTCCATATTTTTTTGCTATTTTTAAAATATTTATATGTCCTTGGTGTAAAATGTCAGCCGAAAAACCAACATATATTTTTTTATTTTTTTTCATTATTAGTGTCTAACAATTTATGTTGAATTAATTAACAATACTATTTTTTATATTCAACAATATTATTTTTTTATATAAAGTAATAGTTAATTTAGCAATTGATAAGTTAAATTTATTTTCAAGAATTATATCTGGATTTTTGGGATATTCGGGTTTTAAATCTAAACCCCATACATTTTTAGTTTTTATCTTATAAAAAAGTTTTTTTTTATTTTTTAATAATTTTTTAATATCAGTTTTGATAAATATTTCAGTGTAATTATTAAGATTTGTACGATTGTAGTCAAATAATTCACCAAATAAACCGACCGTTGTAAAAATAATATTTAATCCTTGTTTGGATAACAAATTACATAAGTCTGAATTAGCTTTTCCAAGCTTTAGTCTTTTATTTTTCGAATAAAATTTAAATTGATAAATATCTCTTATATCGTCACCATGAATAATAATAGTTTTACCATATTTTTTTTCAATAGAAGGTTTTAACTTTTCACCTATTGTTGATTTTCCACTACCAGATAGACCAGTAATCCAAAAAATTTTACCATATTTTTTTTTCATTGATAATATAAATTAAGTCTTACAATCAATTTAAAATCTTGCAACAAATAACTTTAAAAACAATTTAAGTTATTTGAACTTAGTGAAAAGTTAATATTTAAAAAGTATCCTTTTTTAATCTTATTTTGTATAAATTTTAGATGAAAAAATTATTTAAATTAATAATATTTATCTCATTGTACCCTCTAAAAAAAATTATTTTACCAAAAGATATTATAATTTTATCTTCTAGCAGTCCTTACGTATATGGAGGAGGTCCAAAATCTTTATTTGAGTTTTTATCCAAAAAAGGTTTTAATGTTTATTGGTACACCGAAGATAAGAATATCAAAAAATACCTAATAAAAAAAAAATTTAAATATTTATCTATTTCCAATCCATTTCTTTTTTTTAAGATAATATTTTTGACAAAAATTATTATAAATTCAGGTAATGATCATTTTGACTTTTGTAATCTTCTTAAAAAAGATAAAAGAGTTAAAAAAATTTGTACAGGACACGGAATTGGCCTTAAAACAGTTAATAAAATAAAGACTGATGCTTTAGATATAAACTTTGATTATGTAAGTTATCCCAGTAAATATGTTGTTAAAAATATTGCTCAAAAACATTTTAAAATTAGTTTAAATAAGATTAAAATATTAGGAAACCCAAAAAATGATTTATTTTTTAATAAATCTAAGGTTAATAATATTTATAGAAATAAAAAAAATATTAAATCTTGTATTAAAAAATTAGACAAAAAATCAAAAATAATTTTCTATGCCCCAACTTGGAGACCTTATAAAAGTATTTTACCTTTATTAAGTTTGAAAAAATTTGATTTAGAGCAATTTGAACTTTTTTTAAAAAAAAATAATTTTTATTTTATTTATAAACTTCACACTTTATCAAATTATGGTAATATTTTAGATACTGAAAGAATTAAATTTATTTCAGATAAAAACTCTCCTTATTTAAATACAAGTGAAATGTTGTGTGAGTGTGATATTTTTTGTACAGATTGCAGTTCGGTGTCAACAGAGGCTGCGATTTTAAAAAAACCTCAAATAATAATTTTTCCAGATTATAAAAAATACGATAAAATCAAAGGATTTGTAGAACCATTTGATAAATATATACCAGGCAATATAATTTATGACTTTAATCTTTTTTTGAAAACACTTAATTCTTATAAAAAAGAAAAAATATATATAAAAGAGTTTGATAAAAAAATTAATAAATACTTAGATCATTATTATGATATAAAAATTAACAATTCATCTGTGAGGCATGAAAAGCTAATAACACAATTGTTAAAAAATTAAGATTATGTTTATAAAAAATATATTTTAATTGATGAGTTTAAAAAAAATTATCCATCAAACCAGTATTAAATATAGTTAATGAAGTATCAAAAGCCTGTATATTTCTTGATTCTCAGCCTATATTTTATGCAATGAGTCAAATAATTTTATATATAATTATTATAACACTCTAGCAATAAATAATTACTTCTTACCCAATAAAAACATAAGTATTTTAAATCTTTTTTTTAAAAATAATTAGTTATAAGATTTAGGAAATATTAAGAACTACATTCCAATTAAAAAAAATAAATTCACATTATAAATTGAAAAATCTATATTTATGTAAATTATTTATTTTTTTTCAAATATATATTTCTTTTTGAATTTATTATTTTTGCCAGAGAAAATTTTTTTCTTTGTTGAAAAACATGATAAAAAAAAACGCTTTGCAATTTTAAATTTTGTTAAACTGCCAAATTTTAATGTTAATAATGGATATATGCATGTATTAAATAAAATTAGAAAACTATTCGTCTTTATTGAAGAATTAAAAATGAAGGAAAGCTTTTTTAAAATACCTACGAACCAACAAACTGTATTATACATGATTGATTTTTTTAAAAAAATCTCTTTTTTAAGCTATCTTTCAAATTTTATAAAAACTATTTTTTTGAAAGATTTAAAATGATTTTTTTTAATCAAAATAATAGCCTGTATTCTGCACGTGTGCCTGTCACTATACATATTTTCCTCTTACTCATATTAGCTCATCTTCTTTGTAATCTTTTGTCGCTTTAGTTCCAATAATTTCATCCCATTTCATAGGACTTATGCCTCCACCTGGTCTTTTCACTGTAAGATTGCCTTCTCTCAAAAAATCACCCTTTGTAATTTTAGTTTTTGCAACTATTGATTTTCTAACTAATTTAATGTTTGGGAATTCACTTTTGGATGGTCTTTTTATACCACTGCCGAGAGCTAACTCTATATTCCTGATTGCTTTGACCATTTCTTTTAACTGGTCTGGCTCAAGACTTGCTTTGTGATCTGGGCCTTCCATATTGCGATCTAAAGTAAAATGTTTTTCTATACAACATGCACCCATTGCAATCGCTGCAATATCAACTTCTATCCCTAAAGTATGGTCGCTGTATCCAAAATTGACATTTAATTCATTTCCAATTGTTACCATTGCTTTTAAATTTACATCTTCCATCGGAGTTGGATACTCAGTATTGGCATGTAAGACTATAATATTGCTTTTTTTAGTGCCTGAATTGACCAAAATATCTAAGGCATTCTTGACTTCATTAATATTTGACATTCCTGTTGATAGAATTATTTTTTTATTTAGCTTTCCTATATTTCTAAGGTATGGAAGATTTGTAATCTCACCACTTGGTATTTTGAATATCTCTAAACCTAAATCTTTTAATAATTCTATACTGTCATGATCAAATGGAGATGATAAAAATTTTATATTCTTATTTTTACTATAATTTATTAGCTCAATATGCATTTCTTTACTCAATTCAAGTTTTTTAAGCATATCAAGTTGGTTTTCTTTTTGATTGGTTGTATTTTTTTGATAATTCGCTTTTTCTGAATTTTTAGTTGCTAAGTTTATTGCTTTAAATGTTTGAAATTTAATAGCATCAACTCCTGATGCAGAAGCAACATCAATTAATTTTTTTGCTAGATCGACAGATCCATTATGATTAACTCCTGCTTCTGCAATAATAAATACACTCACTTAACTAAGGTCCCTGCTTTGATAAAACTTTTTTCTTTGATTATAATGTTGTCTTTTGTTGTCACGTTACTACCAATGAAACATTCAGATCCAATTTTAACCCCACCGTTAATTATTGCATTTGTGGAGATATGACAGTGGTTAGATATCAGGCAATCATGTTCAATCAATGCTTTTGTATTTATAATGCAATTGTCACCAATAGATGCATTGGCATTAACTGTTACATGATGCATAACAACAGTGCCATTACCAATTTTTGAATGCTTAGACACATAAGCATTTGGTGAGATAATAGAGGGAAGTATAAATCTAGCTTTGTTAGCTAAATCAAATAGTCTTATTCTAGGTGATGATGATTTAATCTGACCAACTGTAATTAAAGCATACTGATATTTTTTAGCTAAATTGTCTAAATCAAAATCATTTCCAATTATTCGATACCCTAAAATTTTAGATCCCAAAAACTCAGGTTTATCTACTATACCAGCAATTTCAAACTGAGCTTGTTTTTCGATGACATCAATTACTGATTTGCAATGTCCACCTCCACCAATTAAAATAATCTTTTTCACAATATTATACTACTGGGTATATTTTTAATCTCCTCCTCCTAAAAAAAATTTTTATTAAACATTCACTCAAAATTTAATTTTTTGATTTGTTAAAAATTTTACATTGTTACCAAGTATATTTGGACCACTTGGTAAGCTTATTACTTTTTTATAAATTTGATTAGTTGTTGCTAATGGCATCCTAGGATATTTCTTTAAATGGTCAAGAGTATGTAGTGGTTTCCAAATTGGCCTGGCTATAATATTAAATTTATGAAGAATTTTAATAAGATAATCTTTATTAATATTTTTATTTTCTAAAATTATAGAATTTAACCAATGATTACTTTGTGTATTTTTCAATGGCTTTAGAAGTGAAAAATCTATTTGATCTTTAAATATATTATTATAGAAATCAAAATTTTTTTTCTTCTTTGCAAGTATCTTTTTAAATCGTCTAAATTGTGCATAACCTAAAGCTGCATTTAAATTTGCCATTCTGTAATTATAGCCTATTTCATCGTGATCATATTCCCACTTATGATTAATTTTAGCATTAGAAACTAAATGTTTTGTCTTTTTTTGTAGTCTCTTATTTTTAGAAATAATCATGCCACCAGCACCAGATGTAATAATTTTATTTCCGTTAAAGCTAATAGCTCCCATGTCACCAAAAGTTCCAACATGTTTATTTTTAAAAAAGGTTCCAAGAGCTTCCGTAGCGTCCTCAATAGTTACTAATTTAAATTTTTTTGCAATTCTAATTAGTTTATCTATTTTACATGCATTTCCAAATATATGAACAGGCATTAAAGCTTTGATCATTCTTCCTGTTTTTTTATTATAATAATTCCCATTTTTATATTTAGTAATCTTAGTTAAATAAATATCAAGTTTATATGGATCTATACCAAGATCGTCCTCTGAGGCATCAACAAAATGAGGGATAGCTCCAGCATATAGTATTGAATGAACACTTGCCACAAAAGTTATGGATGGTACTAAAACTTCATGATTTTTTCCTACATTCAATGATTTTAAGCAAGCATGTAGGGCTGAAACACCATTAATAGTTGCAAGAGCAAATTTAGATTTTGTGTAGTTTGATATCTCATCTTCAAACCTGTTTCTAATTATCGCATTTCCTGTAGATGAAACTATTCCTTGTTTCAAACATTTTTTTAAATAATAAAAATCATTATTTTCAAAAGTTGGTTCATGTAATTGTGTTACTTTTTTTTTGAAACCTTTAAGTATTAGCTTTGCAATATTGTCATAATAAGGTCTCTTCATATTTTTGCTCCACCAGTAATAATATAATTCTTACCATTTACTTTTTTTTTTAAAATCTCAAGAAGACTATGTTTTAAACTGGCAGTTTTAAGCATTTTTGCTTTATATATTTTTTCATAATTGATAATAAATTGTTTTTCTTGATTATTAGCAATACCAGCAGGGCTTATAGTGTTAAAATATACTCTTTTATTATTAAATTTAGACCAATTTGCAAAGTACTCTGTCATCATTGTTAAGCTTGCTTTAGATAAACTATATTCAATTGGAGATTTGATATTTGTATTATTATAAATTTTAAAATTAGGTACTTTTGTTCCATAAATAGATGATATGTTAATAATTTTAGTATCATAATCTGCATTTGAGAAATAGTTATAAAAAAATAAATTAAAATTATAATTACTGGTGACGTGGCTATTAATATAATTTCTAAATTCTTTTAAATTATTATTTAGAAAATGATTTGCAGATTTGTATGGATAAATAGTATTTATTGCAGCAAATATATTTTTATATTTTGAAAAATATTTAATTATTTTTTTTACTTCTAAAGGTTTTGATAAATCACATTTATATGTATCCAAACTAGATTTTACATTTTTGTCAATTTTTATTATTCCATAATTTTTTTTTAAAATTTTAACAATTGATCTTCCTATTAAACCATCTGAACCAGCAATAATTATGTATTTTTTATTCATATTAAAAATATTTATATTTTATAAACTTTAATAAATATACAGGACTAATTAAAAATATATTCAATATTCCAAAGAAATAAATAAGGTGATTTAGGTTTTTTTTGTATAAAATTTTTTCAAGTTTTATTCTTGTATTTAGAATTTTTCTCAGTGGTTCTTTTTCATTTTTTTGATATGATTCAAGTAAATGTATAAAGTTTTCAAAATGATTTTTTTTTTTTGAAATGTTGTGAGAATGAATTAAATAATAAGCAAGATACCGCTTAATATAAAATATTTTGTCATCAATTTTAACTATCTTAAGCCAAAAATCATAATCCTCTATTGAAATAAAATTGGCATCCTCAGAGAACTTTAAATTATTTTTTTTTAAAAATTTAACTGAAATAGTGGTTGATGAAGGAGAGAGTTGATTTCCATAAATTAGCATATTAAAAAAATAATTTTTTTTATAATCTTTAAAATTTAATTTTGTTATCTTTTTTTTTTCAAAATCTTTTCTAATTTCTCTAAATGAAAAAATATTAATATCTGTATTTTTATTAATATTCTGCTGAAATATTTTTAATGCATCTTTTTTCCAAAAATCGTCTGCATCAAGAAAAATTATCCAATCACCATTTGCTTCCTCAAGGCCTTTGTTTCTGCCTACACCTGGTCCTCCAAAATTATTAGTATTTTCAATTATTTTTAATTTTTTTGATTTTAATAATTCAATCGTATTGTCACTAGAAAAATCATCTACAATTATAATTTCATAATTTTTATATGTTTGTCTTTCTAAAGATCTAATTGTTTTTAAAATATATTTTGATGAGTTATAAGTGGTTATAACAATAGAAAAAAAAACATTATTTTTCATATTTACTAATAAGTTTAAAATAATTTTTAGACATTATTTTAGAGTCAAATTTATTTATAAAGATATCAAAACAATTTTTTCTAAATTTATCTCTTTCACTTTTAGTTAATTTGGTAGCCTTTAAAAGAATTTTAGATAAGTCCCTTGAATCATTTCTTTCAAAAACTAATCCATTACGGTTATTAATAATTACTTCTTTCATACTTCCTAAATTTGAACATATAGATGGAACACCAAAACTCATTGCTTCAATTAAAATCATGCCAAAGCTTTCAAAATTAATTGATGGTAAAATTACAAAGTCAATTTTTTTTAATATTTTATCTATATTTATTATAGTTTTTTTAAATTCAAATTTATTACTTAAATTTTTGGATTTTAGTATCATTTTTTTAGCATAAAAATTATCTATATTCCCATAAAGAGTTACCTCACAATTTATTTTGTTCTGCTCTAAAGAATTTATCAATAATTCTATACCCTTTCTTTTTTCTATTTTTCCAAAAAATCCTATTTTAATTTTATTATTAAACCTTTTATTTCTTTTTCTTATTTTTGAATTTTTTAATTGTTGATTTTTTGTTCCATTATATATTACAGAAACATTATCCGTTTTTAAATACTTACATATAAATTTTTTACAATCATTAGATACTGTAACAATTTTTGAGCTACAATGCTTTAGAATAAAATTATCAATTAAAATTGAAAAATAATTTATAATATTTTTTTTTATAGGATAATTATGAATAACAAATATTGTATTTAATCTTAATATAAAACTTGAAATAAGGGAATATCTGTTTAATTCACCTCCTGGCCAACCTCCGTTATTATTCAGTATTATATTTGGATTTATTTGTCTTATTTTAATAGTTAACTTTATTAAAACATATGCAGAGTAAATCAGTAATGGAAAGAACAAAAGAGATCTAAATAATAGTTTTAAAAAAAAGTTTTTGTCATTATACTTTATTTTAATTTCTTCAGGTAAATAGAAGTTTAGCTTCGATATTTTTATTTTTGAGTGATTAAAGATATATTTTTTTTTTAGCCAATGGTTTTTATTAACTAATATTTGTATTTTATAATTTTGAGAAGAAAGATATTTAAATTGCTCACTTACAACAGAAATAACACCACTTGGTGGCGGTTGATTTTCCTCTAATATATAAAGTATTTTTTTCACTCAATTTATCAAATAAAAATTTGAATTTTATCTTCCTAATATTTTTTGTAAAATCTTAATTCTTTTTTTTCCAAGAAAATTCCTTAATATTTTTTTTATAATTGCAAATTTAAACCTAAATTTTATTTCGGCATAAAATAAAGTTTTAATATTTTCTTCAGTATAATTTTTTATTTTTACATCTTTTTTATTTTCTGAAATTTTAATTAATATTTGGCTTTGATTATTAAAAGAAATCACTTCAAATCCTAAAAATTCTAAATAATTTAATAAATTATTTGTAAAGAAATAAGAATAATGAGCAAATTGTAAATTACCAAAAAGATTATAATCGCTTCTTCCAACACTTAAAGATGTGTTGGATGGAACTTCAATATATATATTTGTTTCATTTGAACAAAAAGTTTTAATGTTTTTCATCATTTCAATGAAATTTGGCCAGTGCTCAACTACATGTGACAGTATTATTAAATCTGGTTTTGGATAATTTTTTTTTAATTCACTAAAACTTCCTCGAAAAATTTCTATATTGTGTTTTTTGGCAATTTCATAAAATTGTGTATCGAAATCATATAAAAGTAATTTTCCTTTATTTGCTAAATTTGCAAGAGACCCTCCTGATCCTCCACCAAAATCTAAAATGAATAATTCTTTATCATTTTTTTTAATATCTAAATTTTCAAAGATAAAATTGTGCTGTCTTAATGATGCTTCTCTATGAGAATTAAAAATTATAGAAGTATAATCTTCTTTATTAATAATATCTTTATGCATTAACCGTCTGTAGTGAGCTGAATAAAAATCTTCCAGATATTTATCTTTTGGGTAATTTTTTGCTCTAATATGCCCACAATTTTGGCACATTACAGTCTCAAAATCTAATCCATACCTATCAAATTTACCTATTCTTAAGTCGTTGTTTGTAAAGCTTTTATTGAGATCTTTACATATACAGGATGTATCTTCCCACTCATATTCAATTTTTTTTTTTAAAAATAATTTTATGTATTCTGTTACAAAACTTTCATTTTTGTAAACAGCATTTTCCAAATTATGCAGTCTTTTAACAAAATATTTAGTGTAAAGTGTTTTAATCATATTTTTTAGATTGATTTATTGCATACTCCAATAATATTTGATTATAAACAGAAAGCTCATTTAATAACTGTCTTTTTTCTAATACAATACAGTTTGAATAAGTTAAAGAGTTATATGGGTGGTTTCTTAATTTTGTCATTATAGAATAATATTAAGATTATTTAGACGATTTAATAGTTTTTACAAATTTTTTATTTCTTATAATTTACAAATGATTGGGAATAAGAATCATGTAAATTTTTACTTGAAATTGAGCTATTGTTATAAATATAGTTGATATTATCTAAAAAATTGTAAATTTTCATTTAATTTTTTCATTTAAATCCATATTATGGGTAAATTGTTTAGTGTCTATACTTATGGTCCCAGCTTTTTTATAAATAAAATTTTTTAATAACGCTTTATTTCTAATTAAATTTTTTTTTTTTAAATAAGGAGATAATTTTGTATCAAATTCAGTAAAACCGATGTGACTGGGCGAATATATTATATATTTTTTTTTTGCACATAGTGTTTCTAAAACAGCTGTTGATATTCCTCCTAAAAATAAGTTAGATTTATTTAAAGTTTCTGAAAAATCCTCATATAAATAATCTATATGCATTTTATAATTTTTATTCATAATTTCGTTCTGTAAAATTTTCATATACTCATTATTTTTTTTTTCATGTGAAGGTTTCATTTTTATTGCAATTTTTTTTATTTTCACTTTCGATACTTCATCTAAAATTTCTAGAATTATTTTAATTGACATATCTTTTTTTGATTCTAAGCTATATGGGTTAAAGTTGTATTTGTAATCTAATATTACCAAATCATATTTATTTATGCTTTTTTTTAGACAAAATTTTTGTGCTATTGGAAGATTTACAACAGAAAATTTATTTTTTGAATGTTGTATTTTTTTGAATTTGTTTAACTCTTTTTTGGAATACAAGAAAATTTTATCATGTAAAATTTTTGACAAACTTTTATCATAAACAATTTCTTGAAAAAAAGATATGTAAGACCCATCAACGGCGGTATTTACTTTTATTTTTTTAGAAACTGCCGCATAAGTTAATATTAAATTATTCCATTCGTCTGTTCCGGAAACTAAAATTTGTTTTGGTTTGTAATTTTTAAATATTTCCTTATTCAAAAAATAATATTTTAAAACAATATTTAAATTATTTTTTATTTTTCGAGAAATATAATTATATATATAAATATTAATTTTATTTTCAAAAGTTATACTATTATTTTTTTTATATTTTTCTAAGGTAGATAAGAAATATTTTTTATTTAATCTAAATTTTTTTTTATTTAATTCTAAAAAAAAATTATAACAATAGGAATTAAAAATATTAAATTTATTTAATTTAAGATAAATGGGTTTTTCAAATAAATGATTATATGAGGGGTCAGGGAAAATAATATTTCTAAGTTTTATTTTTTTTTTAATAAAATATTGTAAAGTTCTTAATCCAATAGATAAAGGACTTACATTATTTATTTTAGAATTGAATTTTGTAACTTGATCAATCTGAAGATCAGACTCATAATTATATTCTGAATTATAAATTTTTATTTTATTAAATAATAACTTTGATATTTCTTTAACAATTGTGCTATCTTTCACAGATACATATATAATATCATATTTTTTTGATAATATATTAAGGTAGTAATAATTTCGCAGAATTATTGATAAGTCTCTTATAAAATAAGTACTAAAAACATTGCCTATTGAAAGAACATTGTCATATAAGGAAAAGTCTACATTTTTATATCTAAACCAGCTATTTTTATATGAGTATAAAAAATTATAGGTGTTCTTCGGAATTTTTTTATTTCCAAGATATTGAACTGTTTTTTTGTTATAATGATATGGAAAAAAGTTTTTTGAAAATATATCTACATTTTTATTATTAAACTTATCAATATCTTTGTGATGATTCAAAATTACACATTTATTTTTTTTTTGATTATCTTGTAATTTCATCAATTAATTGAAAAGTACTGATTGAACTTTTTAAATCATTTTTACTTTTTGTCATCTTTTCTTTATTTCTTATCAAGCTGACAAAATATTTAGCTTGTGAATAAAATCCTGGCTTATAAATTTTATCTTCTCTATTTTGAGGTATAATTTTTTCTTTAAATTTCCTATTTATAATTAATCCTTGTTCTAAATTATAAAGATCAACTGTAACATATTCATAATATAACTTTATTTTCCACCCACCAGGAGAATTTGAAAAAAAATTTATTGATCCCATAATATTGTTTCTGGATTTTAAAATACTTACAAATTTTTCTGTAAATGGTAAATTTCCTTTGAACTTAAAAGTTTTAACTTTGTGCAACTCTTCACAAAAATATAGCAATAAGTTTATAACATGACTCGAATTACAATAAATCCAATCTTTTAATTCTTTATTGCTTTTAATTTTCTTAAGTAACCAATATCTCTCATTGCACTCAACATTAAAACCATTTAATTGACCATATTTTTTTTCATTTTTTTTTAAATATTCAATATTTGAATAAAACCTTCGATTAAAACCTACCATATTAATTAATCTATTTTTTTGAATTAAATTAGTTAGTAATTTAATTTCATTTAGATTTAAACCTGGTGGTTTTTCAATAAACATATTTATTTTATTTTTTGCTAATAGTTTGGAAATATGAAAAATTTGATCAGGGCTTACTAAAACTAATGCTGCATCAATTTTATTTTTATTGTGTTGAATAAATTTTTTAAGATCTTCAACTATTTCTAAATCTAAAGATTTATACTTATTTTTAAATTTTTTTGTTTTATTTGCAGTCCTTGAATATATCCATTTAATTTTGACATTTTTGATATTTTCATAGCATTTAAGGTGATCATGGGCAATTTTTCCACAGCCTATTAACAATAGATTTAGTTTTCTATACATTAATCTTTATTTGTTAAATCAAAAACTTTATTACAAATTGAAAGAACTTTTTTACTGTGTGATATAATAATAAATGTTTTTTTAAGTTCATTTTTTTTAATAAATTCTAAAAATTTATTTTCTGTATCACTGTCCAAGCCTGCTGTGGCTTCGTCAAGGACTATGAGGTCTGTATTTTTATAAATTGCTCTTGCAATTGCTATTCTTTGGTTTTGACCACCCGAAATATTGGTTGCGTTTTCAGAGATTATTGTTTTTTGTTTTTGGGGTAAATTTTGAACCCAATCTGCTATTTGTGAAATTCTCAGTGCTTCTTTCATTAAACTATCATCCAAATCAGTGTCTTTCATTCCAAATGCTATATTTTCCTCAATTGATACATCTCTTGGTTTAAAAGATTGAGTTACGTAAGCTATATTTTTTCTCCAATCAAATAAAAAATTATTTATATTTTTTCCATCAACTTCAACCACTCCTTTGTCAGGATATATAAGACCAATTATTATGTTTACCAAAGTTGTTTTTCCTGAGCCACTCGGTCCATAGATTCCAATAATATCATTTTTTTCAATTATGAGATTAACATTCGTTAAGGTGTTTTCATTACTTTCAGAATATTTGTAGTTTAAATTTTTTATTTCTATTTTATCCAATAATTTAATTTTTGTTGATGATTTTAAAACTTCTTTTTGATTTTCCAGTTTTAAATTTTCATTTACTGCTTTAAGGGCTGGTAAATAAAATTTTAATCTTTGGTAGGCAATAATTAATCTATTTACTAATGGTAAAATTCTAAAAGATGCTAGAGCATAAATTCCCATTATAAAAAGTGTATATTTTAGGTCACCATGAATAAAATACAAATAATACAATAATATACAAAATACTACTACAATTAGAAATTCAAATAATTGTTTTGTTACATCATAAATTGTATTTTCAATTACACCAATTTTTCCATCTTTTTTAACAGCAGCTGTCAATAAGTTAACAAAATAATCTAAATATTTTGAAAGTTTAATCTCTTTAATTGATGTGAAATTTTGCATTAATTCATTTAGTACTTTTTTATTGTTTACCAGCCTCTGTTGACCAAAATTAACTAAATGTTTTTTAATTAAAAAAATATAAATTGCTGCAAGCAGAAGAAAAGTGGACCCTATTATAGCTGTACCAGTGGGCTCAAGTTTTGAAAAGAAAACAATTGCCATAATAAGAAAACTTAAGTCTATTAAAATTTGTACAACACTAGCAACTAAGTTACCTGATAGTATTCCAACTTCAGAATAATTATTTTGAATTAATGTCGATGTTTTAGTTTTTGTAAAATATAAAATTGATTGATTAAGAATATTCTCATGAATTTTTTTTGATAATCTTATGTTTAGCTTATAACTATAATTTAATTTAAAAATATTTACAAAAATTACAAAAATAGATCTTACAAAAAAAGCAAATAAAAAAAGGATAATACTTACAATTATTCTATGATCTTTTGAGCTTGCTTCAAAAAATAAAAAAAAGTTATTTACAATTGGATAGATCGAAATATCATTTTCTACTATGACAAGAATGAAAGGTATTGCAGCTCCAAGCGATACGAGTTCCAGGAAAGAACTAAAAAAACTTATTATAATCAGTAATAGAGTTTTTTTTTTTTCAATAAAATTTTGCCAAAAAAACTTTATATTCTCAATAAGATTTGTATTATCAATAAGATTTGGATCCATTATCAAGTAATTATATATTTTTTATTAATATTGTTTTCCTTATATACTCTTTTCATAATTTGAAATAATTTTTTATGAATATCTAAGCTTTGATGAATTGTATTTAGATTTATATCAATATTTTTTATGAATTTCCCTTTTTTAACATAGGCTTTTGAGTTATCACTTATGTGTTCATATTTATAATCAAGATTTATTTTATTTTTTCTGGATTGAATTTCACAAGTTTGCATAGTTTCATTAATTTCTAAAAAATTTTCTTCTGTAACTATTTTAATTATGCAGTCTTTAATTTTATTATTATCGCAAAAATTAAAATAAACTCCATTAGCTGATTGAATAAAAATATTACCAGAAATATTTAGATATTTAGAATCAAGGATTTTGTATTTTATATTTGAGGTTGTTAGATTCTTAATATTAAATTTGATATTTAAAAAATCTAGCAAGTCTAAAAAGTGAACTAAATTAGAACCTAAATTAAAATTACCAGATACTTGAAAAAAAATAGTTTTTTTAAAATTTAGTTTTTTTTTTAATTCTTTATAAAATTTAAATTCTCTTCTTGAAAAGTTGATATAAGCAACTTTTTTATTTAATCTTAATAATTTATCAGCCTCTAAAAATTCTTTAATATTTTTAAAACATATTTTTTCAAGGATTATATTTTCAAAAGTACAGGTAGATAATATTTTTTTTAGAATTTTAAGTCTTGGTCCACTTTTTGTCGAAATTATAATTAAATTTAATTTTTTATTTATAATAGGTATATTTTCATAAAACTTATAATTATTAAAATTAGAGTTAATATCTTTTATTCTTTTTATAGTGTTTATTTTAGATTTATATGAAGTCTCAACAATATGTATAAATTTTTTTTTATTGCTTTTTACTAATCCTTGAATATGTCGTGAACCTATATTGCCAGAACCAACAACCAGAATATTAATCATTTGATTCTATAAATTTTTCTATTAGCGTTTGTCCATGTTTTGAACTTTTTTCTGGATGAAATTGATACGCATAAACATTTTCTTCTTTAAAGCCAGAACAAAAATTATTTTCCAAAAATTTAGTTTTGAGTTCATGTTCAAATTTTTGTTTTTTATTTACATAATATGAATGAACAAAATAGTAATATTTATCATTTATATGATTAAATACTTTTAAATCTTTCTTCTGTTCATCTACCTCTACTTTATTCCATCCAATATGAGTTTTTACAAAAGAATCTTTTTTGAACGGCTCTACTGTTCCTTTGAAAATTTTAAGACCGTCTGTTTCAGAGATCTCTAGACTTTTTTCAAATAATAACTGCATACCCAAACATATACCCATAAAAAGTTTCTTTTTTTTTATATGGTTTATTATTATTTCATCAATTTTATTTTTTTTTAAATTATTCATAGCAGCTGGAAAACTTCCAACACCTGGTAAAATTATCTTTGATGTATTTAACAATTTTTCTGGGTCATTTGTTATAATTGTGTCACTTTCAAATTTTTTTACAGAGTTATAAATACTGTATAAATTACTTATTCCGATATCAATTATTCCAACTTTTGTCATAAGTTTATAATTGTTTAAAATTTTTCATTTATTGCACAAAAGAAAACTATATTATTTTCTTAAATATTTCATGACTTCTTAAGGATGCAAATCCATCACCATATGGGTTTTTTAATTTATTTATAAATTTAGGATCACCGTTTAGGCTTAAACCCTTTTTTATTGCTTTTATGATGCTAGACTTTTCAGTATTTACATTAATTACGCTATTACCGAAAATCCTTCCTTTTTGCCTCAATCCAACATTTATAGAAATTTTTCTTAAAGAAGGAATTTCTAATATTCCGCTTGAGGAATTTCCAATTATTAAATCAGAATAGTTTGCGAAATTTATATAATTTTCATGTCCTAGAGTTTTAAAAATATAAAAGTTTTTATTTTTTTTTGAAAAACTATTATATATTTTAATATACTCGAAGCTATCCTTGTCATTGGCCGGTAGTGTGATTATAGAATTAAAATTTTCAAATTTTTTTAAAGCTTCAAGTAAATTTTTTAATGATTTTATATTTTCAAAAGTACTAAGTTTTGTAGTAGGATGGAATGTAACTAAAAAGCACTTCTTATTAAAAATTCTTTTAAATTTAGGTGGTATTTCTTTTTTCTTTCTTAAATTAGAATTTACAATTTTATCTATTCCCAAACTACCAGATATAAAAATATTTCTTTTATTTATACCCATTTTAATTAAATTCTTTTTATAAAATAAATTTGTAACAAAATGATATGTGGAAAAAAAAGACAAAGAATGCCTTATACCTTCATCATAATTATTTGGAGTGCTCTCTCCACCACCAAAATGAATAAGTTTATAATTCATTACATAAGATACAAATGCAATTGGCAGTATCTCGTGTCTATCACCTAAAATGATAACAGCATTAGGTTTTTCTTTATCTAAAATTTTAGAAAATTTTTCTGCATTAATCAATGATGAAGATAAAATACTAGATATTAAATAGTTTTTTGGTTGATTTTTTAAATTATAATTAGTCTTAACTTTATCAGAAAGTATTTCTTTAATTGAGTAACCATGATTTTTATCAAAATGAGATCCGGCTGCTATAATTTTAAGATTATAATAATTTTTTTTTTTTATTTCTTTTATAAGTGAAGTTAATAAACCATAATCTGATCTGGAACCTGTAATTAATACTATTTTTTTTTTATTTTTGGATAAAATCATATATTTTATAATTTTAATAAAATTAAAAGTAATCTATTTATAAATATAAATGATAATTTTAATTATCATCTATATATTATTAATTATCTCCCACTTATTACCTTTTTTTTTCCATAAATGATCGGGACGCCAAGAATCAACAATATCCCAAAAATGGTCTTTTGTAATATCAAGGTAGTCTAGACATTCCTGAAAGTATTTTTCAGGAAATTCACCTTCATATTTTTTCATTAATGCTAAACCTTCTTCCCTAGTTAAATGTCCTTCTCTAATTTCATGCGCTACATCCTCGCTACATCTACCTAAGCCAAATTTTATATATCTTAAATAATAATGAAGACCATCCAACTTATCATCTAAGCTTGCATATTTAGAAAAAGTCCCTTCATTCCTAGTTGGATTTGGGCTAAAACCAGAATTTTCTACAGCATAATAAAAGTTTTCTTGAGGATCCCAATTTTTAAAATAACTGTAGTAATAATTTTTTCTTATATCCTTATCAATCATTTCTTTTTCACTTGGTGGATTATAAAAACTTAGATCTGCATTTGTAATATCTTTCTCTGATAAATAATCCTTATTCTTAATACCATATTCAATTAATTCATTTAATCCAGAACCCTTAAGATAATCTTTTGTCCATTTTTTATCTTCTATTAAATCTAAGCATGGCTTGTCTGCCATAGCAGGGTCTCCCGCATATTCAGGCTCTCCATTTTCACCATAAAATATAAGTTTAATATTGAATCTCAAAGCCATATGAATAGGAAAAAACATTTGACCCAAAACAAAAACATGAAAAGCATCTCCTAACTCTTCTAAACAAAGTCTTGCTAGTTTTCTTTGAAGAAGTCCATTGGGATTTGCCTTTATACAGGTAAATCCGCTATCGTTCAGAGAATTATAATTTTGAAAACCAATATCTGTATATTTTAATGGGCTCCATGTGACCAATAATGGATTCATATTATATTTAAACTTAAGCTGATGTGCTACATATGCAGAATCTTTCCCACCACTACTAGGAACAATTACGTCCCATTCACCATTTTTGCTTCTGTGATTATCAAGTAAGATATTTAATTCTTTATCTCTTTTTTCCCAATCAATTTTAGATTTGTATTTATAGAAATTGCATGCAGAACAGACACCATCTTCATCAAAAGAGATTCTAGGTCTTTGATTAGACATTACACATTTTTTACACCACTTAAGTGTCTTTGGAACTTTTGTTACTTGTTTTTCTAGATTACTTCTTTTAAATATCATTTATAGCATACTAAATAATACAATTTATGCCTTTTTCAAACAATTTCTTTTTAATATCAATTAAATTCATATGAGTTATCTTTTTTGGAATTTGCTTAGACTTAATATAGTGAACATTTCCAGTAGTAATACTATCAATGTTAACTTTACCTCTTGATAATAAATTATAATGCAACATTGAGGACATAGAAACGCCGTTTGGAGAATAATCTTTAATTAATCTAATCAATTGATCAAAATTTCCTACGCCACCATTGTAAACTATTGATGCAGATACATTTTTTTTTACTAAATCCAGTAATTCAAAATCTGGACCATTTCCAGTGCCATCATTTAAGATGGATGAAATAAATATTTCGCTTACCCCTAAATCTTCACAAATTTTTAACCAATCTACTAAATTATATTCTGACTTATCTCTTCCATAATTATAGAGTGGATAATAATTATTTGGTCCATCTTTTAATGCATCAATAGATATAACAATATTTGAGCTACCAAATTTTTTAATTGCTTCTTTTATTAAATTTACGTTAAGTAAGCCATGGGTATTTATTGAAACTCTATCAGCACCCGAATTAAGTAGTTTATTAATATGCTCAAGACTCTTAACTCCACCTCCAGCTGTTATAGGTATAAATATGTTATTTGCAGTTCTTGACAAAATTTTAATTAAATTTTCTCTTCCATATAAACTAGATACAACATCTTGATAAAATATTTCATCTGCACCTTCTTTAAAATAATTTAATGCAAATTCTGAAGGATCGCCCATAACTCTCAAACCTTCCATATTAACTCCCTTGACTAAATTTAGTGATTTAATATCTAATTTAGGTATCAAACGTACAGGTATCATTAAATTATTATATTTTTTTTCATAATTTTTGTTTTTCAGCTATAAACTTAACAATTTTAAAATCTGCTATATCATCAATTTCAAAATTTTTAAATTTTGGAAATATTAATGGGATTGTTTTAGATGAAATAAAACTTCGATTTTTAATAAAATGATTCACTTCTGATATATATATACTTCCATCTAAATAGTATAATTTTTCTAAGTCTTGTCTTCTTGTTTTCAATTTTGTACTTATAAATTTCTTTAAAATCCCTTTTTTTATTTTAAAAAGATAGTTAGGGTCTAGTTGATTGATTTTTCCAATTGATACAAGCGTTTTTGCTTTTTTTTTAAAAATCATTTCAATTGCTTTATCTAGATCTTTAGTGGAGGTAAGTGGAGATGTGGGTTCTAATAAAACTATATAATCAAATAATAATTTTTTTTTTTTAAAATAATTTATTGCATGAATAATTGGTTTATAGCTTGGTGTATTATCTTTAGCCAAGCTACTTGGTCTTTCAAAATAAATAGGTATTTTGTTTTTTATAGACCTTCTCAATATAGTTTTAGAGTCAGTGGATATAGTATAAATATCAATATATTTTGATTTTTTTAATGAATTTAGTGGCCAAAAAAAAATTTCTTTACCTTTGATTTTTTTTATATTTTTATTTTTTAAACCTTTGCTATTTTTTCTTGCTAAGACCAGTCCTAAAATTTTTTTTTTACCAATCATTATCTATAAATTTTTGAGCTTCAATCAAACTTGAATGATCTCCTATATCTAACCAAAGTTCATGGATTGGGAATAAATTAATTTTTTTTCCTTTTAAAAATTGTGAATTAATAAAATCGTTCATATCTAGTTTTTCATTTTTTTTTATTTTAGTAATGAGTTTTGGATTTATTATATAAATGCCAGCAGATATTTGATGTTTAAATGTTGGTTTTTCTCTAAAATAATAACTTTTATTTTTTCTCTCTATAACTCCATAAGGAACTCTGTTTGAAAAAGTTGTAACGCATATTGTAATATCATTTCTTTTTCTTTCATGAAAATCTAACAAATTCTTAAAATTTAATCTTGTATAAATATCACCATTAATAACTATAATTGGCTTATCATTTTCAAATTTTTTTAATAATTTTAATGGGCCCGCTGTACCAAGTTGTTTTTTTTCTTCAACAAAATTAATTCTTGCATTTTTTATTTCATTTGATTTTTTGTTAAAGTAATCTTTAATTTTTGTCGAAAGATAGTTTGTAGAAACTGTAAAATTGCAAAATTGATATTTTAAAAATGAATGCATAATGCTCTCCAGCATAGTCAATTTACCAATTTTTAGTAAAGGTTTGGGGTTATAATCGGTAAGTGGAAATAATCTTTTTCCTCTACCCCCAGCTAATATAAAAACTTCATTCTTGTTAAAATTTAAATTTAAATTTTCATCTTTTATTTTAATAGCAACTAGCTTTCTTTTACTATTTAATACAGGGAGGGCAAAAATATCTATCTTTCTTTTGAAAACTGAATCAATTTCAGATGCTAATTTATTTTCATATATAAATTCAAATTTTTTATTCTTAATATAGTGATCTACTTTAATATTTAGTTCATTTTTTTTTATAAGTATTCTTCGAATGTCTCCATCCGTTAATATACCTATAACTTTTTTAAATTTATCTCTTACAATACAAATTTTTTGATTTGGAAAATTTGCCCTCTGGAGACTTAAAAGAGCCTCCTTAATTGTATCAGTATTTTTTATACAGTAACTTGAGATATTTTTTTTTATAAGCATTGATCAAAGTTTGGATATTTATACACAATAGACAAAATATTACTCAATTAAATATACCTTTTTTGATTATATTCAATTTAATTTTATTCATATTTTCAGGTGAGAGCTGCTAGGATATTAATTATTCTTTTTTTAAGATTACTTGTAACCTCTAAGTTTTTTTTTTGAAACTTGTTTAAGAAGTTTATTTTATGTAATGGCTTCCAAATAGGGCGAGTTCCAATTTCGATTTTATTAGTCTTTATTAAAACTTGATTTCTAATAATTAAATTTGGTTCATATTTATTACAAATTATATTCATTTGGTTTATAAAGTTTCAAATTATCTTCTTTTTTGAACCACTCAATTGTTTTAGATAATGCTATCTTAAATTTTTTTTTATCAGAGTATATTGGCTTCCAACCTGTTATTTTTTTAAATTTTTTTGAGGATGATAACAATCGATTTACTTCACTCTTAATGGGTCTAATTCTTTTTTTATCTATCTTAATTTCAAAATCAAAATTGAAATCTGTATTAAGGATATTTAAAATTTCCTCAACTGAAATATCATACTCACTACCAATGTTAAAAATTTCACCAGTAAGATTTTTTTTTGATTTTAGAGCTAATAATAAAGCATCTGTAGTATCTTCTACAAAAGTTAAATCTCTTCTTGGTTTGATATTACCAACTTTTAAAATCTTTTTGTTTGATAAAATTTGAGTAATTAGGGTTGGTATTATAGCCCTTGCAGATTGTCTTGGACCAAAGCAATTAAATGGTCTTAGAATTGTTATTGGTAAATCATATGTTTTCTGAAAAGATTGAGATAGTTGGTCAGCAGCTATCTTTGTTGCAGCATAAGGTGATTGAGCATTTAAGGGATGTTTTTCATCAATTGGTATATATTTTGCAGACCCATAAACCTCACTTGTAGAAATTATAAACGTTTTTTTGATTTTATTCTTAAGTGACGCGTTTAGTATATTATATGTGCCAATTATATTTGTATCAATATAACTTTTAGGAGATACGTATGAAAAAGGAATTGCAATTAATGCAGCTAGATTAAATATAACGTCAACTTTTTTTGTAATATTAAGAACAAAATCTGCATCTCTTATATCACCATCGATCTTTTTTAAATATCTATTAGACTTTATTTGATCTAGCCAACCTCTTTGATTTCTAGAATCATACTTAGCAAGTGCCAAAACATCTATTTTATTTTCAATAAGCTTTTCTACGAAATGAGAGCCTATAAATCCGCAAGCTCCTGTAACTAAAACTCTCATAATATTATATTATATTTTAATTTTTTTCCCAATATCTAAGTTTCTTTGCAATGGGTACCTCTTGATCAAACATTTTCTTATCTGAACTTCCTTTTACGACAGAGACTTTTTTAACAGAATTTACTAAATTTCTTAAACCTTGTTCTGCAAGTGATGCGGCTTGATCACTTCCGTACATTGATCTGTCTAATGTTATATGTCTTTCCAAACTTGATATTCCGTAAGTTGTGGCAACTACACTTGGTACTACTCCAGCCTCATGTCCACTATAACCAACCTTACAATTATATTTTTGTTTCAATCTTTCAATAATATTTAAATTTAAAATTTCTTCTGGACAAGGATATGCTGATACACAATGCATTAATTCAAAAGGACAGTCATTTTTTTTAAATATTTCAACTGCATCATCTATCATTTGATAAGTAGACATTCCAGTTGATATAAATGTATATTTTTTTCTTTTAGCAACATCATTTAAAAATTCTTTGTGTGTAATTAGAGCTGAAGCTATTTTATTATATTTTAGATTATATTGGTCTAAAAACTTTAAGCTATTACTATCCCAAGCCGAAGCGAACCATTCTATATCTATATCTTTACAATATTTATTTATCTCATCATATTCAGGTTTTTCAAATTCAAGACCTTTTTTTTGATCTATAAATTTCGCCCCCCAAGGGCTTTCTCTATCACTATTTAGCTCCTCTTTTGAGTAAACAATATTTAGGTCTCTTTTTTGAAATTTGACTGCATCACAACCAGCGTCTTTTGCCATGTCTATTAGTTGTTTTGCAATTTTCATGTCACCATTATGGTTGATTCCAATTTCAGCAATTATAAATATTTTATTATTTGTCATATTTTATTATTAATTTTAGAAACTTATAATTTGTATCAAAATAATAACAAGGATAATCTATTAGATCTAAAATCTAGAGCATAACATATCATTGTATATATTTTAATTTAATATATGTATTTTAATTAATAATGAACAAAGGTCAAAAACTTCTTAAAAGAGCAAAGAAAATCATTCCAGGTGGTAACCAATTATTATCAAAAAGAAGTGAGATGATCCTTCCTGAGATTTGGCCAACCTATTATACTAAAGCAAAAGGTTGTTATATTTGGGATTTAGATAATAAAAAATATTATGATTTTGCAGGAATGGGAGTTACCGCATGTGTCCTAGGATATTCCGATCAAGATGTAAATAAATCTATTATTGAAGGATTAAAAAAAGGATCAATGACTACTTTAAACGCAATTGAAGAAGTTGAGTTGGCAGAAAGATTTTTGAAAATACATAAATGGGCAGGTATGGCAAAATTTTGCAAGTCTGGAGGAGAGGCATGTATGGTAGCTATAAGAATTGCAAGAAATTATGCAAATAAACAAAATATAGCATTTTGTGGATACCATGGATGGCATGATTGGTATTTGGCTGCAAATTTAAATGATAAAAAAAATCTTGATAAGCAATTATTGCCTGGTTTAAAAACTAATGGAGTATCTAAAAGTTTTTATAATTCAATAAAACCATTTTTATATAATGATATTAATTCTCTTGAAAAAATTTTTAAGAAAAAAAATCATAATATTGGAATAATTATAATGGAACCAATGAGAGGAGTAAAACCAAAAAATAATTTTCTTCAAAAAGTTAAAAATATTGCCAAAAAAAATGGTGCAATTTTAATTTTTGATGAAATTACATCTGGGTTTAAAGATAATTATGGAGGACTTCATTTAAAATTAAATATTGAACCTGATATGGCTATTTTTGGTAAATCAATTGGCAATGGATATCCGATATCAGCAATTATAGGTAAAAAAAAAATAATGAACGAGTCACAAGAAACATTTATTAGTTCTACGATGTGGACAGACAGACTTGGCTTTATTGCTGCGAATGAAACTCTAAAAAAACTAAATAAATTTAAAATTAATAAAAAAATATCAAATTATGGTATAAAAATAAAAGATGGTTGGCTGAGATTATCAAAAAAACACGATCTAGATATAAGTGTATTTGGTATAAACGCAATACCAGGGTTTAAATTTAATTATGATGAAAATTTGAAAATATCTACATTTTTTACACAAGAAATGCTTAAACTTGGTTTTCTAGCAAATACTACTTTAGCAACAAGCTATTCATACAGTGATAACATTATAAAAAAATATTTATCAAACGTAGACAAGGTATTTGGGGAAATTAAATTAGGTGTCGAAAATAATTCAATCAATTTAGACGGAAAAGTAAAACACTCATCATTTAAGAGATTAACAGGCTAATTATTATATCAAATGAAAACACATTCAATTATTTTAGCCAGAGGAGGATCAAAAGGAATTAAAAATAAAAATTTAAAAAAAGTTGGTGGCAAACCGTTAATTTTTTGGTCAATAAGAGCATCATTAAAGTCAAAAAAAATTTCTAAAACCTGGGTTAGTAGTGACTCCAGCAAGATTTTGAAATATGCCTCGAAACTTGGAGCAAATATAATAAAGAGAAATTCAAAAATTTCGAATGACAATGCTTCATCTGAAGTTGCTTGGCTACATGCAGTAAAACATATAGAAAAACAATTTGTCTTTGATAATGTGGTTGGAGTACAACCAACATCGCCAATTAAAAGTTCTTTAGATTTAGATAAAGCAATAATAAAGTTTGAGAGAATGAAATTTGACTCATTGCTCTCAACAACTGCTATAAAAGATTACTTTGTGTGGGTACAAAAAAAAAAATTAGTTCCTTTGTATGATCAAAATAATAGAAAAAGAAGACAAGAAATTTCCACGAAATACTTAGAAAATGGGTCATTTTACATTTTTAAAAAAGATAAATTTAAAAAAAGTAAAAATAGATTATTTGGAATTATTGGTCAATATGTACAAAATAAAACAAAATCTTTTCAAGTTGATGATATAGAGGATATTTTTATCGTTAATTCTTTGCTATCATCAAAAAAAATTAAAGAATTCAATAAATGAACGAATATTATCAAAACTTTATTAATAAAAATAAATTAAGAATATTTAATATTGATCCACATAAACTTAGAGGAAAAAGGTTTTTTGAGGAAATATTTAATTACAGAAAGAAAATTTATAAAGCTCAGAAAGTTAGAATTAAAAAAAATAAATCATTTAAATGTAACCTTTGTGGGAATAAAAAAGGTGAAATCTTTTTGACATGGAAAAAAAAATATGAATTAATAAGTTGTTCTAAATGTAGTGCTATTTCCCCAAATATAAATTTTAAAAATGAAAATAAATTTATAGACTCAGTATACAACGATAAAATTTATACAAAAAAAGCTTTTGAAGCTATCTTTAAAAATTATCAATATAGAAAGAAAAAATTCGGAAAAGAGAGATATGATTATTGTATCAAGAGACTTGGGCTCAATACAAAAGATAAAATATTAGATTTAGGCTGTGGCTTTGGTTATTTTATTAATTATTTGAAATCAAAGAAAATTTATGCGAAAGGAATTGAGCCTTCGAAAAGTATTACTGAGTACTGTAAATCTAAATTAAAATTAAATGTAACTTCAGAAAAATTAGAAGATGAAAAAAATAATTATTATAATTTGATAACTTTATTTGATGTTTTGGAGCATCTAAAAGATCCATGTGCTTATTTTAAAACTATTAATAAAAAGTTAAAAAAAAATGGCTTTTGTGTTGCATATACTCCAAATATACATTCTTTTTCTTATGCACTAATGGGATCAAACCAAAATACAATGCTACCTTTCGAACACCTATGCTTTTTTAATGGGAAATCACTTGAATACTTGGCTCAAAAAAGTGGTTTTAAAATTATAAAAATTGAAACTTATGGATTTGATGTAATGGATTATATGTTGTTAAAAGAGTTTCAAGACAAATTTGAATATACTAAAAAATTTAAAGAATTTATAAATCTAATACAGCCTATTCTAGACAAATTTAATTTAAGTAATCATTTTAGGATAACTTTTAAAAAAATTAAATAATTGTTCTGCCTCCATCAACAAAAATATTTTGACCAGTGATGAATTTTGATTGATCGTTGATTAAAAATTCTAATAGACCAAATAAATCATCATAACTAGCCAGTCTATTCATTGGTGTAACTTTTTTAATTTCTTTAATTAATTTTGGATTTTGTAAATTTTTTATTGGCCCTGGTGAAATCATATTTACTCTTACATTTTTATTCGCAAATAGACTTGCATAAAATTTTGTTAGCCCAAGTAATCCATGCTTAACTACGGAATAAGTTGGAGGTTTAATATAATTTGGATAGGAAGATTGATAAATTTTTTGGTTGGGTGCTATAAAAGATAAATCTGAACCAATGTTAACAATTGAGCCTCTTTTCTTTTTGCACATTTCTTCACCAAAATATTTTATCATCAAAAAAGAGCCTATAATGCTAACCTTTATTTCTTTATCCCAGTTGCTAAGTTCTGGGTATTTTAAATTTTTAAGACTACTTTTTTTTGGTACTGCATCAATTGCAGCATTATTAATTATTGCATAAATGTTTTTTTTTTTGAATTTTCTGTAAATTTTTCTTACATCATTTTCATTTGTAATATCTGCACAAATTTTAATTAAATTTTTTTCGTTTATTTTTTTTAAGTTTTTATAATTTTTATCTATACAAATTACTTCATAATTTTTATTTGATAGATATATACTAAATTTTGATCCCAAAAAACCTGCTGCGCCTGTAATTAATATAGTTTTGTTCATAGTGTTTCTCCACCATCAATAACAAAATTACTGCCCGTAATAAAATTATTTTTTGTATTTAAAATAAAATTTATAGTATCTGCAATTTCTAATGGTTTGCAAAAATTATTCATAGGTACATTTTTAGATATATATATTAAAGTTTTCGTTTTACTTTCTTTAATTTTTTTATCCCAATTGTTATTGGGTTGTAAAATATTACCTGGGGAAATTATATTTAAACTAATTTTAAATTTTGCTAGTTCTTTAGCTTTATATTTTGCGTAAAAATTAATTGCAGATTTAGCAACAGAATAAGTAATTGGCGCTTTTGTTACTTTCAAACCAGCAATAGATGAAATTCCTATGATTTTTGTTGATCTAAATTTATATATTTTTGTATAAGATGAAATTAAATTGACCATACTATAAAAATTATCATTAAAAGATTTTTGAAAATCATCAGAACTCTCGAAGCTTTGAAAGGTTTTTTTGCTATTTCCTGCACATGAAATTAATAAATCTATTTTTTTAAATTTCTTTTTAATTTTTTTAAATGTACGTAAAACTTCATCTTCTTTTGCCAAATCACAATTAAAATTATAAAACTGTTTATTAATTTTTATACTTCTAGATATATTAATAACATTGTATTTTTTTTTAAAAAAAAATTTTCCCAAATACAAGCCTAAGTTCTTAGATGCACCAGAAATTATAATATTTTTTTTCATATTGTGCTTTCTTTTAAGTTATCTTCATATAATAAATGTTTTAAGGATTTAATCCATAATGTAGATTTTTTATCTTAATAGGGATTTTATTCATCATTAGCAAACTTGAATAATACTTATCTCGGCATGCATCATTTATCAATTGATTAATTCTATTTGACTATGTGGTAAATTAAATTTTTTGAAGTGTACACACTCCCAAATTTTATTATAAGTATATATAATTCTTTGGGTGGGATTTTCCACATAAAAAATATCTTTTTGTTCAATTTCGGAATTATGCATTGGATAATCTATTTTTAGTGCAGTCTTTAAAACTTAAATTTTAGTAAGTTTTTTTAATTTTAACATTAAAATTTTTAACTCCGTCCTATTTATAGAAAAATGGTTTTCTTAATTAATATTTAAATAGTTAATAAATCTTGTTGTAGATTCCTTATCACAATATTTATCAATATTTGGTTTTATTAAATCTTGATTAATTATCTCAACCATATTTGAATTATTATCATTTTTCCAATAACTTAAAAGATCAGATAACTCTAAATATGTTTGAGTATAGATCAATTTTGATCTTGTAGTAATGTACTGTTCATGGTTATAAATTTTATCTGGATCAAAAACTATGCATTTTTTTTTTGCACATAGTGCGTCATAAGATAAAGAGGTCAAGGGTGAAAAAACACAAATGTCGGATACAGAAATTAGCTCATGGGTATCAACTTTATATTTGTCAAATAGCGTATCATCAAAAATATAGATTTTATTAGATTTTATAAATTCTTTAATTTTATGAACTATCTTATCGTTAGATTTGTTTAAAATATAATTTAAATTTTTTTTTGTCTTAAATATATAAATATTTTTTTGATCGTCATTAATAATTTTTGATATAGAATCTAAATACTCTCCATAACTTTTAAATGATTGGACACCAGTTGTGTGCCAGGTACTATCATAAAAAGAAATTATTTTTTTATTTTCTGGAATATTTAGATTTGCCAAAATTTTATTCTTATTTGTTGTTAATATTTTAGTTGTCGAAAAATTTCCAACTTCACAAAAATTTTTGAAAATATTTTCATAGCTACTAAATTGTTCATAAGAAAGCTTTGTACCAAAAAAATTATCATATTTATGATAAGAATATTGAATCCACTCAGTATGATTTGTAAATTTTCTCTTATCAAGTAAATTTCCTGAGGTACTAAAATATATAAAATTTGTTGAAACTGAGTTTTTTGATTGAAGATAATTGGTAATATTTTCAGCAAATGACATTGATGACAAAAAATGTTTTACATAAAACAATTCATAAAAGATTTTCCAATTTATATTAAGTGATAATATATTTGCAGCATTGATATTAATTAACTTTAAAATTTTAAAATTTTTAAGAAGAAAACTTCTGACTCTTTTTGCTTCTGGATAAATTGATTGTAAATATTTTTTTTTTGATATTAATCCTGTAACTGAATTTAAATCGATTACATTATAATTTTTTTCTTTTAACTCATTGATCCATAGATTGTGTTCATCTATTTTATTTTTTGAAATTTGCATTCTTGAATTTGCTACATATACCAATTCATTTTTTTCAAAATTACTATCATTTAGAAAGAAATCAGGTGACCCATGCCAAGAATTTGATGGAGCAAAAGTTTGCCTAAAGGTAAGATTATAACCAACTTTAAAAAATTTTTTTTTTTTTAAGATACCTTTGCAAAAGACAAACTTAATTTCAGGCAACAATATGATATACACAATACTAAATATTGATCTAAATAAAGATTTAACAAAAAAACTTAATATACTTAATAAAGGGATTGGATATTTAATTTTATTTTTTTTCTTTAACAGTTTGTATGTTTTGTAATCTAAATTCTCAGGTTCAATAAATATTTTACAATTTTTTATTTTTTCTTTATCTAAAATTTTATCAGCTAAATATTCACACTTAAAATATTTTGCAATTTCTATAGATAAAAATTTTTTTATATCCCAATAGAGAAAGTTATAATTTTCTTTATTGGAGAATAAATTTGGAACCTTTCCGATATATTCACCCAAAATATCTTCTGAAAATTTTGCAGCTATATTTTCTGGTAAAAAATCTTCTCTAAGGCTAATGAAGTCAGGTGATATGTATTTAATATTTTTTTTATTAATCTCACTATGTTCAATGCAATTATCAGAAAAAATATAAACTTCATCAAAAAATAATTTTATAAAAAAGTTAATTTTTTTTTTTTTTGAAATTAATATTTTTTTTAATTTTGGCACTTATTTTATTTTTTTAAAACAGTCTTTCCAACTAGATAAGAGGCTATATATTTTTTTATCTGCAAAAATTGCATAAATAGGCTTATAAATTTTTTTAATTCTTTTAATTTTTTTTTGCATAAATATTTAGGTAGGATTCTAATAGATTTGTAAAACAGTAGAAATTATTATTAAAAGCAAATTTCCAATCATTTATATTTTCACTAATTTTATATTTTTTTTTACTGGCTCCAGCACATGAAATAATGAGATCTATTTTTTTAAACTTTTTTTTTAGCTTTAAGAAAAGATTTTTTGTTTTATTTATATCACTCAGGTCACATAAATAAAAATTTTGTATGGAACTCAATCTACTTTTTCTAGAAATACTAATGACATTAAATTTTTTTTTTATATGGTGTTTTGCAAGATAATTACCTGGATTCCTCGAAGCGCCAGATATTAAAATTGTTTTATTTATATTCACGTTCAAAAAATTTTTTATTAATATTTATTTCTTCTACATGCTTGTTATTCTTGCTTCTTGCAGTTTGCAAAATAAAATTACCTTTATAAAGGCCTTTTATCAATTTAAAAAATTTTTTATAATCCCAGTTACCCTTACCAAGTCGAACTGTATTTCCATTCTTCACTCTATCTTTAATATGAATATTCTTAATATACTTAAGATATTTAATCTCATGATTAAAATTATAACCTAGGCCCGCACTATTTCCAGTGTCATAATTAATACCAACTTTTTTAGATTTAAACTTTCTTATAAAATCAATTATTTTATTGGGTGGATAGTCTGTCTCAAATAGGATCTGTGAATTTTTTTTTAATAATTTTAAAAGTATTTTTATTTCTTTTATTAATATTTTTTCTTCATTAGGAGTTTGAATACTGCTATTGTCTACTAGTGGAAAAATATAGTACTTGATACCAACTTTGTTACCATTAATAATTATTTTTTTTAATATTCTTAATATGTTTTCTTTATTTTTAATTTTACTCTTTTTAAAAAATGGCTCCTGCATAAAATAATCAAGTGTAATTGAGGGTATCTTTATTTGGTATTTCTTAATAACATTTTTTACTTTGTTCAAATTTCCATTATAAATCGGGTTTTTTTCTAAATTATCAGAGTCAATTGTCCATTCAATAATCTTAAGACCAATTTTGTTTGCAATTTTTATCTCTAGTGGCCATTTTTTTTCAGGAAAATATTGTATAAAATTTTTTTTTTCTGAATTAACAAGTCTTCCTTGCATGAAGCCTATCTTATTGCTCATAAGCCTTTGGAAACCCATCCACCATCAATAATTAAATCTTGACCAGTAAGATATGATGATTTGTCTGAAATTAAATACTCTATTGCTCCAAATATATCGCTAGCTTCACCCCATCTTTTAATAATCATTCTACTCATTCTCTCTTTTCTTTTTTTTATATCTTTGAAACTTTTTTCTGACATCCCTTCTCTAATATACCCTGGTGAAATTGAATTAACCCTGACATTAAACTCTCCATAATCTAAAGCTAACGCTCTAGTTAATGAAACTACTGCTCCCTTAGAACTTACATAGCCTGGGTTTTTTGGAAATGCTTGATGTGCATTTATGCTTGAAATATTAATAATTGATGAATTTTTTTTTTTCTTTAATAGTTTTATAGCCTCATAACTACAATAAAAAAAACTGCTGAGGTTTGTCTTAATAATTTGATCAAAGCTATCTATTGGATTTTTTGAAAATCTAGTAATTCCAGAATTATTTATTAGAACATCTATATTTTTTATTTTTTTAAATGTTTTTTTAACTTGCTGATAATTACTAACATCACATGGATAATTAGTTATTCTAGGGCTATTATTTTTACCTCTTGAGATATTTATGACTTTATACCCTTCTATTAAACTTAAATAGTCAGCTATTTTTTTCCCAATTCCTCTAGAAGCTCCGGTGATAACAATATTTTTAAGCATAAAATACCCTAATTTATCAATTAAATGGGTCTTATCAAATCTATATCTTATTAGGATGTTTATACTTCACATTCCTATAATAAAATTTTTTTCAGTGCATAAATCAAGCCAATTGAG
>TARA_B110000037_G_scaffold140677_1_pt1 | contig 39660 bp, 44 predicted proteins | sample TARA_B110000037 | Tara Oceans TARA_B110000037 (sample SAMEA4397196) | marine metagenome | biome: Polar Biome; feature: [MIX] marine epipelagic wind mixed layer (ENVO:01000061); material: water (ENVO:00002006), including particulate matter (ENVO:01000060) such as... | depth 10-100 m | reverse complement strand
CACGACCATGAGGGCGGCGATATGAACCCTTGGACGTCATTGCTGCTGATGGTGCTGCCTGTTGCGCTCTCGACTGCGTGGACGAAGGATGGGTTTTCCCAGTCCACTCTCGCGCGGAAAGGGCTTTACGATGATGTGGAGGCATCGAGTTCAGCTTTCCTTGCCTCCGCCCTGCCGCCGCTGACTTTGGAGGAGATTGAAAAAGGACACCGCCGGACTGCGGATGGTTTCCTTGAGTTCAGCATAATGGAGCTATTCTTCGCCACTGGAGATCGTGAACTTCAGAACCTGATCAGCGGGCTGGAAGTGGAGACGGAAGGCCGCATCGTTGAGGAAAAGGCAAACAACGAAAGTGGCACACGGATGCGGCTTTACCGGATGTTCATGACCTGCTGCGTAGCGGACTCACGGGCGATCCCCATCATTCTGGAGTTCGGAAAAGAGCCGCCGATGCTGCCTGAGAATGGATGGGTGAAAATTGCCGGTAAGATGACTTTCCCAGAGGAGAACGGGATGCTGAGGGCAGTGCTGGAAGTGGAGCGCGCGACGGCTGCGGAAGTGCCTTTGGAGGAGAAATTTCTTCGGAGATGAAAAATTCAAGATTCAAAATTCAAGTAAGAGGATGCCCGCTGTTTGTGTGAGTTAACAGATGCCTTGTTCTTCTGCGGAGGTTTTTGAGCTACTCCATAACGATTCGGGTCGGCTGGAGTGAGATACGCTTTTGTGTGAGACACGGCTGACGCGGAAGAGGTTGGGGGCACTGGCGGTTTTTTAGAGATTCGCTGAGGAGGAGGGGATGGAAGACTTGGGTTGCTGGGCGACAGGAATGATCGCCCCTCCTTGCTTTTTACTGTTGATCCAGTAGCAGGATGGAGAGTTTTACGTAGCTCTCGGGAGTGATGGTGAAGGGGGAGGAGTCGGTGGAGATTTTTCCGAAAACGGTATCGGTAGTCGGATCTGGAGCGAGGGTGAGGGTTTGGGATTTGGTGCCGTTTTTGTCGCCGAAGTCATCGACGGTATTTTCTTTGATGTCGAAGGTCAGTGTGGGAGTAGCCAAGGCGGCGGTGGCGGCTTTGTCGTTGGGGGAGAGCCAGCGGGAGACTTGGAGGTTTTCGAGGATGCCGAGTATGAACTTTGCGCGAGCAGGGTCGAGGTTGGCGGTGACTTCCTTCTCCGACTGTGTGGCTTTCCAAGTTTCCGTGAGGTCGTTGTAAGTGAGTTCGAGAGGCGAGGATCCTGTTTCAGTTCGGGTCAGGTCGGTGAGATCGACTTTCGAGAGGGACCAGAGGCGGGCGTGTCGCCAGTCGTTCGGGCGGACGGCGATGCTGTCGAGGAAGCTGTTTTCCAAGCGCATGATGGATGGGCTCCCGTTGCGCTTGGCGAAGAGGTTTCCGCGTTTGTTGAGGCCGAAGGAGATGGCGAGTGCCTGGTTGTTCGACGCGATGAATGAGAGGGTGAGGATGGGGCGGTGGAGACCCCATGGTGAGAGATCTTCCGGGGCAGCATCGGTCTCGAAGGCTACGGCGCGGGTTTCGGTGGCAGCTTTGAGGAGATTGAAGAGGCGTTGTTCGTTGGCTGGTTGGGAAATGCCGTTGATCGTTGCCGTCCATGGGGCGGGAGGCTGGCGTGAAATGAGAATGGTCGGAGTCGTGGCTGTCTTGATGGCGATGCCGCGCACGGAGGCGATATTGAGATTTGTGAGGGTAGGGTCGCGGAGGTCGTTGACGGTGCGTGGAAGGTCGGAAAGGGATGTGAGGTCGAGGTCGGTTTTCAGAGGGATGGTAAAGAGAGTGTCGGGTCGGTTGCTGATTGTTGCTTGGGTTTCGCGGGCTTCTGGGCTTTCCGAAGGGAGGATGTCTAGGACTGTCTCTGTGGTGGATCCGAAAGGTGTGATGGCGATCTGACCGTTCTGCTGGGTGGTTCCGTTAGAGGGAAGGGTGGCTTCTGAGCGGTTGCTGAGGGTGATTGCTTGGAGGGTGACGAGGCCTTCGAGTAGTTTTTTTACGGCAGTGGGGTTTGTTGAGAGATCGAGGGGTTTTACGATGCGCCAAGGGGTGTTCGGGGCAACGCGGCCGAGGGTCAGATCGCCTTGGTCGGTACGGAGGCGGATCTTTTCGAGGGCGAGCGGGTTGAAGTGAAGCGGGCGGTGATCGCGGAGATATTTGAAGCCGTCTTTGAATAGGGGGAGGATGTAGCCAGTGGCTGCATAGACGTGTGATTTGCGCCCGCTTTCTAAAGGGAGGAGATAGGTGGTGGGTATGGGCTGGGGGTTGTCCTCTTCGGTGAGATCTAGCAAGGGGGTGCGACGACCGAGGCGGAAGAATGCTACCCGTTCACCCGAATCGTTTTTTAATAGGATTTCGGTGTTGCCGGTGGCGAGGCCGGCGAGGGAGGGGTCGAGTGAATCGCGCGGGACAAAATCACGGACGGTGGCGGTATTGGTAAAAGTGAGGATGGCGATGGCCGCACGGGGATCCATGCGGTCGCGCCATGGGCTGGTTGCCTCCCAGCCGGTTTCGGTTTTGATGAAATGAGCACGGATATCCCCTGAATTAAGGGTGATGGAGGTGACTGCTTCTGGTTCGAAGTCCGGATAGATTTTTTCCCCTACGGCAGTGGGTGGGGGCCCGAGGAGGCGGTCGAGGCTGCCTTCACGAAGCTGCCATACCGCGAGGCAGCCTAGTAGGGCGGCGGTGACGAGGAGCAGGATGGTGACGATGAGGGAGCGCAAAACTTTAAACTCTAAATTTTAAACTCGAAGGAAGAGAAGAGAGGGAATATCGAATGAGGGAGGAAGATTTATGATCTGCGTGAGGAGAAGATGAGGCCGCCGATCAGGAGGAAGGCGGCGGGGGCGAAGACGAGGTTGAGGCGATTGATGAAGGATACTTGGGCATCGAGGAGGGGGAGCTTGTAGGTGCCGATGGTGCGCGGTGAGAGGCCGGTGAGGGATTCGCGGTGGACGAGCCAGTTCGCGGAGGAGGAGAGAAAGTCGATGTTTTCGGCTCGTTGGCGGTCGGGTTCGAGGAAGTCGGTGTTTGCGATGACGACCATGCGGGAGGTGTCTGCTGCGAAGCGGTCGTCGTTTGCTGCTCCACGGGTAACGGATGCGGCGAGGTAAACTGGCGGGGCGGTGTCTCGGATGACGTCGAAGGTTTCACCTGCTTGGTTTTCGCCGGAATTTTTTCCGAAATCGGCTTCGCCCCAAAACTCGTTTGAGATCCGGATGAGGGGGGTAGGAGAAATTTTACGTAGGGCGAGGTCGTCGGCATTCTCGCGGACTCCGAGGGATGATGAAGCACCCTCGAAGACAGCTGCCTGGCCGGCGAGATCTTTGAGGAAAGGGATTCCGGTGGTGAAGTTGCCGCGTGCGGTGGTGATGAGTCGGTTGGCGTCCTTTGAGATGATTCGGTCGCGGCGGGGTGTTACGCCTTTTGCGCGGAGGAAGGTGCGGAGTTTGGGAGGACACTGGCCTGGCTCTAGCATGATGAAGAGGGCGGAGCGTGGGGAGTTCCAGTAGGCCTCGAGGGTGGCGATTTCCTGTTCGGTGAAATCGTATTTCGGAGCGATGATGGCGAGGCCGTTGACCTCCTCTGGTATTTGCGTGAGGCCGACGAGGTTCGCGGGAGTGAGCTGGATGTTTTGGTAGCGGAGGGTGGCGGCGAGGTTGTTCCAAGGGGAGTTTGCTCCCTCGGAATCGATGCGGGATTTGTCGGCCAGAAAGAGGAAGGTGCGGGGTTTTCCCTCGATGGCCTCGACGAGACGAGCGGTGAGGAGGTCTTCTGCGCGGAAGGAGTCCGGGCGGCGCTGGCCGGAACCGTCGATGGAGTAGGTGAGCATTTCCTCGGCGAGAGCGAGGGTGATGTGTGGATTGAGTGCCGCAGTGCCGTTGATGGTTTCCGTGACGATGGGGGTGTCTTCATCCGGCCGTGCATCGATAAGGAGTAGGTCGCGGACGAGGGTGAGGTCGTAAGCGGCGGTGAATTGGGCGGTGCGATCTGGGGCGCGGATGGGATCGATGATTTCGAGTTCGATTTTCCCTCCGGAAACGCGGGCGTATTCCTCTGCTAGAGCGCGGACGCGCTGATAAAAGGGCGACGAACGGCGGAAGGCCATGATCCATTTCACCGGCTGGGTGCGGGTAGTAACGGCATCGCTCTTCAGATAATTTTCCGAAGAGGAGGAGAGGGTGTAGTCGGCGGCGCGGGAGCGGTCGGCTCGTGTGTAGTTCTGCGAACCTAGGTAGTTTACGAAAACAACGATGGCGAGTAGCAGAACGATCTGTAAAATCGAAAGGAAGCCAATTCCGAAGCGGTTCGGGCGGGATTGTCTGTTTTTCTTTTCGGACATGGGTGGGAATGAAACTTTAAATCTTAAACTTTAAACCTCAAGGAAGAGCTGCTGTTCGCGGCTTTGGGGAGTTAGGGATAGGTCTGGTTTAAAGTTTAAGATTTAAAATTTAAGGCTTCCAGCGGCGCAGATCGATAATCTGGTGGGTGAGAAAGAGGACGAAGGCGGTTACGGAAAGGTAGTAAACGACTGGGCGGGAATCCAAGAGGCCGTTGGTGAAGTAATGGAGGTGCTGCTGGGAGGAAATGTAGTGGAAGAAGCCGGCACCCGCGAAAGACTCGCCCCAGATAACGGTGACGAAGCCGAGGAAGTAGTGGATGACCAGTATGGTGATGGTGACGATACCCGCGATGATCTGGCTGGATGTGAGGGAGGAAGCGAGGCAGCCGATGGCCGTGAAGGCACTACCCATGAGGAAGAGAATGAGGAACGTGCCCCAGAGCGCGCCTTCCGAGTAGGCTGGCGGGATTTCTGTAAACCACGAGAAGGCTTTGAACTGGAGATAGGCTGGGATCCACAAGATGATGTAGAACATCATCGCGGCAAAATATTTCGAAAGGACGACCTGCCAGGTGCGTACCGGGGCGGTGAGGAGGGTTTCCATCGTGCCCGATCGCTCTTCATCGGCGAAGAGCCGCATGGTGATCAGGGGGAAAATGAAGAGGAAATAGAACCAGAAAAGCGGGGTGTGGAAGGTGACATAGATGAGACTGTCTTTCACCGGTGTGTCTCGGAATCCTTTCATGGCGGATGAAAGGGAAAGCCCCTGCATCAGGGCGACGAACGCGAGCACGATCCAACCGAAGGGGTTGAGAAAGTAGGTGTTGAGTTCCTTTCTAGTGAGGATACGTAGGACGCGCATGGGCGGAGATATTGAACGACCTTGGCGGAACGTCCAACCTAGAATTGCGAGGAAAACGTAGGAACCTGTTTTACCGCGCTCGTTCCTCCGGAAAACAGGGGAGGGTATCTGATGCTGGTTGGGTCTGCCATGGGCATGGCTCGCCGTTTCTTTTCATGGCTGCTCGGCGAAATAAATATGAGAGAATCAAGCGCTGCGATGATAAATGGCAATTACTGCACCGTAGATGCTGCATGGAATTTACGCGCCCTTAGAGCACTGCCCATCTGCTTCAGCATGGTTTCCGGGTAACTGAGTCTCCTTTTGGCCATGGCTGGCTTGGGCTTCGTCCGCGCCAGAGAAAGCAGAGACACAGGCAGAGGTGATCACCGATGAAACCTTTGGAGCAATCGGCGATGGCAAGACCGATACCGACTGGATTACCTCGAAATTCATTATCGACGACAGCACGGGCGTGGAAAACAGCAGCCTCCCGGTTTTCGAGGTGCTTTCCACCCTCAAGCCGGTTCCACTGAAAATCGACCGGCTGACACGCGGGCAGAGCCGCCTGAGCCTGAGGCCGGAAAATGACTGCCTCGTTTAAGTGGAGATAAGAACCGCAAGCAATTCATGCGCCGCGGGAAAAATCAAAACGAGGGAAAAGCGCAATCTGAGATGTCCATCCTCCGCCGGGATGGGTGTCCAGCGGGAAAGTTCCGCAGATCAGCCCCAACCCCAAGATGGCAAAGGTGATCAAGGTGCTGGGGCTTTGAGGTGGGTGATCCTTCCCGCTGGATCCGTTCGTTCGAACGGACAGGCTATACTCCGCCGATAGCGATGCGGGAAAATTTCTCGTCGATGAATTTCAGGACGAGGGCTTCGGTTTTCTCGTTTTTGAGGCGCATGACAGCTTCGATTGAATAGCCACGGGCAATGAGCTGGCGTGCTTGGTCTGGGGCGATGCCGCGAGCCTGAAGGTAGAAGATTTCCTCGTCTGCGATCTGGGCAGATGTGGAGCCGTGGGAGCAGGCTACTTGGTCGGCGTTGATCTCTAGTCCGGGCATGGAGTTCGCCTCGCAATCGTCGGTCATGAGGAGGTTCCTGCAGGTCTGGTAGGCGTCCGTGTGGTGAGCCTTTTCGTTCACGGAGATTAGGCCGGAGAAGATGGTTTTTGAGTGGCCGTAGAGGGTGTTTTTGTAGAGGAGATCCGAGTTGGTGTTTGGTGAAACGTGATGCTGGAAAGTCCGTTGGTCGAATTCCTGCTCGTGATCCGGGATGGATACGCTAAGCATGTCGGAATGGGCACCGGGGCCTTCGAGTCGGGACATGGATTCGTTGCGTGCCCAAGCGGCTCCGGTGTTGAGAATAAATGCTCTGGAGCGAGAGTCACGGGCCGTCGAAGTTTCCTTGATCGCGATCATGCGGGAAACTTCGTTGAGAGCCTGAATGGCGATGTAGTCTAGGGAAGAGTTCTGTCCCGCATACAGATCCTTGTAACCGATTGTGAGGCCGGGGGTGGAGTCGTCGGCGGAGCGGAAGATGTCGATGACGCGGACTTTGGAAGATTTTCCGGTGACGATGAGAGTATGTGGGAAGACGGTGGTTTCACCGGAGATCCAGTGGTGGACTTCGATGGTGTCTTCGACTTCGGTATTGTCCGGGATGTGGACGAAGAGGCCGTTTTTCACGGAGGCTTCATGGAGCGCGGCATATTTTGCGGAGCCGAGCCGGCTCTCTTGCTTCATGAAGTGCTGCTCGACGAGATCGGAATGTTTTTCCAATGCCTCGGCGAGTGGGAGGCAGATGACTCCTTCAGGAAGAGATGTCTCGGAGGAAATTACAGCGTCGTTCAGGAAAACGAATTTCGCGGCGGGAGTTTCGACGCCGGTCGAGCGGGAGATGAGGTCGGAGTGATCGGCCTCGTTCGCTTCACCGGAAAGGTTGTCGAACTTGAGCTGCTTGATGTTTGCAAAGCGCCATTGCTCGTCACCGCGTTTTGGGGTGGGAGTGGATTCGTAGCGTGTTTTTGCGGATTCCTGGCGGGCGGTGAACCAAGCGGGGAGGGTAGAGGTCATGAAGATAGTAAAAAGTTTCTAGTGATCAGTGATTTGAGGCAGTTATTGGATTCGATTAGTGCCTCCATGTCGCTGCGCTCCATTGTGGAAGAAAAAGAGTCGAGGCTACCCGACGGAACCTTCCATTTCAAGGTCGATGAGGCGCTTGAGTTCGACGGAGTATTCCATTGGGAACTCGCGGACGAGTTCGTTGATGAAGCCGTTGACGGCGAGTGACATAGCTTGGCCTTGATCGAGGCCGCGCTGCTGCATGTAGAAGAGCATTTCCTCGGAGACCTGGGAGACGCTGGCCTCGTGCTGGGTTGCGTGGCGGTTGCCTTTGACGGTGATAGCTGGGTAGGTGTCGGTGCGCGAGTTGCTGTTAATGAGCAGGGCGTCGCACTCGGTGTTGTTCTTGCAGCCTTTGAGGTGCTTGGGAATGTGGACTTGGCCACGGTAGGTGGAGCGTCCTTCTCCAATGGAGATGGATTTTGAAACGACATTCGAGGTCGTGTTGTTGGCTGCGTGGATCATTTTCGCGCCAGTGTCTTGGTGCTGGCCGGTGTTTGCGAGAGCGATGGAGATGACCTCTCCACGGGCACCTTCACCTTTCATGATGACACCGGGATATTTCATGGTCAGGCGGGAGCCGATGTTGCAATCGATCCAGCGGACTTCCGCGTCTTCCATGGCGAGACCACGCTTGGTGACGAGGTTGAAAACGTTCGAAGACCAGTTCTGGACGGTGACATATTGGATTTTAGCGCCTTTAAGGGCGACGAGTTCGACAACTGCGGAGTGCAGTGTAGCTGTCTCGAACTTGGGAGCTGTGCAGCCTTCCATATACATGACTTCGGAACCTTCGTCAGCGATGATGAGAGTGCGCTCGAATTGGCCGAAGGACTCGGAGTTGATGCGGAAATAGGCTTGGAGGGGTTGCTTCAGCTTCACGCCTTTCGGGATGTAGATGAAAGATCCGCCGGAGAAAACCGCGCTGTTGAGGGCTGAGTATTTGTTGTCACCGGTGGGGATGACTTTTCCGAAGTAGGGACGGAAGATTTCCTCGTGCTCCTTGAGTCCTTCCGCGGAGGTAACGAAGATGACGCCTTGTTTGGAAAGCTCCTCTTTCATGTTCGAGTAAGTGGCCTCGGAGTCATACTGTGCTTCCACACCTGCGAGGAACGCGCGTTCTTGCTGGGGGATGCCGAGGCGCTCGAAGGTTTCTAGGACTTCCGGCGGGACTTCATCCCAGCTGCGCTTTGGCTTCTGTCCGTCGGAGAGGTAGTAGCGAATTTTGTCGAAATCGATGTTATCGAGGTCAGTGGTCGCCCAGTTGGTTGGTGTTTTCTTACTTTCGAAAACAGCGAGCGCCTTGTGGCGGAACTCGCGCACCCAATCGGGATCGTCTTTCACATCCGAGATGTAATCGACGGTGGCGGAGGTGAGTCCCCATCCTGCGTCGAACTTGTGGTTTTCGGGAAATTTGAAATCCCCCTTGGTGCGATCGACGTCGATGGCGTTCTGGGTATCCGCGTCGAGGACGGCGGAGTCTGTATCTTGAAATGACATGGGAAGTTTGCTGGTGGGAAGTGTTCGGTGAAAGACTACTTACGCTAAGGCTGGCTCTTTGAGGAAGTCGTAGCCTTTTTCCTCGAGTTCGAGGGCGAGTTCAGGTCCGCCGGATTTTACGATGCGGCCTTCGGACATCACGTGGACGTGGTCTGGCTTGATGTAATCGAGGAGGCGTTGGTAGTGGGTAATAAGGAGCATGCCACGATCTGGGGAGCGCATGGCATTCACGCCTTTCGCGACGATCTTGAGCGCATCGATATCGAGGCCGGAGTCGGTCTCGTCCATAATGCAGTATTTCGGGTCGAGCATCATCATTTGGAGGATCTCGTTGCGTTTTTTCTCACCGCCGGAGAAGCCTTCGTTGACTGCGCGGGCGGTAAATTTTCTATCCATTTCCAAGAGATCCATTTTCTCGTAGAGCGATTTATAGTAACCGACGGCGTCGATGTCCTGGCCTTTCGGGAGGCGCGACTGGAGGGCGGCGCGGATGAAGTTGGCATTAGAGACGCCGGGGACTTCGTTAGGATACTGAAAAGCGAGGAAAATTCCGGCGCGGGAACGCTCGTCGATAGACATTTCGGAGATGTCCTTGCCATCCATAGTGATTTTACCTGCGGTAGGTAAATAGGATTTGTGGCTGGCGATGACCTTGGAGAGGGTCGATTTGCCGGAACCGTTCGGTCCCATGATGGCGTGGATTTCACCGGCTGGGATCTCGAGGGTTACGCCTCTGAGGATTTCGGTGCCGTTTTCGAGTGATGCGTGTAGGTCTTGGATATGGAGGCTCATGTGTAAAAAATTTGACAGCGAATGCACGCGAAAGGGCATGCAAACGTGAGTGGAAGGCTTGGGTTGTGGGAAAGAGTTTAACCACAGATGATCGCGGATTGAGAGGATTGAGATTTTAGGCGAGTTGGCCGCGGAGGGTGATTTCGATATCGGAGATCACGGTATTAGCTGGGAGGTCGAGGAGATCGGTGAGGTTGATGCCGGGCTTGAATTTGATGTCGTGGATGGTGCCGGTGGTTTCGTCATGGAAATGGCCGTGCTCGTCAAGGTTCGGGCAGTAGCGGGAAGGTTCGCGGTCGAAATTGACCTTGCGAACGATCTTGTGTTGCACGAGGGCTTCGAGGCAGTTGTAGACAGTTGCGAGGGAGACGTTGGGCAGCGCTTCTTTGATGTGCATGAAAACCTCGTTTGCGGTGGGATGGGAGCGGCCTTCCATCAAAAAGCGATAGACTTCCTGCCGCTGGCGGGTCATGCGGAGCCCGCTGATTTCCTCCGGGATCTGCATGGGTTGGGGTTGTGGCTCTTGGGTTGTCATCTCAAAGGGAAATTAGAACCATTCTTATTTGTATCAAGAACTATTCTAAATATTACTGATTTTGTGGCGGTAATAAGGCGATTCCCTAGGTTTTATATGGTATCTAAATTTGGATCGCCCCGCCAGAAGTAGAAGATTTAACCGCGAATGAACGAAAATTGTCGCGAATCGATGGTGCTTGGCATTCGTTTCACAATGAATCAGAAGATTTTTTGGATAATATTCCCTTCGCAGATCGTCGTTTTAGAGAAATTTGCGACCATTGGCGTTTGCAGTTCCCGTTGCCCGTTCATTCGCGGTTGGATTTCTCTGATGTAGATACCTTGTTCGGTTTTGTGTGGCTTTTCTGGGTTGGGCGGGTTGATAGATACGGGGACTCGCCGACCGAAGTTGGCGCTCCGCGAGGGTAGATTTTTAGGAGTTTTTGGAAAGGGGTCAAAAAATCCTTGCAAGGTCGCCCGTTTCATGGTGGATTCCGCGCCCGCCCGCTGGCGGACAAACTTTTTTCCCCAAACGTTCCCTAAACGGATATGGCCTACGCAGTAATTAAAACAGGCGGTAAACAATACCGCGTCCAAGAAGGCGACACCCTCGAAGTCGAAAAGCTCGACGTGGATGTCGATTCCGAAATTGAATTCACCGAGGTTCTCCTCCGTGGGGAGGGCGACAGCATCACAGTTGGCGCACCCTTCATTGAAGGTGCTGGGGTGAGGGCGAAGATTGTCGAACAATTTCGTTGTGCGAAGGAAATCGCTTTCAAGTTCAAGCGCCGCAAGGGCTTCCACAAAACCAAAGGCTATCGCCGCCACATGACCAAGCTGGAGATTACCTCCATTGGTTAATTTTAGAAACTTTAACTACCAGATCTCATGGCCCATAAGAAAGGACAAGGTTCCGTCAAGAACGGACGCGACTCACGTAGCAAGCGCCTCGGCGTGAAAAAATTCGGCGGAGAAGTCGTTATTGCCGGGAACATCATCATCCGCCAGCGCGGCACGAAGGTGCATCCTGGAAAAGGAGTTGGTTGTGGTAAGGATCACACTCTCTTCGCGATGACTGACGGACAGGTTTTCTTCGATAAGGAAGGACGCCGCGTCAATGTGATCGAAGCAGCAGTAGCGAACTGAGGTTCGACGCATACGATTTCAAGTAAAGCCTCAGGATCATTCCTGAGGCTTTTTCGTGCTTTGAAAGCGGGAAGATTCAGGAGGCTGGAATCCTCCTGAAACGGCCTGGGGCTGGAACCCCCAGCTACGTTCACACGGGGAAGAGCGCTTTTTGATCAATATCCTCGGACAACTCTTCGAGCTTCCACTGGCGGTCTATGTTCAGTCGCACTGTCGCCAAGTGCTTGTGGTGCCACTGGTCGGGTGCTATCATTGAGAGGAGTTTCCGCCCACGGACTTCGTAAAGATGGTAAGTCTGGCCGATGATGGGCTCGAAGTTGATATCCGCTTCGTAGATCAGTTTGTTCCAATTGAAATGATCGATGGCTGCGAGGTATTCCTCGCGGATCTCAGTGAGCTTCTGTTGGAGGCCCCGTTCTACCTCGGAAATGCCCCGTGATTTGAAGGAGCTGAGGTCGGTTGGGATGATTTTTGGACTCAGAGTGGAGACCGGGTAAGGCATGAAAGCCGGCGAGATTTTTTCTTCGGGCATCGTTGTATTAGGGGATGCATTGTGCTTCGGCTAGGAAAGGCTTCCCTGCAAATAAAAAAACCGGACGACTCGAAAGTCGCCCGGTTGGCATAAGGTAATTAGGATTACTAGTTCAACGGCTTAACGACAACAGGAGTAACGGAAGTGCCCCAAATGGTATCTACACCCGTATCCAACAGCTTTTTTCCTCCTCTCAAGAGCGCTTCGTTGCTGCTATTGATATTTAGCACCTGGACACTTTGATCAATGCGAAGAGCCGTTGCTTTCTTGTCAAACGGATCGGGGTCAAAAGTCCCGTCTTCTCTAAGTGGGGAGACGGCGATAACGCGCGCCGCATTCCCGCCGGTTGTGAGTCCCTCCAGCTGATTCATTACATAGCCGAAGGCTACTTCGCGCGCCTCCAAGCAATCAGCGCCATTGAAACTCCCGTCAGGCTTCTTTGAAGAGGCCGTTTTAGCATAAAAAATATCCTCGGAATTGGTGATCTCTGCAACGAATAGCTGGCGGAAGTAACCGTTGGAGCTAGTGGTATCGGCTGTTACCAAGCTGTCTGGGAAATCCTCCTCAACGTCAGTTTGAGTAACACCATCAGGGAAGCTCCCATAGTCGTTTTGGAAGGTGAACATTGCGAGGCCGATTTGGCGTGAGTTCGAGATAGCTGTATTCAGATCGGCTTTTTTCAATCCTCTCAGTACTTGTGGAGACACGAGAGCTGCCAGCGAGGCAATAATAGTGATAACGACGAGAAGCTCCACGAGAGTGAAGCCGCGTCTTGTTTGTAGGTTGGTTTTCATTGTATTGTATTATTTATGGTTTGGTTTTAGTATTGTGGGCAATAGCGCCCGTTTTAATTCCCAAGGAAGAAAGTTCTTCAGTGGTTCAAAAAAGGTACGACCCGCCAAGGGGGGGCGCAAGTAATTAGTTTGAGATGCAAGCGAAGTTTTTTCGCGTCTCAATCGAGGCGGAAACCGCCTTTTTTCGGAGCCCGTCCAATGTGGCGAACTCGCGGTCGGTCACGGGATAAGGCCCGGAAAATTCGACCTGGTGTGATTTTCCTGCACCGCTCCTGCACGCAAAGGCCTTGCGGACTCCTAGATAGTAGAGGATGAGGTAGCGGTTTCCGCTTTTGTTGGTCTCGGCCAAGAAGTCTGGAAATCCCTGTTGGGTGAGGAAAATTTGGAGATCGGGATAGATTTCGGACATGGCGGTGAGGCGCTTGTGACCGAAAGTCTGCGGCTGTTCCTGCACGAACATGATGTGGTCGTTTGCGGCGGAAGTGGTGCGTCTGACGAAGCCGGCATTGCCAGCAGGTGTGCATGAACTAGCTAGCAGCGCAGCGGTAGCTACTGAAAGGTGAAAAACACTGCTGAAGCTAGCCATCTGGGGCTAATCTACTGAGAATTTGTCCGGTTTCTATCTTTTTGGATGATTTCTGCGATTTTCCGGGTGTTCGGGCGGTTGCCTTCGGAATCAATAAAGATTGCAGTTTCCAAGGGGATCAGGAATTCCACGGCGGAGTTGATGCCGACGAGGTCGCCATGCGCGTCCACTACCGGTCCGCCGCTGTCGCCGGGCTGGAGCGGGATGTCGATTTTGAATATCCGGTTCTTGGTGAATGAGCCTTGAGGTGCGAGAGGGGTGCGCAGTTTTCCCGGAACATAACGGAAGCCGGTGGCCATGCCTCCGTGGATGAGACCGTGGCCGGGGGAAAGCCATCGGTCGGGCGGTGTCCAGTTGTAGTAGTAAGGGGTTTTGCGGGGGATGTGGAGGATCGCGAGGTCATCGGCATATGAGCGCCAGACGATCCGGGCTTTGTCGGTGATGATGCGACCTCCGCTACCGTAGATGATGAAGACGTTCTTGTTCGTAGAGCGGGCGAGGACGTGATCGGCGGTAAGGAAGTAACCATCACCCGTGATCGGTGCAGCGGAGCCGCCATCAGCATCGCTAGGAGCTTCATCGATGGAGAAACGTTGATTGATCCAACTTCCGAGTCCGTCGCGTTGGGTGACGACGACGGCAGACAAGCGTTGCTTTACAATTTGTTTCGCCATTGCGCCTGGCACTGCGGGATCCGCCGGTGGAGCGGGAGCCATTGACGAGCATGCGAAAGAGCAAATACTCAGAAATGCTAGGGCGAGTTTTAGAAAAAATCGAAACATGCTCACGAAGAAAAGCACAGCGTTTCGCTTACGTCACATCCCATTTCAGAAATCGGCCAACAATCGATCGAGCACTTTTCGGAAAGGTGTAGCCATGGGAAGGGTATCGAGGCGTTCCAAGGTGATCCATTCATCTCCGGATTCGAGCCCGTCAGTATCCCAGAGGTAAACGTTAAGTGATACTTTGTAGCGGGTGATATGATAGATGGTTTCGGAAATTTTCGTTAGACCAGCGCATTGTATGGCGGAGCGCAGTGGTAGTTTCCACAAGCCGGTGCGTCGGCTTCCTGTCTCATGATGGAGTAGCACGCGTCCTTTCTTGTCCTTGGACCAGACCGCATGTTCGGTGGTTTCGGTGGTTTTTGCCCTTGGTTTCTTTACTGGAAGGTCTTGCGGGGAGGATGTTTTACAAAACGAGGCGACCGGGCAGGAGACGCAATCGGGAACGCCGTTGCTACAGATCGTTTGTCCCAGCTCCATCATGGCGTGGTGGTGTCTGGCTGGATCTGCCGGATCGCATAAGGTGCCAGCCCACTCTCGGTGCCGTTTGATTGTGGGCGTTGAGTCGATGGCTTCCGTATCGTCCATCAGCCGGGACAGGACGCGGGAAACGTTTCCATCCACAAGGGAAGATGATTTCCCGAAAGCGAAGGCAAGAAGGGCGGCGCATGTATAGGGGCCGATGCCGGGGAGGTCCATTAGCATGGCTTCGTCATCAGGAAAACATCCGCCGTGTCTTTCGATAACCACTTTTGCAGTATCGCGAAGCATTCGTGCCCTCCGGTAGTAGCCGAGACCTTCCCATGCTTTCAGCAGTTCCTCGTCACCGGCTTTCGCGAGCGACTCTACATCCGGAAATTTTTCGAGGAAGCGTGCATAAAAGCCCCGACCCAAAACCGTCGCGATGCGCGTCTGTTGGAGCATCATTTCGGAAACCAAGATTGCGTAAGGTTCCTTTGTCCTGCGCCACGGGTAGTCCTTTCCCGTTACGGCAAACCAATTGCCCAGCGCTGTGCGGAAATCTTCCGTGGATTCGAGTGCTGATTTCTGGAAACGCGGTTTCAGAAAACTCATTGCTTACCGTTTTTTACGCAGGCGTTTCCCGGAAAGGCGGGTTGCGATCAGGTTCGGGCACACGCCGTTTAGCCGGAGTTGCTCGCAACTCGCCTCGACCTTGATCGACTGCCGCACGGTTTTGAAACCGAGTCGTCGCGTTACGCAATCTGTTTGAATATCGACGTTCCCATCCTCGAACTCTACCACGCGCCCGCAGTCGATGCAGACGAGGTGGTTGTGTGAGGGCTTGTCGTGGAAGTTCGGATCGTAAGTGATCTGGCTCTCGCCGAGATCGATCTGGCGGAGCAGATCCGCTTCCACCAACATGCCGAGGGTGCGGTAAACGGTGGCACGCGAGGTGTCTCCATCGACTTTTCTCACACGGTCGAAGAGTTCTTCTGCAGTGAAATGCTCATCCCGAGAGAAAACAACATCAACGATCCGCTCCCTTTGCGTGGTTCTCCTAAGGCCTTTCCGCCTGATGAATTCGTCAAGTTTTTCCTTGATCCCGCTGTCCATTAAATCTCGACGTTATAGATCTGCAGGGAAAAGTAAAAAGTAATTCTAGGGCTTCCTTCGGGAATCATTCTAACATTGCGTCACCCTGATCCCGCCTCCAGACTTCTAGCACATTCCCTTTTCTGCGAATTTCCTTTCATACCATATGAATAAACCGTCCGGCGATCCGTCCAAACCAGCGCAAGACCCGAGCGGGGCCGTTGGAAAGGATCCTTCGGCAGCCGATCCTGAAGAGGATTTCCGGCTCGTCGGTCTTGCGAAGACAGGTGATATGCGCGCTTACGATGCGCTCGTTATCCGCCACCAAGGGAGAATTTACGCAATGATAAGAAACATGGTCAAAAACGATGCGGATGCCTGGGATCTCTCCCAAGAGGCTTTCGTGAAAGCGTGGAAGGCATTGCCGCGCTTCGAGGCTCGTGCCCGTTTCTCCACATGGCTGTTCCGGATCGCGCACAACGTGGTCTATGACTGGGTGCGGAAACGGAAGATCGAAAGCGCCGGCGAATTGAACGACGAAATTTTTGACCGCAACAAGATCGACGCTTCTGCCAAAACCGCACCAGCCTTTATCGAGTCTCCAGACGATGCGATGGTGAATACCGAACTCCGCGAGACGATCGAGGAAGCACTAGCCAAGCTCAGTCCGGAACACCGCGAGTCCGTGATGCTTAAAGACGTCCAAGGACTTTCCTACAAAGAAATCGCCGAGGTAATGGACTGCACCCTCGGCACCGTGATGAGCAGACTTTTTTACGCCCGCCAGAAACTCCAAGCCCTCCTGAAAGATGAATACGAATCCCGATGAAACACGCCTAGCACTCTGGCTCGATGATGAGATAGAAGGCACGGAACTCGCCGAGATGGACGCATGGGCGGCTGACAAGCCAGACCAACTAGCGGCCCGAGAGGAACTGCGCAGCTACCGTGCGATGATGGAGGAGAACGTGCCCGCTAGTGTGGAACCGCCGTATCCCGATTTTTTCCTAACCCGGGTGAACCAAGGAATCCGCGATCTTCAGCTTGCTGAGGAAAAAGAAATGTCTCCTGCAGCAGCTCCCGCCCGGTCGCGTTCATTTTGGAAATCCTGGCTGATGCCTGCCGCAGCATGTGCGGGGATGATTTTTGCATTCGGCATCGGAAAACAGACCAGGGAACCCGCACAGAAGCTGGCCATCGTGCCCAGCCTCACTCCGGTTGTGTATACTCCGGAAGAAGGCGTGGACGCGGAGTGGTTTTCGAGCGCCAATGCGCATGCGACCGTGATTGTTCTCCAAGGGGTTTCCGCAATCCCTGATTCCACTGATTTTTCGGAAACAGTTTATGTGCCGACCGCCCGCGAATCCGACCGCACGGCCGATCGCGGCACTGAGGAAACCAACAGCAGCAAGCAATGAAATCGCCACTTCTTCCATATCTCTGGCTAGCGGTGGTTGTCGTTGTCAGCTCTCTTGCCGATAAGGCTTTTGCCCAGGAGGATCCCGGCAAAGCAAAGGTCGGTGAGGTGGTAGTTACGGTTTATTTCGCCACGGATGGTGATCCCAAAGTAGCCGGAGCGCGCGCGGAGGAAGTAGCCGCCTCCACGCAAGAGAGATTGCAAAAGGAAAGTCGGCTAAAATTTTCTCACTACCGGGCACTGGGCGCGGACAAACAAGCGATCTTCCGGAGCTACGAGAACTGGGCACAGCCGCTCAAGCCGTCCGATGAAATCCTGGTCCGCTTCGAAACCCGGAGCCAACCGGCAGAAGACTCGATTTCCTTGGATCTGGAGCTTTGGCTAGCGAGGAAAAAGATACTCAAAACCGATGCCCTCTTAAAAAGCGGCCGTCCCCTGTATGTTCTCGGCCCGGAGTGGCGGGGAGGTCGGCTGATCATCTCGGTAGCACTTGCGCAGTAGCCACAAGCCTTCCATATTAGGTCTATGAAATTCCTTCTGACTGCGTGGCTGGCGATTGCGACTTCGCTTGCCGCCGCCCCATTGAAATTCGATAAAACCCTGATCGAAGTACATGCGCCTATTGATTCGGAAACTGTGACCGAAGATTTTAAGTTCACCAACATCGGTGACACAGCGGTGGTGATTCGTGAAGCGGATGCTGGGTGTTCCTGTATTTCGGTGCTGGTTTCAGGCGGAAAACTTGCCTATGCGCCGGGTGAATCGGGCACACTGAGGGCGAATTTTAGTCTGGGTAGCTTCCAAGGTGCGGTGGACAAGCAGATCAACATATGGCTTGAGGGTGATCCCGATGAAAAGCCTTCGAATACCGTCACGATGCGGGTGCACATTCCTCAGGTTATCAAAATCACTCCTAGGACGATCAAATGGAAAATGGGTTCAGATCCCGTCATGCAGATTGTTGAAATCGAAATGGATCATGAAAAAGCGATCCATGTGACATCCGTTTCCAGCAGCAACTCAAATTTTGAGGTCAAGCTTGTCACCATTGTGAATGGGAAGAAATATCACGTGGAGGTCACTCCCAAGATAACGGATTCCCCCGGGCTTTCGGTCCTTAGAATTGAGACCAATCTGGATATCAAAAAGCACCGGATACAGCAGTCGTTCGCAGCAATTAGTCGGAATATCGAAAAGAAATGAATGCGGTAGCCCAGTTTGTAGCGGTGGGCGGGCTTTCGCTCGCAGCGGCAGGAGTCACATGGCTTGCCAAGGGAAGACCTTCGGTTCCCGAGCCAAAAGTAGTCGAATGCGATAGCTCCCTCCTCAAGGATGACGAGATTTGTCTCGCCGATGTCCCGCAAGACGTCCTCTGGATCGATGCCCGACCACGATCCGAGTGGGAGATAAACGGCTTGGATGATTCGGTTTTGTGGAATCTCGACCCGAAGGAAGACAACCAAGCACTTGAGGCCGGTGCGGCAGCGAGTATTTTCGAATCAGGAGCCTCGTTAGTTGTTGTCTATTGCGGGAGCGAAGCTTGCGGGACTAGCAAGATCATTGCCGACCGCGTCAGAACTCTGAATCTTGGTCCTTCGGTCAAGGTTTTGTATGGGGGATGGGATGCCCTGCTGTTTAGGGATTCCAATTGAGCGCTTTGATGGCGAGTGCCTCAAGAAACGGCCTTTCCGGATCATCATCCATGTTCCAGCGCATGAATACGGTGCAGGCTTTTATCTGACCGTAGCTCAAGCCCGAAGCTTCGTCTTCAAGCATCCTACCGATCTCCGATTGTTTCCCGAAATACGCCTTTGCGATCTCCTTTGTATCTTCCCGGCTGAGAATCTTCATCGTGAATTTCTTCTCGGGCTCCGGGACAGCATCTATATCCTTGTAGCAACGCCCGCCTGCAGAAATGATGACCAGAAACGTGCCAGCTTCTTTAGTCGGCTCCGCCGCGAATTTTTCAAATCTACCTCCGAACAGGTCAAGGAAAGGATCCACCACCACCTTGGGTGCCTCCGTTCCACGTGTCCTGACCAACATGGTCTGTGCGTTGATTCCACCTTCATCATCCGCGAAATCCACATAGTAATAGTGGTCAACAACCTGCTCGATCGAATTAATTTCCCGGATGTCCACTGTGATTTTTAAAGCTTCAGGGAGTAGGCTGTTCAGGACGGAACTGGCGAGCACATCCTCTCCGCGCTTCGATTCAAGATGTGGAAGCCGCTCTTCGAGTGATTTCATTTCCAGAAACTCTTCGAGCAGATTGAGTGCGGCGATTCCGCTGTCGATTGGAGGGGAAGGTGGATCGGGTCGGTTTTCCCCAATATCCGGCATGTCCGGATCGCCTACCGGCAGGTTCGCCCCTCTGGCGGATATCACCACTGGGATCCCTACGGATGCGCGTCGGGGTCTCGATCTGCTCGGTTCGATCTGGCAGTTGCCTTGGTGCAGGACGCAAAATAGTTGGTTGCCCTAGCGGTTGCTGGGGTTCACGATATTGGTATTGAGGCTGAGTTCTCGGCGGAGCGTAGTAGTCTGGAGCCTGTTTGGGGGGGGCTGATACTGTGGCTGGTAGTAATTGGATGGAACTGCAGCAGGCTGCTGAACTGGAGTCGCTTGAACCGGTGGCTGTGGTGCAGCAGGATATGGCGCTTGGATAAGCACCTGGCAATAGGGACATGGACCCGTAACTCCGGCAAGCTGAGTGGGAACAGTCAGGCGCGTGCTACAAGACGGGCAGAGAAAGGAAATGACATCTGCTGAATTCAATTTCACAAAAAATATGAATATTTGGATTGGTTGCTTTCTTGGGATCTCTGAAATACAATTCAGAGAAGTTTCCCACGGTTCTCCGTTGTTTGTGCGGGAAACATGGTTGGTGGTTTTTGGTAAAGAGACTATGGTGATTGTTACGTTAAATTTGTGAAATACGATGCAAGATTGGGAGGGTTCCATAGGCAATGTATGCTCACGTATGATTTTTTAATCGGGACAAGAAACCAAATACCTGCTTTAAATACTTGTCAGACACACCGCCTCTCACTATCGACTATATGCCCACTATTACCAAACGAGAACTCGTTATTAAGATCACCGACAGACTTGGTCTCAAGGGAGTCAATATTACGCAACAAAACGTGCACGAGGTTGTTCAATCGCTGATCGATGAAATTACCGAATCGTTAGCTCATGGTGACAACGTTGTTATGAGGAACTTCGGAGCTTTCGAAGTGCGCGAGATGAAAGCGAAGATCGGCCGGAACCCAAAGGATCCCATGAAAGACGTGCCGATTCCGGCTCGAGCTGCAGTGAAGTTCAAGCCAGGTAAAGAGATGAAGGAAAAGGTGGCCACCACTCTCCAAGTCATCCGCGAGCGTAATCCTTGATTTTCAATTGGTTATGATCTCATTCCGTGCCACCTACCTACCTCTTCTGCTGGTAGTGGCATCAGCACTCATATGTATCTCATGTTCATCGAAACCCGGTGGCTATTCGGGATATATGACCCGGTCTTACACGATCCGCGGCCAGGCGTATCATCCAATGAGTGTTTCACAGGCTCTCGGACATTCAGAGACCGGCGGATGCTCATGGTATGATGAATCGAGCTTCTTCGGATTGAAACGTGGTACCACCTCACTTGGGGAGAAAGTCAAACCGTGGCATCTGACCGGTGCCCACAAAACGCTTCCACTGCCCTGTCTGGTGAAAGTGACAAATCTAAAAAACGGGAAATCGGTCAAACTCAGGATAAACGACCGTGGCCCGTTTATCGCAGGGCGTCATCTGGATGTTACCCCGCGCGCCGCGAAAAAACTCGGTTTTCACGGCGATGGGCTGACCCAAACCCGCATTGAGGTTCTCTCCGTGGGTGACGGTAGCTACCGCCGCAAATCGAAGAAGCGGTTCTTTTTTTGGTAATGAGGTTTCCGTAGGCAGGGCTTGTCGCGATCCGAGGAAACGACCACCTTCTTGTAGGTAGCATTCATGAAGGAACGGATCGACGAGTTGGAGCAATGGGGGGCGGATGTGATATTCGGCCGAGCCAAGGGCTTTCGGGCATCTCTGATGCGGGTTCTCATGCTAGGCTTATCCGGGATCTTCCGTTGTCTCGTCCAGACCCGAATCGGCCTCTACAGGCGGGGCTGGAAGCCCCAGGAGTTCCCCGGCGCACAAGTGATATCGATAGGTAACCTCACCGTTGGAGGAACCGGCAAGACTCCTGTCGTGGAGCTTCTTGCGAAGTCGTTGAGGGATCGTGGTAGAAACGTTGCAATTCTCTCCCGTGGTTACAAAAGTAAGCGGCTTGGCTACGCGCAGAATTGGGAAGGGAAGGATGGCCGGATGGTGCCGGAGGACAGAATGCCTAAAGTTGTCTCCACTGGGTCAGCCTTGTTACTCGATTCGAAATTCGCCGGTGACGAGCCGTTCATGCTTGCGCGGAACCTTGATGGTGTGGCGGTGATCGTGGACAAGGACAGGGTCAAGGGAGCACGCTTTGCAATCAGCCAGCTTGAAACGGAGACTCTTGTTCTGGACGACGGGATGCAGTATCTCGATCTGGCGCACTCGATGGACATCGTGCTGATCGATTCCCGCTCGCCGTTCGGAACCGAAGCCCTTTTGCCTCGCGGAACTTTGCGCGAGCCACCACGGAACCTCCGCCGCGCCAGCTATATACTCATCACCAAGTGTGACGGGAGTTCGAATGCCGAACTCATCACCCGCATTAGAAAATACAATCCCGTGGCCGACATCATCGAATGTGCCCACGGCCCCATCCATCTTGAAGACCTCTACACACGTGAGCGTAAATCGCTCGATTTTTTGGAGGGAAAATGGGTGGGAGCGATCAGTGCGATCGCAGTTCCAGAGAATTTCGAGCGATCGCTTTCAAAGCTGGGAGCGAGGGTGGAAATTAAACGCCGCTTCTCCGATCATCACCGTTTCAACCGCCGCGATGTGGACAATTTCATGCAGCGCTGCGTCGAGCGAGACATGGAGATGATCGTGACCACCGAGAAGGATGCAGTTCGTTTTCCGAGACCCACGGAAATCAACGTGCCGATCTGTTTCCTCCGCATCGAAGTCCAAATCCTCTCGGGTCAGGAATATTGGGACGGGATGGTGGATCGAATTTGTAATCCGCCTCCTGTCGTTGATTCGATTTTGAAGAACGTGGGATCTTACCGAGTTTGAAAACAGTGGAACTTGAATCTTGGCAGAATCTCGGGGGAGTTTATACCATGGCCATGCTCACCCTAGGAATACTCGGATCCGGCTCTGGATCGAACATGCAGGCGATCTTGGATGCAATCCAAAGTGGGAAACTCCATGCCCGTATCGCCCTGGTTCTTTCCGATAATCCAGATGGTTACATCCTTGAGCGGGCGAAGAACCACGGGATTCCTGCGGAACTGATCGACTGTTCCCCGCACAAAACGAAATTTGCTGAAGAGATCCAGAAAGAGACGGCGGACAAGTTGAAGCGGGCAGGTGTCGATTTGGTATGTCTTGCTGGATTCATGAGGTTGGTGAAAAATCCGTTGCTCGATGCCTTTCCCGCGAGGATTTTAAATATCCATCCCTCCCTACTTCCTGCCTTTCCCGGCATCGAAGCATGGAAGCAAGCGATAGCCGCAGGCGCTAGTGAGACCGGGGTTACTGTCCATGTTGTCGATTCGGGAATGGATACTGGGCCGATGATCGTTCAAAAATCCGTGCCCATCGATCCTTCTGATACTCCGCAATCCCTCCACGAACGTATCCAGATCGTCGAGCACCAGCTGTATCCTGAGGCAATTACCACTTACGCCCAACGACTTGAATTATGAAGCCTTCCGTCCTTGAACCATTATTACATCACCTGAGTAACACCGTGATTGGAGCGGAGAAGCCTGCTGAGATGCTGCTTACCGCACTTCTGGCAAACGGCCACGTGCTCGTCGAAGGTGCGCCGGGTATCGGGAAAACGACCCTCGCGCATACTCTCGCCAGCTCGATGGGAGGTGTCTTCAAGCGGGTTCAGTTTACTCCCGACCTCCTTCCTGCAGATCTCATCGGATATAACCTCTTCCGCTCTGATCGCGGTGTGTTCGAGTTTATCCCCGGACCCGTTTTTGCGAACTGCCTGCTTGCGGATGAAATTAATCGGACTTCGCCAAGGGTACAGTCTGCTCTTCTTGAAAGCATGAATGAGGGTCGAGTGACCATTGATGGTGTTACCCATGAATTGCCGCAGCCGTTCATCGTGATCGCAACGCAAAATGCGATCCACAGCACCGGTACATTTCCATTGCCGGAGCCGCAGCTCGACCGCTTCTTGCTTTCTCTCGAAATGTCCCTGCCGGATGCTGCCACCCAGGCGGAAATCATTCTCGCACACGCGAGTAAGCCGGGCGGGCTGGAAGAGATTCCGGCATTCGATCTTAGCCCGGAAATCATCCTAGCCCTCCAGAAACAGGCTTCCGAAGTTCCGGTTTCAGCGGCGATTGCCCACTACATCACGGGTCTTTGTGAAACGCTCCGCCAGCTTGCGGGATCGGATCAAAGCGTTTCCGTCCGCGCTTCACTGGCGATATTGAAAGCTGCGCGGGCAAATGCATTTTTGGAGTCCGCCCCGGCAGTGTATCCAGACCATGTGCAGGCGATTTTTCCAGCGGTCATGCGCCACCGTATCCTTTCGGATCAGGATTTCGATCCGGTGGAATTGACCGGAATGGCGCTTTCCAAGACCGAGATTCCTTAGCCCCTTTCGTTTACCTCGTAGCCCGATTGGACGGAGGGGCGCATCAGGACGATGATGGTGAAAACTCCGAGCACCGTCCCGAACGGCATCTGGAGGCAATTGATCGCGGCGACGACAATCGAGAAGGTTTTGTTTTTCCGTTTCTTGATAAACCTGCCGGACATGAAATTCGCGGCAGCCATTGCGGAGATGATCACTCCGAAGACCACGTAGAAGACCGCAAAGATTGCTATCATCTCTTTCGGAAATCCGGGGAAGGGGACTGGTGCAGAGACGTGCCCAGAAGGTGCGGTGGTGGTGGAAGTTTCGCCGATCTCGATAGCTTCGGTTTCCATTTGTATCTCTACATCTGCTTCCACCTCGATGGGTATTTCAACCACCGCAATAGGAGCGGGTGTTGAGTATGTGGGAGAAATTGTGGAAGCCATCCCGAAAAAGAAAGTCATCATCAAGAAGTGCAAGATGATAAATCCAAGACCAAGCAAGCACAGCCCACCTAGCACATAGTGAAAAATCGCGAGCATATTGAGATGCGACTCATCCTGCAGATTGATCTGAAGGGCGGGCATCGGGGGTGGTTGTTGGACGTTCATAATGGTTATTCGAGACCTCTTGCTTCGATTTCATCTTCGTCCCAACCGAGATAATGACCGAGTTCGTGAAGGTAGGTAGTGCCGATCTCGTCTAGGAAATCCTGCTCGTCGCCCTCGCTATATTCCCAGAGGTTGGTTACGAAAATACGGATGCGGGGCATGGCGTCCGGGTCAGGTTCGTCGATCAGTGAAGCGCCTTCAAACAGCCCGAGTATTCCTTCCTCCAGTTCTTCACCATCGTCTGGCTTATCCTCGTAGGAAACCGTACAATTTCCGGCCTGACCGGCAACTTCTGCGGGAAGGACTTTTGAAATCATTGCTACTTCAGAGCTGGCGAGTTCGCACAATTTTTCAAATTGCATAGCCCGATCTATCTTTCTGTTACCTTCCGGACAACAAAGAAATACCCGCTACGGATTGATCCGAAGCGGGCATGTCGTAAAACAATTCGGGCTGAGCTTACTCGGCCTCCACGGGAGTTGCCGTTTTCTTGAGTTTTTCTTCCTCCGCTTTCGCTGCCTCAATTTTTTTGCGGACAGCTTCGGCTACCGGATCGAGTTCCTTTTCTGGTTCCTTGATTGGATCCTCGACTTTTATTTCCGGAATGGAATCCAAGGTAGGTGCGGCACCTGTAGTGTGTGCTTCGGGATCAATGATCGCCGGGATCGCTCCATCCGGCGGGATACCGCCCGGGTCAATGACGGGAAGAGGTTCTATCGGGCCGCCACCTGGAAGTGGCGGATACACTTGGTATGCTCCGTCGAAGGGGAGTAGCTCGGGTGAAGTTCTATCAGGAGATGAAACCATCACGGCTGGAACGTAACCCACCTCGCCGCTGTCCAACTCCACTTTCACGTAGTTCGAATCCAGTTCGATGATTTTCATTTCGGTGCCGAGGGAAATGAGCTTGTCGGCATCTTCGGTTCCGGTTGGTTTATTCTTATAAAAGGCGGTGTTCGGGATGTTTGCGCTCACGAACTGGCCGGGGGAAAGCTCGGAGCCGAAGCTGCTTGCAGACTGGAGGCCGGTACCGGGCGGGCGGAGCGGATCGAAACTGGAACTGCTCACCGGTGAGTTCATCGAGTTACAAGCCGCCATGGCGATTGCTACCGGAACTACGGTAAATAAAGAGAATTTCATAACGAAGGCAAGTTGCCACCGCAATGCAGAGCGGTCAACGCGATTCATACATGGTATTCACAAACGTTTGACCACGACTTCAACGTTCATAAAGCATTCGGCATTTCTTTTGAACGAGCCATGGATTGGCTCGACGTCTTGGTAGTTCCTGCCGACAGCGATTTCTAGGCTCCTGCACATGCCAAGCATCACGTGGGCGAAATCCTGGCAGAATCCTTTGCTAAGGGTGAAAGCTTGCTCTAAATGGTTTTTTGCATCCGTGACCCGGGGCTCGTAGGCGAACTCGGAATTGATCCAACGCATGATCGCGGCGGCTTTTCCAAAAACGGCGTTTTCCGAATGAGTGACATCGATGGCCTGTTTCCAGATATCCGGCTGACTGGAAATCCATCGACTTTCCTGAAGGTGTTCCTAGCATCTGTCGCGGATCTCCGGGGAATCGAAAAACTCCATGCCACCCGCATCGCCTTCGTTGGAGATAGTTAGCGGAAGGTTGAGTACTCTGATCTGGCTCTCCACCACCATGCTCTTGTGCTGCGTGCCGATTTCGTAAACGTGGAGATATTCCCGAAAAGGTCGGAGAAGCGGATTAGCCGGGTGGTATATAGCAACCCGGCGCGAGCAATACACAAACAGATTCACCTTCGCGGCGGGGCGAGATGTAGTTGAGTATGTTGATAAGGTGAGGGTTTGAAGTCTTGGCAGGAGAATTAGCAGCACCCGCGCCAAAACCATACGGGTATTTTAATTCTTTTTCCCGATGCTGAAATCGTTGGTGGCCCCAGTTCCGCCGCCATAGGAAGCTCCAAGCCGCTCGGGCAGATCGATCTCAGGGAAAATCCGGACGCTGGATTGCTTTTTGTCCGCATTTCCCATCAGCCAGCTAATCCCCATCCCACAGAGTGCGAGAAAGGCAAGGGATCCGATGGCGATGAGTGCCAGCCGTAGCGAGTGGCCACTGTTCATAGGAGCCTCCCTGAGTTTGAACCACGCGGTCAGGCCGGTGGTGATCTCCGTCACGAGCTTCTCGACGTAGTCCTCTGTGGTTTCCTCTTCACCTATTTTGTGCAGGGCCTCGGATATAATCTGCACGAGACTGAACGCCGGAACCCCAATTTGATCCGGTTGCATACCTTCTTTGGCTCCGAGTTCGCGCCCAAAGCCCAGCTTTCTCGTATCCGATTCGAAAACGATTACAAGCCCGCCGCCATCCGGAAGCCATTCTTGTTGGAGTTGAGACGCGTAATCGGAGGCTGTGGTCGAGATCAGAGCGCTTTCTAGGATGACAAACATCCGGTATCCGTGATCCCGCTCAAGCTTCTGAAGCATTTTGGTGATCCGTCGCGCAGCCTCTGGTTTCTGGGAAAGAATCCCGTCCTCATCGGACAGCCTTGTAAGAGGTGGAGGTGGGACGTCCGCATCCGGAAGCCGCTGGGCGGAAAGCAAGCTGCTCAGCAGAATACACAGGACGAAACTCAGGGAGAAACGGCTCACTGCCTCCTATTCTCCAAATCCCGGGGCGAGTTACAATACCGAAAACGTGTGGCGGGCTGCGTGTTTCCCCTTCCAAGAAGGTTTCACACACGGCTAACTTCCCATATGCGCGTTCTCGCAATCGATCCCGCCGTCCGCAACACCGGCTACGCTATCCTTGAGGGCGAGCCGTCGAAGCCGACCGTGCTGACATACGATGTGATTTGCGTTCCGAAAAAAATCATCCAGTCCGGTGCCCTTTCCGCGATCCGCTCCCATCTGGTACATCTGATCAAGCAGTATGAACCGGATGAAATAGCAGTTGAGGGTATCATTTTCGTGCAATCCCATCGCACCGCGATCTCAATGGGAGCCGCCCGTGCCGCCGCCCTTATCGCTGGTGCCGACCACGGGCTACCGATTTACGAATACTCGCCAAAAAAGATCAAAATGGCGGTTGTTGGGAAAGGGACTGCGGACAAGGCGCAGGTCGCGTTCATGGTGCGAGCCATCCTCGGACTCGCGGAGACACCGCCATCGGATGCGGCAGATGCACTGGCGATTGGAATGGCTCACCTCCAGGCATCTGATCCGCTTCGGGCAAAGCTTCTAGAGCGGCGACTGGTTTGATCTTTCGGTAGATTCGTATAGGCTCCTGTATGACCGATTGGAACAACCGCTATCTCTCAGGTGACACTCCGTGGGAAAAGGGAGCGCCCGCTCCACCGTTACTTGAGCTTTTGGGGAAAACCGGTGATGATATCTGGGGCGGCGGAACGATTCTGGTGCCGGGCTGCGGAACCGGGCATGACGTCCGCGCCCTTGCTTCAAAAGGGCAAGGAGTGCTGGGTCTCGACCTCGCGCAGCAAGCGGTCGAAAAAGCACGATCTTTTCCCGCCGTCGGCAACGAAGAATATGCCCTCGGCGATTTTTTCGATCCGGAATGGCAGGAGGGAAAAAGTTTCTCCGCCATCTGGGAGCACACCTGCTACTGCGCCATCCATCCTACCCGGCGTCCGGACTATGCAGAAGCTACTGCCGCGTTAGTTGAGCCGGGTGGGCATCTTATAGGAGTATTTTTCCTAACCCCAAACAAACCCGGAGAAGAAGACCAAGGGCCGCCCTTTAGCTCCGATATTGAGGAGCTCGATGCCCGCTTCGATCCATGGTTCTACCGCGTGGATTCATGGGTGCCGGAAAGGGCTTACCCGGGTCGTGAAGGGCAGGAGTGGCTGGCGATCTATCGGAGAAAATGATTGCCCGTGCCTCCGGAACCCGGACAAATGGGCTGCCAATGAAAATTACCGCCCCGTTTCTACTCGCAGTCCTTCTGATGGGATGCGCGCAGGTAGTGCCTGACCCTTCGCCCGCCCGGCCGGGCATGCCCTTGGATCCGAGCCATGCGCCGGAGACTGACGAAAGCGCAGTGACCCGGGCAAGCTCCCGAAATCTTCCTTCTTCTTGAAATGGATAATCTGAATACACGTTTGATTCACGGCCTTGTGTCCTACTCGGACGGGCTAGAGCTTCAGAATCGCACCGTGGCGAATATACTGGCGGGGCAGGAAACGGACACGATTTTCCTCCTCGAACACGAACCCGTTTACACCATCGGCCGCCTCCGAGATCAATCCTCCCTTCAGTCCGCCGCAAGCCTGCCGCATCCGGTTTTCGAGACGAACCGCGGAGGACAGGCTACCTACCACGGTCCGGGCCAACTCGTCGGCTACCCGATACTCGACCTCAATCCGAGGGGGCGGGATCTGCACCTGCACCTCCGGCTCATCGAGGACGCGCTCATCGCCGCATGTGCGGATCTGGGGGTGGGCGCGGGCCGCCGCGATGGAATGACAGGTGTATGGGTGGAGGATAGGAAACTCGCATCCATCGGTGTCGGCGTTCGAAAATGGATCTCCATGCACGGCTTCGCGATCAATGTAACCCGTGAGTCCCTACCGCCGTTCCTCTCCATCACCCCATGCGGCCTCGCCGGCGTCTCGATGACCTGCCTTGAGGCGGAATCGTCCGTTCCGGTGACAATGACGGACGCCACCGGAATGATTGCCAAACATCTTCGATCCCGTTTTACATAGCTTTCTTTCATCACGGCGGATACCCCCCCCGCGCGGAGCATGGATCCAAGACGAACATCGCTTACCGTCATGGTGGCAAGGCGATCGTTGTCTTCCACGATGGCCACGCGTCACCCGTTTCTTCCTCGGAAATACCTGGAAAAGCGGCAACCGACGCTTTCTGGGTCGCCTGAACATTCTGAGCCGCCTTATCGAATTGCCCGGGTATCAGGGAAGTTCCTTGATACGGAGATTTTTCCAACGGACGTCGGTTGCGCCACCGGCATGGACTTGCATGCCGAAGAACCCCTTGGCGGTCGCGTCCTTGGCATCGGTGTCGGTGAAATCGACCCGCTTCTCGCCGTTGAGGAAAATCTGCACGTGGTTGCCCTCGCAGAGGATGCGGATCTCATTCCACCCCTCCCACTTGATGACTTCACCACCCTGCTTGGTGAAGGCGGCGCATTGAGCCTTGTCTTTCTTGTCCGGGAAAAGCCAGCCGCGCCGTGCCTCATCGTAGAGTCCGGCCGTCCACGCGCGGCCCTTGCCGTTGTCGTGCTCGCACTGGTATCCATAGACTCGGCCGTTGCCGTCCTCCGATTCCTTCTGCAGGGCGCGGAACATCATCCCGGAATTCCCTTTGAGCGTGTCGAACTTCATCTCAAAGCGGAAATCGTAGTTCGCATAGGTTTTCTCGGAGATCAGGAACGTGTTCCCTTTTACCTTGCGCCCGGTGCCGACGATTTCGCCGCCTTCCATCTTGTATTCCCCGTTTCCTCCGACCGTCTTCCATCCGGTGAGATCCTTGCCGTTGGTCAGCGGGGTGAAGCCCTCCTCCACTTGGGCGGATGCGAGGCACGGGATCAGGGCGAGGGCGGCTATCAGGCTTTTCATGGTCATGTTATGAATTCTTTTTACGGATCCTTGAAGCGCTTTCTTGCTTGCTAGGATAATTTCATCTGGTTTGATACAGATGTTCAGATGATTACTAAGCTATATTCGGCGGCGTTGCGGGGGGTAGATGCCCTTGAGGTGGAAGTGGAGGTGAATGCCCGTGGATCGGAGACGCCAGGAGTTATCATCGTTGGTCTTCCGGATGCGGCTGTAAGGGAAAGTTCACAGCGTGTGACGTCCGCTATCATCGCCTCCGCCCTTGAACTCGACGTTGGCATCAAGACCGTGAACCTCGCCCCGGCGGATTTGAAAAAGGAAGGCCCTTCCTTCGACCTGCCCATCGCCCTTGCCATGGCCGGCGCGAGCGGGACGAAGATTTTTGATACGGAAAGTTTCTGCGTTGTGGGTGAATTGGGACTGGATGGCACCGTGCGCCCGGTGAAAGGGGTTTTGTCCATCGCTCTGGAGGCGAGGAAACGCGGGCGAAAAAGCCTCATCGTCCCGGAGGCGAATGCGGCCGAGGCTGCAGTGATTGAAGGGATAGAGGTCATCGCCGTCCGCAACCTCCGCCAGGCATGGGATTTCATTTGCGGCGAAAAGCGTATTGCGCCCTTCGTCCTCGACCGCCGTGCCTTTTTCGAAAACCACCGGAACTACTTGGTCGATTTTAACGAAGTGAAAGGCCAGCAGCATGTGAAGCGTGCCTTGGAGGTCGCTGCGGCCGGTGGCCACAACCTCTTAATGGTCGGGCCGCCTGGAACGGGGAAATCCATGCTCGCGAAACGCATCCCGACGATCATGCCCAACATGACCGAGGAGGACGCCATCGAGACCACTAAGATCCACTCGATCACCGGCATGCTGGATACAAAAAAAGGTTTTCTTACCACCCGCCCTTTCCGCGCGCCACATCACACGATTTCCGATGCAGGTTTGCTTGGCGGCGGAACGAACCCGGGACCCGGTGAAGTTTCACTCGCACACCACGGAGTCCTTTTTTTGGATGAGCTTCCCGAGTTCCGGCGGCAAACCCTCGAAGTATTGCGGCAGCCTCTCGAGGATGGGCATGTGACCATTTCCCGAGCCGCTGGCTCCCTGACCTTTCCCGCCAGGTTCATGCTTGTGACGGCGATGAACCCCTGTCCTTGTGGTTTTTACGGTGATTCCAAGCGCCAGTGCCGTTGCTCCGTCCGCCAGATCGAAAACTATCGTCAGAAGATCAGCGGGCCGCTGCTCGACCGCATCGACATCCACGTCGAAGTCCCGCTCGTAGATTTCCGCGAACTCACCTCGGAAGGAACAGCCGGCGAATCCTCCGCCGTGATCCGCGAGCGCGTCGCAGCTGCAAGAAACATTCAGGTAGCGCGTTTCAAATCCGAAGGCGTCACGACAAACGCAGCGATGGGCGCGAAGCAAGTCCGCGAATGCTGCAAGCTCGATTCCGAGAGCCGTGGCTACCTCGAACACGCCATGGAGCAAATGAACTTTTCCGCCCGAGCCCACGATCGTATCCTAAAAGTCTCCCGCACCCTCGCGGATCTCGCCGGAAAACAAAACATCACCGGCAACGAGATCCTCGAGGCGATCCAGTTCCGCTCCCTCGATCGGCGGCTCTTCGAGTAAATTCAGGGCTTCTTGGGAGGCGCTTCAAGTGCCTCGATGTGGCGACGGACTCCCTCCGTGATCCCGCGCTGGCTATAGCCGCCTTCGAGTAGTGAAACGATGCGCTCGTGTCCTTGTTCGCGGCATAGCGCACGAAGGATTTCCGTAAGCTCGGCATACACATCACTCGACCAACCGAGATCTCCCAGAGGATCGGCCTCGTGAGCATCGAAACCCGCCGAAATAATCAGAAGCTCGGGTTTGAATTTCCGGAAAGCATCGGTCAACTGCATTTGATACACCTTAACCACAGATTTATCTCCGCCTCCTGCCGCCAGCGGCACGTTCAAATTCGATCCCTTACCAGCGCCCGTCCCAGTGATTTCCGGCGAGCCGCTAGGCCCCGGATAGAAAGGGTATTGGTGCGTGGAGAAAAAATACACTGATGGATCTTCTAGGAAAATTGACTGTGTCCCATCGCCGTGGTGGACGTCCCAATCGACGATCATCACGCGTTCCAATTTGTGATGTTTTTGTGCGTATCGTGCGGCGATCGCTGCGTTTGCGAAGAAACAAAAACCCTTCGCGTTTGCGGGCATGGCGTGGTGGCCAGGTGGGCGCAATGCGGCAAAGGCATTGTTTACGCGCCCTTCCATGACAAGATCCACTGCCGTCAGTGATCCAGTCACCGCTTTCGCGGCAACTTCGTAAGTGCGCTTGGAGATCGGCGTATCAGCACTGCCATGCATCTGTCTTTCCCCAGCCTCGCATGCACGTTTTAAGTCCGCCACATATCCGGGATCATGGATGGCTTTGATCCACGGCACCGGGTCGATTTTTTCATCCGGCGCTGCCCAGAGCAATTGGTTCGAAACCGGATGCTCTTTGAGGTGCTTGGTCAAACGACGCAACCGATCGGCATTTTCCGGAAAACCTGACCCTGTATCGTGTTCGAGAAAAACATCATCATAGATGACGGCCGTGCGGAATACATCTGGCTCAGGTTTTGTATCGTAGACTTCGGCTTCAATTACCATGGCAAAAGTAAAAGACAGCAGCGTAACTCTGAAAAGTAACAAGGTGTGAGAACGGTATCGGCAGATCATTTCTAATGAGAATGACTATAGCTTAATTTTCGCGTTTCAGCAATGGCGCGCGGATGGGAAGTTCGGATTTGATCTGGAGTTCATGCCGAGTTACCAAGATGCAGGAGCCTCCTGCAAAAGAAATTTCGGAAAACTTCCAAGGTTTTCCTCTTTCGCGTGTCTGATATAAAGAGGGGATTGCGATCCTCCGTAATCCAACCTCGGAAAATCATGAAGGAAACCCCCATTATTACCATGCTCGTGGCGGCCTTCGGCTGCCTTCTCTCGCTGCCGGAAGCCAATGCTCAGACGGACAGACCCATTGTCATCATGCCGCCCATGCCGCCGCCACGCATCGAAGTCCGCGAGCCGGATGTCGGTGCGATGCAAAGCCGCGAGATATCGATCAACGTGCGAGTCAACGGACTCCATGCCGTGGTCGAGACCACAATCATTTTCCATAATCCCAACGCCCGCGATCTTGAGGGCGATCTGGTTTTTCCCCTGCCCGACGGCGCAGCAGTCTGCGGCTACGCACTCGATATCGGGGGATTACTGGTGGATGGCGTGGTCGTGACCAAGGAACGCGCCCGCGTCGCCTTCGAGACGGAAACGCGCCGCAACGTCGATCCGGGGCTGGTCGAACACATTCAAGGGAACCTCTACCGCACCCGCATCTACCCGCTGCCAGCGAAGGGCGAGCGCCGCATCCGCCTGACCTACACCACCCCGCTGGTCACCGCAGCTAACGGCGATGCCGCCCTGCTGCTGCCCATGCCGCGCGAGAAAATCGCCAAATTGAATGTGACGATCGAGGTCGCAGCCCCCGACGGCACTGCGCCGGAAGTTGGCGGACTCGGCGACGCCCGTTTTGAAAGAGCCGAAAAAATCTGGAGGGTTGAATCCTCAGCCGAGGACACCACGCCCGGCGAAGACGTCCTGGTGGCGTTACCAAAACTGCCAGCCTCGTTTCATCGGATCGAGCGCGATGCCTTAGGCACCGACCGTTTCATGATCACGACGCTTGCTCCGCTTCCGAAAGCAAAAACAATAGTAAGGGGGCCGATGCATGTTCTCTGGGACGCCTCCGGCAGCCGCGCCGGGGCTGATCTCACCAAGGAATTCGCCCTCCTCAAACAGAGCAAGGGCACCGGCTACATGCTTACCGTCTTCCGCGATGTGCCGGAAACCACCCGCGAATTCGCAACCGTTGATGAACTCATTGCCGCGATCAAGGACGCGCCCTCCGACGGCGGCACGGACATCGCCGCTCTCGCCGCCGCCCTGCGCAAACAGCCAGCTCAGGATCCCGGCGCGCGTACCCTGCTTTTCACCGACGGCTTTGACACCCTCTCCGGAGAAACTCTGGAGTTCGGTGGCATCACCCCCGTCGCCATCGTCTCGCAGACGGTTGCCAATCGTGAGGCTTTGCGGCAGGCCTGCGCCGGGGCGCTGATCGATCTGCAAAGCACCGACCCCGAAGCGGCTTGCTCGGAAATCGAAAGTCCATCCAGCCGCGTGACCGGCGTGAAAGGCACCGGCATCGCAAACGTCCAGGGCATAGGTCAGCCCGCCCATGGCCGCATCAGTTTGCTAGGCGAGCTCACCGTGCCGGAGGCCACCGTGCGTATCCTTTATGCCGATGGCTCGGAGTCGGAACCCTTCGTGCTGCGCAGCGCGGATGCGGCCGAGGGACGCGTCCTCGCCACGGCTTGGGCCGCCGCCCGCGTCAACCGGCTAGCCCCGCGCCCCGATGAATTCGCGGACGAGCTGCTCGCGCTCGGCAGGACTTACGGCCTCGTTAGCCCGGCTACCTCACTGATCGTGTTGGAAAGACTCGAGCAATGGGTGCGCTACGAGTTCGAACCTCCGGCCTCCCTGCCGGATATGCGCCGCCAGTGGAAACAGGCGATGAAAGGCCGCGCCAATCAAAACGATTCCGATCCCGCCCAGCGGCTCGAACAGATCGCTGGGCTGTGGAAGCAGCGTGTCGCGTGGTGGAAAACCGATTTCTCGAAGGCCAAGGCGGTGCCTCAGAGGAAGGGTGCAGAGGAAGGCGAGAATGCTCCGAGGCTTTCCCAACGAGCCGAGATAGCTCCAAACTCCCCCGCATCGGCTGCCGAATTGGACTCATTTTCATCCGATGACCAAAGCAGGGCACTCCGAGGCGGTGGTGGCGGCGGCGGTGGTGGCTTCGGTAGGGATGCTGCCAAGAAAGAAGGCAATGTGGGCGACGGACCCGCCAGCGCTTCCATCGATATCAAACCCTGGAGTCCGGACACGCCATACCTCAAGGTCATACGCGCCGCCAAGGACGGCCTGCGTTACAAAGCCTATCTCGGCGAGCGCGGAAAATGGGCGCAAAGCCCGGCCTTCTTCCTCGATTGCGCCGGGGTGTTTTATGAGGACGGTGACAAAGCCCTCGCCCGCCGTATCCTCACCAACCTCGCCGAGCTGCGCATCGAAGAACCCGGCCTCTTACGCGTTCTCGCATGGCGCCTGCAGCAGGCTGGTGAGCACGACCCCGCCACCGTCATCCTGCGCCGCGTCGTCAAGCTCCGCCCGGAGGAACCCCAATCGTTCCGCGACCTTGCCCTCGCCCTAGCCGAGCGCGGGCGCGTCACTGCATCAAAAGCCGATCTTGAGGAAGCGCTGGGACTTTTCCTGAAAGTCGCTCTCGGAAACTGGGGGCGCCATGGTGAGAGCATCCCGCTCTTCGCGCTGGAGGAAATGAACGGCCTCATCGCTTGGGTGAAACGGCAGGATTGGCCGAAAGCCAAACAACCGAAGATCCCCAAATTCGACAAACGCCTGCGCGCAAATCTCGACACCGACATCCGCATCGTCATGTCATGGGATGCAGATTCCACCGACATGGATCTGCATGTCATCGAACCCGGCGGCGAGGAAGCCAACTACGCCCACAACCGCACCGCCCGCGGCGGGCTTGTTTCGCAGGACATCACCGACGGCTACGGCCCGGAGGAATACCTCATCCGTAAAGCTCCAACCGGTGGCTACACGATCGCCACCAACTACTACGGATCGAGACAACAGACCGTCGTGGGGCCGGCCACCGTCACCGCCACCGTCTTCACCAACTGGGGCCGCGCCAACGAGGAGCGCCGCGTTCTCACGATACGCCTCGACAAGGCGAAAGAGAAAATCGACATCGGCACCATCACATTTAGCCGCAGCGAACCGGCAGCCGAGGCGGGAAACCTCCGCCCCGGGATGACCCGCGATCAGGTGCTAGCCATCCTTCCCAAGCCCGCCGATCCGGCTGCAAATCCCCTGGAATATCCCGATGGAGCCAAAATCCTGAAAATCCATTTCAACAAAAAGGGAGTCCTCCTCCGAGTCAGCGAAACCCTCCCCGGCGGCACCGAAACTATCATCCTGCAATGATTTGCGAGCTGATGAAGTGCTGGTTTTCGCCGGCGTGTCACCTCGGAAGGAACAGCCGGCGAATCCTCAGCCGTGATCCGCGAGTCGTGGCTACCTGGAATACGCCATGGAGCAGATGATCTTTTCCGTCAGCACCGGATACGGAACATCGATGAACTCGACCTGCACGCGGATCAGCTTGGGCAGGTCGTCGTACTCACCGTGCGGATCGAACTCCGGGGTGCCGGTCTGGGCTTGGGAAATCTGGATCGGTGAGATCCAGAGGGCGGCGGCGAACAGGGCGATGGGATTCTCATATTTCGTTTGGGAAACTGGCAGAGAGGAAAGCACGAACAATCGGCAAACTGACTGGTATTCGCGCTTTGACGCGATCTGGAGGCTTGCCATACATGGGAAAATGCTCTCATCAGGGATGAGAAAGCTAATCGCATCCATCCTCGCATTCGTCTCCATGTTTTCGTACGCCATGGGGCAGATCGAAGCTGGGCAATCCGTCATCGTAAAAATTATGGGGGTTCCTGCAGAAGAGAAGGCAAAAATCGACGAGGTCTATCCGATTTCAAAAGCTGGATTCATCAATCTCCCGTTTGTAAATGAGCTCCCGGCGGCTGGACTTGAGGCTGGTCAGCTTGCGAAATCGATCCAGAAAGCCTATAAAGACGGCGGCTATTATAATAATGCCGTCATTCAAGTGATCGCGAACAAAATTGATATTGAGCCGCAGGAACAACAGGTTCACCTAGCTGGGCATGTAAGAGCCCCTGGGCCACGCCCCTTTAAAAAAGGTTTGACGATATTCCAAGCAATTCAGGCCGGGGGTGGTCCCGATAAGTTCTGAGCCATGAATCGCGTCAAATTGCTTAGAGAAGGTAAGATGCAAATTATCGATCTTGAAAAATCAGCCGGTAAAATGGTGGTTTCAGAGGTGCATGATACCATCGAAGTGCCCGAGAAGAACTGGCGAGGTAGGTAGTTCGTTTTCTGTGGGAGCGAAAGATCTCGCCAGATCACCCGGCTCTGATTGAATGCTAGGGTGATACTCGGAAAAGAACGTATGTTTGCCCTGATGGGGGCGATCCTTGGGATGCTTCTCACCGTCCTGGCAGTAGGTCATGATATCCCGGGAATGATGCGGTGGGTTTGTCTCGGGTTGGGGCTGTCGATGCTGATGGTGAGCGTTTCCGGCTCGGCTCGGTTAGAGCTTTTCGAGAGCCAGATGCGGCTCCGCAAGACCCGTAGGGAGCGGGATGAGATCGAGCGCTATTTCAGCGCACTGATGGATACCATGCCGGCGTGGATCTTCTTCAAGGATAGGGACTCGAAGTTCCTCCAGGTAAATAAGGCGCTTGCGGATTATTCCGGATTGAAACCCGAGGATATTAAAGGGGAATCCGATAGTGCGTTCCTCGATGAGGAAAGCACCCGCAAGAACCGCGAAGACGAAATTGAGATTCTTGCAAGCGGCGTGGGTCGTGAGCGTTTCATTGAAAAGGAAAGCACACCGGATGGCGGTATAGCGTGGGTAATCACTTCCAAGCTTCCGCTACGCGACAAACAGGGGCGCATCATCGGAACCTTCGGGGTATCGAGCGACGTGACGGAATTGATCGAAACCCAGCAGACGCTTGAGAAGGAACGTAACACGCTCCGGACGCTTTTGGACAGCATCCCGGACAGCATCTACATTCGGGATCGGGGTGGAAAATATATCGTTGTGAACCGTGCTCTGGCGGATCTCGTTGGCGCGGATGATCCGCAGGGCGTTACTGGGAAGACACCGTATGATTTTTTCCCCGACGACAAGGCTCAGATCTTAATCGTCGAGGATGCAAAGGTGATGGATGTGGGCGAAACTGTGATCAATCAAAGCAGCATTGTAAGCGCCCAAGACGGAGATACGCGGCATTTGCTTACTACGAAGGTGCCGATGCGAGATCGTGACGGAAACGTTTTCGGAATCCTCGGGATCAACCGAGACATCACCGAACAGGAAAAAGCGCGGAAGGCGGTAAGGCAGACGGAGCACAGGATACAGGAGATTGTAGATAACAGCCCCTCTCCGATGTATGCGAAGTCGGTGACCGGCCGTTATCTGATGGTGAACCGGCGTTATGAAGAACTCTTTGGTCTGAAATCAGAAGATGTCGTCGGTAAGACTGACATGGAGATTATTGGTGACGAGGCGGTAGTGAAGGAACTTCAGAAAAACGACAAGCTAGTGCTAGAGAGGAGAGAGCCTATTCAGTTCGAAGAGACTTTGACTTTTAAGGACGGGCAGCACGCTTACGTCTCGATGAAGTTTCCCATGCGCGATCTTGATGGAGAAATCTACGCGATGGGCGGAATTTCCACGGATATCACCGAGCGCAAGAAGGCGGAAAGGGCGCTCCAGGAACTGAACCAAGAGTTGATGCAGACACACGAGAACCTGACAAGTGCCCACGAGCAGCTCATCCAGGCGGAGAAAATGGAATCGGTCGGCAGGCTGGCCGCAGGAGTTGCGCATGAAGTAAAAAACCCGCTGGCAATGATAGGGATGGGATTGGAACTTCTCACGCGGCGGCTTCCCGAAGGGGATACGAAAAGCAAGGAGACCATTGAGCGCATGAAGCGCGGTATCGACCGTGCAAAAAAAATCGTTCGTGGATTGGTAGATTATTCTTCGGACAGGCGGCTTGAATTTCACTCGCACGATCCAAATAGGCTAGTTCTGGAAGCCCTGGAGTTGGTGGAATATCAATTGATTGAAGGAGGGATCACGATCGAATTTACACCGGACAAGGAACTTCCCTGGGTTGATGCGGATCAGACGAAAATTGAACAGGTGCTTGTGAACCTTTTCATCAATGCAATGCATTCCATGGAAGACGGTGGAACTCTAGCGATCCGGTCGGAGCGTGTAAGCCGATCAAATGTGGTTCACGATGAAGGATCGCGCTTGAGGGATCGCGCTCATGAGGGCGACGAGATGGTAAGGATTATCGTCACAGATACGGGCAAAGGAATCCCCGAGGAGGTTCTTTCCAAGCTCTTCGATCCGTTTTTCACCACCAAGGCGACAGGCAAAGGAACCGGTCTCGGTCTGACGGTTTCCCGGAAAATTGCCGAGCTCCACGGTGGAGAACTCGTTCTGGCAAACCGCGAGGGCGGAGGGGGCGCGATGGCTACCCTTACATTGCGTGTAATGAAAACATAGTTCTTCTGCCTTGCTAGGATCCCGTTAATGGAGAGAATAGGAAAGATGAATACTAAGCCAAAAATCCTGCTGATTGATGATGAGGTCGATTTCACCGAGTTGCTTGCAGCCAACCTTGAAGAGTCCGGCTACGAGGTGCACCAAATCAATGACCCGACCAAGGCGCTGGCTGAGGCACGCTCGTTTCATCCGGATATCTGTATCATTGATCTGGTGATGCCGCGCATGGACGGCGGGGATGTTGTGAGTGCATTGAAGGACGATTTCGCCCTTTCGAAAACCCCGGTTCTAATGCTCACCGCGCTTGTCGAAGAAAACCCGGACGACCCGGGTGAATTGCAGATGAAGGGAGGACTGCCTTTTGTTAGCAAGACCTCTGATCTGGAAGTGATCATCAACGCGGTCAAAGTCCAGCTCGGCCATCGCTAGTGCTGCGTCACACGAAAAAAGATGATTAATATTTTCTGAGCCTTTTCAAAAAATGACAACCTGAGCACCCACCACTTT
>TARA_B110000037_G_scaffold208831_1_pt1 | contig 39866 bp, 27 predicted proteins | sample TARA_B110000037 | Tara Oceans TARA_B110000037 (sample SAMEA4397196) | marine metagenome | biome: Polar Biome; feature: [MIX] marine epipelagic wind mixed layer (ENVO:01000061); material: water (ENVO:00002006), including particulate matter (ENVO:01000060) such as... | depth 10-100 m | reverse complement strand
TTATGAAGTCCATATTTGATGCTGTATCAAAAGACTGTAGTCGAATTATTACACAAACCTATAGCACCTCGTTTTCGATGGCTACAAAAATGCTGGCTAATTCCATTCGTCAGGATATTTACAATATCTACGGTTTTGTGCGCTTGGCAGATGAAATTGTAGATTCCTTTCATGACTATGACAAAGAAGCACTGTTTATACAATTTGAAGCGGATTTAGAATCGGCACTTAATAATAAAATTAGCCTAAACCCTATTTTGAATTCCTTTCAACAGACTTACCACACGTATTCGATTGACAAGGATATGGTGGATGCTTTTATGAATTCAATGCGTCAAGATTTATATAAGACCGTCTATCACACAGATGAAGAATATAAAAACTATATTTATGGCTCGGCTGATGTTGTAGGACTGATGTGCTTAAAAGTATTTGTAAATGGAAATCATGAAAAATACGAGGCGCTTAAAGAGACCGCTATGGCTCTGGGGTCCGCATTTCAAAAAGTTAATTTCCTAAGAGATTTAAAAGCCGATCACGACGAATTAAATCGTACGTATTTTCCTAATACGGATCTGAATAATTTAGATGAAGTATCTAAAAAAGCAATTATTGACGATATTGAAAATGATTTTGCCGAAGGACTAAAAGGAATTAAACAACTTCCTTTGGAAGCTAAGTTTGGCGTTTTCATGGCGTACCGTTATTACAATCAACTGCTTGTAAAACTAAAAACAACTCCTGCACTCGAAATTAAAAGTACTCGAATTAGAGTCCCCGATTATAAAAAAGTAGAGCTACTTACCCGTAGCTATGTTAAATACCAACTCAATTTATTATAACCCATATTATGAACACATTTTTTTGGATACTCGTTTTTTTAGGCACTTTTACGACCATGGAATTTATGGCCTGGTTTACACATAAATATGTGATGCATGGTTTTTTATGGAACTTACACAGAGATCACCACCACAAAGACCATAAAAGCTGGTTTGAACGCAATGATGCCTTTTTTATATTCTATGCAGTCGTCAGCATGACCTGCTTTTACTTTTGGAGTTACGAAGGGTTTTGGGCTGGACTTCCGATAGGCTTAGGAATTATGGCCTATGGCGCTACTTACTTTGTTGTGCATGATATATTTATTCATCAGCGGTTTAAATATTTTAGAAACGCTAATAATTGGTATGCAAAAGGCTTGAGACGAGCACACAAAATCCATCATAAACATCTGGGAAAAGACGAAGGCGAATGTTATGGAATGTTATTTGTTCCGTTCAAATATTTTAAACGATAGTTCATGAACACACTCTATCTTTTATTGAACTTAGGGTCTGTTTCGGTACCATTTTTATATAGTTTTCACCCAAGATTACAGCTACACAAACGATTTATATGGATCTTTATTTCGATCCTATTAACAATGGTAATTTTTATTCCGTGGGATGTAATCTTTACAATGAATAAAATCTGGGGATTTAATGACACTTACTTTTTAGGAATCAAATTTTTAAGTCTTCCTATTGAAGAATGGTTGTTTTTTATTTGCATTCCCTTTGCTTGTGTGTTTACGCATTATGCACTCCTCCTCTATTTTCCGAATTTAAAAGTCAATGAAGTCGCCACAAAAAAGATTAGTGTAGTTCTTATGCTTCTATTATTTGTTCTCGCTGTTACTAATTATGACAAATGGTACACTTTGATTAATTTTAGTTTGGCAATTCCACTCACTTTGCTCGTTTATAAATACAATACCAAATTACTTCAACATTTTCTCCTGACGTTTTTAGTGATGCTGATTCCATTTTTTATTGTGAATGGTATCTTAACAGGGAGCTTTATTGAAAATCAAGTGGTATGGTATAACAATGCCGAAAATTTAGGCATCCGTATGGGCACCATCCCTGTTGAGGATAGTATTTATGCCTATACCATGATTCTTTGTAATTTATTTCTGACAGAGCTTTTTGTAAAGAAATTTCACAAAACAAATGAAGCTTAACTTTAAACTGATTCTCATTGGAGTTTCTGGTCTTTTGATTCTAGGGATTGCACTAATCTTTGGTCTCAAAACTCTTGTTGTTTCTATAGCCAATCAACGGACCTGTGAATGGGCAAATATTGATAACATAGAATTAAATGCGAAAATCAATATTCCTTCAATCATTGATTCAAACTGTAAGTATTCAGAAGCAGTAAACACCAAAAAGGCCTATTTTGAATTTAATCTAACGGACTTTGACACGGATGGTTATATTGAAATCAATAAACTGAAGAGGCTAAAATCAAAACACATAGGCGTTGACTTACTAAATTTCAATACAGATTCTCTGAAATTTGACATGCTTTATTATAAATCAAGAAAGGGCAAAAAATCAAACTCTTATGTATTGTTTGATAAAAACAAAGGACAACTTTGGGTGTCTATTCAGTATCTTGATTAATAAACATAATGTTTTTTAATGTGTTTTTGTAGAAGATGAACAAAGTTAGTCAATACTTAGACTGTGTTCAGTGTGACATATCGTCTTCAAATTGACTTTTGTCTTACTTCTTTTTTCTATTTTATATTTTCACATCGACAGATTGCAAAAAAAATCGAGACCCTAATTATAATAAAAGTGGTCTCGATTTAATTTTTATCGAAAGTTACAAAAGAACTTTTCGGAATACTACGGTAAATTAATACTGTACTTAGGCGTTTTGTTTTTTAATCAAGTTCAATGCAGAACCTTCGTTATACCATTCTATTTGAGAATCGTTATAGGAATGGTTTGCAATGATCGTGTCCTTAGAACCATCTGCGTGAACCGCTTCAATGGTTAAAGGTTTTCCTGGTGTAAATGCATTCAAGTCCACAAAATTAAAAGTATCATCTTCTTGAATTAAATCATAATCTGATTCCGTTGCAAAAGTCAATCCTAACATTCCTTGTTTTTTAAGGTTGGTTTCATGGATACGTGCAAATGATTTTACAATCACTGCAGCCACTCCAAGATGTCGTGGCTCCATCGCCGCGTGTTCTCTTGATGAGCCTTCGCCGTAATTATGATCACCAACAACAATTGTTTTTATATTTGCTGCTTTATACGCTCTTGCCGTTAAAGGGACTGCATCATAATCGCCATCCAACTGATTTTTTACAAAATTAGTTTTCATATTAAACGCATTCACAGCACCAATCAAACAGTTGTTTGAGATGTTATCTAAATGTCCTCTAAAACGCAACCAAGGTCCCGCCATAGAAATATGGTCAGTCGTACATTTTCCGTGGGCTTTAATTAATAGTTTCGCACCATCAATTGTATTCCCAATTGGCTCAAAAGGAGTTAAAAGCTCTAAACGTTCAGAGTCAGAAGCAACTGTCACTTCTACGTGGCTACCATCTTCTTCAGGAGCTAAATACCCCGCATCTTCCACTGCAAATCCTTCTTCTGGTAATTCATGTCCTGTTGGTTCATCCAACATAACTTTTTCACCATCTTTATTTATAAGTGAATCCGTTAAAGGATTAAAATCTAAACGTCCCGAAATCGCAATCGCAGCGACCATTTCTGGAGAGGCTACAAAGGCATGGGTGTTTGGATTACCATCCGCACGTTTGGCAAAGTTTCTGTTAAAGGAGTGTACTATACTATTTTTAGGTGCATTTTTAGGGTCTTCATAACGTGCCCATTGACCAATACATGGTCCACAGGCGTTGGTGAATATCTTAGCATCTAGGTTTTCAAATACTTCTAAAATTCCATCACGGGCTGCTGTAAAACGGACTTGTTCTGATCCAGGATTGATTCCAAATTCTGCTTTGGTTACCAAACCTTTATCGAGAGCTTGTTGCGCTATAGAAGCGGCACGCGATAAATCTTCATAAGATGAATTGGTACAAGATCCTATCAAGCCCCACTCTACTTTTAAAGGCCAGTCATTTGCTTTTGCTTTGTCTGTCATCGTTCCTACTTCCGTCGCTAAATCTGGCGTAAAAGGACCATTGATATGTGGCATTAATGTAGATAAATCAATCTCTATTAATTCATCAAAATAATCTTCTGGAGACGCATATACTTCTGGATCTGCTGTTAACGAGTCTTTCACTTCATTTGCGGCATCTGCAACATCATTTCGATCTGTAGAACGTAAGTAACGCTCCATAGATTCATCATATCCAAACGTGGAAGTTGTAGCACCAATTTCGGCACCCATATTACAAATTGTTCCTTTTCCAGTACATGACATAGACGTTGCACCAGGACCAAAATATTCTACAATCGCTCCAGTACCTCCCTTAGCGGTAAGGATTCCTGCAACTTTAAGGATGACATCTTTTGGCGCTGTCCACCCTGAAAGGTTTCCAGTTAATTTAACACCAATTAGTTTAGGGAATTTAAGCTCCCAAGCCATCCCAGCCATGACATCTACAGCATCAGCTCCACCAACGCCAATAGCGATCATTCCCAATCCGCCCGCATTTACGGTATGTGAATCTGTTCCAATCATCATTCCTCCAGGGAATGCATAGTTTTCTAACACGACTTGGTGAATAATTCCAGCACCAGGCTTCCAAAATCCGATACCATATTTATTTGATACTGATTCTAAGAAATTAAATACTTCATTACTATTATTTAATGCAAATTGTAAATCTTTAGTGGCTCCAACTTTGGCTTGAATCAAGTGATCACAATGCACCGTTGTAGGCACTGCTACTTGTTTTTTTCCAGCTTGCATAAACTGCAATAATGCCATTTGTGCTGTCGCATCTTGACACGCAATTCTATCAGGCGCAAAGTCAACATAATCTTTTCCGCGCTCATATGCTTTTGCAGCATTGTCATCCCAAAGGTGACTGTAAAGAATTTTTTCTGATAGTGTAAGTGGACGCCCAACGAGTTGACGTGCTTTTTCAATACGTCCCGGCATTTGTCGGTACACTTCTTTAATAACATTTATATCGAAAGCCATAATCTGAATAATTTTATTTCGTAATAATCGTTCGTAAAAGTACGAATTAAATAAAATTATATTCAATTAAAAAGTGAATAAGACGTGATTACATCTAGAATTTAATTAAACGTAAACTTCTCTTTTAAAAAATAAATTATTGTTAATATTAAAGGGCTAAATCAATCAAAAAATTGATAAATACAATATTAAAATAAACTTTCAATAATAGACTCTATTGAAATACCATCGGCTTCAGCCTTATAATTCTTGATGATTCTGTGGCGAAGAATACTAATTGCAACGGCCTGAACGTCTTCAATGTCTGGAGAAAGTTTTCCATTAATCACCGCATAAGTTTTAGCGGCTAAAATTAGATTTTGTGAGGCTCTTGGCCCAGCGCCCCAATCCACATATTGTTTAATTATTGGAATCGCATCCGAGGTATCTGGACGGGTTTTCCCAACCATTTTTACCGCATATTCAATAACGTTATCAGCCACAGGAATTTTGCGAATGAGAGCTTGAAACTCTAAAATTTCGGTCGAAGAAAAAACTACCTCAACATCTGATTGTGTACTTGCTGTTGTCAACTTTACAACTTGTACTTCTTCTTCAAAACTTGGATATGTTAAGTTGATTGAAAACATAAAACGATCCAACTGAGCTTCTGGCAACGGGTAGGTGCCTTCTTGTTCAATTGGGTTTTGGGTAGCCAATACAAAGTATGGCGCATCCAATTTATAATGATGCCCCGCAATGGTCACCGATCGTTCTTGCATGGCTTCTAAAAGGGCCGCTTGTGTTTTTGGTGGAGTTCGATTGATTTCATCGGCTAATATAATGTTTGAAAATATCGGACCTTTTATGAATTTGAATTGACGATCGTTGTCTAAAATCTCACTCCCTAAAATATCGCTAGGCATAAGGTCTGGAGTAAATTGAATTCGTTTAAAATCCAATCCTAGTGCTTTGGCAATTGTATTGACCATTAAGGTCTTTGCGAGTCCAGGAACACCAACCAACAACGAGTGACCACCAGAAAATATGGAGATTAGAATTTGTTCGATGACGGCATCTTGACCTATAATGATTTTAGAGATTTCCTGTTTTAGAGTCTCATACTTCTGGAGGTGTTGTTTTAATGACGCAACATCTGACATGACTTAGTTGATTTTAAACCAGTTACTATTAAAATCACAGCTACGCAGCTCACCATTAATTTTAATATAAGTATCCATGATTTTTTCTTCTTGCCACTTCTCTATCGCGTTCAATTGTTTTTCTTGAAGTGCAAGTGCTTTAATTTTTAAGTAATCCTGAGCAAAGTTAGCTTCATGCTCATCGACACGTGCAGTCACTGTTAAAATCTTAAACTTTATTGGATGCACTCGGTCTTGATCCTTAAGAACTGGACTTACCTCATTGTCTTTTAGATTCTGGATTTGAGAATACAATTCAGGATCCATTTTAGTGAGTTCAAAATTATAATCTTGTGTTTCAGGATTTCGAAGTTGCCCTCCGTCAAATTTAGTTTCCTCTTCATCACTAGCTTCTCTAGCAGCATCTGCAAATGTGATTTCGCCATCGACAATACTTTGTCTTACTTTTTCGAGTTTTTCTTTTGCTTCTTTGATGGCTGTTGGAGTTACTTTTGGAATAAGTAGTATGTGTCTGACATCAAATTCTTGCCCTCTAATTTTTTCCAGTTTAATGATGTGATAGCCAAAATCTGTTTTGAAGGGTTTGGATACTTCACCTTCTTGTAAAGAGAATGCGACTTCTCTAAATTCTTTAACCATTACAGGACGTTTCCTGTTAAGGGTGAATTTTCCACCGGTACGCTTCGACCCAGGGTCTTCAGTGTACAATACGGCTTTAGTGGTGAAACTAGCTCCGTTGTCCAGAACATCGGCTCTAAATTCATTCAAACGTTTGATGACTTTATCAATTTCTTCTTTTGTTGTTTCTGGAACAACAACAATTTGAGCAACTCGCATTTCAGTACCAAACTGCGGACGTTCATCTTCGGCGATTTTATTAAAAAACTGACGGACTTCGTCTGGAGTGACTTCAATTTCTTCAACAATAGTTTGTTGCATCATAGATGCCATTTTACCATTTTTGTTCAGTTCAAACATTTCATCTCTAAGTTCTTTTTTAGATGATTTTTTATAGTAAGCAATTAATTTTTCCATAGAACCAATCTGCTCTGCAAATCCTTCTAATTGTTGGTCTACATAAGATCTTACTTCAGCGTCATTTACTTCAATACTATCTTGAATAGCATGATGAATATAGAGTTTATCTTCTAAAAGTTTCCCGAAAAGCTGACAACGAGTAATGTCTTCGGTGGAGATACCACCAGCTTCTAGTTGTGTAAATTGTTTGTCTATATCTGAATCTAAGATCACAAAGTCACCAATGACAGCAGCAACACCATCGAGCTTGACACGTTGAACTGTATCAATAACGGTTTCTTTTGGTGCTTCGACCTCAACAGTTTCTTCAATTATTTCTTGTGAAAAAGAAGAAAGGGTTGTGAATAAACAAAACCCTAGTACGTAATACTTAGTTATAAATTTCAAATTTTTTGTTTTTAATTGCATCATTAACTATGTCACTTTTTAGTTGTTTGATGAGTTTTAACTTTCGATTATTAATGATAATTTGCCTTAAGGTCGGCAACACATATTCAATAGGTGCTTGGTTCCCTCGTTCTAAAACTTCATTAATCTGCATCAAATATAACCCTAAAGAATCTTTGAGCTGTATAAAATTTGGTTTTTTTAACAGTACTTTATTAAAACCTAATTGTAATGGATTAATTTTAGAAATAGCTTGTTCGGATTTTATCCAAACTGAATCTTTTAGATAAAATGAGTTGAATTGAATGGATATTGAATCCAACCGCGTTTGGTCCTCTGCATTAAAACGCTTAAAACGTTTTTCAACTTCTTCTAAATTAGAGAGCTTTGAGTTGACATTCACATATCTCATTTTTAAAAGATCTTCTTTTAAAACAAACAACTGTTTATTACTTGAATACACATCTTCTAATTCTTGATTTGTAATGGAAGTATCTAAGTTCTTATTGACCAAAGCTTCCACATAAGCGGAGGTATAAAGGTCACTTTTATACTGCTGAACGAGTTGTTCAAACTCGGTTTGTGTTTGATTTGTAAGATTAAGATTAGCGCCATCAATAAGGAGCTGAGTGGTAGCCCAATTATTAATAATATTTTGAACATAAATAATACTATCCGCTTCTGTTTGATCTTTTACAAAACTAAAGTCGATATCTGATTCAAACAAAAAAGCGTCATTGACTCTTGCTAGAGGGTTTGCTTCTGTAGAAGTGGACCTTAAATTACAGGCCGCCAATATCAAAAAAGAAAAAACTAAGAGTCTATTGAAGTAAGTCAAAATTAGTTAGAAATTAATGCGTTAACCTTTGCAAGTACGTCTTGATTGATATCCACCTTAAATTTGGTGCGTAATTCTTTTATCCACTCTGATTCTAATGCAATTTGATAATCAGCAACTAATTGCCCTTTAGCTTCTTCAAAAGTTTTTGGCGTTGTTGGCTTCAAAGCCTTTACATTCACTACATAGTAGTTTGCATTTTCTTTAATCACTTTAGAAATCCCTGTTTCAAACTTGATGCCTTTTGGCAAAGCTGAATGTTCTAATTCTAATTCGCCACTTGAAAAGATAACGTTTTGCTGCTCTTTATTAAGGGTTTCATCTATGATTTGATTGGACTGATTTTTAGCCCAATACTTTCGAACCTTTTTGATGTACTTAGCATCAGTTGAGCGTGCTACAGAACCCTCTATTCTATCAGGCCATACATAGTTTTGCTTATTAGTATTATAGAATTCTTGTAATCCTATGGAATCGTTTTTAGCACCTTCCCAAATTTTATCTTGCATCAATTCAAATAACAATAAACCTTCTCTGTATTCATTTAGAATATTTGCAAACTCTTCATTTTCGTTTTCTAGGTTTTCTTCTTTGTATCGAAATACGGATTGCTCCAAAAAGGATGCATATTGTTTTTTTACAACTGCTACCGTTGACCATTCTTTTTTAACGGATCTTTGATTTTTATTCAGGTACTGCAAAAAGTCTTGAAATGTGAATCTTTGATCTTTAACACTCAATAATGGTTGATTGTTATCAAAATTTCTCGGGAACTCCCAAGCATTATTAGACACATTGTACGTAAGGTTTGATTCGAATTTAGAAAGCCTTGTGTTTGGGTTTTCTATCTGATATTCAACTAATAATTGATCTAACATTTTTGCTTTTACAAGTTGAGAACGCGAATCTTTCCCAACTTTAGTTTTTAGATCTGGCTGTAACTTTTCGAATAGTTGTACTGGTTTTTTATTGATGTATTTTAATATATGCCATCCAAATTGTGTTTGAATTGGTTTGGATATTGGATTGGAAGGACTGAGTTCAAAAGCGGTGGTTTCAAAAATTTCAGAATTTATCTGACCTGATTTAAATGGTTTGAGTTCGCCAGCACGCATTGAGCTGCTTTTATCATCTGAAAATTGTTTTGCAAGTTCTCCAAACTCTTCTCCCTGAAGTATCAAACGGTATAACTCTTGAATACGATCTTTAGCAACAAGACTGCTGTCTTTTTGTGTGTTTGCTATCATGATGTGAGCCACAGTCACCTGACCTCTTGATTTTCGTTTCTCTAAAACTTTTACCACATGAAACCCAAATCTAGTTCGGAACGGTTGCGAAACAGCTCCTACTTCAGTTTCGTAAGCTGCCGATTCAAAATTATAGACCATTTTAAAAGCAGAAAAATATCCTAAATCTTCTACAAAAATAGATTTACCATTGTGGATATCTTTTTTTATAGACTCAAAATCTTCATTTATAAAACGCTCTCTATAGGCTTCAATTTTAGAAAACGCAGCTAATGTATCTGTTTCAACCTCGTCCAATAAGACTAAGATATGTTGTGCTTTCACTTCATTTTCTGTTCGCTCATAGGCTTCACGAACTAAATCATCTGTCACATTTTTATCCGTCAAATAAGATTGAGTTAATTGATTTTTATAGGATTTGAATTCATTCAAATACGCAGGATCTTTATCGTATCGTAGTGCTTTTGCTTCTGTTAATTTTAATTTATAATTCACAAACAACTCTAAATAAGAATCGACTTCTTTTTGGGAGTCATCTTGAACTAAGTTCAAGTTTTTATTGTAAACCCTCACAAATTCATTTGCAGAAACGGGTTCACCTGAAATCGTAAGTAGGACGTCTGTATCTGTTATTTGAGCATTTGATATGAGAAATGAAAAGCAGGCGGTACTAAGAAATAGGAACGTTTTATTCATGTTATTAATTTTTATGAAAATCAAAAATACTAATTATAAGGGAGAATACAAATGTAAATTCCTTGTGCAATAAAAAAATCAGAACCTAAAACTACTATCTTGAATAGTTAGGTGCTTCTTTTGTAATCATGACATTGTGAGGATGGCTTTCGCTAATTCCTGAGGAGGTGATTTTCACAAATCGACCGGTTTCTTTAAGCGTTTGAATATCTTTTGCACCACAATATCCCATACCTGCTCTAATACCTCCAATAAATTGATGAATACTTTCATACAAATCCCCTTTATAAGGCACACGACCTACGATACCTTCAGGAACTAGTTTTTTGATATCATCTTCAACATCTTGAAAATAACGGTCTTTACTCCCTTCTTTCATGGCTTCAACAGACCCCATTCCTCGATATGACTTGAATTTCCGACCTTCATAGATGATGGTTTCTCCGGGCGATTCTTTGGTACCTGCTAAAAGTGACCCAAGCATTACACAGTCGGCGCCTGCTGCAATGGCTTTTGGAATATCTCCAGTATAGCGAATACCTCCATCTGCGATTACAGGGACTCCCGTCCCTTTAAGTGCAGCTGCAACTTCAAGTACAGCTGAAAATTGTGGAAACCCAACGCCTGCAACAACACGTGTTGTACATATAGATCCTGGGCCTATTCCAACTTTAACAGCATCGGCACCTGCTTCTACTAAATACTTAGCTGCTTCCGCCGTGGCTATATTTCCAACTACGACATCAAGATCAGGGAATTTTGATTTAATGGATTTTAAAACATTAACAACCCCTTTAGTATGTCCATGAGCGGTATCAATAATAACAGCATCGACTCCAGATTTCACTAAGGCGGCGGTACGCTCAACAGCATCTTGTGTGACACCAATGGCTGCGGCAACTCTCAATCTACCAAAGCTGTCCTTGTTAGAAATTGGTTTCTGTGTTAACTTTGTTATATCTCTAAAAGTAATAAGCCCAACCAATTTAAAGTCGGCATCTACTACTGGTAGTTTTTCAATTTTATTCTTTTGTAAAATTACTTCTGCTTGCTGTAAAGAAGTCCCTTCAGAAGTGGTGACCAATCCTTCGATAGTCATGATTTCAGTAATGGGACGCATACTTTCTTTTTCGAACCTTAGGTCTCTATTGGTTACAATCCCTTTTAAGTAGCCATGGTCATCAATGATCGGAATTCCACCAATTCTATGCTCCTTCATACTCATCTGTGCATCCTTAACTGTTGCGTCTAATGGCAGAGTCACCGGATCGATAATCATTCCGCTTTCGGCACGTTTTACTTTACGTACTTTAATAGCTTGTTGCGCGATAGTCATGTTTTTATGCAACACACCAATACCTCCTTCACGAGCCATAGCAATAGCCATTTTACTCTCAGTTACTGTATCCATTGCAGCTGAACTGATCGGAACATTCAACGAAATATTTCTGGAAAATTTAGATATAATACTTACATCGCGTGGAAGTATTTCAGAATAGGCTGGAATTAAAAGTACGTCGTCATAAGTAAGACCTTCGCCGACAATTTTGGATAGATGTGCATTCATAGCAAATAGCTTATAATTGCATGCAAATTTAAGATTTTTTTTAGTTCAATAGGGCATAATACTCTATTATTTATCAAAAACCCTGAATTCTCATAGGATTTGACATGAAACAGTTCAAATATATCGTTGCTTTTGATTTATTAATTTTTTTTTGATACCTAAAAACTTGAATATCAATAATTTAATATTTTTATTTTTATTTATTCTAAATAAGCTTTGTAGAACTAAAATTCATTTGTAAATTTGCAGCTGAAATTAAACCTTATTTTTAATCAGTCTAAATAAAATGAATAATTTACTAAAAATAACCTTACTAGGAATTGGCATATTAAACGCCCAAGAATCCACCAAACCAATCGATTCTATTCAAAATCTGGAACCTGTTTTCATCAACTCACAAGTGATCTTTGGAAGCAAATATGAAGCTAAAAACAGAACAGGGTCCTCATTTTATCTTTCACCAGAAGAATTAGAAAAATTCTCTTACTCAGATATAAACAGAGTCCTAAAATCAGTGCCAGGTGTGAATATTTATGAAGAGGATGGTTTTGGATTGCGTCCAAACATCAGTCTTCGTGGAACTTCTCCAGAGCGAAGTGCAAAAATATCCATCATGGAAGATGGAGTCTTAATTGCACCGGCACCCTACAGTGCACCAGCAGCTTATTATTTTCCTTCTGTTGCAAGAATGCAAGCTGTTGAAATTTTAAAAGGAAGCAGTCAAATACAGTATGGTCCGTTTACAACTGGAGGGGCTCTTAATTTGGTAAGCACTCAAATTCCTAACAGCTTTAGAGGGAGCATAAAATCAAGTTATGGTAGTTTTAATACCAGTCAAACACATTTAAAAATTGGAGACTCAAAGACCTATCTAGGATATTCGTTGGAGTATCTAAATAATAATTCTGATGGCTTCAAAAACTTACCTAATGGAGACAATACAGGCTTTGACAAAAATGATGTGGTAGCCAAATTTAGAGTTCAAAATAAAGAGGATGCAAAATTCAATCAATCGCTTGAATTTAAATTTCAGTATTCAGACGAAACTTCTAATGAAACGTATCTAGGTTTAACCACTCAAGATTTTGAGACCAATCCTTTCGATCGCTATGCAGCATCCCAAAAAGATAAAATGACAAATGAACACGTTCAGTTTATGGTGACTCATAAAATTGACGTGTCTAAGTTCTTACAAATTACGAGCAACGTATATCAAAACAATTTTTCACGAAATTGGTACAAGCTAAATGATGTGGTATTTGGGGGTGATAAAGTGAAGATTTCTAAAATATTAGAGGCTCCTCAAGACTACCCTAACTACATGGATATTATTAATGGGACTTCCAATTCTGATGCTAATGCATTTGTCCTTAAAGCAAACAACAGAAGTTATGTATCTAAAGGAGTTCAAACAAAATTAGATTTCCATTGGAACAATGCAGATGTGTTTCATGATCTTGAAGTTGGATTGCGTTACCATTATGATGAAGAAGATCGTTTTCAATGGAAAGACGGCTATAGTATGACGAATGGCCAAATGAATCTAACTTCAGCAGGGGCGCCAGGAAGTGATGCCAATCGCATTAGTAAAGCGACTGCTTTTGCAGGATCCATTTTGTATAAATTAAAATTTAATAAGATCACTATAACTCCTGGAATGCGTTATGAAGACATCGTATTAGAAAGAGATAATTTCGGATCTGATGACCCTAATCGAACTGGAGCCGACCTTTCTAGCAGAGAAAATAAAGTCTCTGTTTTTATTCCTGGAATAGGGTTCAACTATAAATTTAATAATTCGACTTCGGTATTTGGTGGGGTACATAAAGGCTTTTCGCCTCCCGGAAATACAGTAGGCCAAGAATCTGAAGAAAGTATCAATTACGAGTTAGGATCGAGGTTCAACGTTAAAGGATTGCGTGGAGAAGTCGTTGGATTTTATAATGATTATAGCAATTTATTGGGAAGTGACTTAGCAGCTTCTGGAGGCACAGGATCATTAGAACAATTTAATGCTGGAGAAGTTAGCGTAAAAGGAATTGAATTACTCTTAAATTATGACCTAATGCAAAAGAATACGGCTTATGCCTTACCTATTACTTTTGGATATACGTTTACAGATGCAACATTTTTAAATAGCTTTGGAAGTGATGACGGATTGTGGGGTGAGGTTCAAAGTGGTGACGAGTTACCTTACATAGCCAAACATCAATTTAATACTTCTATATCTTTAGAGCATGCAAAGTTTGAGCTTAACTTGAGTGGTCGTTTGAATGGCGCCTTTAAAACTGAGGCGAGTGCAGATTCAGTAAACGCCACTAACGGCATTACGTCCAACTTTATCATTGATTTTGTTGGGAAATACCATGTCTCGAAAACACTTAGTTTATCAGCTAAAATTATCAATGTTTTAGATGAAACCTATGCCGTTGCTAAAGTACCTGCTGGATTACGTCCCGGACATCCTTTTGGAATCTATGGAGGTCTAAATTTTAGGTTCTAAACGAAAAGAATTAAAAACTTCAAGAAGCTGTCTAAAAAGTTGTAAATCTGTCATTCTGAATTTATTCAGAATCTGAAACGAGCTTGTCCGCCGACAAGCTGGGTCAGATTGACAAAACAAACCTTTTTAGACAGCTTTTTTTTAATGATATATCGAAAATATTTTTGTGGCTTCGTTATAGGCACTTTCAAAACTAAGGGCATTCAAATTAGTGAAGGCCTTTTGTGCTGTAAAATAAGAGAGTAACTTTTCTGTTGGCATGTTACCAGTCAGGTCGTCTTTGGCCATTGGGCAGCCACCAAAACCTTGAATTGCACCATCAAACCTCAAACAACCCGCCTTGTAAGCAGCATCTACTTTGGAATGCCAATGTAAAGGATTGGTGTGTAGATGTGCTCCAAATTCGATATGTGGATACGCTGGGATTAAATTTGAAAATAAATAGGAAATACTTTCTGGAGTAGAACTGCCAATTGTATCACTTAACGACAAAATTTCGACGCCCATATTATGCAAGCATTCCGTCCATTTGGCAACGATATCAACATTCCAAGGATCACCATAGGGATTCCCAAAAGCCATGGATATATATACAACAACACGTTTGTTGTTGATGTGTGCTATTTCTAAAATCTCTTGTAAGGTCTGGATGGATTGTGCAATTGTTTTATGCGTATTTCGCATTTGGAAATTTTCAGAGATTGAAAAAGGATAGCCTAAATAATCAATTTCTTTATGGGACGCAGCGGCCAATGCACCTCTTGAGTTCGCTACAATAGCCAGTAATTTACTGGAAGTGGTACTGAGATCTAACTGGGCTAAAACTTCTGCTGTGTCTGCCATTTGAGGAATGGCTTTAGGAGACACAAAACTCCCAAAATCAATGGTATCAAAACCTACACGCAACAATGACTGAAGATACTGAACTTTTTGAGCTGTTGGAATAAATGCCTTTATGCCTTGCATGGCATCTCGTGGGCATTCTATTATTTTTAGTTGTGGTAACATCCAATTAAATCAGACTCTAAAATTACCATTATTTTTTGAAACTAAGCGTTGGAATGAAACTAAGTCCTAACTCTTTTAGAGTCGGGAGTTTTATGATTAAAGATAATTTGACTTAAATCCTTCACCACTCTGAAGGTACGTTCAAGACCGTATTTGGAAGCTCCATAAATTCGAGGGTGATGAATGATGGGAACTTCTTTAATTCTTGCACCACTGATATGTGCATTAAGTGCCATAAATCGATGCAGCTCGCCATGCAGCGGAATTTCTTTGGCAGTTTTGGAGGTCATTACTTTTAATGCACAGCCCGAATCTCTAATTTGGAGTTGCGTGGTTATTCTAATAATGAAATTTGCAATTTTAGAGGGCATTGTTTTAAGGAAAGGATCTTGTCTGTTTTGGCGAAAACCAATGACCATATCCCAACCTTCATTTTGGAGGAGATCTAACATTTTTGGAATATCCGATGGATCATTTTGAAGGTCGCCATCCATGGTGACAATATAATGTCCTCGAGCCCTTTGTATCCCCGCAGCAAGTGCTGAACTCTGGCCTTTATGATGCTCAAATACGATAAGGTTGGTGTGTGGATTTGCTTCTGTTCTAATAATTTCACAGCTTGAATCTGAGGAGTAGTCATCTATAAAAATAAGTTCATAACTGTATTCAGACAAGGCGTTTTCAATAGAAGCAATTAATAATTTAATATTGTCTTCTTCATTAAACACTGGAATGACGACAGATAACAACGGAGGTGATTGCATTACTTAATAAGTTTTAATATCCACATGGTATGGTAACTCGAAATACAAGATTACTACTTAAATTGTAATCCGTAGCCAAAATCTGATAAAAAATATTTCATTGAAATTACGTACATTAATAATCAGGACATCCAAAGCACTTATAGTTGTTTAGGAAATCATACGAAATTGAGAGTTCATAAACGCCTCCTGTCTGACCGATATCCGACATATTAAAATCATAGGAGTACCCAAACTTAAAGCCTTCCCAATCCATTCCTACAAACGCATTGATAGATGTTAATAGATGGCTATTAGGATCTACTTTGTTAGGGTTTGCAGCCGCTAACAATGCGAATGAAAACCGATCCATTTCATATTTAGCTCCTAAATCCAGACGGCTGTAAATTCCTTGCTGCATGGCATTCGCCAATACAAATAATTTATTTTCATTTCTATAACTTCCAGTGGGAATATAAAGTGAACCATGTAAAGACATAAACATTTCTAAACTCTCTTGACCATCAAAACTCATTGAAATGTTGGGTTGGTTCAAATGCTTAACGGTTAGTCCTACCCAAGAATTTTCGTTATTAAAGAGAACAGACGCACTAAAATCTATAAATCGAACCGACTCATTTAAATTAATAGGATCTATAGAATTGGCATTTATAATTCCACTAAACACATTGATTTGGTCTTCTAATAATAAGTTTTGAAATCCAAAATCTTTAGCACCATAGCCTGCTGAAATACTGGGTCTTACATTCCAATCTTCTGAAATTGAAAACTGATAGGCATAGTTTAAATTTACTTGTGTGAAATTATAACGCGTAGTGGTTTCTTGATGGTTCAACACACTAATTCCTATACCACTACTGACTTCTTCAAACCAGTTATCTACAAAAGCAAATTGTGTGTTGATACTGAAATTTAAACCCGCCCATTGTGTTCGGTGAATAATCCCAGCTCTTGTGGATTGTTTCCCTCCTGTAAAGCTAGAGCTCAATGTTTCGGGAATCATAAAAAACTGGGTGTGAATTGGATCTTGAGAATAACCTTTGAAACACACTAAAACGGTTAGTATTATAATATATTTTTTCATCTTAAAATCTTATTTAATTAAGGTTACTGGACCATTCATCTCTATTACTTGGCCGTTGAATGTTTCTGCTGTGACGACCATAATATAGTTCCCATTTTCAACTGGGTTTCCATCAATGGTACCATCCCATCCTGTAATTGTATCTCCTTCTTCAGCATACAATAAAGATCCCCAAGTATCATAAATACCCATTTGAACATTGGTCATACAACTAAACACTGGACGCATGGTCTCATTTATACCATCTCCGTTAGGGGTAAACGCGTTTGGTAACACGATTTCGTATCCTTTGGTCACTTTTATAGTTTCTGAGTAGGTGTCAAAACATCCGTAGGCATCTTCTACTGTTAAATCAATTGTATATTCACCTAGTTGATTATAAACGTGAGTTGGTGCATCCACGCCGCTTAATGGCGCTGAACCATCACCAAAATTCCAGGTGAAATTAACAACATCTCCAAAAGATGTGTTTTGGAAATTTACTGGATCATCAATTGCAAAGATTCCACAAAAATCACTGTTGAGTGAATTAAGCGTAAAGTCTGCTATTCCAAATTCAAAGAATGTAATTGGATCTAAAACAAATGGGATTGGAGGACAACCATTAGCAATTCCATATTGGTCGTTTACAAAAGCTGTGTAAATTCCACCAACAGACGTTTGCATCACTTCTTGCGTTGCTGGATCCCAAACACCTCCTGACCATGTGATTTCATAAGGAGGTACACCTCCACTCACAAAGATAACGTTGGTTTGTGTAGCGGTATCCGTTGCACAATCAATCGCTAAAGTATCTGTAAAAAATGTAGTGATTTCAGGGGGTCGTGTAAGAATCACATCTGGTACTGGTACAAATAATGGACAACCATTGATGTCGGTGACATCAAGAGGATAAGTCCCTTCAGTAAGTCCGCTTAAACACCACTGACCACCGCCATTATCAACCCATCCAGCTCCTATTGGGAATGGATTTGTTCCACCTGTAATGGTGATACAAATAGATCCATTATTGAATGCCCAAGCTGGGACTGTATTACAATCGGGTTGTGTAACGACTGTATCGACTATTTCAATTGGACCTGGCTCACCAATCGTGATAGCAATAGGTCCAAATTCACAATTATTTTCATCTGTAACGTTATAAAAATAGGCGCCTTCAAATTCATCAAACTGTACTGCAACTCCTTGAGTTGTGAGAAGGCTTCGAATAAATCCAATTGTCCCATCAAATAATGACACTGTAAGAACACCTGTTCCACCGGTTGGTGTCACTACCAGTGACCCTTCATCTTCAAAACAAAGTGCATCATTTACAATATCAGTAGCAAGTACTTGAGTTGGTTCTGTAACAACCGTTACATCTTGAGCAGAACATCCATTAGAGTCTGTCACCACAAACACGCCTGGACCACTGAAAACATCCACAAATCCTATCCCAGTATATGGAGGCACTCCCCCTGTAGCGGTTACTTCATAAGTTGCTAGTTCACCAAAACATAAAATTGGATCTACTAAAGTCGCCGTAACAATTACAGGCGTAGGTTCCGTAAGTGTATAGGTTTGAATAATTTGGTTTGGACAATTTGGATCTTCAACGATTAGTGTATAATCTCCTGCAACCAAGTTGTCAAAAAGGATCGTGGCTGGTGCCGTTATAAGAGTTCCATCAAACAAGACAGCTCCGACATTATTTTCAAAACTATAGTTATAGGTTCCTGAGCCTCCTGACAAATCTACTGATACAAACCCAGTATTTGCAGTTGTACAATCAATATTAAATCCATTAAACTCTGAAAGTGTTGACGTTAAAGAAACAGGTGTGTTTAACTGTTCGATTACAATGGTGTCAGACACAAATAGACATCCATTGGCATCGACTACTTTCATCACATAGTTTCCTTCACAGGCATTGGACAATTCTAGTGGATTGACTGCATTGAAAAAAGGTCCTGCATCAAACACTCCATTATTTGGAATTGTTTCTGTGTAATATTCGATCAATGCATAAGGTAAGGTACCACCTGTAAGGCTCATTTCAATATACCCATCACAAGGAGGGACATCGACATTATTACAAGAAATATCAACGCGTCTTTCTAGTGTGAAATCAACTGGTGTTGGTGGTTCAACTACATATTGAAATATATAAGTACAGTTTGAATTATCTGTAATTGCTAATTCATAGGTTCCTGGACAAAGGTCTGCTATATCTTCTGCTGTTGGATCGGCAATTGGATTGCCTTCTAAAGAGGTCCAATTATATGTAAAAGGTGCAATTCCTACTGGGCTGATATCTATAGACGCTTCACAAAGTGCACTAAAACTACACGCAATATTGGTAATTACTTCATTTATTTCTGGAGATGGTGAGAGTGTTATTGTAACTGTAAAAGCATCACCAATACATTGAGGCGTTGTCAAATTGGATGGCACATAGTAATTAGGCGTAATGGTAAACACGGCCGTTTGAAAATTCGTAGTTGGATTTTCTAAAACTCCAGTATCAAAAAAGGCTTCGTCCACTCCTACTGACCCTCCAGTTATACCTCCTGTTACAGTTGGCGCTCCCCAAGTATATAAGGTAACATCAGGAATAATTGATGTCGCATCAGGTGACACACCATTAACTGGGCTTAATATATAAGAAGTCGAATCACATAAATCTTGGATTACGTTTGAAACAAATGGCTTTGGTTCTATTGTAATGACCGCATCAAATGTTGGACCTACACATCCATCTGCTTCGGGTGTGATTGAATAGATGATTTGCTGAGGCGTATTCGACGAATTTGTTAATGTTTGCGTTATTATATCTACAGCAGTCAATTGATCACTCCAACCTGTTAAGTTAGAGTTTCCAACAGAAATAACCCATGTATATTGCGTTCCTACTGGGACAATTGTATCCGCTGTAGGCACCCCATCTTGTGGAGCAATTACAAAAGGACTTCCACTACACTGTGTATCCTGTGTTTGTGGCCCAGCGACAATGAATGGTCGTGGTTTCACATCTACAAACACTTGGAATGTTAAACCTGCACATCCAGTTGAAAGTGGTGTCACCGTATATTCGATAGTTTGAGTTACCGAAGTTGTGTTTGTAAGTGTTTGACTGATTTCTGATTGAGGAACAATTTCATCACTTTCTCCATCCACATTTGGATTGGCTACCACCGTCCATGTATAGGTAGTCCCTATTGGAACTACAATATTGGTATTTGGCACCCCTGTTTGTGGAGAAACTACAAAAGTATCTTCACTACAAATCGGATCTACAACTACATCTTCAATAAAAGGCCTTGGACTTAAGGTAACTTCTAACTCAAATGGAAGTCCTATACAAGTTCCTGAACTTGGTGTTACTATATAGGTAATGATTCTTACATCGTCTGATAGATTAATCAATGTTTGACTAATTGGTGCCGTTGGCACTGTCACATCACTAAATCCTGTTACAAAGGCATTATCCGCAGCTGGAACAACCGTCCATGTGTACAACGTATTGGTTGGAACAATTTCAAGAGGTGCATTGTCTGTTGGTGTGACTATAAATGTGTCTCCACTACAAATACCATCTATTTTATCCGAAATTATTGGACGTGATTCAACTGTCACCGTTAGTTCAAACGTCGGTCCATCACATCCTAAATCAGAAATTGGGGTGATTGTGTACACAACATCCTGAGTCACATTGGTCTCATTGACTAACGTTTGACTGATGCTTGTTTGTGGAAGGGCTTCATCTGAATCACCTGCTAAGTTAGGATTATCAACAACAGTCCAAACATACGTTGTATTTGCAGGGACTATGGTTGCAACTGTTGGATCGCCGTTTATTGGATTGACATCAAAAGTGTCTTCACTACAAATCGTATCAATCATAGCAAAAATTTCTGGTGTTGGATTGACAGTGATTGTAAACTCCTGCGTATCCCCTGCACATCCATTAAAAAATGGTGTTAATGTGTAAACCAAATCTTCTGAAAGGTTAGAAGCGTTCAGAATCGTTTCACCTAAAATAGGCGTTGTAAACGCAATTGGACCTGCTGAATCAGGCGTAAACCCACTTAAACTTGGACCAGCAGCAGTCACTTCCCATTCGTAGGTCAATGACCCTAAAGGAGTTGTTGGAGATGTAATAAATACATCTGTAAATCCGTCTCTACTACATATAATCTGATCTCCAATCGCATCTATGGTAGTGGTTGGATTTACTGTAATTGTATATGTGAAATCAGCTCCTGGACAAGCCGAGGCGTCATTGGTCGTTGCAGATGCTATGAACACTAAATCAATGGGAGCATTCGTAGTGTTATCCAATGTATAAACTGGAATTTCATCCGTTCCCGTTAACACTCCTACTCCTAACAACCCTAGTGGAACTGTTGTTGACCACTGAATGTTAACATTAGGAGATGCGGATGTAAGCGTTACCGCTACTGAAGTTCCTAAGTCACATAATTCTTGATCTGTTTCACTAAAAATAATACCAGGACTCGGATTGATTGTGATATCAAACGTTACAGGAGTTCCGTTACAGCCTTCCGATAAAGGTTCAACTGAGTATGTAAGTGTAAAAGGATCGGTCGTAGTATTCGTAAGTGTTAGAGCTGGAAAGAAATCTCCTGTACCAGTGACATTTGCAAGATATCCTGAGATACCGGCTGGTACTAAAGTTGGATCTAGTAGATCGTATTGATAGGTTGTATTTGGAACACTAGAAGTGAAATCGACCTGAGAAAACAAATCACCGCTACAAGCTGTTTGGTCAGGAATTGACACAAAAACTTGTGGATTTGGTTTCACTGTGACAGTAATCTCAAAAGGAGACCCTGCACAAACACCACTCAATGGAATGACCGTATAAGTGATATCTTCAGGTACATTTAATGGATTAATATTTATCAGTGTTTGGATAATTAAATTTTCCCCTACAGTAACATCAGATGCACCCGTAATATTTACATTAGTGGAAACTGTCCAAGTATAAGTTGTATTGGCAGGGACAATTTCGGTTGGCTCATCATTTAAAGGAGTAACTGTAAAGGCTTCTCCACTACAAATCTCCAACGCTGTATCCAAAATAAAAGGGACTGGATCTACAGTAACCGTAAGAGTAAATTCATCGCCTACACATCCAAAATCGGACTCTGGAGTAATCGTATAAACCACCAATTGTGGAGTGTTTGTTTGGTTTATAAGGGTCTGATCTAGAGAAGTAGTTCCCGTAGTGTCATTTGTTTCCCCTGTAATATTTGGATTATCAACAACGGTCCAAGTATAGGTTGTATTGGCAGGGACAGTGTCTGAACCTGCAGATCCATCGCCAGATGCCGTAAAACTAAACGGTTCTTCTGAACATAATGTCAGTGTTTTATCAGCTATTGTTGGGGTTGGATTTACAAACACAGTAATCGTAAATGAATCTCCAATACACTCCCCAATAGCTGTAGAAATTGGTGTCACTGTATAAACAACTTGTTGGACGGTATTGGTAGCATTTACTAATGTTTGAAAAATTGAAGCTGCTTGCACTAAATTATCTGAAGCACCACTAATAAAAGCAGGTGCAACTACGGTCCAAGTATATTCTGTTGTGGCTGGGACAATATCGTTTGCATTTATACCACCACCATTTGTTGGTGAAACATTAAAGTTAGCTTCAGAGCAAATTATAACTTGTACGTCATCAATAACAGGGATTTCTCCGACATTCACCAATGCACATGCTGATACAATTGGATCACATCCTCCATCTGCAAATGTCAATACAGCAAAGTAATTGATAGAACCAACTGGAATACTTGGTGGAGTAAATGTATTAGTAGTTTCTCCGAGAATTGGATTGCTTAAATCGCTGGTGTCACATGTTAAACCTGATGAATACCACTGATAGGTTGGTGTGCCTACTCCATTAATATAATCAACTTCTAATGGGGTGGTAATGCCATCCAAACAAACGGTTTGTGTGGCGAGTGGCTCTTGACTTATTGAAGGGCCTTCATTGACTATTACTTCGGATAAAGAACTTGTTGTTTCACATCCAGAGGCGTCGGTAGTGACTACACAGTAATAGTAAACGGTACCTGGTGGGGTTGTAGCTGGTGTGTGTATGGAAGTGGTAGCGCCTGTTAGTAAGGTGCTGCCTGTAGTGGTGTTGGTGGTGTTTGAAAACCACTGGTAACTATAGGTTCCGGTGCCTCCAGTTGCAATCACTTCTAAATCAGTGGGTGTACTGTTTTCACAAATGGTCTGAGTGGAAAGGGGTGCGGTTAATACTGGGTCATTTACAACTTCAACTGTGACGACTAAACTTGGTGCCTGATCACAACCACTGCCATCAAAATTAGCAACGGCTACAAAATGAAATTCTCCTGCCGTTGTGAAAACTCCCGGATTAAAGGTTGCTGAGTCTGTGCTGTTTGGATGAATGCTTATTAAGGTTCCTGCCACGTCGGAAATGTACCAGTCGTAAGATACGCTGCCGGTACCGCCTGTAGTGCTTACTTCGATATCGGAAATGGTGCCATCTATACAAATTGGAGTTGGAGCTGCTGATTCAATAGTAACTGTTGGATCGGGAACAACGGTAATTGTATGAACTGTTGGGATTCCTGGACACACAGTTATTCCTGATGTTGAAGCTATAACCTCAATTTCTATATCAATAGGAGTTGTGCCACCATTAGTTACTGTAAATGATGGAATCGTATTTGTAGTACCTGAAACTGGATCTGCTCCGTCCAAGGCAGATGCGTTACTAACAACATTCCATTGGTAAGTCGTTGAAGGATCTGTATCTGAACTTGCAGTGAAAGATTGGGTTGTTGAACCAGAACAAACTTCTTGATTATCTAAGCTTAACACTACAATTGGCGATGGATTGATAGTGATCTCAAAAGATACTGGCAGACCATCACAGCCATTAAAACTTGGTGTAAATTCGTAAGTCAGTGTGTATGCAGATGTTCCAGAATTAAAAATAGTACCTCCAACTAAAGGTTGAGTTATGTCTGTTGGATAAGCTGTTATTGTAACTGGGATATTTGCGACATCTAATAATTCCCAACTAAAAACAGTCCCTACAACATCTGCCCCAAGGATTGGTGTTGTAAAAGCAGTGCTTCCACAAATAGTTTGTGGTAAAATAGGATCCATTATTGGTCGCGGATCTACAGTAAGTGTATAAGTAAATGGTGTGCCGTCACAGCCATCAAAAACTGGTGTTATTATGTAATCAATATTAGCCGTTGCAGGGTCTGTAATTTCTACGGTCATTGCAGGTAAATTTCCTACACCATTAATTTCAAGTCCTGTTGTACCTGCTGGTACTGTACTTAAATCCAATTCCCAATTGTAATCTACAGCCAATGCCGCATTTGTGTTTTCCAAGACAACAGCAGAAGAAGTATCTTCGCTACACATAGTTTGTGAAGTTTCTGCATTTGTAATTGCGATTACTGGATTTATAAAAATAGTGTATTCAAAAGGTAAACCTGTACAACCTAAAGACGATGGAATCACTTCATAAACCAATTCTCCTATAGCATTTGAAGCGTTGGCTAAATTTGTAAATACTGGTAAATCTCCAGTACCTGGGCTTGTTGAAAATCCTGATAAGCCTGTTGTCGCTGACACAAACGTCCAGCTGTAAGAGGTTGGAGTTCCATTCACAACAGAGCTAGTCCATTCCACCAAAGTTGACGGTTCTTCAGAACAAATAGTTTGACTGTTTTCAGTATTAGTAATTTGTGGTGATGGGTTAATAGTGATTGTAAAAGTTCGTTGAACTCCGTCACATTCAACCGTCGGGTCTGTAACATTTGAAAAAACGGGATCGACAGTCACAGTCGCTATAATAGGATCATTCGAGTTATTTTCTGCAACAAATGAAGGTATTGGTCCAGTTCCAGTCAATGGGGTTAATCCAATATTAGTGTCAATTACCCAGTTATATTCTGTGGTTCCTTCAGTTATAGAAGTCGAAAACGTAATTTCTTGAGTGACTTCGCCATCACAATAAACAAAATTAGTTACAGCATCCATTTCAGCTGCTGGATTCACAGTAATTGAATACAATACTGGACTTCCAGGACAAGCTCCAGCAGAAGTGGTAACAGCCTCAGCACTGAAAACTAAAACAACTGGTTCTGACCCAGAATTAGTCAAGTTAAAAGCTGGGATTACATTCGTTCCATTATTAGTAGTTATCCCTGTAATCGCTGGATATATGCTAGGATCTATGTTCCATGAAATATCTACAGGAGACGTGTCTGAATCTAAATTCACTTGAAGCGATGTCCCACCTGAACAAACACTTTGATCTAAAATATCAAAATTAACGCTTGGCGCTGGTTCTACAGTAATGCTGAATTGTTCAGTATTTCCTGGACATCCTTCGTAATTAACGGATATGTCATAGATTAAAGTATAAGCGTCTGATCCTGTATTCTGAATCACAACCCCTGTAATATTCCCAGTCCCACTAGGAGAAGGATAGTCTGTAATTTGAGTTGGAATCCCTGCATTGGTCAAAACCCATGTATAACTTACGCCGGTCACATCAGAAACAAAAGTTGTGGTCACAAATTCAGTACCTCCACAAATTGTTTGAGACGGTATCGCTGAAATTGTAGGCGTTGGATTCACAACAATTGTCAATGTAAACTCAGCTCCTACACAATTACCTTGGTCTCCAGAAGTTGGTGTTACTGTATAAACCAATGTTTGAGGAACATTTGAACCATTTGTTAAGGTTTGACTTATAGAAGTTTGACCTATTGTTTCGTTTGAATCTCCAGTTACCAAACCATTTGCATCCACTACGGTCCATGTGTACGTAGTATTTGCTGGAATACTATCGGTTCCATTGATTCCTCCTGCTTCTACGGGCAAATGATTGAAAGTTTCACCTGAACAAATTGCGGGTAAAACAACATCATCTAAAGTTGGCTTAGGATCAACTTGAACGATGAGAGTAAAAGGTGCGCCTTCACATAAACCGTCTGCACCAGAAATTGGTGTTACAGTATATTCAACGGACTGAACACTATTTGTGGCGTTTGTAAGGGTTTGACTTATAGAGATCTGTGGGGTTGTTTCATTCGTGTCTCCTGTAACGTTCGTGTTGTCAACAACAATCCAAGTATAGGTGGTGTTGGCGGGTACAATCGACGTTGGTGGGTTATTCACTGGAATGACTACAAATGTTTGTTCTGAGCAAATCTCAGCCGTTAGGTTTGGAATCACTGGCGTTGGATTTACAGTTATGGTAAAATTTACTGTAGCCCCTTGACAGTTATCAACTTCCGGACTCACTGAATAGACAAGGTTAGCTGGAACGTTAGATGAATTTGTTAGAACCATAGCTGGAATTGTATCTCCAGAATTTAAAGCAGGGTCATATCCCGAAATAGCAGGATCGGCTGTAATGGATATAGAATAAATGGTTTCCGGATCCATGTCCGAAGTAATCTGAATGAGCTGTGTTGTGCCTCCAGAACAAATCTCTTGTTCTGTATCTGTATTTGTAATAATTGGGGTTTGCTCGTATATAAAAATAATTGTATCGGAACTTGAATTTTCACAATTCCCATCAACTAAAACTGTAATGGTATAGGTTTTATAAGCTGAAAACTTAATAATTGGAAAATCACTAGAAGCATCTGTTCCATTCAGAAATATATAATCTGCTGCAGTGACTCCAGGTCCCGTAATGGTCCAAGTGTAAGACGATGGCTCATAAGGTGCTTGACTGTATATTGGACTGATTGCTATGTTGTTTAAAAAATCTAAAATAAAGCCATCAACAGTTTGTCCCGGTAAAGCTTGACATGCGGCTAAAGATGGAACTGGAAAATTGACTGTTGGATCTCCTATAATTTCAATTAAAACAGGTTCAGAATCATCATCTCCACAGACGTTTGATGTATTTAACACAACAGAGTAAGTACCGGGTTGTGTGAAATTAATTGTGGGGTTTACATAATTTTCAGGGTCGCCTGCTAAATTTGGATCGATAATAAAATTAAACCCTGTAACGGTAGCAGGGGTGCCAACAGGTGTCACCGTCCATGTATAATCTGGACTACCACATGCTTCAGAAAAGCCTTCAGTGTTTGAAGTGTTTGTAAAATCTATAAGTTGTGGTGCACACAAAAGATTTGTTGGGTCATATGTAAAGCTTGAATTTGGTTCTGGCTCAACAACAACCGTTTTTGTAATAATATCGGTTTGAACACAGCCAAAAGGATTTCTAATTTTTAATTTAATTTCCCAGCAACCTGGTTGACCTAAGGTTACATCGCCGGGGATATTAAGGTTTCCATCAATATCAATCCAACCCAAATCTTCAGTAACAGAATCCCATACAGTTGAGCCAGGAAATAATACCTCCCAATATCTTCTGTATTCTGTTTCACATTGAGGACCATATCCATATGCACCGACCAAAGAAATATCTGTTGCTGTTAGAATTGTTCCTTCACAAATCTCAGGGTTTGTTTCAAAATCTGCATCTGGCTTCAAACTAACATTCACCCATTTAGTAGTACCGTTGCCATTTTGAGTGTAATCGTCACAAATAAACTCCCCAGGGGTTTCACCATCAAAAATTCCTTTACTAAGAAGCTTAAAATCTAATTTGTAATAATAACCAAGCTCGTCAACATTATTATCTTTGAATTCACTAGAACAGGTTGCTAAGTTGTAGACGTGTTCTAAAGTATTACACTCTTGCAGTCTGGAATGCGTGTAGTACTCCGTGTTAGCAGCAATATTTTGATCCTCGTCTCCATAAGAGATAGAGTACAATGATCCTGGATAATTGGTTGACATCACGGGTGATGCCACTTCAAAACCAACTATTTCGTTCACACAAACATCTTCTTCACTTGTGTTTGCAATACCTGTGTTTCCAGTGTTAAAATGAAAAATAAACCCTGAAGTATGGTGATATTCAACACTGCTTCCTTGTATGGTCCTATCAATTTCAATCAAATAATAACCAACTGGCAGGCCTGAAGGAATAGAAAACTGACCCAAGCCAGATAATGGAATTGATTCCCAAGTACCTGCAACTAAAATTCTAACGTCTTTACTTGAAGCAGACCCTCCCGATGATTTCAGACGAATTGGATCTTCTATTGGTGGCGTTACGCTGTTTTGTCCTTTATTTTTATATCCTAAAAAATAATTATTTGCATCTAAGTCAACACATTTAATAAAGTCTGATAGATCTGTAGCAGAATTGTTTATAAATTCTATTGTACCTACCGTTAAATCTGCAGAGGAATCAGAAATTATTTCGAAGGAATCTGTCTCAACTTCAGAAACTGGATTTGTAGAGCGTATTTTTAGTTTATAAGCCGAACCTGCAGGAGTCGTTAACGGAATAACTCCATTCAGAATGGGTATAAAAAATTCATCTTTTGTAGATAATATTGTGGCTGAAGTAAAGTCTCCGGAAGAATCTGATAGTTCTAAAACAAATTGATTATCTAATTCATAAATTCCTTGAGGATCAAAAAACACAGCTACACGACCCCCTTGGATGTAGGGACCAACAGTAAAATGTTCTAATACAATTGAAGGGGATGAGGGGCAGTTATCTTGCTGATTTTGTGCGTTCGAATTTGTGAAAACTGCTATAAAAACAATAAATAAAAAATATCTTAAATTACTTAAGTTCATATCTATAATTATTTTGTTTAACTAATTAATTAAATTGGAGAACAAATATAAGGATTTAATAGTCATCAGAAATAAAATTATTAAATGGACTATTTTAGTAAATAAAAAACTGTTTTTTGAGTTATTTTAAGAGTAAAAAGCCCTAAATAATTAAGTATAATTAAAATTAAATTGTAAAAAAATCGACACAACAGTAATTTTTTTGTTTAATTTATTGAGCTATAATACAAACATTTGTTGCAACTTATAACCACAAACCAACATCAATACAATAACTGTTTTTTAGAATTATTCTGCCAACCCGCTTGGTTTTCGTATTGGACAAAGAAAATTTTTAGATCGGCTTGATTCGCATAGTCCACAAAAAATAAGGTTTTATCTGACTGATTCGAATAATCCGTAAAAAACCAAAGTCCTTTATTGCCTTGTGCTCGATTGCTGTAATCGACCTTAAAAACTTTTAAATCCGCTTGATTTGCATAATCCACAACAAAGACTTTTATATCTGCTTGGTTTTGGTAGTTTACGGAAAATAATTTTTGAGAATACGCAGTTTGCGTCACAACTACAAAAGAAAATACGATGATGAATTGCTTCATATTATGGACGTGTTAATACACCAAAAACTTAAAAAGTTTTGATTGATCTTGATTTTGAATACTGATTAAATACATCCCCTTAGAAAAACTAGAAACGTCAATTTTATTTCCGTCTAATTCAAATTCTAAAGCTTGACCTAACTGGTTATATATTTTTAAAGCAGCTTTAGAACCCCCTAACCCTTCAACAAAGACGGAGTCTTGAGCAATAGTTGGGTGAATAAATACAGTTTGAAAATCTAATTCTGGAGTAGAAAGTACGCCCCAAGAATCTACTGTGGTTGGACCATTCCAAATAAGAGTTGCTAAATAGGGATTGTCAATAAACGGATTTCGATTGCCTTGAAAAGAATAAATAACTTCGTTTCTATTCAGTTCAAATTCAGAAACAGGATCTTGTTCATTCCAATCTAAAAATATATTAGGCATGTCCGCATCATTCGAATATGACCGGGTTCCAACTCCTATATTTACAGGTTCACATTGCGTTGGGTAGCGCAAATACATATACATGATAATTCGAGCAACATCCCCTTTAAATTCATCACCAGGATAAAAATCACCATCCAAAAAAGAATTCCCACTTCCATCTCTGAAATGATTATTATTTCTTGTAGAATTCATCTGACAATCGGCGGCTCTCAAATTATGAACATCTGTACCTGGGCCAGGGTAATCCGTTTCTAAACTAGGGTTTGCTAAACTTTTGGCAAACACATGCTCACGATTCCAATACCCAATACAAAAACCACTGCTTTGATACGATATAGAGCGCGTTCTGTCGTTAATAGACTGATTGTCATCATCATCATAGCCATAAAATAAAATGACATTATTAGAAATAGTAACATCCGCATCACTTGAATGAATGATATCCCAAGTATCTGTGCTACTTGAAGTATATGGAATTAAGGTTGTATGAGTATTAATAATTAAATCGGAAAGATCTTCTTTAAGTGCATTTCCTTCTTGCGTAAAATCAACACTCGAATAATAGGCTGGAATCTGAGCTGTCACAGAAAAAAAACCTAACAAAAACGAACAAAAAAGCCTAGTTAATACCTTTGTCTTCATATAATAAAAAGTTCAAATACTGGTTTATGTTGTTCAAAATTACAATTAATAATTGGCATCTGTCCTGTATTAGAATTGAATTGCAAAATTAAATTTCAGTTATGGTTTAAAAATTATATTTTTGCAGGGAACAAAACACATATATAATGACCTTACTACTGATGGCCGCTGGAAGCGGTAGCCGATACGGAAAACTAAAACAATTTGACGACTTAGGCCCAGCAGAAGAATTTCTAATGGAGTTCAGTATTTTTGACGCCCTCAAAAACAACTTCAATCACATTGTAGTCATTACCAAAGCTGCAAACAAATCATTCTTGGAATCGCACCTTTCAGAACGCCTTCCCAGTGAGGTGAAATTAGATGTTTTAGTTCAAGAAATTAAGGACATTCCTGAGGCTGTTTCTATTGACACCAACCGTGAAAAACCTTGGGGAACAGCCCATGCTGTTTGGACTGCTCGAAATGTTATAAAAGGAAGTTTTGTCATTATAAATGCCGATGACTATTATGGGCAAAATGCGTTTGACGGTGCTGCTAAATTCATCAAAAATAACGACACGCCTGATAAGTTTGCCTTGGTAGCTTACAACCTTAAAAATACACTTTCAAAATTTGGATCTGTTTCAAGAGGCGTTTGTGAAGTAAACAACCACCAATTGACGTCCATCATAGAACGGACTAAGATTTCAGAAAAAGACTCTCAAATCATCGATGAAGATTCAGGAGTTGTTCTTGAAGCGGATACAGCAGTTTCTATGAATTTTTGGATTTGTAATGAATCGATTTTTAGATACATAGAAACCTATTTTACAAAGTTTCTAGAAAACCCTGACAACCTCGAAAAAAATGAAATCTATTTGCCATTTGTCACTCAAGAAATGATGGAAAATGGACACATTACTGTCGAAGTTATTGAAGCACAAAGCACATGGTTTGGAGTCACCTATTACGACGACAAAAAAGAAGCCGTAAGAACCTTAGCTGAACTTACAGAAGCTGGCGCCTACCCGACCCCCTTATGGAGTTAAATTTTTAATTTTCAACCTCAAAACCGCTTGATTTCCATTTGGAAAAACCACGGTCTAAATCATAAATTTTCACAAATCCATTGGCGATTAATTGTGAGGCACATTTAGCACTACGGCTTCCTCGCTGACAGTACACAATAACAGGTTTTGTTTTGTCTAATTGCTGAATATTTACTTCAAAATTTGGATCAAAAAAATCAATGTTTAACGCTTTAGGAAGATGCCCCCTTTTGTACTCTGATGGCGTACGCACATCGACCAATTGAATCCCTTCAATTTCTGAAATTTCTTTCATTTCTGCAGGCGTAATAAGTTCAATTGCCTCAGACTGATTTTTCTTACAATTAAATAATGTGAGCATACCTAGCAACGCACATCCAAATTTCAAAAACCGCATCTATTCTGGAATTATTGTTGCACCATTCCAGTCATTAAAGCCTCCCAAAAGATTGTAGGAAGCCGTAAAGCCCAATTGCTGCATAATTGAACACGCCTGACCACTTCTTGCACCCGACCTGCAATAGACGTAGTAATGGTTGGTTTTATCTAGTTTTTCGAGTGCTGAAATAAAAGCTTGTCCTTGGTGAATATCCAAGTGAATAGCTTCTGGGATCATCCCCTCTTCTACTTCTGCATCTGTACGAACATCTAAAATTATTGATTTTGAATCCGACTCTAATTGTGAAGCCCATTCATTTTGTGACAAATCTGACATACTATTTATTTTAATAAATTAATTTATACTATTTTTTATTTCTTTAATTTCAATCTTAAAGCTTTATAGAACACCCAATAGCTTTGGTTTTATGCACTTCAAAAGAATCGCCATTTAATAGGGCATCAACAGCATTCTCAACATATTTGGTTTTCACCAAAGAAGCATCTTTATAATTGTCATCAATCGCGCCTATATATTGTACAACAGGGCCGCGATCCGAAGATTCTAAAATATAAATATGTGGCGTTTTTGTAGCACCATATTGAGGGTAAATAGACTGATCGGCATCCATCAAATACGGAAACGTAAACCCTTTTTCTTCCGCACGGATTTTCATTGCTTTCATAGAATCCCCAGGTTTTGTTTTGACATTGTTAGGCATAATTGCAATCACAGGATATCCTTTTGGAGCATATTTTTTATTTAGCGCTTCAATACGATCTTCGTAGGCTACAGCGTACGGGCAAGTGTTACACGTAAAAACAACAATGAATCCTTTAGCGTCTTTAAAATTTGATAAGGACACAGAGTTTCCATCAATGTTTTTAAGTTTAAAATCGGTGGCAATATCGCCAATATCATATCCTTGAATTTCAGTATTTTGAGCAAAAGTAAGTGTTGTAAGCAACACGAGTAAAGTGAAAATAGTTTTCATAACAATTTGGGTTTATGGGTTATTAAAAAAATGTTTTAAGTTCTGTCTCTAATTCTTGATAGGTAAAGGTACGACTATAAAACAAACGCTTTGAGGTATTATAGATAAGTGTGACTGGAATCGCACCGTCCCACTGAGCATTAACTTTCGGAATCCAAGAGTTCATGTCTGGATCGTCCAAGACAACAACCTTCGATTTTAAGTCATGCTTTTGAATAAAGGGTTTCAGTTTCGTTTCATACTGATGTGGAAAATCCAAACTCACCAATATGACCTCAACAGAATCTTTATACTTGGCTTGAAGCATTTCAAAATGTGGCAACTCTTTTACACAAGGTGCGCACCAAGTAGCCCAAAAATTCACAACATACGTTTTTGACCCTTTGAGTTCTAGATAGGGTGCAACCCCTTTAAAATCATGAACTTCTAAAATTACAGGAGTTTTTTTATCTGACTTACAAGACAAATTCAAAAGAATCACAAAGACAAATAAATATTTCATTTTACAAAGTTAGCAAAAACAGCTATAAGTGCTCGGAAGTTTTAACATAAAATTACCAGCCATAAAAGTATTATGCAATTGAAAAAATGTGTAATTTGCATTTCAATTTAATTAATTCAAGATATGAAAAATACAATATTAAAATCAACAGTGCTTTTATTTGCTCTAGTGCTTACAGCATTTACAAGTGTAGAAAAAAAACAAGTGGATACTGACCAAAGTATTATCAACTGGGTTGGATACAAAGTAACAGGACAACACGAAGGAACTATTACACTCCAACAAGGCAGTCTTGAATTTAATAAAGGTCAACTTACTGGAGGGAACTTTGTAATGGACATGACATCTATAAACACAACTGACATCCAAGGAGATTACAAAAAGAAATTAGACGGACACCTAAAAGCCGATGACTTTTTTGGCGTTGAAAAACATAAAAAAGCGACTCTTGTTTTTAAATCAGTTACCAAGAACGAAACAAATTATTCTGTTGTTGGAGACCTCACAATAAAAGGAATTACAAACAAAGTTTCTTTTGAATTAGCAGTTTCAGAAAATACCGCAACAACAACTTTTCAAATAGACCGTACAAAATTTGGAATCAAATACGGATCTGCAAGCTTTTTTGATGGTTTAAAAGACAAAGCGATCTATAATGAGTTCGATTTAAAGGTTTCCTTAAAATTTTAAAAAACTATTAAATTAATTTTGCAATCAAAAAAAACGTTATTACATTTGATTATTGAAACAAAATTATGAACCTTACTTTAAATAATACTTGGTGGTGGTACTCTCGAAAACAAAATTCGTGATACACCCTTGTATGTTTAAATCAAAATAACTAGGCTTGTCATCACGACAAGTCTTTTTTTATGAAAAAATTTGAACTAAAAACACATTACAAAAAGATACTCGCAGACACCATATCGCCTGTGAGTGTATATCTTAAAATTCGAGATAAGTTCCCGAATAGCATTCTTCTAGAAAGTAGTGACTACCATGGCAATGACAACAGCTTCTCTTACATCTGTTGCAACCCCATTGCATCCATCAAAGTAGAAGACTCTATTCTGACTAAAACCTATCCCGATCAAAGCATTGAAAAAACAACAGTCCCTGCAAATAAGGTGACCATGGAAATCGATGCATTTACAAAACAGTTTAAAACCCAAAAAGACACCTCTTTTAAGTTTATAAATAATGGAATGTTTGGGTTTACGGCTTACGATGCTGTGAAATATTTTGAAGATATCACCATCTCAAAAAAGAACGAATCCATTGAAATTCCAGAAATGTATTATGCGGTATATCAAAATATCATCGCCATCAATCACTTCAAAAATGAAGCTTATATTTTTGCACATTGCTATGAATCTGAAAGCAATATCGACGCCATTGACCACTTAATTAAAGTACAAAGTTTTTCATCTTATGATTTTGAATCAAAAGGAGATATTAGCTCCAATTTGAGCGATGAAGAATTTAAGTCTAATGTTGAATTGGCTAAAAAACACTGTGCTCGCGGCGATGTATTCCAACTGGTATTGTCTAAAAAGTTTCAACAAGATTTTAAAGGCGATGACTTTAATGTATACAGAGCGTTACGAAGTATTAACCCCTCTCCTTATCTCTTTTATTTTGATTATGGGAAATTTAAAATCTTTGGAAGTTCACCAGAAGCCCAACTTGTCGTCCAAGATAAAAATGCAGAAATCCATCCCATTGCAGGAACTTTTGCACGGACTGGAGATGACTTAAAAGATGCCGAATTGGCAAAAAAACTCGTTGCCGATAAAAAAGAAAACAGCGAACATGTGATGTTAGTCGATTTGGCAAGAAACGACTTAAGTCGTCATTGCACAGAAGTAGAAGTCAAAAAATACAGAGAAGTACAATTCTTTTCACATGTTATTCATTTGGTGAGTAAAGTGATGGGCAAAGTGCGAAAAAATACGCCAACAATGCAAATTGTAGCCGACACCTTTCCAGCGGGTACCTTAAGTGGCGCCCCAAAATACAAAGCAATGGAACTTATTGAAGCCTATGAAAAAACAAGCCGTGCGTTCTATGGAGGTGCCATAGGATTTATGGATTTTGAAGGGAATTACAACCATGCCATCATGATTCGAACTTTTTTAAGTAAAAATTACCAACTCCATTGGCAGGCGGGTGCTGGAATTGTTTCCAAATCAAGTCCTGAAAACGAACTTCAAGAAGTATATAACAAATTAGGCGCCTTAACAAAAGCAATTAAACTCGCCGAAACCATTTAGAACATGAAGAAGATATTAGTCATTGACAACTACGATAGTTTTACATTTAATTTAGTCCATTACCTCGAAGACCTAGACTGTGAAGTTACTGTCCTTCGGAATGATAAATTTGACCTTGAAGCCATCCAACACTTCGATAAAATAGTGCTGTCGCCTGGCCCTGGAATTCCGGAAGAAGCGGGTCAATTAAAAGCGGTGATTAAGCGATATGCGCCCACTAAAAGTATTCTTGGCGTGTGTTTGGGTCAACAAGCAATTGGCGAAGTCTTTGGCGGAAAAATAATAAATTTAGAGGAAGTCTATCACGGCGTCCATACGGACATTACTGTTTGTGTAGAAGACGAAGTTTTATTTAACAATATGGGCAAGACTATTGAAGTCGGTCGCTATCATTCTTGGGTGGTTGATTCTAATTTACCAGAAGTTTTAGAAGCTACATCAGTAGATGAAAATGGACAAATCATGTCCTTGAGACATAGAGTATTTGATGTAAAAGGGGTTCAGTTTCACCCAGAATCGGTGCTCACACCCAACGGAAAACAACTCTTAGAAAACTGGATTAATTCATAACAAACACCAATGAAACACGTTTTAAACAGACTTATTAACCACGAGACGATTTCTGCTGAAGAGGCAAAACAAATTTTGATTAACATCTCTAAAGATGCTTACAACCAAAGTCAAATTGCAGCATTCCTCACTGTTTTCATGATGCGAACGGTCACTCTAGAAGAATTAAAAGGTTTCAGAGATGCACTTTTAGAATTGTGTATTCCTGTGGACTTATCAGCTTACAACCCCATCGATTTATGCGGAACTGGCGGGGATGGTAAAGACACATTCAACATTTCTACACTCTCCTCATTTGTAACCGCAGGTGCAGGTGTTCCCGTTGCAAAACACGGAAATTATGGAGTCTCTTCTGCTTGTGGATCTTCCAATGTTTTAGAATCCTTAGGCGTAAAGTTTTCAAACGACACAGACTTTTTAGAACGCGCCATTGCCACTACAGGAATTTGTGTATTACACGCACCCCTGTTCCATCCAGCTATGAAAAATGTAGCACCCATCCGACGCGAATTGGGAGTAAAAACTTTTTTTAATATGTTAGGTCCCATGGTGAATCCATCGTTTCCAAAAAATCAAATGGTGGGGGTCTTTAGTCTGGAATTACTCCGGTTATATAATTACCTCTATCAAGAAACAGACAGAAATTACAGCATAGTTCATGACCTTGGAGGGTATGACGAAATATCCTTAACAAATTCCGTGAAAATTGTCTCTAATGATTCCGAAGTCCTGTTTTCTGCGGAAGATTTAGGGTTACAAAACAATACTCAAGAAGCCATTTTTGGTGGAAGTACCGTAGCAGACGCTTCAAAAATATTTAAAACCATTATTAGTGGAAATGGGACCGAAGCACAAAACAATGTGGTGTGCACCAATGCCGGTCTTGCAATTGCTACGGCTAAAAAAATCACTCATAAAGATGGCTATGAATTGGCCAAAGAAGCACTGTATTCTGGGAAAGCAAATGAATGTCTCACAAAATTAATCGCCCTATAATGAGTAGTATCTTAGATCGTATTGTAGCAGATAAACACAACGAAGTCAACCTTCGAAAACAATTGATTCCATTGAAACAATTGGAACAATCCGTGTTATTTGAACGCCACTGCCCGTCACTTAGTACGCGACTAATTGAGAGCACTTCAGGCTTGATTACGGAGCATAAACGCCGTTCACCATCAAAAGACTGTATCAATCAGAATTTGAATGTGCAGGACGTCGCGCTGGGTTATCAAAACGCAGGTGCATGTGGAATGTCAGTCTTAACCGATATGAAATATTTTGGCGGGTGTTTAGAAGACCTATTAACAGCCAGAGCCAGTTGTGACATGCCCTTACTTCGTAAAGAATTCATTATTGATTCCTATCAAATTGTAGAAGCTAAAGCGTTTGGCGCGGATGTGATTCTACTGATCGCTGCAATTTTGACACGCGAAGAAATTCAAAAATTTTCATCCTTAGCTCAAAGTTTGGGTATGGAAGTCTTATTAGAAATTCACAATGAAGAAGAATTGCATAAATCGGTAATGCCCAGCCTAAATATGATTGGGGTAAACAACCGAAACCTTAAAACATTTGAGGTAAGCCTAGAAACGAGTCAAACACTCAGTACGCTGATTCCTAATGAATTTGTAAAAATTTCAGAAAGTGGAATTCGTACCGTGGAAGATATCCAGAGTTTACAACCTTTTGGTTATAAAGGATTTTTGATTGGTGAAAATTTTATGAAAACAGATGATCCAGGTGCAAGTGCAGCAACATTTATAAAACAATTGAACGGATGAAACTAAAAGTATGTGGCATGCGCTATGAGGACAATATTCAGTTGATCGCTTCGATCCATCCTGACTATATGGGCTTTATCTTTTTTGAAGGTTCGTCGCGTCATGTGTCTGCATCAACACCTACCCTTCCGTTGACCATAAAAAAAGTTGGTGTTTTTGTAAATGCTTCTTATGACAGTATTGTCGAAAAAATAAATACCCACAATTTACAAGCGGTTCAATTGCATGGCGAAGAAACGGCTGAATTTTGCAAATCTTTGCGGGCACTTAATGTAGAAATCATCAAAGTATTCTCCATTAAAAATGAATTTAATTTTGATGTATTAACGCACTATGAAACAGTTTGTGATTATTATCTGTTTGACACCAAAGGTCCTTTAGCTGGCGGAAATGGATACTGTTTTGACTGGTCTGTTTTAGAACTTTATCCCTCCACAAAACCTTATTTTTTAAGTGGCGGGATTGGATTAGAAAATGCAGACCAATTACAAGAATTTAAAACAAGTGTGGCAGCAACCTACTGTCATGCAGTGGATGTGAATAGCAAGTTTGAAATTGCACCCGCAAAAAAAAATAAAGAATTATTAGAAAAATTTAAACATTTATTATGAGTTATCACGTGAATGAAAAAGGCTACTACGGCCAATTTGGAGGTGCATTTATTCCAGAAATGTTGTATCCTAATGTTGAAGAATTACGTCAAAATTATTTGAAGGTAATGGCAGAACCTGATTTCAAAAAAGAGTTCGACCAACTCTTGAAAGATTATGTAGGACGACCTACACCCTTATATTTCGCTACACGATTGTCTGCAAAGTATAATACCAAAATATACCTGAAGCGTGAGGATTTATGCCATACAGGAGCCCATAAAATCAACAATACCATAGGTCAAATTTTGATGGCTAAAAGACTGAAAAAAAAGCGCATCATTGCTGAAACAGGTGCAGGTCAACATGGGGTGGCCACAGCGACCGTTTGTGCCTTGGCAGGTTTGGAATGCATTGTGTATATGGGCGAAATTGACATCGCACGTCAAGCACCCAATGTGGCACGTATGAAGATGCTAGGTGCTGAAGTACGCCCAGCATTGTCTGGAAGTCGCACTTTAAAAGATGCAACCAATGAAGCCATTCGCGATTGGATTAACAACCCTGTGGATACGCATTATATTATTGGAAGTGCTGTCGGCCCTGATCCCTATCCTGATATGGTGGCCCGTTTTCAATCGATTGTTTCCGAAGAAACAAAATGGCAATTAAAAGAAGTTGAAGGACGCGAGAACCCTGACTACGTGGTAGCTTGTGTGGGTGGAGGTAGTAATGCCGCTGGTGCCTATTACCACTATTTGAATGAACCCGACGTCAAACTGATTGCAGTGGAAGCCGCAGGCAAAGGGATTTATACGGGCGAAAGTGCTGCAACTTCGGTCTTAGGAAAAGAAGGGGTAATTCACGGCAGTAAAACACTTCTTATGCAAACCACAGACGGTCAAATCACGGAGCCCTACTCTATTTCAGCAGGCTTAGATTATCCTGGAGTTGGACCTATGCATGCACATTTGTATGAAACAAAACGTGCTGAATTTATTTCGGTAACGGATGATGAAGCCATGACTGCTGGATTGGAATTATCCCAGTTAGAAGGCATCATTCCAGCAATTGAAACCTCTCATGCTTTGGCTATTTTTGAAGATAAAAAATTCAAACCTGAAGATGTAGTGGTCATTAGTT
>TARA_B110000037_G_scaffold93295_1_pt1 | contig 39931 bp, 36 predicted proteins | sample TARA_B110000037 | Tara Oceans TARA_B110000037 (sample SAMEA4397196) | marine metagenome | biome: Polar Biome; feature: [MIX] marine epipelagic wind mixed layer (ENVO:01000061); material: water (ENVO:00002006), including particulate matter (ENVO:01000060) such as... | depth 10-100 m | reverse complement strand
TTGAGATCTTTGAAGGTTATTTTTAAATATGAATGTTAAGCTAAAATTAAGATTTACTCGCGCGAATCAATCGCGCGGGAGCGAGATGGTAATGATATCCTGAACATAAACAAGAAGTCTAAACAATAAAGTAGGCCTGACAAAAATTACACTTTTTAAAAAAAAATCCTGATGCGAATACACCAGGATTTCAATGTATTAAAAGTATTTTTTGTTTAAAGCTCCTCGAAAGAAACTTCTTCTTTGTCTTCTTCATACTCAGGACGTTCTTCTGGCATTTTGTACTCACCAGTTTCCCAAAGGCTTTTGATTTTGTCTAATGCTTCGCCCATTCCGTCTGAGAATTTTTCGAAATCTTCTTTATACAAGAAAATTTTGTGCTTTTCGTATTCAGGTGTTCCGTCGTAGTCTCCCGTTCTTTTACTTTCCGTAATTGTCAAGTATAAATCTTTCCCTCTCGTAGTTTTTACATCAAAAAAGTAAGTTCTTTTACCCGCTTTAACTCTTTTCGAGAAAACTTCATCATTTCTATCGTTCATCTTTACCTGTATTTAATAGTTAGTGCTCTACAAAATTATAATTTTAAAGCAGAAACCGAAATTTATTTATCTATTTCTTCAATTATTTTCTGCGTTTCAGTGGGTGAGAACCAATTCACTAATTCATTCTTTTTAAACCATGTGATCTGACGCTTAGCGTAGTATCGTGTGTTGCGCTTAATTAATTCAACCGCTTTTTCTTTCGAATATTCGCCTTCCATAAAACTGAATAGCTCACGGTATCCAACGGTATGTAAGGCTTTGATTTCTCTTTCATCAAATAGGCTTTTCACTTCTTCTTCTAAACCCAATTCCATCATCATGTCCACACGCCTGTTAATAAGATCGAATAAGACTTCGCGCTCAAGGTTAAGTCCCACCCAATACATTTCAAATACGCGTTTTTTGTGTTGTTTTTTGCGCAGAAGTGTATAGGGTTTACCTGTAATTTCAAATACTTCCAAGGCGCGAATAACACGGCGTGAATTCTGCATGTCTGAAGTGTTATAGAATGCTGGATCAACTGCCAACACTTCCTGCTGTAGTACTTCTAAACCCTCATTTTTCCAACGCTCTTGCAGTTTTAAACGCACTTCCGGATCTGAAGGGATATTGTCAATTCCAAAAGCAAGTGCATTAATATAAAGACCACTGCCACCAACGGCTATGCAAAAATCATTTGTTTGAAAAATCTCTTCGAGTTTGACTAAAGCCTCCCGTTCAAAAATGCCTGCGGTATAGCGATCGTGAATGGAAATGTTGCCGATAAAATGATGCTCGGCTTGTGCGAGTTCATCCGCAGTTGGTTTTGCCGTTCCAATGTTCATTTCACGATAAAACTGACGGGAGTCAAAGGAGATGATGGGGCATTGATAATGTTGCGCCAGCTCAATGCTCAAAGCCGTTTTACCTGCAGCGGTGGGTCCAGCAACAATGATCAGTTTTTTAGCCACAATAATTGATTACAACCATTCATCTAAAAACTCACGAACGCAACCTGCGCCGCCATTTTTAGAAAGTACAATGTCTGAAATGGATTTAACGGCATTTACAGCATCTGCAGGACAGGCAGATAGTCCAACAGCTTTTATGATTTCAATGTCATTGATATCATCACCTACAAAGGCAACCTCTTCTGGTTTTATGTTCAAATCAGCACACCAGCGTCCTAATACTTCCGTTTTACTTTCTTGTCCTACATAAACATGTTTAATGTCTAGTAGTTGAGCGCGATCTTCAACCATATTCAATTTATGACCGTGCGAAATAATGCCGAATTGCATGCCGTCTCTAACTTCGCGTTTAATGGCCATGCCGTCTTTGGTATTGTATTTTTTTATTTGATCACCATTTTCGGTAAAGTACATGCCGCCATCTGTCATGGTGCCGTCAACATCTAGTATGATGAGTTTTAATTTTTGCAAACGTGCTTTATCGGCTATTTTTAAATCTTTACGCAACAACACGTCAATTGGCAACTGGAAATAATCAGCAATGCGAATTAATTCATCTGGTGTGGGTTCCATTATTCGTACTTTTGGTATGTAAATAATGTTTTCAAATTCCGTAAGAGAAATTTCTTTTTTGTCACACAGATAGTCTAAATTTTGATTGTATAAATTCATGTTTTGCTGTTTTTTAGATTTTGTAAAGAGTTTCTCTTTCTAAAATTTAAATAATTTTATGATTCACTGCTGCAGCCACTGGATTTAATGTAGCAACTAAATCTCTAAATTCCTGGTGGTTTAATTGTTGCGAGGCATCAGATTTTGCCACTTTAGGATTTGGGTGAACTTCTATTAAAAGTCCATCAATTCCCATAGCTACGCATGCTCTAGTTAAATCAGGAACACCGTAAGCATGTCCCATGGCATGACTTGGATCCAAAACCACTGGGCAATTCGTATATTCTTTCAAATATGCAACTCCACAAAGGTCTAACGTAAAACGAGTTTTGGTTTCAAATGTTCTTAATCCTCTTTCGCAAAGAATGACGTTTGGATTTCCGCCAGATAAAACGAATTCAGCACATTGCACAAATTCCTGAAGGGTAGTGCCAAAGCCACGTTTAATTAAAACAGGTTTCTGTGTTTTGGCGCAAGCTCTTAAAATACCTTGATCATACATGGCTTTTGCACCAATTTGAATAACATCTGAATATTCAATAACGTCAGCCACATGCGTTGCATCTCTTACTTCGGTAATAACATTTAAGCCGTGTTCCTCTTTCATCTGCTTTAATAGCTTCAAACCTTCTAGTCCTAATCCTTGAAAACTGTATGGTGATGTACGTGGTTTATAACAGCCACCGCGTAAAGTTGTCAAGTTTAATTCTTTTAATAATGCAGATGATTCTTGAATTTGAGTTTCTGATTCTACCGAACAAGGACCCGCAATTAAAAGTGTATTGCCTGTGTTTCCTCCAATTGTAACATTTCCAATTGTAACTTTACGCGTTTTAGAACGATAGTCTCTAGAAGCCAATTGAATGTCTGAATCGAATACAAATGATTCAGTTACCGCATCTGCAAACTGCGGATCAATTTCTTTTTGTCCCGAAGAACTAATTAAAACGTATTGATTTGCTTCTTCAATTAAAAATGCATTATTTGCTTTTGCAATCCCTTGAGCTTTTGCGTTACCAATCTCTTTTTTGAGGTGGATGATCATAATTCTCCTTTTATTAAATTCATGAAATTAACGGTTCCTACCGCTTTCTTATTTTTATCTACAACTGGCAAATACAATACCGGACGAGTTTCTTTTTTGATGAAGCGTAACATTTGATAAACCGAATAATGATCCCAAATGACTAATGGGTCTTTATTGATCATATCCCCTACATTCAAATCATTTGGATGATCAAGGTTTTCTAATAAACCTTTTCTTAAATCAGCATTCCCAATAATTCCAATCAAGTTATCATCAGTACCTAAAACCATTGTAAAACCAAGTTTACCCGCGCTCATTGACGTTAAAACGTCTTTTAATCCTAAATCAGCTTCATATATTACAGGCGATTCGTTTAAATCGCGCATAAAGTCTTGCACCAAAAATCCAGAATCAATCTCGTTTAACTTTAAATTCAATAATGCCGTATTAATATTGGCAGAATTAAACAAGTATGACCCTGAAACAGATGCGTAAACCCCCATATTTCTTAAAATGAAAGAAACTTCTGCATTCACACCGCCATCAACATGCACTTTTTTAGTGGGATATTTTTTTTGAAATTCGCGGATGCGTCTAAAGTTTGATTTATCAAATTTACCGCCACTTTGACCAGGAATGGTTGCCATAAACAGGATAAAATCAAAATCATCCGCATACCCATCAAATACAGAAATGGGCGTATTTGTTGTGATTGAAAGTCCTAATTGACCCGTGAATTCTTTCGGAATGTTTAAACGCTTATCCTCTAAATCTTCATACTGAAAAGTGACATACTCAATATCGAATGACTCCAAAGCCGGATAAAACCGCTCGGCCTTGTTTGTAATAATATGCAAATCAACAGGGATGTCTGAGTTTTTCTGGATCTTTTCAATGTCACCAAAAACATTTAAATCGTCATTACAATCCACATGAATCAGATCCACATGCGATTCGTTCAATGCCGCAATCGTAGTTGAAATGTCGTTTTTCTTATCAGAATATATAGAGGCAGATATTTTCATTTTATAATTGTATCAAAGCTTATTCGGCTATTTTAATTGGAACAAAATTAGCATTACAAACTTGAATTCTAAAATTTAACCCATCAAACACTTGTTCCTTAATGTCTACCTCCAATAAAGCGAGGTTATTATCTTGGTCTTTTGGTAATGATTTAAAAGCATCATCCAAAACCATGTTTAATATAAAACCATTTTGATCACTTGTCATTTGTATACTATGCTGCTCATCTAGTAGCAGATCATTCTCTCGAAAGTATGCAGCCATATCCACAACATAGTGCTTGCCCACATTTTGAGGCGTAAAATAAATCTCTAAATTATGGATGATATATTTATCTCCGAAACTAGTATTACAACCCGCAATTGTGAGCAATAATAGGAACAAATACAAATATTTTAAGTGCTTCAAAATTTCCAGTTATTTTAACTTTAGCTAACTTCACGGTAAAGATAAGGTTTATTGAATTTTTATAGTGATCGAATGCGAATAGATTTTAAAAATAAAGTTTACGAGGGCAGTAATAAGCGACAAAGTTTATTTGATTGCAGGATTCCTGAAAAAGCAAATGCAGTAATTATTTTTGTACACGGATACAAAGGGTATAAGGATTGGGGCGCATGGAATTTAGTGGAGAATTACTTTTTAAAGGCTGATTTTGGCTTTGTTAAATTTAATATGTCCCACAATGGCGGCACGGTAGAGCAACCTATTGATTTTCCAGATTTGGAAGCATTTGGAAAAAATATGTATACCTACGAGATCAATGATTTAAATCGAATCATTGACGAAACAAATCGCATTATTCGGCAAGAATGTGAAATGGATATTCCCATTTATGTAATTGGACATAGTCGTGGTGGAGGAGTAGCCATTTTAACAGCCGCACAAAACAAAAACGTTTCGAAACTAATTTCCCTGGCCGGAATCAGCAATATTGCAAATCGTTTTCCAAATGGGGACGAATTAACGGAATGGCAATATAGCGGCGTGATGTATGTCAATAACGGCAGAACAAACCAAGCCATGCCTCATTTTTATAGTTTTTATGAAGATTTTAAAAATAATGAGGACGCCTTAAATATAGAGACTGCCGCAACAAACTTAAACCTGCATTTTTTACAAATTCATGGAGACATGGACTTAGCTGTGAGTGTCTCTGAAGGACAGCGAGTTGCCGAATGGACAGAGACACGATTGTGTGTTGTAAAGGGAGCCGGACATACCTTCAGTGCTGCTCAACCTTGGCTGCATGATAAACTGCCCGAAGATCTGGAGTTCGCCTTGGCGAAAGCTCTTGAATTCTTTCATGAAAAGGGCAATGTTTAGAATAATGTCAAATAATTTGTTGAAACACACAACTAAACCCGTAAATTAGGAGTCTAGTCTACTACAATTCAAAGGTTTGAAAAAAAACGCGTTTCTTCTGCTACTATTGCTGTCGCCGTTGCTGACTTGCTACGGTCAAGAACTGTGCTATAATGCGATAGATGATGATGGAGACGGACTCATTGATTTAAATGATGATGATTGCGATTGTAATAATTTAATTGACGTTAGTTTAATTCCAAATCCATCTTTTGAAATAACAGAGTGTTGTCCCACGGAAGAAGGCATGTTGAGTTGCGCTACGGCTTGGAATCAGGCATCAGCGGCTACTTCCGATTTTTATAATTCTTGTGGCCTTGATATGTTTGGGTTTGATGGAGCGGTTCCGCCTGCCATTCCCTTACCTGGAGGCGGTGATGGATTTATCGGTCTTTACAATTTTTTATCGGGATATAGAGAATATGCAGGAACCTGTTTATTGGGTTCAATGTTGGGAGGAGTGAGCTATTCTTTAAATTTTCACGTGGCATATGCTTATGGAGGTTTAGAAGAATTTGATGTGCGTTTATATGGTTCACCGTTATGTGGAGATCTTCCTTGGTTCGGAATTAGCTGTCCAGATGGGGTGGCATCTTGGGAGATTTTAGCCACTGAAACAGTTGTTACTGGAACTGATGGTGAGTGGGTTTCTGTGACGTTGGAATTTACACCACCTTTTGACGTGAATGCCATTGCTTTGGGAATACCATGCGGTGATTTAGGAGCAGAAGCGTCCTATTATTATTTTGACGAGCTCGTTTTAACACAAACTAACGTAATAGGGTTCATTACGCAAGAAGGCGGCTGGTGTTCTGGTGATTTGGTGCTAACGGCAAATAATGACGAAGTGGATGGAGTATGGCAGTGGTATAGGGATGGAATCGCGCTAATTGGTGAAACAAGCGATACCTTGGCACCGATTCCCTATGGTGAGGGAACTTTTACAGCGGTATTTACTTATTTAGATGGATGCAAACAAATAAATTATGAATCGCCTAGCATTCCCGAAGCAGACTTTACCGCGGATAATGTTTGTTACGGCGATCCTGTTAGCTTCACGAACTTATCTACGGTTCCAGATGGTGAAATTGACAGTTGGGAGTGGTATTTTGGTGATGGTATCTTTTCAAACGAACTTAGTCCAACCCACACTTACGGAACTCCTGGTTTATTTGATGTTGAATTAATTGTTTACAGTGAAGACCCATCTTGCAGTGATACTGCCTCTGCGGCCTTAACTGTGTTTGCTAAACCTGAACCTGCTTTTGAAATTTCAGGAACGGGCGTTTCCTATGCTGGAGATTGGTTGGCCTGTTTTGGTCATGAACTTAGCTTTACCGATTTAACTACAATTGATGGTCCTGTAAGTTTTGCCTCTTGGACATGGAATTTTGGGGACGGGGAAACTTCTTCAGATCAAAACCCAACTCATTCGTATGATGGACCGGGAGAATTTGAAATCAATCTGATAGTAGTCTCTGAAAATGGTTGTATTGACAGCGTTTCAAATCCAATAATTTTGAACGGTGTAGTTGCTAATTTTGTTTCGGATTCAGTTTGTGATAACGAAATCTTGAATTTCGAAAATCTATCCTATTCAACATCCGGAGATATTATTTTATGGAGATGGGATTTTGGAGATTTTACGGATATTAGTCTTCTCGAGAATCCTTCACATTTATATCCGGAAGGCGGAACTTATGAAGCCTTGCTCTTTGTAGAGAATGAACAAGGATGCCAAGACTCAATCAGTCAACCAGTGGCGTTGTTTCAAACCCCAAGTCCGGATTTTTATGCGAACCAAAACCCAACCGATTATTTTAACACAGCTTTGCGTTTGATAATGATTTATCCAGACCCAACAAGCACTTATTTATGGTTAATGCCTGGTGCGGCGCCAAGTTCGGCAACTAATTATGGTTTTGTCAAAGTCGTTTACCCACAATTCATTGCCGCCGATTATGAGGTCATGCTAATTGAAGAATCGGTTAACGGCTGTCTAGATACCGCTACTCATATCATTCAAATATTAGAGGATCAAATGATATTTGCCCCTAATTCTTTTTCACCAAATGACGATCCGTTCAATCAGGATTGGGGCATTTATGTTGAAGGATTTAACCTGGATGAATTTTATTTGACCTTATATAATCGCTGGGGCGAACTAATTTGGCAAGCGGATGATCCAACGGCGCGTTGGGATGGTACTTCCTTTGATGGAAATTTAGTGGAAAGTGGTGTTTATGTATGGCATGTTAAAGCGCGCGATCAAATTAATGATGCCGTATTTGAATACCACGGAATGGTCAGTGTTCTGAGGTGATAGGGATGAGGAAAATAGCTTTTATAGAACTCTTTTTTTACGTTGGATGTATATTCGGACAGGAGGTCTGTGATAATGCGATAGATGATGACGGAGACGGTTTGATAGATCTGAACGATCCTCATTGCGACTGTGAGGATTTTATTGGTGCGGGTGGTTTGGTTCCAAATCATTCATTTGAAGAGACAATTTGCTGTGAAGAATTTGATTGCTACGAAGAGTGGGAAAACGGATTTGGTATTGGGGCATGGCATTTGCATAGTAATGCTTGCGGGGCAACTGAAGCTTGGGGAGTTGATTTTGACTTGTTAGTGCCCATTCCTGATGGCGAATATTTTATTTCGCTTGATAACAATGAATTTCCACGCATGTGTTTGGATGAACCGCTATTGGCCGGCGAAACCTATTATTTTGGTGTTTATACGGCGAGCACAAACCTTTTTGATTTAGATTCAATTGACTTGGCATTTTTTGGAACTCCAGATTGTGGAGACGTTACTTTTGGAGATGAGTGTCCACTTGACGCTGGTAGTTGGGAACTTTTAGCGTCAAGTTTTGTTATTCATGAAGACCCTTATGGTTCGGTTTATACAGGTATGGTCATTGAGCCTGCGATAGGCATGTACGGCTTTTGCGTAGGTACAACTTGCGATTATGCCTGGAGTCACTTTTTTCTAGACAATATTGTTATTTCAGAATTTGGATGGACAGCAGAAATGTTCGAGTCTGGAGGATGGTGTGCAGGTACTATAACCTTGGCAGTTAGTATCGATACAGTTGGCGGATCTTGGCAATGGTATCGAAATGGTGTTGCTTTGCTCGGTGAGACGGACGAAATACTAGCAGATCTATTTTCTTATGGAGAAGGGGAGTTTTTGGCGCAGTATATCCTTGGTGATTATTGTGAACGATCAATTGCGATACTTATCGGGATCAAAAATCTTATCTTTACAAAAAATCTATAGATGATATTTGAATTCAATGGCTTTATTCCAGTCGTACACGAAACTGCTTTTGTGCACCCTCAAGCAACGGTTACTGGTAACGTAATCATAGGTAAAGATGTCTATATCGGTCCAAGTGCAGCGTTGCGCGGTGATTGGGGGCAAATCATAATTGAGGATGGTTGTAATGTGCAAGAAAATTGCACTGTGCATATGTTCCCTGGAACCACGGTTCGGTTAAAAAAGGGCGCTCATATTGGTCATGGTGCAATTATTCATGGGGGAACGATTGGAGAAAATTGTTTAATCGGAATGAACAGTGTTATCATGGATGATGTTGTTATTGAGGATGAATGTATCGTTGGGGCTTTGTGTTTTGTTCCGGCTAAAATGAGTATCCCAAAACGGAGTTTAGTGGTTGGCAATCCAGTAAAAATAATCAAACAAGTCTCAGATGAAATGCTAAAATGGAAGTCATTAGGCACTTCAATGTATCAAGCATTACCCGGTGAATGTAAATCAACCTTAAAAGAGGTAGCGCCTTTACGCGAAGTTGAAGCAAATCGTCCTTCGCAAGAATCTATGTATTCAACATGGGAAGCTATTAAATCGAAAAAATAGTTTTTTTCGATTTACAATTATCAATTTGCAACTATCAATGTGCAATGAATAATTTTCAATTTTTTGCATCTAAACGTTCGACAAAAGCTTATGGCGGCGCATCTAACCTCTCATATCTTCGAAGAATTCCAACCTTTCACACGCCAAATACGTTATTTAAGTAGTTTTGTACCTCAATTGGATAAATCATTGAAAACTATGATGAATAGCATTGATGGATTGCGGAATAAGTTCTAATTTTATAGAAAATACTTTTATATGCGCATTTTTGCTTCAATCATACTCTTTTTAGTCACCTTTTCGGGGTTTAGTCAATTGAATATGACTGAATTGGGATCTTTAGACATTCCAGAAGTTCATGAAACAGGTTTGAACGATATTTGGGGATATACAGATGAGTTTGGAAATGAATACGCATTGGTAGGTGCAGAGGATGGTGTTTCAGTTGTAGATGTAAGCGATCCAACTAGTCTAGTTGAGGTAACTTGGATTCCAGGTTTAAATTCCATTTGGCGCGATTTAAAAACACGAGGTGATTATGCCTATGTAACAACGGAAGCCCTACAAGGATTAATGATTATTGATTTATCAGGTTTGCCTGGCGATACGGATTTACCCGTAACTATTTATAATGGACCGGATGATGATCTTTGGGAATCTGCGCACAACCTTTATCAAGACGACGGTTACGTTTATATTTTTGGCGCAGGCCGAGGAAACGGCGGAGTTATTATTTTGGATGTCGATACCGACCCAATGAATCCTGAAGAAGTGGGTGTTTTTGATCCTTGGTATGTGCATGACGGATATGTAAAGAATGATACGGGCTATTTCGCGCATATTTATGAAGGAATTTTTAGCGTGGTTGATTTGACTGACAAAACAAGTCCTATCATGCTAGGTACTGCTATTACACCTACTAATTTTGCTCACAACATTTGGGCGTCTGAAGATGGTGATTTTGTGTTTACTACAGATGAGGTAGCAGATGGTTATATTGGCTCTTTTGATGTCTCTGATCCTGCTGCGATTAAATCGTTAGATAAAATTCAATCCTCACCAGGGAATGATATTGTACCGCATAACTCGCATGTTCTTGGAAATTATTTATACACCTCGTATTATACGGATGGCATTGTCATTCATGATATAACTAATCCGCATAATATGATTGAGGTTGCTAATTTCGATACTTCGCCCTTATCGTCCCCAACGACAGATGGCTGTTGGGGTGTCTATCCATTTTTTGCGTCTGGAAATATTGTTGCCAGCGATCGACAAGAAGGGTTGTTGATTTATTCAGTTGCGGAACATCAAGGAAGTTATTTGGAAGGGAATATTACAGAATTAGGAATAGGAACGGCATTAAACAATGTAGATGTTACGATTGATGGCACGGCGATTAATGACGCTTCAAATGTATTAGGTGATTATGCAACGGGCGTTGAATGGGAGGGCGTTACAGATGTGACCTATTTTAAAGTGTTGTATTTTCCGCAAACTATTTCAATTGATTTTGAAAACGGAACGGTGATTGAGCAAGACATGATTTTGGAAAAAATTCCAGAATTTTCGATTAGTGTTCAAGTATTAGACGCTACAACCTTTGCTCCAATTGAAGGTGCTAGTGTTTTGTTAGAACATACGTATATTGATCATGAAGGCGTGACTAGTGCGGATGGTGAAGTAGAGATTCCGCTTTATTATCAAGATAATTATCAGTTTTACGCAGGGAAGTGGGGTTATGAAACTGTTTGTTTTATGGACACCATGATTACAGACGAAACTACAGAGATAATCGTATACATTGATCAAGGTATTTCAGATGATTTTACATTTGACTTTGGCTGGTATGCTACTGGCACTGCCGCTCGTGGATATTGGGAACGTGAAATTCCAGTGGGTGTTGAAGGTGGAGATGGATCTTTTCAAAATCCACCAAACGACATTGGTTTTGATTGTGGTAAATACGCTTTCATGACTGGGAATGGAACAACTGTTTCTAATTCAGAAGAAGTGAATGATGGTGAAGTACTTTTATTATCTCCAGTGTTTGACCTGACCGATATTGCTGATCCTTATGTCAATTATTCCGCCTGGTTCTTTTGCAAGTATGGTGCCGACCCTGATGATACATTAGAAGTGTACCTTTTAAACGGGTTGGGAGATATTATTCTAATTGATCAACATTATAATGGAGGATTGCCTATGAGTCAATGGAATCCGGTATCAATTCAAGTTAATCCGCTCATTACAAAAACGGCATACATGCAAATGTTATTGATTTTAAGTGATTATGTTGAAACAGAAAATGTGACGGAAGGTGGACTTGATAATTTTTCAGTAACGGATTTTTCCATTGTCTCAATTGAAGAAAACGAGGCCGCTGCATCAAGCCCAATTTCAATTTATCCTAATCCATTCAACAACACTGTTCGCATTGATGGAATAGAGGATGGATGGCTTACTGTTTTGGATCTAACGGGTCGACAAGTAACTAAAATGCAAATCGAATCCACAATTACTTTACCAGAAATGGAACGTGGAACATATTTTTTCGTAATTTCAGATGCGATTGGAAACAAATTGGATGTTTTCACACAAGTCAAGAATTAATTAGAACCGAAGAAATGAAGTATTTTTACAGCCTGCTGATCGCAGGCTTAATGCTGTCTTGTAGCGAAGAATTAGAAACTACTGGTCCCGACAATCCTTATGAACTTTCAGATACTATTGCAGACGGAATCATTGAATATGATTTGAATGAAGATCGTTTAAGTGCTGTTGATTTTAGCAATGAACTCTCGCTAATCCAGCAGCATGTCTATGATCAAATCAATGTCCTTTTTCTGTCTGGTCCTGCTACTATAAAGCAAAATTATGATAATGCCACCTTTGATATCAGCTTAAAAGCGAAGGATGCGGAAAATATGGAGGATTATGAAGGAGGAAAACCCTTCCGTCTAGCTATTTTAAATTTGATTCAGTTTTATAAGCATGAATTAGCTAATGGCTTTGCGAAAATTTTGCCTTTATTAGAAAAAGGCGCCGAGGACCGATCGAGAGATGAGGAATATAAAGTGATTGATTATGACGAGCAATTCGCTATAAAAGAAGCGGAGTTGTTCAATGCTATTGCTGCAGAGCAGGATAAGTTTGCGCTTGCTAATAATTTCAAAACCCAAGAGTTATGAAAAAATTTAAATACCTGATTGTCTCCACCGTTGTTCTAGTTGTTGGGGTTATATTTTTGTCGATTTTCATTAAGGGTAAACTTAACGACTATAAGGATAAACAGACGCATATTTCGGAGCAATTGAATTTTGAGGAACGTTTGTTGAATGGATGGGAGTGGGTGCCTTTGACGAATGTCGGGGATGAAATGGTGAAAACATGGCAGGAGTTAGAGGTGAAGGCAAAGGCAGATTATAATGGGGCTTTGTTTTATGGCTTATTACTTTTGGTCTTTGTAGCGATATATGGATTGTCAAATGTAATCGTTTATAAAGGGACTGAGGTGGATTATAGGGCCTATGGCTTTGTTTCCATCTTTGCTTCGCTTTCATTCCTTTATTTAGGACTATCTGCACCTTTATTAGAAATAATGGCTTATAGCGAAGATTTAACCTTTGAAGTGCCTATTTCTGATTATACCGGCGTGGATATTCTAGGATTTGATATGAGAATCTTTGATATTGAGCGCACGGTAGATGGGCGAACATACTACTTCTATCAAAACAAGTCTATTCTTCAGCTTATCTCCATTCTCTATACGGGCGGTAATTTCTTAGTGGCTCTTATTTTGATCGGCTTTAGTATTGTCTTTCCGGCCTTTAAATTGTTTTTGTCGCTTAGAATCCTTGCAGCACCGTATAAAAAACGAAGTTTAAAGAGGTACCGCGTTATACGATCATTAGGAAAATGGAGTATGGCAGATGTTTTTGTCTCGGCGATTTTCTTAGCCATTTTTGCTTTTTCTAATATGGAGGTTGGAATAGATACGGGGGCTTCAACCTTGGCAGGGACCTATTTCTTCATGCTTTTTGTTACCATTTCTATTTCTTCTGGTGCCTATTTGAAAAAAGCCATGAAGCAAGCACAGGATGCGGCAGAGTGGACGTTGGAGTAATTAATTTTAAATGAGTAATTTCAATGTTCAATGTGTGATTTTAAATGCGTTGCCTTTATTGCTGCATTGAGCTTGTCGAAATGTTATCGAAGGGTCCAATTATAAGAATTGGCTATTCACGCGAGTTCGGAAAATTGACCGTTGCATTACTCGAAGGGTAGTAGTTCGTTTCAAAAATTGTGGTTAAACCTTCTTTAATTGTGATAGTAAAGTGAGAAAGCCCTTTTTGCTTGCAAAGTTTTCGGATTAATTTTTTTGGTGTCATTAAGTAAAATTCTTGCGGCTTCAAGGGGTTAAGCATTGTTTTTGATTCGTAAATGGTCGCATTCATGCCTTTCATATTTTCAGCCGAAACTATTAGATTGACCTCTGTAGTTTTTAGCCGATCGCTGACCAGTGTTGCAACAAGATTATTGCCATCCATTTCGCATGAGGCTATAATTGGTTTGTAATGGTCTTGAACTTCTGAATAAGCTTCTTTTTCGTTTCCATAATAATCAATGACGCTCCATGATGGTCCAGGCCAGCAGTCGTTAAGTTGCCAGAACAGTGTGCCCATGCAATGCGGCGTTTGAATGCGGTGCTGCCTAATCGCATAGCTATATGCATGTGCTTGCACCAATTGCGTTAGTTCAACCCATTCTTCAAAATCAACTTCCTCATGTGCGTATTTGATTACGTTCTTCTGAATAATTCCATTGCCGATATAGCTTTTTTGGCGATTTTTCATGACTTCAGAAAACAAGTTTAGGTCGGCCTCATTAATTACGTTGGCTAAAGTAGCATAGTCAGGAAAGGATTGATAGCCGTATTCTGCGATAAAGCGTCCTACATTTTTGGCAAAGTTCTCAATTGGTTCTTTGCCGTGCCAAACGCCCCAATAATGCATGGACGAATGGTTGAAATTCTCAGGTTTCCCCCAATTGCTTAACGGAGAAGTGGGCACATAATCAATGTTCGGGCTCAATTTTTCTAAGGTTTGCGGAATCAATTCATGAAAAATGCTCGTGTATGTATTCCAAATTTCGGTTTCGTCCTCCTTAGAATAACCGTACTGCTTTTGCCAGCCCCAATTTTCCCAAGCGACTTCAATTTCATTATTCCCACACCATAAGGCAATGCAAGGGTGGTTGCGCAGACGTTTTACATTGTATTCTACCTCCGCGGTAATATTGTCAATAAAAGACGGATCATTGGGATACATGGAGTTGGCGAACATAAAATCTTGCCAAACTAATATACCATGTTCATCACAAAGGTCATAGAAGTAATCGCTTTCATAGATTCCGCCTCCCCAAACTCGAATCATATTGATATTAGCATCCACAGCTTGTTGAATCAGTTTTTCATAACGCGCAGAATCTACTCTCGGCAGGAATAAGTCTTGCGGAATATAGTTAGCTCCCTTGGCGTAAAATGGTTTGCCGTTTACTATAAAGTAGAAGGAAGTGCCTATTGAATCGGGTTCATTAACCAGCTCTATTTCTCGAAAAGCAGCCTTTAAGTTTCCCTTTGCTAATAGTGTGAAGGCAGTCGAGATCATAAAATCACCTTCCCATTGCAATTGATTCCCATAATCTTTTGGATTCCAGTATTCAAAGGTGTTTAGTTGAACTGATTGTTTAATTAAGTTTATCCCTTTAGTCAGTTGAATTTTGTAGTTTTTATCTACGATTCTTAAGTCATAACTTCCCGCTTGATCGAGATCATACTCGATTTCAAAATCAAAATCAATCCGCCATTCATTACTTGAAAATTTTGCTGTGGTATATGTAATGTCATTCACTTTTAAAGTATTCCAAGTTTTCAAGTAAACGGGACGCCAAATTCCTGACGTGACAAAACGAGGCCCCCAATCCCAACCAAAATGATAGGCTGCTTTCCGTGTATAGGGAGACACCTTTAAATAAACCGTTTCGTTAGCTGCGGGCAATTCGTAAGGACTATTCTCTACATTTTTCTTATTCAGATTTAAGGGGGAGTGAAATATGACTGTTAATTCGTTGTTCCCTAGGTTTAAGTGTGGTTTCAATTCTACTGTCCATTCACGAAACATATTATCTGTGACTAGAATTTCTATGCCATTGAGTAGAATAGTGGTGTAGGTATCTAATCCTTCAAAAACCAATTCTACATGTGCTTGTTGCAGCAATTTTTCATCCGCAATAATTGTTGTGCTATATTCCCAGTCTTCAAACTCAATCCATCTTTGCGTAATTTCGTTATTCCCTTCATAAGGATCTTTGATTATTCCATTATCGAATAAATCCAAATGCACAACGCCAGGCACAGTCGCCGGATTCCATTGATCAGCGGTCACATTTTTAAATCTCCAACCTGTATCTAGCGGGATAATATTCTCACTGTATCCAGTTGAACTAAATACTACGTTGAATAGAGCTAAGAGTAGTAAAGGGTGCAATTTAAACATTGATCTAAGTTACGTTTTTTTAATTGGATAGGGCGAGCTATGGAATACAATTTTTATTATGAGAATGGGTTACTTTTAAAGTAATTTGACATATATTTATAATATGCGCATTAACCTCACTATTTTATCTATTCTTTTGACATTCATTGGTTTGTCGCAGTCCAACGAAATTGGGGTCATTCCATTTAAAGTTGAGAAAAATGCTGAATCGCTCGATAATCATTTTGAGCCTAAATTTCTCATAGGGCTTTATTACCAGCATTCATTCGAGCGATTTCATTGGCTTGTAGCGGCTGAATATGGTGAAAATAGCATTGATGATGGCTGCAATTCTTGTGCTGACCATCATTATAGAACCGGAATTCTTGAAGAATTAAACTTCCATCTAGGGTTTGGAAAACAGTGGTACATTCCTAATTTGATCAGGTTATTTTCAGCCTGCAGTGCGACTAAAAGCAACTGGTATGGCAACAAATTACTTAATTCGATACGAGGGCGGCTTCTCTGTTGCTGGTGGTTCTAGTAATCGACGTCATTATTTTATTGGCGGCACTTTTGAAACGGGATTAGCTTATTATCATTCCTCAAATTTTGTTTTTAGGTTGGATTATTCATTTAGAATAGGCGCTGCATGGAGCAAAAAAGTATATCCATATCTTAATGATTCTTTCATAAGAAGAAATTGGGGCGGAATAGTTGCGCCTCAATTGAGCATTGGCTATTGCTTTTAATAATTGCCAGTTTAAACTATGAAAATTAAGATAACAATTCTTCTCATGCTACTGAATTTTAAGGGGTTTTCTCAATCTAATGAGGTTGGGATAATTCCATTTAAAATTGAGAAAACGAGCGAAACATTTCAGGAATCATTTGAAAGGAAGTTTACTGGTGGTGTCTATTACAATCGATATTTTGAAAAATTCCATTGGTCTACTGAGTTCATTATTGGCAAGAATAAGATTAATGACTTTTGCACAAACTGTCTTGAAACCTCGGTTGGAGATGGGGTTTATCGTGAATTGAGCTTAGCTTCAGGGGTTGGTTTGCGAATACACTAGAAAAGCATAATGGTCTTACCGGTAACATTAGGTTATTGTTTTACGGCGCCATGATGTCTTATTCAGGTACTTTTATAAACGGGCAAATGGCCTGGTGTTTTGATGTTGATAATCGATATTATTTATTAGGTGGTCAATTGCAGTATGACCTCTCATACACATTTAAATCAGGTTTATTGGTTGGAATAGATGCGGCATTCAAGCTGACTAAAACCAAACCGCGGATAGGAGACTTCCTTTCTTTATCGTCATATATTCCGCCCTCAGTTTATATGGTCACCTTACCAAGTTTTAGGATTGGTTATCAGTTTTAGAGAATGATATTTGCGATTGTGCTAATCTTCTCTTCGTCAACAATATACTTCGGTCCCATATCCAATTCAAGCTTTTCATCTGCCAACTTTTTAGCTGTAAAATGAAGCGCATCAACGCCTGATTCCCCAATCTGAAGCACATTTCCCGCATTTATGCCGGCACCCGCCATAACTTCAATTCGGCCGTTTGCAGTATTGATTAGTTTTTTGATGTTTTCTAATCCGCTAAGTGCATTTGGCGCGGAACCTGAGGTCAAAATTCTATCAAATCCTAAATTGATAAGTTCCTCCAGCGCTTTAGGAGGATTCGGACAAAGATCAATAGCGCGGTGAAAGGTGGTGCCTAGTTTTAATTCTAGGGCTGTTTCCATTAAAAATAAATTGGCTTTAATATTTACGTCATTTAAGCCGTTTAGCACGCCAAACACAACTCCATGCGCTCCAACACTACTTGCTGCTCTTATATCGCGTTCCATGAGCTCTAATTCAGCTTCATTGTAATTGAATCCGCCAGCGCTTGGGCGAATCATTACAAAAACTTCCGTGCTTGTGTTTTTTACGCATGCTTCAATTATTCCAAGGCTTGGCGTTAATCCGCCTTCGCTTAAAGCAGAGCACAATTCAACCCGTTTTGAACCATGCTTTGAAGCGACTAGGGCGCCTTGAACCGAATCTATGCAAACTTCAACCTCCATTTATTCTATCATAATTTCATCAATAAATAACCAGGCTTCTTGACCTGCAGCCTCATGCCCGTCAGGAACTTTGCCGACATTTGTGGCTTGAAAGCGGATGTAGCGTGCTTTCGGAATATCCTTTCGACCGTAATGTGTATTACTGTACATATATTTAATCTGTTTTTTATTGGAAAGGTCATTATCTTCATTCACCATTTTGCTCAATTGAGTCCAAAGCTCTCCATCTTCAGAAATTTGTACCGAGATTTCTTTTGGAAAGAAAATCCATGAATTAGCGTATTGATAGAAGTTCGCGCCTACCGACATTATTGGCTTTAATTCATCCAAATCTATCGTCACATCTATGTTTTTACCCCAGAAACCTTGCCAGTTCCCGTCTCTAAAGTCGATTGAGCCTAATTTTCCATCTACCAAATTCTTTTCTGCGTTGCCTGTATACCATTCATTCCATTCGTTGGTATAGCTAACCTCTTTGTTCAATCCTTGATGGAAAACGAATGATTGCACAATAGGTTCGCCATAAGCTTCTTCGTTTTTATAGGCTTGAACCCCCAAAACGTCCGTCACTTCTAGCTTAAATGGTTCAGTATACCCGAGCCAAGCCTTGTTAGATTCACTTTTCCATCTATATTTCACTTCTAGGTCAGCTAAGTTTTTCTCCAGTGTGATTAAAACAACAGAGTCGCTAAATTCTTGTCCAATACTTGCCCCAATCGTCTCTAAACCGTAATCAATTCCCATTTCTTCTAAAACAGGGTAATGGCGCTGTAGTCTTCTATAAAAATCGTCAAAATAACGATTCTTAGGATAGGACCAAAGCACCTCTGCTAAGCCTATCATTCTAGGGAAAACCTTTGAATCCAAATTGGCTTCGTCAGGTACATGTTCTGTCCACATATTGCACTCACCACCAATAATAAAATGATGATATTCTGTATCCAAATCAGCCGGGACAGGATCAAATGAATAGATTTTTTCTAAATCAATGGAAGTCAACCCATAATCTAAATAACAATGACTTGTGGGCGACATGACTACTTCATGTTTCGTTTCAGCAGCTTGTTTACCGCCTTCCATTCCGCGCCAACTTTGTACGGCAGCAGTGGGAGAGAGGCCTCCTTCTAAAATCTCATCCCATCCAATCAACTTTCGACCATTTTTGTTCAAAAATCTTTCTATTCGTTGAATAAAGTACGATTGTAATTCATGTTCATCTGCTAAGCCTTCGTCATGCATCCGTTTTTGACATTTACTGCAGTGTTCCCATCTAAATTTAGGAGCTTCATCTCCGCCAATATGGATGTATACAGAAGGAAAAATTTCCATGACTTCTGTTAAAACATCTTCAAGGAAAATGAAAGTAGAATCATTACCTGCACAATAAATCTCTTTAAATACGCCCCAATCGTTTACAACCTCTATAGGACCGCCATTACAAGAAAATTGAGGATAAGCCGCTAAAGCAGCTTGGGAATGACCGGGTAATTCAATTTCAGGGATTACAGTAATATCCCTCGATGTGGCATATTCAACGATATATTTTAATTCGTCTTTGGTATAAAATCCGCCATATTTATTACCGTTGGTATCTAACCGCCATGCGCTTATTTCGTTTAACAGCGGATATTTCTCAATTGGCATTCTCCATCCCTGATCCTCTGTTAAATGGAGGTGGAGGACATTCATTTTATAGTACTCCATGGCGTCTAAATATTTTAGAATAACCTCCATTTCAAAATAATGACGACAAACGTCTAATAACAAGCCACGGTGCTTAAAAGTAGGGTAGTCCGTTATTTTAACTGCAGGCAGATAGTAAGCGAAATCATCTTCTGTTACCCCAATTGTTTCTGAGCGAAATTGAAGTAAGGTTCGTATTCCACGTCTAATACCAAGTTTTGTTTTAGCGGTTAATGTGACGTTTGTACTCGTTATTTCTAATTCATAAGCTTCTGGACTATCGCATGTAGATTTAAAGTCATCTGAAAGAATTAAGTTGCAAGTTTTTGTCCCTTGTTCCTTAATTATAGGTTCGGATGAATTAGTGCAAGTATCAATTAATGAAATCATTAGCTTGCAAGCTTCGTTCGATAATTCTTCGGGGTAAAAGAAGTTGACTGCGGCATCCATTTTAAAAACTCCTTCTCTTTTTTCTAGTGATTGAGGAAATGGAATAAGGGGAATAGAGTCTAAATCAACCGCATTAAACACGGCATCACCCTTTAAATTATTTGAGTTACAACTAATAAGGAAAGAAGCGAATATTACACTTAAAACAAAGAGATACTTTACCATTCTAATTCATATTGAGCATCAACCATGTCCTCAAAATCATTGTGTTTTACAGCAATATTAAACCCGGCATAAACGCTATGACAGCCATATTCACCATTTTTATTTAACGCAATAAAGCCTACTTGCATATTTGTGAGATCCTTATGTTTGCTCATGATTCGCGCTACAGCTTCTTCACAAGCCTCCTGCGGCGTTTTTCCATGTCGCATAAGTTCAACAACAATAGCGCTGCCAGCTGTTCTGATTACAGCTTCACCAACGCCTGTAGCGACTGCCGCTCCAACTTCATTATCAAGGAATAAACCTGCTGCAATAATTGGTGAATCACCTACTCGGCCGTGTAATTTATACGCCATTCCGCTCGTCGTGCAAGCTCCGGAAAGGTTTCCACTCTCATCTATGGCAATCATTCCAATCGTGTCGTGATTTTCACTATTGATTTGTGGCTCATATTCGGAGTCCTTCAACCATTTTTCCCACGCCTGTTTGGACTTTTCGCTCAATAAATTCGTTTTTTCAAAGCCTTTTTCCAATGCAAAGTTGAGTGCGCCAACACCGGCTAATAGCACATGTGGTGTGTCTTCCATCACTTTACGAGCAACGGAAATAGGATTTTCGATATATTGCAAAAATGCAACTGCACCGCAATTGCTGTTATGATCCATAATGCAGGCGTCTAGCGTTACGTTTCCGTCTCTATCAGGTAATCCGCCTAAACCAACACTTTGGTTTGTTGGGTCCGATTCTGTTACCCGAACACCTTGCTCAACTGCATCTAAAGCTGAACCACCTTGGCTCAATACTTCCCAGGCGGCTTTGTTGGCATCCAAGCCATGGTTCCACGTGGACAATACAATCGGTTTAATAGCAGCAACCGGTGGAATTAAAATTTCTTCTAAATCTTCACCTTTTTCTGAAGCGCAGCCTGTTTGGGTTAGGAGTGCCGCGCTTCCAATTGCGCCGATTTTGATAAATTCTCTTCTTGATTTCATAGTAGACCTTAATTATAAAAATAGTAAGCTTGACTCAAATTAATCAGCAAATTCAAGTTCGAATTTTCAACTTAACATTATTCAGATTTTCCTGCTGATAAAGCTTTTGATGGATGGAGGACATCACTAAAACATGGTTAATTGTCTCTTGAAAATGTTCGCGTGATTCTGGTGAGTGTAATTCGTTTTTTTGTAAGCGTAACAAGCTGACGATAATTTGAAGATTGTTTTTTACGCGGTGATGTATTTCTTTAATCAATGCAATGTTTTCACTATTCTGTTTTTCTATAATTTGGTTTTGAGCGACCAATGAAGCATTTACAAGTTTGATTTGTTTGTCATTATATTCCTGAAAATGAATAAATTGGTACATAAGGTACGCCAAAATAAATAGGCTTAAAATAATCTCAAGATAAGCTCCTGTCAATTGCAGGTTACTTGATTCTTGGATAACATTGATGTGGATGTTGTGTCTAAAATAAAGAAAGTAACCAATACCAATTGCGTTAAAGATTAAAATGGCTAAGCCCAACTTTCTATGACCTCCGAGATACACCACAAATGTGCAGACGATTATCCAAATAAAATCGACGTAATGTGTGGCTCCGAGAATAAAAGAGCAGGAGGATAGTGAAATTAATGAACCTACAATTCCGTATATCGCAAAAACTGTTTTCGGCTTTCGATAAAGCCGAAGATGGATTAACATTAGCATAGAAATGCTTAATGCTGCGACATAGCCCATTAATGAGCTAAATTCGTTATTGAAGAATGTGACAATTAGTGTTATAAAAGTAAACATGAAGAACACAGTAATGCGTGTTGCCATCTTAATAAGCATACCTTCTCTATAATCTTCTAAGGGGAGACTCAATCCATGATTGCTGTTATAGGTAATGTCTTGCTTGTCCAGGTTGGGATAATTTGGGTGCAATTAAAAAAACAATAGTATTTATTCTTCTGAATACGGAAATCTGAGATGTTTAACAGCAGTTCCGTTGTTCTTGATTTCTTCCAAAGATTTTATTCCAATTTCAATGTGTTCGTTCACATAGTTTTTTGAAACACTTTCGTCGCTGCGGCTGGTTTTTACACCTTCAGCTATCATAGGTTGGTCTGAGACGAGTAATAGTGCGCCGGTAGGAATTTTATTTGAAAAACCAGTAATAAAAAGGGTTGCGGTTTCCATGTCAATAGCCATGGCACGTGTTTTTCGTAAATAGTCTTTAAATTCTTGATCGTGTTCCCAAACCCGTCTATTGGTTGTATAAACTGTACCGGTCCAATAATCACGTTTAAAATCGCGAATGGCAGCAGAGACTGCTCTTTGCAATGTAAATGCGGGCAGTGCAGGGATTTCTGGTGGAAAATAGTCATTTGATGTTCCTTCTCCACGAATTGCTGCAATAGGTAATATCAAATCACCAATTTCCGTTTTTCGCTTTAAACCGCCACATTTCCCTAAAAACAAACATGCCTTTGGAGATATTGCACTCAATAAGTCCATTATGGTTGCTGCATTAGCGCTTCCCATGCTAAAGTTAATAAATGTGATTCCATTAGCTGTGGCGTTTGGCATTGCTTTGTCTTGCCCATTAATTGGCACTGAATACATGTCAGCAAAAATCTCAAGATATTTATTGAAATTCGTGAGCAAAATGTATTCGCCAAAATCTTCCAAGGCAGTGCCGGTATAACGTGTGAGCCAATCTCTGACTATTTCTTCTTTTGTGTTCACTGTAAATTAAAGTAAAAAAACATCTCGATAACACAGGTTAAGAGATGTTTTAGGTTCATATATAAAAGTCTCTTATTCTGCTGTGTCGCAGGCTGTATAGGTAGATTTGTTGTGCATTTTTGTGCCTTTCCCTGGGTCACAGTTGGCCATGTTTGCTTTACATTCGTCCGTGCAACCCTCTGTTTCGGTACAACCGAATTTTTCGCAACTTTCCTTTTGACATACTTCGTAACTACTGCACTTTTTATTACAATCAGCGAGGTTACAATTTGTTGAATCACAATCCGTCTTGTCACATTGAGTCATGTCGCAACTTTTTTGATCGGAATTATCGGCTAATGAATCGATTACTTCAACCGTGTCATCTCCAGCATTGTCTGCAACATCACCTCCGCAAGAAATTAATAGAAAAGAGAAAGTAAAAGTTAATAAATAGATAAAACGCTTCATTTTAGAAATTTAATTTTTTTTTCCTAAAGCTAAGAAAATTTATTACAAATGATACAGGAGATACCCTTGGAAATCATTTAAAAGATGAATAATTGTGCGGTAGATGGTTAATCCAATTTTAAAAAGAATCGATTTAAATTTAGGTTTGCAAAATGGATGATAAATTGCTTATTAATGATTGTTCTTAGTTGCCAACGAGTTACACATTTCCTTGTCAATTTAGCAAGGTAAGGTTGTCGACTCTGTCGTTATACATGCGCTAATTGTCCAATTCACCTTTTGCCGAAAGAAGAATGGCTAAGTTTTTAGTCGATTCAAATTGACCTAGCAGAATCACAAGAATAACTGTGATAATTACGCTCAAAACCATACCTGTAATTCCCCAAATTGTTCCCCAAAAAACTAAGGCTAAAATAACAACAAGTGAGCTTACATTGAGGGAGTTACCTAAAAGTCTTGGCTCAACAATATTTCCATTAATGACCTGGATTGTGCCCACACCAACCAAAATCACGAGCGCCCATATAGGATCAGAGAATTGTAAAACAGCCATGGCTGCAGGGAAAAGTGTGCCCACTAAAGCTCCAATTGTAGGGATGAAATTCAATAAGAAAAGTAAAAACGCCCAAAAAACTGGAGCGTCCAGCCCTACAAGACTAAAAATGAAATAGCTTAAAATTCCATTGGTTAGACTTAAAAGGGTCTTTAGCGTAATGTACTTACTGATTGATTTATCAATTTGTGTCAAGGTTGCTGAAATTTCATGTTGCCGCTCTTTTGTAGGAGAAATTGACAAAATTTTTGCGCCAAATGCTGATTCTTCCAATAACAAAAAAAGCAAGTACAAAACAATCATAAAAATATTGCCAAGAAATGACGAAAGTACATTGACTAACCTCTCCATAGTTGCATTGAGATCAATACTATTAACGCCAACGTTGTCGTTCCACATTTGCTGAATATCAAATCCAAATTGATCGTTAATTTTAGCGTTCAATATGATGAGATTATCTTCATATTTGGTCATGTTTTCCGTCTTTTGCAACTCAGTAATATTATTTATGAGCAAATTCACAATAAAGGCAAGGGCAATATAGAGCAGACCTACTGCAATCAAATTCAACAGCCAACGCGGCATTTTTGGTCCAATGAACGGAATTTTTTGAATCATCAGGCGTAAGTCCTTCACCAAAAACCAAATTAAGCAGGCCAAAACTAGCGGGATGAAGAGGTGTTTACCAATGATCAAAATAAATACAACACTGATCAATAGAATAAAAAGGTATGTCGTTCGGTTCAAGCTCATAACTAATGGTATTTTGATAAGATGGTAAGGGCAAGGGCAATTTTATGGAAATCAACGTCTCCTTTTAATTGATCATAAATGGGACGTAGTTGATTTGTGTTTCTTTGTGCTTTTCTGGCTTGTTTCACCTGGTTGACCTCAAATTCTGTCACATAACGATTCAAATCAATTGGTCGATCATCCTCATATAATTTGCAGAGGTGGCCATAAATGGTAGTGGGACTTATATTTCTTTCTTGCGCAATTTCTTCGACACTTAAGCCGTCCTGATAAAGAGTGAAGGTTTCATCAATAGTAGATTTTTTGCTCTTTTTATTAGGAGAGCGGTTTTCATCCACCAATTTTAGAATCATCCCACCAAAACGATTTAGTTTCACCTTACCCATACCTTGAATTTCAAGCAGTTCAAATTCGTTTTTAGGTTTTCGAGAAGCAATTTCGGTTAACGTGGCATCATGAAAAATGACATAAGCCGGAACCTTATTTTGTTGTGCTACTCCTTTACGATAGCTTTTTAAGGCATCTAGCAGGGCGTCATCAGGATTGGATGCTGCAACTTTCTTGGTATTTTTAGCTTTTTCGGATTTCTTCGCTATAGTGGGTTTGGACAATTGCAATGGTTTACTCGTCCGGAGTATTTCGTCTCCTGCCTGGGTTACCTTTAATTTTAAATAATCATCATAAGCAATTTCGATTAATCCCAAATTAATCATTTGATTCATGAAGTGCTGCCAATCCACAAAACTATGAGCCTTGCCAACCCCATAGGTTTTTAATTTATGATATCCATGATCAAACAAATCCATTGTTTTTGCGCCTCGTAAAATATTAATGAGCAAGTTCACTCCAATCTGTTGGTTCGTTCGCATAATCGCCGATAAGGCCATCTGTGCAATCGTTTTGCCGTCAATAAACTCTGGCGGATTTTTACAAACGTCACAGTTGTTGCACGGTTCCTCATTAAACTCACCAAAATAGGAGAGGAGTATATTTCTCCGGCAAGAAGTAGCCTCCGCATAGTTTAAAATGCGTCGAATTTTTTCTTGATAGGTTTCCTTAAATTCAGAGTCTTTTACAAAGTCGTTCAGTAAAACTACATCTCTATAATTATAATAAAGAACAGTGTCACTTGGCAAGCCATCACGTCCTGCACGACCAATTTCTTGATAATAACCTTCTATGTTTTTCGGCAAATTATTGTGAATAACCCAACGCACGTTCGATTTGTCAATCCCCATTCCAAAGGCAATGGTTGCACAAATTATGGTGTAATTATCATTAATAAAACCATCTTGCACTGCTTCGCGGTTGCTACTATCCATTCCTGCATGGTAGTGTCTCGCATTAAATCCGTTAGAATTTAAGAAAGAACTCCATTTTTCGCATTCTTTTCGGGAAAGGCAATAGATTATGCCGGCTTCATCTTGACGTGCATGTAAAAAATTAATAATTTCTTTTTCTTTTTGCTTTTTTGGAACCTGAGAACGCACGGCCAAATTCAAATTTTCCCGGTTGAATGAAGAAAGAAATAATTGCGGATTAACTAAATCTAATTGTGTTGATATGTCTTTCCGTGTAATTTTATCCGCAGTTGCGGTTAAGGCCATAAATGGCACATTGCGATAATGTGATCGCAAGGCTTTAATTTGTCCGTACTCTGGTCTAAAATCATGTCCCCACATGGAAACGCAGTGCGCTTCGTCAACGGCAATAAACGAAACGGGAATGTTCTTTAACCAACTTTCAAACGCGTGCACGAGTGTTTCGGGCGATAGATAAAGGAGTTTAATTTTGTTCTCTAGGCAATCGTCAATTATGAGGCGTTTATCAAAATCTGATTGGGAGCTGTTAAAATAGGCTGCTTGAACGCCGCTTGCTTTTAAGGCTTCTACCTGATCGCGCATGAGAGAGATGAGCGGTGAAATTACCAGTGTAACATTTTTAAAAATTAGTGCTGGAATTTGAAAACAAACAGATTTCCCGCCGCCGGTGGGCATAATTACTACTGAATCTTGACCACTTAATGTGTGTTCAATAACTTCTAACTGTTTCGGTCTGAATTCATCATAACCGTATATTTCTTTTAGTATTTGTTTTGGCTGTTGCACTTAAAACAAAGTTAAAAGAAAAGCGGTAAGTCAAACTTACCGCTTTCATATTATTAGTGAAGAATTTTATTTTTACTGCGCAAAAATCTTTTGGACTTTGCTGTTTTTAGAGTCGCTCCCGTGCAACAAATAATAACCGGTGGCATTTCCGCTTAGGTCAATCGTAAATTTTGTTTGATTTGAAGTAGGAGAGACCGTATTTTGGTAAACAAGTTTCCCCATGGCATCATGTACTTGAGGATATTGCACGCACTGCCAAGCTGCTGCGTAAGTTAATTTTCATGGAATTAATTTTGTTCAAATTTAAGCAAATTCAAGGTATGATGTGGTTAAAAATAAAAGCTAACTTGTTATCTTAAACAGATGGATTTATTTTCTGCGCCAATAATACGGCGTAAAGAGAAGGGCAACTGTGAAAAGTTCTAAACGGCCAAATAGCATGAGGAAAGATAAAAGCCATTTACCAGCTGGACTAATAGAAGAAAAAGTTTCGTCTGGACCAATATCCGAAATTCCTGGCCCGACATTTCCTAAACATGTTGCTACGGAGGAAACGGCAACTTCAAAGTTGGGAACACCTATTCCAGTCATGATAACAGAGCCGAGCACAAAAACAAACAAATAAAGAAAGATGAATGCCAATAGGTTATAGATAATGTGACTTGGCACCACTTGTTTATTTAAATAAACAGGGATAATGGCACTTGGATGCAAACGTTTTTTAAACTCTAAAAATCCGTTCTTCATTAAAACTACAATACGCACAATTTTTATTCCCCCTGATGTTGACCCTGCTGAAGCTCCTGAAAACAGTAATAGAAAGAAAATAAATGTAGCTAAAGAACCCCAAGTGGTATAATCTGCTGAGGCATATCCAGTGGTTGTAATGGTACTAACTACTTGGAATATAGTAAGGCGCAAAGCGTGTAATACTCCGTGTCCGGTATGCGAATAAACAATAGGGGTTAGTATTAGCACGAGCAATAATATAGCGCCGATATACCATTTGAACTCGTCATTTTTCCAGAAGCGCGAAAATTTTCCTTTAAACCCAAAATACAGTAAGGTGAAATTTGTTCCGGCCAGAAACATAAAAATCACAATAACAGTTTCAATTAATGGAGAATTAAACGCGGCAATACTGTTTTGTCTGGTGGAAAAACCACCAGTTGAATTTGTAGTTAGTGCGTGGTTAATGGAATCGAAAAAACCCATACCACTGAACATGAGGGCACCGGTTTGAATAAGGGTCAGAAATAAATAAATTACCCATAGGCGTTTCGCAGTTTCTTTAATTCTTGGATGAATTTTATCTTTAGTAGGACCAGGGGCTTCTGCCACAAAGAGTTCCATTCCACCAATTCCTAAAAGGGGTAAAATAGCAATGGTGAGTACAATAATACCCATACCGCCAATCCATTGGGTCATACTCCGCCAGAACAGGATGCCGTGTGGCATTTCTTCAATGTTATCTAAAATCGTTGCTCCTGTTGTGGAGAGTCCAGACATTGTTTCAAAGAAGGCACTAGAAATTGTAGGAATGCTGCCACTTAATAAGTAAGGTAATGTTCCGAAAACGGCCATAGAAACCCAGCCAGCGGTTACAATTAAATAACCGTCTCGTTTTTTAATTTCAGCATCTTTACTTTTACGGGTGAAAATTTTAAGTAATCCACCACAAAAAAGAGTAATGCCCGAACTCAATAAAATTGGGTAAAAGTCGTTTTCGCCATAATAAGTTGAAAAGGCGAGGGGAGGAAGCATTAATATCCCCATAATGAGTAATAAGCTCCCAATTACATTCAGCGTTACACTTCCGTTGATGAGTTGCTTCGACATTTATTGGAAAAACTTTTCAATCTTGTGAATAGATTCTGTCAAAGAAAATACAACAGCCATATCTCCAGCTTTTAATTGGAAGGAACCAAAGGGGATAAAACCGACATCATCTCTAACCACACCTGAAATATTGGCTGTTCTTGGAAAGTGCAAACGGTTAATCGGTTTTTTTGTAACTTTTGAATTGGGTTTTACGATAAACTCAATTATCTCGGCATCTACGCCGTGTAAATTAGCAATTGCCGAAACATTTCCTTTGCGGACATATTTAAATATATTCCCCGCAGCAATAATTTTCTTATTAATTAAGGTATCAATACCTATGTTTTGCGATAAGTGGATGTAATCGATATTTTCAACTCGTGCAATGGTCTTTCTAACATTATGATTCGTAGCAACTAAAGACGACATAATATTCGATTCAGAATCTGCCGTAACAGCAATAAAAGCATCCATGTCGGCTAATCCTTCAGATTCCAATGCGGAAACGTTTCTCCCATCAATATTTAAAACGAGTGTTTCTTTTAATTGCCCTGCCAATTCCTCACAACGTTCGCGGTTTTTTTCAACCAAAGTCACATTATAGTCATGTTCTAGCATCCTGGCGGTTTCATATCCAATACTACTTCCTCCCAGAATCATAATATTCCTAATCTCAAAACATTCTTGACCGCAGAACTCAATGATATTGTCAATTGAATCAGGATTAGAGATGAAATAGATAATATCATGCGATCGAATGATCGTTTGAGCATTTACAATAATCGTTTCGTCTTTTCGGTGCAATGCAATTGGCTTAAACGATAAATCAGGGTTCAAATAAGCACTGTCTTGTATTGAAACATCAACCAATTCAGATTTTTCGTCAATTGAAATTCCAAATACGGTTAATTTCCCGCCTTCAAATTCATGATCATCTGTAAAAACTGAGCGCTTTATGAGTCGAATAATTTCTTCCGAAGCTAATTGTACGGGTGCAATCAACTCATCAATGCCTAACGAATGCAGAAGTTCTGCATTGGCAGGTACTTTCAGTTCAAGGTTATTAATTCGTGCAATGGTTCTTTTAGCGCCGAATTTTTTAGCGAGGATAGAAACCAATAAATTCGTCTCTTCAGATGATGTAACGGCAATTAATAAATCGCATGAATCCACTTTAGCCTCTTTGAGGATAGAGATTGACTTGGCGTCACCATGAATCGTAAAAATATCGAGATTAGATTGAATATGACTCAACCGTTCTTGGCTTTGATCAATCAAGTAAATGTCTTGGTGCTCGCTAGCCATCATTTTTGCGAGATGAAATCCAACGGCGCCAGCACCTGTAATGATAATTTTCATTTTATAACATCAATATAAAGGACAAATATAGGTAATGAATGGAGTACTTAACCGATTGTTGAATGAAATTTTTGAGCTGGTCTTTGTGAATAAGAGAGTTTAGCTAAAATGAGGTTGACGATCAAGTTCCTTTAATCCAGCACTCCTAAACTATCCAACTCTTCTAAAGAAACAGTTGGCGGTAAAATTCCAGCATCTAATTTATAAATCATATAATTCCCTGTGATGAGCGCTTTTTCTTTTGAACTAAATCCTGAATTACCTTGTACGGCTGGTATGTGGGGTTGATTGATGAGAAGGGCTTCACCGTTCATGATTTTATAACCCCAATCGTTTTTGCCTTTTTCAAAGGTCACAGCCGTGTATGGTGAGTCAGAAGAGGTGTCAAAGCAAAATGTTGAGCTGTCCACTGGGTTTTCGACTATTAATTCATCCGTTTCTGAACTTGTGTTGTTGCTGACTTCATTTGTATCGCAAGCCAATAGAATTAGGCCAAATCCAAACAGCATAATTAGTGATTTCATTAACGTACAATAATTTGTTGAACGCCAAATGAATCAGTTCCGCTTGCCAATGCAATAAAGTAATTACCAGCAGGTAAATCATTTACTAGATTCACCGTCATTTGATTTGCCGAGCTGTTGATAATTTGAAATGAGTTTGAAACATCTGTTCCGACGGTATTATAAATCTGCAGGGTGCTAATGTCAATATTCCCTTCGCTTGAAATGATGAATTCAGAACTTACAGGATTTGGATAGATATTCAATTGTAACGGTTGTCCTAATTCTTCCATAGATAATACCCGATCGTATTCGTAAAAATCATCATGATATGTTCCGTCATAGCCCAGTCCAACAAAAATACGATTGCTAACGGCGATCGCAGAAGCTTGAACTCTCGCTCCGCCCATATAATCTGCTCTTTGAGTCCAAACGTTACCGAAGTAGTTGTACTCCCAAACGTCATCTCTATATTCAAAGTCATTATCCTCTCCAAGCATTATAAATGCCGAGGGGAAAACACCGCAACCCACAGCGCCAATTCTCGGAGTGCCTGGGAAATCAGATTTTTGTGTCCATTGGTCGGTAGAGGGATTATATTGCCAAAAATCATCCATGTAACCTTCATTCCCACGGCCAGTTCCAATATAGCCTTGACCGCCCATTGCAAATCCAACGGCTTCCTTTCTGTGGTCACCTTCAAAGTCATTTAATTCTGTCCAAGAATTTGATTCAGGATTATAGCTGTAAAAATCATCTTTTAATCCGACTTCGTCCTGCCCTGTTCCTACATAAGCGATATATCCAATGGAGAAAGCAATTGCTCCAGTCCTGGCAGAACCTTCAAAATCTGCCATTTGGGTCCAAACTTCTGTCTCAGGGTCGTATCGCCATAAATCTTTGAGCAAGGCAGATGAGCCTGCTCCTAAACCAATAAACCCATAACCGTCTACACTAAAACCAACAGCAGAACCTCTTTCTAATCCTGAGCCCCCGTCACCGCCTAATGCAGTTTCCGCGTCCCAATCATCTTGCTCCAAATCGTAGGAATACATTTTGCGCTTAAAATCTGTCAGGTCAACACCGCTTAGCACAAATGCTTCTCCATTTAATTCAAAACTTGCGCATGCCGCTCTCGGAGGACCATTCACAGAATCGCGTTTAATCCAAAAATCTTGCCCATAAATTGTTGTGAGGACAATTGTTGCTGCTAATAATACTGCTAATTTCATCTTAACGCAATTTTTTTAGTTCCTACAAATTGTTCGTTCTTATTGAAAAGTGCTAATTGATAAAGGCCGTTAACCAAACCGTCACGATTGATTGTGAATTGTGAGTTATTGAAAAAATCTTTTTTAACAACTTGGCCTTGCATGTTTATTACCCAGTATTCCCCCTGGTTTAATTTCTCAGGGAGTCTTACTGTAGCTTGATCTTTTACAGGGTTCGGAAAAACATCAAAATCCATGCTTGTTTCATCCGATAATGAGAGAGGCCCTAATGGCGCGTATTCGTAAAACGATTGTTTTTTACCAGAAATCTCTTTACCTAAACCAGCATAGCCCTTGTCTCCGATCGAAAAAGCAATTGCGTTATTACGTCCATCACCCGGAAAAGGAGCTCTTAATGTCCATGCTTCTGTATAATAATTATAATCCCAAAGTTCGTCTTTTAGGCCACCGTCTGATCCGAAAACAACAAACCCTTTAATACCTATTGAGAATGAACTAGCGCGTGCCCTTTCAGTTCCTGGGAAATCGTCCTTGGTTTCCCATGTATTCGTTGCAGGATCATATTCGTGTATATCCTTTCGATAAACATCTTGGTCAGTTCCCATTCCAACATATGCTTTATCTTCTACTACAAAACTAATGAGTTGGTAACGGTCACCTCCTGGAAATGGCGTGCGTTCGGTCCATTCGTCTGTCTCCGGATTATACTCCCATACTTCATTAATGTATGCGTTTGAACCAATTTTGCCACAAGCAACATATCCTTTATCTAAAGCTGCAAAAGAAGTTGCTTGATAGATGCCGGTATCTCCGCCGCCAGGATAGTCAGCAATTGAAGACCATGAATTGCCCAATGGATCATATTCCCAAAAATCTTTCAACTTTTCACCTAAATCTCCATCATCTAATGTAAAACCTGTTCCTATATATCCCTTACTTCCGACTGCAAAACCAACAGCGTTTCGTCGTTCGGATGCTGGCATTGATGCTTTTTGCGTCCATATGTCTGAGAGTGGGTCATATTGCCAAAGATCATTATGTGTTATTTCTGCCGTATCAACACCACAGCCAACATAGCCAAATTCTCCAATTGAAAAAGCAACTGCCTTTTCGCGTTTTAATCCATCAAAAGAGGCCTTTTTGTCCCAAGTGTTTTCATCTTGTGACCATCCTGAAATAAGGAATAGGATTAGTGTGGCCGTTATTACAACTTTATACATAAAATTTAATTTTAATTCGAGCTGATTGCGAATTCGTTCGTTCCTAATATTAATACACGTTTAACAGACCATTATAGTTGTTTTATTCAAGAATTAATTTTTTAAGAAAGAATCGAAGGTAAATATAAGAATATAGAAATCTTTTCTGAGCAACTGGGAACTAATTTGTTAACGAAGGGTTGTGATAAATGTCGAAATGATTCAATATTTTGCCCCTAATCTATTAGGTTTCCTATGACGAATCATTATCTTTAGGCGAAAAAAACTCCCACATGCACACAAGAGATCTTGAACCAAAAATAATCTGGAATCATTTTGAAGACATCAATGCTGTACCTCGTCCTTCTAAGCACGAAGAACGAATCATTCAGTTTATGCTTGATTTCGGTAATAATCTAGGATTAGAGACGTTGCGTGATACGATTGGCAATGTGATTATTAAAAAACCGGCGAGCAAAGGATACGAGAATAAAAAAACGGTGATCCTGCAGTCGCATATTGACATGGTTCACCAAAAAAATTCGGCTACAATTTTTGACTTTGATAAAGAAGGAATTCGATCTGTTATAGATGGTGAATGGGTGAAAGCGGAGGGAACTACATTAGGTGCGGATAATGGAATGGGAGTTGCAGCAGCAATGTCACTGTTATCATCAACCACTATTAATCACCCGGCGGTAGAAGCACTTTTTACAATTGACGAAGAAACCGGAATGACTGGGGCAAAGGAATTAGATGGTTCCAAATTAACTGGCGAAATTCTCTTGAATTTAGATACTGAAGATGATGATGAATTTTCGGTAGGTTGCGCTGGCGGTATTGATACCAATACGATTTATACCTATACAGAAGAGGATGTACCTTCAACTTACGTAGCATTTTCAATTGAAATTAAAGGCTTGAAAGGCGGTCATTCAGGAATGGATATTCACTTAGGGCGAGGAAATTCAAACTTATGGATGAATCGGATCATATACCACTTGTCTACAATTGCAGATGTTCGCATTTGTGAATTGGAGGGTGGCAGTTTACGGAATGCAATTCCAAGAGAAAGTGTTGGCACATTAGCCTGCCCCGTCAATGCACTTGATGATTTGAAGTCAGCATTCAACGAAATTTCTGAAATTATTCTTAGCGAGTTTTCAAAAACCGAGCTAAATGCTTCTATTGAGTTTAAGCCATCAACAGCTTCACCTGCAAAAATGATTAGTTTGGCGGATCAAAAAAAGGCGATTGCAACAATCTATACCACACCAAATGGAGTATGGGCTATGAGCGAGAAAATTGAAGGGTTGGTTGAAACTTCTTCTTCTTTGGCCAAAGTTATATTTAAAAATGGAGCGTTTCGAACAAAATCACTTCAGCGCAGTATGATTGAGTCGGGTAAGCACGACATTGCGAATGCTTTAAAATTGACCTATGAATTATTGGGAGCAAAAGTAAAGCAGGGTGGCGATTATCCGGGTTGGGCTCCAAATCCTGATTCGCCTATCTTACAAATACTAAAAGCGAAATACATTCAGTTATTTAATGATTCCCCAAAAATTGCAGCCTGTCATGCTGGTTTAGAATGTGGTATTTTGAGTAAACATTTACCGAATTGTGATATGATTTCTTTTGGCCCTACCATTCGAAACCCCCATTCTCCTGATGAAAAAGTGAATATTAAGTCTGTTCAAAAATTTTGGTCGTTTTTAGTAGAGGTCTTAAAAGAGATTCCTTCTAAAAACTAGTTTTGAAATCCATTTCTTTCATTTTTAGCGTTCTATTTATCTTAACAGGCTGTTCGAATGAGTATGCTCATGAGGATGATGTATGCGCTTGCTATCGCAAATCAATGTCGGTGGAGGGATTTGATTTTGATGAAACCCTGCTTTATTTGGAAACTGGATTTATTGAAATTGGGATAATCGGCGGTTCAACAGGTCAAGATTATTTGAATGAAATGATTGATTTTGTGCAAACGGAGGAGAAAGAAGCAGCGAATTTTACTGATAAATTTATAATGTATCTGAAAAGTTTAGATGACGCTGAAGTCGATTTTTTGTGTTTTATTGAAGAATTTGAGAATCGTGATAATTCGAAATTGAAAAATTATAGAAATACTTTTACTTCAAATCCAAAGGCAAGACAGCAAAATATTGAAAAAATTGTCAATTCCACGCAATCTTTAGTTGAAGCAGAAGGATTCGAACATCCATATTATAAAGCCTTTTATTTCAAGTATTATTATGAAATGATTGGGATTAAAGAAACATATTTTGATTATTCCTTATTGCCCTTAAAGAATGAAGTGCCAATAAACGCACCAAGTAACGATAGAGAAAGAGATGTTCTTGAAATAGTTGCTGACGCTGCTGACGCGCTTACAGTTAATGGTGATGCAATTCAAATAGGCGAATTATATGCTATGGTATTAAATTTTTACCGAGCTAATTTAAATGGAAATGATAATGACGCAGAAGCACCATTTTACGTAAAGATCGACAGTTTTATTTGTTTGGAGAAGATAGCTGAACTTGAAATTAATCTAACAAAAGATTCGACTGATCGTATGGCAAAAAGTGACTTAAAAAATTGGCAAACTAAATTTGATCTTGTCAGACGGTTTGAGAGTGGTTTTTACATGGAGATGAGCACAAGTGCTCATATTAAACTAAAAAATGACGGTGGAACAACTTATGGTATGTATATTGTCTGAATATCATCAAGAGAGTTGTGAACGAGTTAAGAGTGGAGAAGTGCGAGGAAATGGGGTGGCCAGATTATTTTGAATTGGATGATAAGAATGTAGATGATCAGGAATATATTAAAATGCTTCGTATTTTAGTTCCAGAAAGAATTATAGAATCCAGAATTGAACGTGATAAATAGATATTCCTCATGTACGCGTATTGCCTTAATACTAATCTTACTAAGTGCCTGCAATCCGGGTAATTTAACACACGAGCGATTCATTCAAAATAACACCGCCGAGGATACTATAATCGTTATTAATCCTGATTTTGATGACGCTGTTGATACAATTATTCCTGGCGTTATAGCATTAATCTATTCTTTTGAAATATTAGACACGAAGCAAGAGTTTGAGCCTTGTAAATGGATTGGCGATACATTAATCGTTAAAAATTTGGATGGTGACCTACTCACGCGGTCGGTAAAAGAAGAAGATTTTTGGACCTATGCCATTCAAGGGGAATTTGAGCGCGTTCAACGTTGCACTTTTGTTGTAATTTCTACCGATTTTGAATGAGGAAAATCTGCTTCATATTGTTTTTTATAGCTCCATTTGTTGGGCGCACTCAATTTACTGTTGGTATTAAAATAGGCGGCTTAGCCTTTCATCAACAAGAAGTAAATCCGAATTATTACAGCTGGAGTATTGACAAAAAAGGGCGTTGGGTCGGATATTTAGGTGTTTCACTCACGGCCGGTTATCAATTTAACCGTTATTTGGGTGTAAAAGTGATTCAAACTATAATGCCATACGACTGCGCCGGTAAATTTGCTGGAATTACGCATTTAGGCATTGATTTACATGACCGAATTGTGGGTTTTAAGAATGAAAAACACCGCTTTAGTGCAACATTCGGTCCCATGTTCTATTACCGCAAAAATTGGAATGAGGTTCCAACATATTATATAGATGAAGGGTTTATGAAAACGGCCAAGAATAAAGCCTGGGAACGCAAATTCATTTGGTACGGCGGTCAAATTCAATATGACTATTATTACAACGAAAAACAAGCGGTTTCAACTAATTTTTTACCCGGTTTTCCTTATATATATACGTTTATGACGGGGGTGCAGACGGAAGTGGAGTAAAATTTCAATTTTCAAATTGTACATCCCAAATAGGAAATCTCAATTTCCAAAATTCAAATCCCAATTTTAAAATACTAAACGACTTAAGACCCTTCGACTAGCTAATAAGGACGAGATACTCTCGACTAGTTATAATTGATTAGCTACTAATTAATTACAAACGTTTTGCCCATTGGTCCAATTTGAATTTCATCATGATCTGCAAGCCAACGCAGGTTTTCAATAATAATAGCTCTTGAATGATTGGGTAGTGCAGAAATCAACTCGCTAATTATAATTTTGTCATGATCATCTATTAAATCAATAGCAGCTTTCTTAATGATTTTCCGCAAATTTTTTGCCTCGCTTTTATCAAATAAACAGCTGCTGCATTTACCGCAGGATTCTGTTTCTGTTTCTCCAAAGTATTGAAGCAACAGCTCACTCTTACACCTATCTGAGGTAAGGAAATGAATCATGGCTTCCAATTTGTTTTCGGCAATCTTTTTACGATCCAAGTAAAATTTTGGAGAAATTGATAGGTTGTTGTCGGCTAATCGCTCTGTGACATAGATAACAAATGGGAGATCGGATTTTGGAATATAATCTACCAATTCAAGTTGCATCATATATTCCAGCTTTGCTCTTATTTCAGCTATAGTTAATCCTGTTTTACTTGAAATTTTAAATTCGTTGATTCGGACATATTCATCAAAAATCCCCATCTCAGTGCGCAGTATAAATTGGAGGAGTTTATTTAATGTTTTGTCTTTAACTTGGTAACTATACAAATCTTTATTGTTTGCTAAAACTTTCAACAGACTCGACTGCTTATAATTATCACTTAGCTTAATGAATTCACAGAGTTCAAGAAATTTTAAGGAGTTGTAGACTACCAATATATTAAAGTCATATTTGTCTGCAAATTGAGCAATATTTATCGGGAATCGTTCTTCTAAGCCCGAACCAATTGCTAACTGTAGGTGACTTCCTAAAGCATTGTAAATGCGTTTAATGGTTTCAATTGGAGGATATTTTAATGCAACGTTTTCCTTCAGCTTTTGAATGTCATCTGGTTCATATAACAATTGGGCTGTTGCAGCTTTTCCATCTCTCCCAGCTCGACCAGCTTCTTGAAAATAAGCCTCAATACTTGCGGGGATGTCATGATGGAGTACAAAACGCACATCTGCTTTGTCAATCCCCATTCCAAAAGCATTTGTAGCCACCATTATTTTAGTTTCACCTTTGGTCCAGCTCTTTTGTTTGTTGAGGCGCTCTTCATAGTCTAATCCTGCGTGGTAATAGTCAACGGAAAAATTCTGGTCATTTAATTTTATGAACAGTTCTTTTACTTTTCGCCGAGTCGAACAATATATAATTCCAGAATCGCTGATTGAGTCTAATCTACCTAATGCGGTAATTATTCGGTTGTATTTGTTTTTGGTGCCAAAGGTATTGTAGACTAAATTTTTGCGCTCGAATGATTTTTGAATGACATTCAATTCCTTAAACTCCAGTTTTTCTTGAATGTCAATCACGACATCAGGCGTTGCTGTTGCTGTTAATGCCAGAATAGGGATATTGGGTTGCAGTTTTCGAATATCAGTAATTGAAAGATAACTAGGTCTAAAATCATATCCCCATTGCGATATGCAGTGCGCCTCATCTACCGCAATTAAATTGATCTTCATTTTTGCAAATCGAACTTGAAATAAGCGGGTTTTTAATCTTTCAGGAGAGACGTATAAAAATTTTATGGGTCCATAAATAGAATTGTCAAGCGTGATGTCAATTTGTTTTTTTGACATGCTAGAATTAATGGCTACTGCATTTATTCCTCTTGATTTTAAGTTGGTCACTTGGTCTTCCATTAATGCAATGAGCGGCGAAATAACCAAGCAAACACCGACTTTCATCATCCCTGGGACCTGATAACATAGAGATTTACCCCCGCCCGTAGGAAGCAAGGCAAGACAATCCTTTCCTTCTAGAGACGCGTTTATTATTTCCAGTTGTTTAGCTCTGAAAGCATCAAAATTCCAATAGGCTTTTAATATTTCTTGAGGAGTTTGCACTGCAGTTGAAAGTTCTGAATGATATGTTCGTCAATTAAAGTGTAAAGACGAAAATAGATAAAGTAATCTGCTTTGTGGATAAAACGTGTTTTAATTCTTGACAAAACAATATTAAATAACTATCTTCGCGCAGCATTAAAATTGGACAATTATGGCTACAGATACTGTAAATATTAAGATTACGAAAGTTGAAGAGTCAAGAATCAATACTGTTGATTTTAATAACTTACCATTCGGGAAGTTTTTTTCAGATCATATGTTTGAAATGGATTTTGCAGATGGAAAATGGCAGACCCCCACGATTGTACCATTCGCAAATTTAAGTTTACATCCTGCTACCTCGGCTATTCATTACGGACAATCCATTTTTGAAGGCTTAAAGGCCCAAAAGGGTGAAAACGGTGAAGTATTGATTTTTAGACCAGATATGAATGCTAAAAGATTCAATCAATCTGCTTTAAGAATGTCCATGGAACCGATTCCTGAAGAGTTGTTTTTAGAGGGCTTAAAAGCTTTATTAGATTTAGATAGAGATTGGGTCTCTGCGAAAGAAGGTCAATCATTATACATTCGTCCGTTCATGTTTGCAACTGATGATTACGTTGGTATTCGTCCATCAGAAAAGTATAAGTTTTTAATTATCACCTCTCCAGTTGGAGCTTATTATTCTGAGCCAGTTCCAGTAAAAATTGAAACATATTATACGCGTGCAGCTCAAGGTGGAGTTGGGAAAGCAAAAGCTGCGGGAAATTATGCTGCTTCATTGTATCCAGCAAAATTGGCTGCAGAAGAAGGGTATCGTCAATTAATTTGGACAGATGCTAAAACGCATGAGTATATTGAAGAGGCCGGAACAATGAATGTTGTTTTCGTAATTAACGATACCGTGATCACACCATCTGAGGAGAATGATACCATTTTGCAA
>TARA_B110000037_G_scaffold20607_2_pt1 | contig 39944 bp, 37 predicted proteins | sample TARA_B110000037 | Tara Oceans TARA_B110000037 (sample SAMEA4397196) | marine metagenome | biome: Polar Biome; feature: [MIX] marine epipelagic wind mixed layer (ENVO:01000061); material: water (ENVO:00002006), including particulate matter (ENVO:01000060) such as... | depth 10-100 m | reverse complement strand
ATTTCTACTAGAAAAAATCAATAACCATGAAAAGACAATTATCAATATTGGTTTTACTATATTTTTTTACACTAAACTCTTGTATATCACAGGAAATATTAGTTAAAGATTTAGCAGATGAAGTAAATATGAATTATATGTTTTCTAGAATTAATCCAATACAAATAAGTTCAACAAGTCTTTACAATAATGGGCTATTTGTAAATATATATAAGCTTTCTGACTCCAAAATAACTCCAGAAAAATTTAAAGAAGATTTTTTAAGTAGTTATTTAGTTTCAGTAATTCCGGATGGTGATTACTATTCTTACAGTAAACTTTACAAAATAGAGGGGCTTTACAATCCAAAAGTCATAGAGGTAAAAGAATCTCAAGGTTTATTTAAATTTATAATTAAGATTGAGTTTGGAATATCCAATAACAGACAAATTCAAAATTTTGAACTAGAAGGTGGTTTAAAATAAATACTGATAATCCCGCTCCGCAAAGTCTATGACTTCGCGGATCATAGTAAAATGAAATGCAAATTGTGACGTATTAAAATGAATTATGAATGTAAAAGTAATGAGAATTATACACCCTCAAAGTCGTGAGACTTTGCGCAGCAGGGTTGGATTAGAAAACACAAATGAGTATTCTACTTACTTAAATAGTTTTTCTACTGAACCTTTAAAATTTTTATATATTAGTGATATAAGAAATACAATTTCTTTTACAAACAATAATTGCCCATGAGAAAAGCAGTAATCATATTAATCTGTTTTTATAGTTTTATTGGCTTTTCTCAAAGTAAAAAGGCCCTCTATATTTCAGTAAACAACAAATCAATTTTAGATACAATAGGCTCTCAAAATGATTCAATTAAACTTGAAGTTTTTAGGATAAAATTACATTCAAATAGTATAAAACACGAATTCTATATCAATGAGATCGGTATATTGAGTAAGAAAATATATTCAAGTGAAAGGAAAGTGAAAATACTTGAATTTGAATATGAAAACTTAAACAATAATAATCCACCAACTTTAATTACAAATAGTCAAATCTCAAACTTATTAACTTATGATGATCTTTTAAAGGCAAAAAGCTTTGAAAACCTAATCAATACTATAAAAACATTCTATAAGCTGTATTTAATAAATAATAAATGTGGTAGTTATTATATAGCAAAGAGGGTTAAAATAAAAAAAATTAAATCGAGTTTATAACTACCCGCTCCGCAAAGTCTCTGACTTCGCAGAACATAAAAAAAGTGTAAAATGAAATGCAAATTGTGACGTATTAAAATGAACTATGAACGGAAAAGTAATGAGAATTATATACACTCAAAGTCGGCAAATCGAAGATTCGACGAAGTTAAACTTTGTGCAATAGGATTTATGCTCCATATAACATGTTTGGCAAATATTTGATGAAAAACTTGAACTACATATTAATTTTTATTTTGATTTTAAATTCCTGCTCTAATATGAGTAAAAAGAAACCTTTGAATGAACTATACTCACAGGATTTTTTAAAGTATAAATCTGAAAATGACATTGAAATTATAAATTTAGATTCGGTTTCGAATTTTTCAGAATTGAGAACCAAAATGCAACAAATATCTTGTGAAGGGAAAGTCTCAGGAATACGATTTAAGTTAAACGATACACGATATCATATTATCGGGTTTTCTGATTGTCCGACCTCAGGAGAAATTGGATGCTATTTTAGAAGAAATTTCTTGTCAATTAAAAACGACTCCTTAATTATTGGATATGGAAAATACAAAAGGAAAAAGCCAATAAACTATCTAAAAACAGAACTGAATAATATAATGTCATTCCCTCATAATTTTCAATACAATGAGGACAAAGTTAAGGCCGCTTTGATTCATTTTTATGTAGAAGACAAATATCCAATTTCAATAACAAAAACTGTTTTAAAAGAAATAGCTGAACAATTTTCGGCATTAAACTCTAAAAGCAGTTTGGATTATTTTAAATATAGCATCCTTTTTGAGAGTGTTGATGTTTCAAGTATTCCTCCGCCACCGCCAAACCCGAATGAATTTGATATCGAAAAATAAAAAACGATTTGCCCCGCTCCCGCACTTAATTGAAGACTCGACGAAGTCAAACTTTGTGCAGTAGGATTTTTTAAACGAATTGATTTCAATTTTTAGTCTGTAAACTTTAGTATTTATTTACGACTATTTAGCATATTAAAATGTAAGTTAGCAACAACTAATACACCTCAATTATTATGAAAAAATCGAATTTTATGACCTCAATTGCATTTGCATTTTTAATGTTAGTATCATTTAATGTAAGTGCTCAAGAATTTAAAGGGCTAGACGCAAGTCCTATGGATGTAGCATCCTTTCCTAGTTCTTATAAAGAATCAGACAAACTTGTTAAAATAACATACAGCCGTCCTCAATTGAAAGGACGTTCGGTTGGTAAATTAGCTCCCGAAGGAAACGTATGGAGAACTGGCGCAAATGAAGCTGCGGAGTTAACATTATACACAGATATGATGTTAGGGACTACTAAAATAAAAGCTGGCACGTATACGTTTTACCTAATTCCAGGAGCGGGAGAATGGACTGCGATTGTTAGTACGGACTTAAATGTTTGGGGAAGTTATTTCTACAACGAAAAAAATGATGTTGCACGTATAGAGGTTCCAGTATCAAAAGGTAAAGAAGGTTTAGAAGCCTTTTCTATTGCTTTTGAAAAATCGGACGACGGAGTGAATATGCACTTAGGCTGGGGAACTGTTAGAATTGCCGTACCTTTTACAAAATAACTGAAATTTATTATTAAAAAAACGCCTTGAAAAATCAAGGTGTTTTTTTGTTTAAGGAATATTCAGATACTTATGCGTTTGAAGCGATACTTTCCATTTGGGATGTTTCATAACATAATCGACAATAGACGGCGTGACTTTTTCGCGTTTACTCCACTCGGGTTGGAGGTACAAAATACAGTTGGGATTTACTTTGGCGGCTTGTTCTTCCGCATATTTTAAATCATCTAAATTGTATACAATCACTTTGAGTTCGTGTGCTTTTTGATAGACCTCATCTAAAGGGCCTTTTAATTTTTTAGGCGATAAACAAATCCAATCCCAATCACCAGTTAGCTTGTATGCTCCAGACGTTTCGATATGGGTTTGCATCCCTTTTGATTTTAAAGCCTTTGTCAAGGGGTTCATATCCCACATCAACGGCTCACCACCCGTAACCACAATGGTTTGACTGTCTTTAGCCGCAGTGTCTGCTATACTGTCTATAGACGTTGGCGGATGCAAATCGGCATTCCAGCTTTCTTTAACATCACACCAATGACAGCCCACATCACAGCCTCCTATTCTAACAAAATAGGCAGCCGTACCTTTATGGTAACCTTCCCCTTGAATGGTATAGAAGGCCTCCATTAGTGGTAGCATTTTACCCGCATTAACGAGTGCTTTAATTTCGGTTTTTAACATAATGCGCAAAAATAGTTTACAGTTTTTTGTTTAAGTCATAAAACTTCATTTATTTTTACTCGAAATTAAACTATTAGCACTGCATAACACAAAATCAACCATGAGAAATTATTTATTTATTGGATTACTTTTAGGGCTTTTAGTCGCCTGTGAAACAAAAACAGACTCTTTTGCCATTACCAAAAACAGCATTGGCCTATTAACAGACTCCACAAAAGTGAACGCCTTAAAGGTGGTGTTTATCAACGACTCTATCAGTAAATACATTGGTGGCGATGAATTTACAGGCAGCACCAATACGATCAGTATTTTTGAAAAAGGCACAGGGAAACTACTTCTAGAATTAGACCCTAATTATGCTTTAGACTCGGTGTCAACCATCCGAACGGTGCGTATTATGGACGAACGTTTCAAAAATAAAGATGGCCTGAACAGGCTAAGTACTTTTGGAGATCTTAATTCCAAATACACGATTTCTAGTATTCAGAACACACTGAGAAGCTTGATTATTTCAGTTGATGAAATCAATGCGTATTTTACGCTTAATAAGACCGAGCTTCCTGAAGAAATGCGCTATAATATGAATCAAAAAATAGAGGCCATTTCAATTCCTGAAACGGCTAAAATAAAGGACTTTTACATTCAATGGTACTAAGATATGGCAGGGTATAAGATTCAAAAAACGCCGTTTGTAGTTCCAACAACGGATGGCAAACGTATTGAGGAACATTTTGGAAAAGCAACCGATGGAAATGCCGCTATAAGTATTGCCCATATGGTAGCCCCTCCAGGTTGGAGTGAGCCTTTTCAAACTCCAAAATTTGATGAATTCACCTATATTATTAAAGGAAAAAAACAATTCAGTATTGAGGGCGATACTATAGTTCTAGAACAAGGACAGTCCATTAAAATTGAAAAGAATACTCGCGTACAATATTCAAACCCCTTTGATGCGCCTTGTGAGTACCTAGCGATTTGCACGCCTGCATTTTCAATGGAAAACGTAAACAGAGAAGAATAGACACAAACACATGAAATCACTTATCCCAAAACTTGTGGGCGCCCTTATAAATTTCATTGGGGTTTTTAGCTCAGCCTACGCCTCAAAACTTGCCTTACAACTGTTTTCAAAACCGCGAGGTGGACAGCTTACACCAAAAGGAAAATTATTTTTAGATACGGCTACTAAAACAACCTTGTATTATAACGACTTACCGATTCAAACCTACCAATGGAACGGCTCTAAAGAGACTGTTTTATTGGCACACGGTTGGGAAAGTAACAGTAACCGATGGCGGTATGAGATTGAGAAACTCCATAAAGAAGACTACAACATCATTGCCTTAGACGGCCCTGCACATGGCGGCTCTGGAAGCAATACGTTTAATGCAATTCTGTATTCGGAATTTATTAATGTGGTGAGTCAAAAATTCAAACCAACGTTGTTTCTAGGACATTCGGTCGGGGCGATGGCGGTTATCATTTTTCTTCAAAAACAAACCTATAAGGATGCTAAGAAAATTGTGCTTTTGGGCGCACCATCAGCATTTACAGGAATTATGGAACGCTACAGCTCCTTGATGGGTTATAGTAAAACCATCGACAACGGCATCGACAGGCATGTTAAACAGAAATTTGGACACCCTTGTAGCTACTTTTCAACAGCAAATTTTGTAAGTAATATCGATTCCGAAGGCTTGATCATTCACGACAAAAAAGACCCTATCATCCCCTATCAAGATGCACTCGATATTGATGCACAATTCAAAAACGCCCAACTTATTTCAACAGAAAGTTTCGGTCATTCTCTAAAGGGAGAGTTTGTTACGGGTGAGATCATAAAGTTTTTGAACCACTAAACTTTTGTAAATTCGCCACATGGAACCAATTTCAACAAGACTAAACAAATATTTAAGTGAAGCCGGGTATTGCTCGCGTCGGGCTGCCGATAAACTCATTGACGAAGGTCGGGTCACTATTAATGGCGTTGTGCCAGAAATGGGGACTAAAGTTTTAGCGGGTGACGAGGTTAAAGTGGATGGAAAAACCATTCGTAATGAAGCTAAAAAAAGAACGTATATCGCATTCAATAAGCCTGTAGGAATCGTTTGTACGACCGATACTGGTGTTGAAAAAGATAATATTATAGATTACATCAATTACCCCAGTCGGATTTTTCCAATAGGACGTTTGGATAAGGACAGTGAAGGCTTAATTTTATTGACCGATGATGGCGATATTGTGAACAAAATTCTTCGGGCGAGCAACAACCACGAAAAAGAATACATCGTTAGTGTAGATAAACCCATTTCTCAAACATTCATCCAACGTATGTCGGGTGGTGTTCCCATTTTGGATACCGTAACAAAACAGTGTGAGGTTCAAAAATTAAGCACATATGAATTTAAAATCATCCTTACTCAAGGGCTTAATCGTCAAATTCGTCGCATGTGTGAATATCTTAACTATGAAGTTCAATCCTTGAAACGCACACGGATCATGAACATCCATTTGAAATGTGAAGTCGGCACGTATCGCGATTTAACAGAGGATGAATTGAATACATTAAACGAAACACTAAAACATTCTAAAAAAGCTCTCTGATGTCTGTAGCACCTTTTCACTTAGCCATCCCTGTTTGGAACCTAGCCGCCTGTCGTATTTTTTATCGCGATATTTTGGGTTGTGAAGAAGGCCGCCATAGCGATCATTGGGTCGATTTTAATTTTTTTGGTCATCAGTTGGTGATACATTTCAAACCAAAAGAAGAAAACACTGATGTGCATGCCAATCAAGTTGATGGAAAACAGGTGCCTGTTCCTCATTTCGGAGTGATTCTTCCGTGGGACGATTTTGAAACATTTTCGGAACAATTAAAACAGAAAAAAATAGATTTCATAATTGAACCTTACATTAGGTTCGAAGGTCAGGTTGGCGAACAAGCCACGATGTTTTTCTATGATCCTGCGGGTAATGCTTTAGAGTTTAAAGCTTTTAAAGATACGACTCAGGTTTTTGCTAAATAGAGGAATTTGCCTCGTGACGTTCGCAAGCGAGCAGCGTATTTTTGAGTAACATCGCGATAGTCATTGGTCCTACACCGCCTGGTACAGGCGTGATGTAACTTGCTTTTTCGGCTACACTTTCAAAATGCACATCACCTGCGATGCGATAGCCTCTTTTCTTAGTCTCGTCAGGAACTCTGGTGATGCCTACATCTATAATAACAGCGCCTGGTTTCACCATTTCAGCAGTTAGAAATTCTGGAATTCCTAGGGCAGCAACGACAATATCAGCCTCTAAAGTCAGTTCTGCTAAATTAGTCGTGCGGCTATGTGCTATGGTTACCGTCGCATCTCCAGCTGGCCGTTTCTGACTCATTAAGATACTCATTGGACGACCAACAATATGACTTCTTCCAATGACTACAACGTGTTTTCCAGAGGTTGGGACTTTATAACGCTCTAAAAGCTCCATAATCCCATAAGGTGTAGCGGGTAAAAACGTTGGTAAATCCAAGGTCATACGCCCCACATTCATCGGATGAAAACCATCTACATCTTTGTCGGGATGCACCGCCATCAATACTTTTTGTTCGTCGATATGTTTTGGTAACGGCAATTGTACTATAAATCCATCAATTTCAGGATTGTCATTTAAAGCATGAATCTCAGCTAACAACTGATTTTCAGTAGTTTCAACGGGTAAATCGATCAGTGTAGAGTTAAATCCTACAAGCTCACAGGCTTTGACTTTAGCCCCAACATAAGTCATGCTCGCGCCATTTGTACCCACAAGAACGGCAGCCAAATGCGGCATACGTTTTCCTTGAGCTTTGAGTTTTGAAACTGCAGCAGCAATCTCAACTTTAATATCTGCACTGGTTTGTTTTCCGTCTAGTAGTATCATTGTAAATTGGTCGTTAATTTTAGCTATCGTGGCATGTTTTTCATCATCTGCATCATTTTTTTACCGCCACCGCCTTGCATCATTTTCATCATTTTACTCATTTGATCGAATTGCTTCATCAATTGATTCACTTGTTGAATGGACGTCCCAGATCCTGCGCCAATTCGTTTTTTACGACTGGCGTTCAAGAGTGTTGGTTTAGAGCGTTCTTCTGGTGTCATCGAATGGATTATGGCTTCGATATGTTTAAATGCATCATCGTCAACATCGACATCTTTCATCATTTTTCCAACCCCAGGAATCATCCCCATAAGGTCTTTCATATTACCCATTTTCTTAACCTGTTGAATTTGTGATAAAAAGTCATCAAATCCAAATTGGTTTTTGGCAATTTTCTTTTGGATTTTTCGGGCTTCTTGTTCATCAAACTGCTCTTGAGCGCGTTCAACTAAGGAAACGACATCACCCATCCCTAAAATTCGCTCGGCCATACGTGCAGGGTAGAATACATCAATGGCTTCCATTTTTTCACCTGTACCAATAAATTTAATTGGTTTATTGACGACTGATTTTATGGAAATGGCAGCTCCACCACGAGTATCACCGTCTAATTTGGTAAGAATAACTCCATCAAAATTCAAAATATCATTGAAAGCTTTGGCGGTGTTTACAGCATCTTGACCTGTCATTGCATCGACAACAAATAGTGTTTCTTGTGGTTGTACTGCTTTATGAATGTTAGCAATTTCGCTCATCATCGCTTCATCAACTGCCAAACGTCCGGCAGTATCAATAATCACAATATTACAGCCTTTGGCTTTGGCTTCGGCAATACCTGCTTTGGCAATAGCTACAGGGTCGTTATTTCCGCGATCGCTATAAACCTCAGCACCAATTTGTTCTCCAACAATATGCAACTGATCGATGGCCGCAGGGCGGTACACATCACATGCTACTAATAGTGGTTTTTTGGATTTTTTTGTTTTTAAATAATTGGCAAGTTTTCCAGAAAAAGTCGTCTTACCAGAACCTTGTAACCCAGACATTAAAATTATACTTGGCGTTGCAGATACGTTAATCCCTTCAACATCACCACCCATTAAGGCGGTCAATTCATCTTTTACAATTTTGACCATCAATTGGCCTGGCTGAAGTGTGGTTAGAACGTTTTGTCCTAATGCTTTTTCCTTTACACGATTGGTAAACTCTTTAGCAATTTTATAGTTGACATCGGCATCCAACAATGCGCGGCGCACTTCTTTGAGTGTTTCGGCAACGTTGATTTCTGAAATACGCCCGTGTCCTTTAAGGACGTGGAGAGCTTTATCTAATTTTTCACTTAAAGAATTGAACATAAAATGCGGTTTTTATCGAATTACAAAAGTAAAGAAATATTTTAGTTTAAAACCGTTAATAAGCTGTTAAACACATAGGTTTATTTTTAATTCACAATGAGAATTAGGCTAAGGGGTAGAGCTTGATATTTGTAATAATTTACCATTATAGAACTGCTGACTATTTTTGGCAAACTCAAAAATATAAGCTGCCATTTGTGCCGCAGTTGTTGGGGCTTCATAGCCTGGAAAGGCTTCGGCTAGCATTTCGGTTTGCACAGCTCCCAGTGCTAACACATTAAAGGAGGGCCCTGTTTCTTTGTATTCTTCTGCAAGCAGTTCAGTGAGTGTAATCACCGCGCCTTTACTTGAGCTATAGGCCGACAGTCCTGGGAATTTCACCGAGCCTTGTACGCCACCCATAGAGCTTATGGTGACCACATGGCCTTTTGCAGGCATGAACGGAATTAAGCGTCGAGTGAGCTCGGCTACCCCAAAAACATTGGTGCTATAAACGTGTTGAAAGTCTTCAAAAGTAGTATCGGAAAAAGGCTTATTTAAAAGTGTTCCTGCGTTGTTAATCAAAATATCAACATGGGCCCATTCTTTTTTTACAAAGGCTTCTACACGATCATAATCTTCGGATTTACTCAAATCAAAAGATAAGGCTGTGATGTTTTCAAAGTTTAAGTTAGATACAGGTTTTGCATTTCTGGACAGTGCCAAAACATGATAGCCTGCATTGGCAAAAAGATGGACGAGTTCAAATCCAATACCACGGCTTGTTCCTGTAATTATAACTGTTTTAGTTGGTTGCATACATTTGTATTTCTTTGGAATCGGTATTGCAAATTTGCACGATTCCAGGTATTAATTTATTAATTGTTGTCGCCATAAAAACGAAATCTAATTGGTCAATTTCATCATCCACATGATGATAAAAATAAAAATTAGTCAAATCGCAAGAAGAAATGGTATGACTGGGCACTTTAAATTCTTTATAAAACGAATAATTATCAGATCGCTTAAAAAGGTTATACTTTTTAGCAACATCTGAAATGCCAACCATGGTAGAATTAGTATAGGTATTTAATTTACCCCCTAAATTAGACAATTCATATCCTGTTAGAAAAATTTCATAATCACGATCTATAAACGGGACGCCAATCATTTCAAAATTTAGCATGGTATATAGATTAAGGTTTTGTGTTTTTAATTTTTTGGACAACGCTTTAGAACCTAATAATCCTTTTTCTTCTCCTGAAAATAGGGCTACTATAATGGAGCGTTTGTTGGTTCCTAATCGTGCTAAACGATCGGCAATAGCTAATACACTGGCAGTACCAGAAGCATTATCATTAGCACCATTGGCTATGGAATCATTTTGAACTTTGTCCGCTATTCCTATATGGTCATAATGTGCGCCTAGCAACACGATTTCATTTTTTAATTCAGGATCTACACCTTCAATAAACCCAACGACATTAATTCCTTTAAACCGCGTAGATTCGAAGGTGTCAAAATAGGTGTCAAAGTAGGGTTTAATACCGACTTCTATAAATTTTGATCGAATAAATTGCGCCGCCACAAGTTCGCCTTGAGTTGCAGTTTCACGGCCTTTAAGAACGTCAGAACTTAAAAAATCAACACTGGATCGGAGGTCTTGTGGCTTTACTTTTTCAAAGTCTTGTGCGAACGCTATTTGAATAAAGAGGCCAGCTAAAAGTAGGGTTTTGAGTTTCATAGGATGAGGTATATATTAGTTTTAGTAGCTAAGATAGTAAAGTCCGTTCATAACTCTGTTTAGTAGTTTCTTTTTGTGTTAAATTTTAATGTAGAAAGCCCATAAAAAATAGACATTAAAATGATTATAAATAATTCGAACCACAACAAATAATAGGGCCAAATACCAATTATTAAAGGATTATTAGCTTGTGGCGGGGCTGCTAAATACATATAATTTGAGCCTAAATAAAAGTTTAAAGGCATGATGATGATTAACAATATATTCAGAATACCAAAAGATCTAAGAACTGAATATTTGGAAGGTCTGATATTTAAATTTTGAAGCATGTATAAGGGCATCAAAAAGATGAGTACATGTCTTACATAGTATTCTAAGTACGAAAAATCACTGCCATCAAAACCATTCATTTGTGGGGTGAGTACGGACATGATTCCTCCGATAATTCCCGTGTAAAACACAAAATCAAACAGCCCTTGTTTACGTTTCAAAAAAGGCAGAAAAGAACAAATCAGACCGGATATTCCACATAAATGAAACGGCAAATCTGTGACTATATTCCAGTGCCCATTTAGAGCCGTACGCAAGGGTGTGACTATAGATGTGAAAAACAAAACTACTCCCATGAGGTAGGTAACTCTGATATTGTTTTGTCGCGACAAAAAACGACCCAGTATTAACACAAAAATAATGACCACTAAAACAGCGCAATTATTAACGATCCATTCATCGGACATGAATTTAATAGTATAGTTGGGGAACGTTTGATTATTTAAAAGCATCAAGGAGTCAAATATTGGTTAATTATAAATTTAAAAAATAAAGATACATAATAAAAAGATATTAGTATTTTTACAGTCTATCAAAGGGTCATTAACTCAGTTGGTTCAGAGTGTTACCTTGACAGGGTAGAAGTCACTGGTTCGAATCCAGTATGACCCACAAAAAAAGAGGCTGTCTAAAAAGTAGAAAAGCTGTCATTCTGAATTTATTTCAGAATCTCAAAATGTTGAAAACCAATAATTATGAGAAGCTGAAACGAGCATGTCTACCGACAAGCAGGTCCAGCTTAACAAGAAAGACTTTTCAGACTGCCTCTTTTAAATCAACTCCAACACCCGCTCCAAAGCCATCCCTCGAGATCCTTTTATTAAGATGCTGGTATTTGAAATGGTTGTTTTTTCTAGGTATACCTGAAGATCTTCAAAGGTTTCAAAAAACAGAAGTGTTGAGTGCTCTGTTTTGTGTTCAAAAAAATGAGAGCCAACAAAGTAAAATACGCACCCTTTGGTTGATATTGCTTGATTTACGACCTCAAAATGTTCTTTAACGCTAGTGGTTCCCAACTCAAACATATCCCCTAGAACAGCAAGTTTATGCGAGTTTTGAATGCTTTTAAAATTATCCAAAGCAACTTCCATGCTGCTCGGATTGGCATTGTAGGCGTCTAGTAATATTTCATTGGTGTTTTGCTTAATTATTTGCGAGCGGTTATTTGCTGGAACGTAGGCTTCAATTCCTTCTTTGATCTGTAAGGGCGTAAGCTTATAATGAGTTCCAATTGCTAAAGCCGCTGCACAATTATGAACGTTATAGATACCAACAAGGTTGGTGTTAATCGTAATATTTTGGAGTGCTAAACTTAAAAAAGGTTGCGTTGCCGTTAGCTTCACATTTACGGCTGTTTCAAGAGCTTCAGAAAATGTATACGTACGATCATAAGCCCCCACTTGTGCGACTTGTTTAGGGTCATCATAATTTAAAATAATTAAGCCCGAGTTTGTTTTTAAGTAGTCATACAGTTCGCTTTTGGCTTTTACAACGCCTTCTTCTGAACCGAATCCTTCTAAATGGGCTTTTCCAAAATTAGTGATATAACCAATGTTTGGTTGGGCTATTTCGCAAAGCATGGCAATTTCTTTTGCATGATTTGCCCCCATTTCTACGATACCAATTTCGGTAGCTACTGTCATACTGAGAAGCGTTAGAGGCACGCCAATATGATTATTCAAATTGCCGACGGTTGCTACGGTTTTGAAATGTGGTTTTAGTACGGCATGGATCAACTCTTTAGTCGTTGTTTTTCCGTTACTGCCTGTCAAAGCAATTATGGGTAAGCCAAGATGTTTTCTATGAAAATTAGCTAACGCTTGTAAGGTTTCTAAGACGTTATCAACCAAAATAAAGCGTTCATTTGCGGGGCTCACAACCTCATCAATGACAACATATTTTGCGCCGCTTTCAAGAGCTTGATGTGCAAATGTATTCCCATTGAAGTTAACACCTTTTAGAGCAAAAAATAAAGCGTTTTGCTTGATGTTTCGCGTGTCGGTAGATACTCCTGAGGATTCTAAAAACAGTTGATGTAATTGCTCTAATTTCATATCCTAAAAATAACAAAAAAGTCCTAACAATTAAAATTGTTAGGACTTAATAGTATGTAATCTAAAAATTAATTAATTTTTTCGTTTCTTTTTTGAAAGAGATTTAGACCCTACTCTAGACATTGCACATCTAAACCCAATATAGTCTGTTGCCATATCCTCTGGGTAATAACGTCTTTGTGCTGGATCCAACCAATACTCTCTATCTTTCCAAGAGCCCCCTTTATAAACTCTTACTTCATCGTTAATTAGAGATGTTTTAGTATTTGATTTATCATAACTTTTAGAGTCTGCTGAAGCTTTGTGAAGCGGAGAGTTATACATCTTACGAGTTACATCTTCATTTTCAGAATCTCCATCCTCAAAATCATCAAAGAATCGAGAAGATCTTTCATCACCATCTCGGAAGTTAATATTGTTACTTTCACTAAAGTTAGTACGTAAATAGGTTTCGTTTTCGTCTACGGGTACTTGACTAATTTGACCAGGAAGCCCTTTTGCAATGACTTTTCCATTTGAAAGTGTCTCAAATTCAATATCATCAACGCCAATAACTTTAACTGACCCATCATCTCCAATTGCGTTTTTGGTGTATACATTTCCTCTGTAGTACCCAAAATCACTAAATTCATCATCAACTACAGGTCTGTAGACATCTGCAACCCATTCAGCAACATTTCCTGCCATATCGTAGATACCAAAATTGTTTGGCTCATAAGACATCACTTCATTTGTGATGTCTGCGCCATCATCAGACCATCCTGAAATTCCGCCATAGTCCCCTTTACCTTGTTTAAAGTTCGCTAATTGATCTCCTCTAACTTTACGGTCCCCAGATCGGGAATATTGACCATCCCAAGGGTATTTTTTTCGTCCTCTATAGACGTTATAGCTTCTTAGCTCCGTTAATCCCAATGCTGCATATTCCCATTCAGCTTCAGTTGGTAAACGGTATTTTAAGGCTATTGCTCCTGTTTCTCGCGTAGCGTATATGTGGGTTGAATCTTTCTCAATTTTAGACCTTCTTTTGTTAGGGATCGTGATAGAATCATTACCTGCAAATACTTTTGTTGGTGCATTTACGTAGGTGTCAATGTTAAAATTACTGTCTTCAATAGTGTGTGTAATATGGGAATCTTTTTCAAGATAGCCTTCATTTTGTAAACCCATTTCTGCAACACGATCCGATCTCCAGTTTGCAAATTCAACAGCTTGCATCCAACTGACGCCTACCACTGGATAGTCTTTAAAAGCAGGGTGGCGAAGGTAATTTTCAACCATCATTTCACTTAACCCTAAGCGGTTTCTCCATACAAGTGTGTCGGGAACTGCGCCGTTATAAATAGCTTTAAAACCAGGTTTTTCTGGTGGATAAACGCGTTTGATCCAGTCTAAATATTCCAGATACATAATATTCGTAACTTCTGTTTCATCCATGTAAAAGGATTGAACGTGCTGTTGGTTTGGAGAGTTATTCCAGTCGTGCATGACATCGTCTTGCACTTTTCCCATGGTGAAAGTCCCTCCCTCAACAAAGACTAAACCTGGCGCTGTTTCTTGTTCTTTAAAATTTGTGTTGTATTTGAAACCACCTTCTTTGGCGTTGATTTGCCAACCTGTAGCTCTTGAGGAGTTTCCAGAATTTGATGATTTGTTACACCCTACTAAAGATGTAAACAATGCCACTAGCAATAGCGACCTTAGTATTATGATATTTTTCATATTCAACATATAATTGATAAAATGCAATTGAATTCAGTCTCGCAATATAGTAATTATAGATTATAATGCAATGAAAAATCAACGCGATTTAACGTATTTTTTTTGATCGATTTTATTTGATTACTTTGTATAAAAACGTTAAAATTTGTGATTTATTATTGTAATTTTGAAATTAGATTTATTTATCAATAATAATGATCAAAACATTGCGTTTCTCTAGTATGAAAAGTTGGTTACCATGGATTTTATTGGCTTGTTTTTATATTGGTAAATCTCAAACAAAACGTTTTGACATTAATTGGGCAGACTCCATACGTATGAGCACCACCAGTGGTGCGATTGAACTCCCTTCTTTCAGCCCCAAAAATTACAGCTTTTCGGACACTAAGGGTCTTACTTTTTCAGCAGAATGGAATGTAAACGGTCTTATTGATGAAACGTCTGCTGAACTGAAATCTATTGAAAGTATCGAGGTTTCAAATGCAGACCTAAAACAACTCCCGACAGGAACAATCCCAAACACACCACGTTTAAACGTTTCGAACGCCGTTTACAGAAACCGTTCAAAAGGCTATGTAGAAATTAGCCCCATCTTTAATGATAACGGGGTTCTAAAAAAGATTACACGCTTTTCGATTTCATTCCGTCTAAAAGCGCAAAACAGACGTGTTTTTGAGACTGCTTCCCTATCCAGTTCTAAATTAAAATCAGGCGACTGGTATCGATTTGCTGTCGACACAACAGGTGTCCACATTCTAAATAAAAATTTCTTAAACAGTTTGGGGATTAATACTGGAAATTTAAACCCCAGAGCTATTAAAATTTATGGCCATGGTGGCGCTTCGCTTCCGCTAAGAAATTCGAATACAATTTCTAATGACCTAATTGAAAATACTATTCAAGTGGTTGGCGAAGAAGATGGCGTTTTTAATGATAATGACTACATTTTAATGTATGCCATTGGACCTAAAAAATTTAATTCCGAAAACAACTCTCACATCAATCCTTATAGCGATCAAAGTTATTATTACGTAAATATTAGCACTGGTAATGGCGCTAGAATGTCATCTGCTACAGAACCTTCTGGAGTTGCAAATGTTACATTTGATAGCTTTCACAACTATAAATTTATAGAATCTGACACTTACAATATAGCCAAAATGGGACGGCGCTGGTTTGGCCATCGCTTTTATGTCGAAAACGTAAAAATGTTTAGTTTCGATTTTCCTAATTTAATAAGCAGTAGCCCGGTAGCCTTAAATCTGTATACAGCTGCAATATCCGAATCAAATACAAGTATGCAACTGAAAATAAACAATGCACTTGTTAATGATTTTTCGTTTTCAGCTATTGGCTCTAATGTTTTAGCTACAAACGGGGTTTTTAACGAATTTGTCTCTGTTTCCTCGCAGACGCTAAACGTGGAACTCAATTATAACAATAATGGAAACCCGTCGGCGATGGCGTATTTAGATTATATATCTATCGAAGCTGAATGTGCCTTGACTAGTTTAGGAACTCAGTTTGAATTTAAGCATCGTGAAATGGCAACACAGACTGGTATTGGTCAATTTGTAATTTCGAACGCAGCCTCAATAACGCAAGTATGGGATATCAGCAATCCTTATCAAATTCAGGTTTACAACAATGAAAATGCCGATGCACAATTTAGTTTCAAAACTAACTTGGGCAGCTTAAAGACCTACCAAGCTGTCGAGCCCGACTTTTATATTCCAAGAAAAACGGCGACAACACTTATACCAAATCAAGACATTAAAGGCTCCGTTTTTTTAGATGACCAAGGAAGCTTTAAAGATATTGACTACTTAATTATAACCCCTGATTTTTTACGCGCCCAAGCAGAACGGCTTGCTCAAATTAATCGCACACAAAACAATTTGAACGTCAAAGTCTATAGTTTAGAAGCGCTTTACCAAGAATTTAGTTCTGGAATGCAAGACATCTCAGGCATTCGAAATTTTGTGAAATATGTGTATGATAATGCCAGCACACCTTCAAAAAGGCTAAAATATTTATGCCTATTTGGAGATGGATCTTTTGACTATAAAGACCGTGTACGAAACAACACCAATATTGTGCCGCCATGGTATACTGTAAACAGTTTTAGCTTAGTGAGTTCGTTTGTGTCCGATGACTTTTTCGGCATGATGGACGCCAATGAAGGCACCATGGCCAATTCTGATAAACTAGATATTGCGGTGGGGCGAATTTTGGTAGAAAACACCCAACGCGCCAAAGAAATGGTGGACAAAGTAGAGTCCTACTACCAGCCCGAATCCTATGGAAGTTGGCGAAATAATTTCATGTTCGTTTCGGATGACATCGATAAATTAAGTGACAGTATTATTCAAGAAACATCGGAAGAAATTGCTGAAGATGTAAAAGCAGAAAAACCTTTTTTGAATGTTTCAAAAATCCATTCAGATTCATTTGTTCAAGAAACCACCTCAGGTGGGGACCGCTATAGCTTAGTAAATAAAGCTATTTTTGACGCCCTTGAAGTCGGCGCCACTGTAGTCAATTACTTCGGACATGGAGGCGAAAACGGAATCGCATCAGAACGTATTTTTGACATCATTAATGCACAAGAGCTAAACAACCCTACAAAACTAAACTGTTTTGTGACCGTAACTTGTGAGTACACAAAATTTGACAATCCACTACGTGAAACAGCTGGTGAATTTTTGTTTTGGAATAAAAGAGGAGGCGCTATTAGTTTAATTACAACCACACGACGAATTTATGTCAATGTTGGTATTAATTTTAATAAAACCTTAAGCAAATATTTATTATCCTATGGAAGTGATGAAACCATTAGCATAGCCGAAGCACTTAGGCGCACCAAAAATGACCCCATGATTTCCAACGAGCCGCAGCGGCGATTGGTTTTTAATATTGGAGATCCCGCACTAAAACTCCCCATAGCAGATCCTGATATAAGAGTTACAAAAATTAATAACGAAGCTATTACAGCAAATACACAAGTCCTTAAAGCCCTAAGTCCTGCTAAAATTGAAGGTCATGTAGCAAATGCTCAAGGCGCAATTTTAGATACTTACAATGGCATCCTAACGGCTACCATTTATGACAAAGACATCCAACGGTCTACACTAGGAAATGATGGCACCAAAGATTCAAATGACGAATTAATTCTAATGGATTTTGATGTGTTAGGAGAAGTAATTTTCAGAGGGCAAGCGAGTGTGACCAATGGCGAATTTGCATTTGAATTTATTGTCCCCAGAGACATAACCGTTGCTGAAGGCAATGGGAAAATAAGTTTATACTCTAAAGCCAACAATACCCTATCGGACAATAGAGGGTATAATTATGATATTAAAATTGGAGGCGTCAATCTCAATGCTCCAGAAGACAATAGTGGGCCTGGTATTAATTTATTTATGAACGATGAAAACTTTGTTTCTGGCGGCATTACGAACGAAAATCCGACACTTCTAGCAAACCTATATGACGAAAACGGCATTAATACGGCTAGTGGAATTGGCCATGATATTACTGCTATTTTAGACGGCGACGAAACAAATGTTTTCAAACTAAACGACTACTACTCCGCGGCAGTGGATGACTACCAACGGGGTTCTTTAAGCTATCCTTTTAGAGATCTAAGCCCAGGACTACACACCTTAACTCTGAAAGCATGGGATGTTTACAACAATTCGTCTACTCAAGACATTCAGTTTATAGTATTTGATAAAGACGACAGTCTAAAACTCACAAATGTGCTTAATTACCCCAATCCGTTTATAAATTACACAGAATTTTGGTTCAGCCACAATAGTTCGGATGTATTAGACGTTTCTATTCAAATATTTACCATTTCTGGCAAATTGATAAAAACAATTAATGGACAAACCAATACAAATTCTAATACAACGAGTTCGATTTCTCGAGATTTAACTTGGGATGGTACTGATGATTTTGGCAGTAAAATTGGTAAAGGCGTTTATGTCTATAATTTAAAAGTACGTTCAAACAGCACAGGAATGCAAGCAGAAAAAATCGAAAAACTTGTTATCCTATAATATTAATCTATATTTGTTAATTCATAACACCAAGATCAAAATGAATCCATTTAAAAAAATTAACCCACAATTTTCTATAAGCGTTGTATGTATTGCGGCTTTATTTTTAACCAAAGTAGCTGCTCAAACGACTACTGTTATTCCAAAATCTGGCGACACACGAGTAATCACCACTGGAGCACCATTTTTATTAATTGCTACTGATGCACGTGCAGCTGGAATGGGCGATATTGGTGTTGCTACATCTGTTGATACCTATTCACAACAATGGAACCCCTCTAAGTATGCCTTTTCTGAATCAAAATCAGGCTTTGGAATTAGCTACACACCTTATTTAAGTAAATTAGTGAATGATATTTTTTTAGGAAATGTCACCTATTTTAATAGGCTTAACGAACGAAGTGCGTTTGCAGCTAGCCTTAAATATTTCTCATTAGGAGAAATTGAATTACGTGAAGATGAATTTGCAGAACCTGTTATTGTCAAACCAAACGAATTGACTTTAGATGCCTCTTACTCATTACGACTCTCCGATCAGTTTTCGATGGCAGTGGCTTTACGATATATTAGATCTGATTTAAAAATTCAAAGCTTTGACCCTGATGCGAAAGCAGCAAGTTCCTTTGGTGTGGACATTGCCGGGTATTATCAAAGTGAAGAAGAAGCTTACAATGACTTTAATGGGCGCTGGAGAGGTGGTTTTGCCATTCAAAATTTAGGGCCAAAAATTAAATATGACGATGGTGGAAGAGAAAATTTCTTACCAACAAACCTAAGATTAGGTGGTGGATTTGATTTTATTTTTGATCAATACAACAGAGTGAATGTCACCGCTGAAGTCACTAAACTATTAGTGCCAACACCTCCAATTCTTGGAGATGAGTATAATTACACAGACACCAATGACAATGGCGTTTATGACGAGGACGTTGACACTCTTGGTACACTTGTAGCTAGCAATGTAATCATCGAGGGGAAAGATTCAAATGTTGGGTTTTTACCAGGTGTTTTTCAATCCTTTGGCGATTCGCCAGGTGGGTTTAGCGAAGAACTCGATGAATTTACATGGGCCTTAGGCGCAGAATACTTATACCAAGATTCATTTGCACTAAGACTCGGCTATTTTAATGAAAATGAATTCAAAGGTGCGCGGAAATTTTTCGCTATGGGAGCAGGTTTTAAATACAGCACAGTCAACATTGATTTATCTTATTTATTTTCAGCGTCCAAAGTACAGAGCCCTTTAGAAAACACACTTCGTTTCTCTTTATCATTCAATTTGGGTGATGGTGAATACAGCGAATACTAAGCGATAACTGCAATTAAAAAAATAAAAACTATTGCACAAAGCAATAGTTTTTTTGGCTATACCAATTATGAAAAAAATAAAAATTGAAACGAGTTTTGAGTTGTATGACAGTGTTGATGAATTAGCAACACCTATTCAAAATTTGATACAAAAAGCGGCAGAGGCACGTAAAAAAGCCTATGCTCCGTATTCTGAATTTTTTGTTGGTGCGGCCTTAGAGTTAGAAAATGGGGAAATAATCGCTGGAAATAACCAGGAAAATGCCTCCTATCCATCAGGATTATGCGCAGAACGTACTGCTATATATTATGCAGGAGCAGAATTTCCAAATCAAAAAATAATTCGCATGGCAATCGTTGCGGGATCTACACTAAATCCAACAACCAAGCCCATTCCACCATGTGGCGCCTGTAGACAAGCATTATCAGAGTATGAAGTGAAACAAAACACCCCAATGGAATTGTATTTCATGGGGACTTCTGGTCAAATTGCATACTCAAATTCGGTTGAAAATATCCTACCTTGGATCTTTGACAAAACCGTACTATAACGTTTTTTTAAAAAATTAACTCTTACTCTTTTTAGGTTATCATTCAAAGTATTACTTTTGTCTTTACATTAAAAACAATTACTGTAAACGCATGCAGAAGATAACTAAAGAAGTCTACCTCGATTGGTACGAAAATATGATGCTCTGGCGAAAGTTTGAAGACAAACTTGCCGCTGTGTATATCCAACAAAAAGTAAGAGGATTTCTCCACTTATATAATGGTCAAGAAGCTGTCCTTGCAGGCGCTTTACATGCCATGGATTTATCCAAGGATAAAATGATTACAGCCTATCGAAATCACGTACAACCCATTGGAATGGGCGTTGACCCACGTAGAGTAATGGCGGAGCTTTTTGGAAAAGCAACAGGAACATCTCAAGGTTTGGGAGGTTCAATGCATATTTTCTCTAAAGAAAAAGGCTTTTATGGCGGTCATGGAATCGTTGGAGGTCAAATTCCTTTAGGAGCTGGAATGGCGTTTGGAGACAAATACAATGAAACTGGAGCAGTAACGCTTTGTTATTTTGGTGATGGTGCTGCCCGCCAAGGGTCGTTACACGAAACCTTTAACATGGCGATGAACTGGAAACTTCCAGTTGTTTTTGTTTGTGAAAACAATGGCTACGCGATGGGAACTTCTGTAGACAGAACCGCTAACCATTCTGATATCTGGAAATTAGGTTTAGGCTATGAAATGCCTTGTGGCCCTGTGGACGGGATGAATCCGATCAAAGTTGCTGAAGCATTTGACGAAGCTATTCAACGTGCTCGACGCGGCGATGGTCCGACATTCTTAGAAATGAAAACCTACCGATACAGAGGACATTCTATGAGTGATGCACAACACTACAGAACAAAAGACGAAGTTAAAGAATACAAGAAAATTGATCCAATTACACAAGTTATGGATGTTATTCTAAGAGAAGAATATGCAACAGAAGATGATATTAAAGTCATCGACAAGCGTGTGAAAGACCTTGTTGCTGAATGTGAAAAATTCGCTGATGAATCACCATATCCAGAAAAAAGTGTCATGTATGACGTCGTTTACGAACAAGAAGATTATCCATTTTTACAACATAAATTATAAGTTATGGCAATCATAGTTAATATGCCCCGACTAAGCGACACCATGGAGGAAGGAACCGTGGCGAGCTGGTTGAAAAAAGTAGGAGATAAAGTTGAAGAAGGTGACATCCTTGCGGAAATCGAAACCGATAAAGCAACCATGGAATTTGAATCCTTCAATGAAGGGACTTTACTTCATATTGGCGTTCAAGAAGGTGAAACTACAATGGTTGATGCACTTCTTGCTATTATCGGAGATGAAGGCGAAGATATTTCAGCGCTATTAGCAAATCCAACTGCAACCGAAGAACCAACTACAGCTGAAGACTCAACTGAAGACGTTGTGGAAATCGAACCCGTAGCAGAATCAAGCTCAGCAGCTATCCCAGAAGGCGTAATTGTCGTAACCATGCCACGCTTAAGCGATACCATGGAAGAAGGGACAGTCGCAAGCTGGTTGAAAAATGTAGGGGATGCTGTCGAAGAAGGCGATATTTTAGCTGAGATCGAAACGGACAAAGCAACCATGGAATTTGAATCCTTTAACGAAGGTACCTTATTATACATTGGGTTACAAGAAGGTGAATCGGCAAACGTCGATGATCTTTTAGCGATTATTGGCCCTGCGGGAACAGATGTTTCAGCGGTTGCTGCTAACTTTTCTACAGCTGCATCGGTCGCTGCTGAAGTACCACAAGAAGCAACAAAACCTGCCACTCCAGTAGTCAAAGAAACACCAAAAGCAGACGCTGCCCCTGTAGCGACTCCGGTGGCTGTAGCGCCAGTATCTAATACAACAGGACGGTTACATATTTCGCCTTTAGCGCGAAAAATGGCGGATGACAAAGGCATTGCTTTAAACCAATTGGTGGGTAGTGGCGAAAACGGACGCATCATCAAACGCGATGTTGAAAACTTTACACCCGCAGCTGTTAGTTCTGCTGCAGGTACAGCGAAGTTTGTACCGACAGGTCAAGAAGATTTTGAAGAAATCAAGAATTCGCAAATGCGTAAAACCATTGCGAAACGATTGGGCGAATCTAAATTTTCTGCACCTCATTATTACTTGAATGTAGAGTTTGACATGGACAATGCCATGGCATTTAGAGCGCAATACAATACAGTTCCCGATACTAAAATATCATTTAACGATATCATTGTCAAAGCCTGTGCATTGGCCTTACGTTTGCATCCACAAGTAAATTCTCAATGGTTTGCAGACCGCATGAAACTCAATAATCACGTACACGTTGGTGTGGCGGTGGCTGTTGAAGATGGTTTGGTCGTTCCTGTAGTGCGTTTTGCTAATGAGCAAAGCTTGCCACAAATTGGCGCGGCGGTTAGAGATTTTGCTGGACGTGCACGAAACAAAAAATTAACGCCTCAAGAAATGGACGGCAGTACGTTTACCGTGTCTAACTTAGGGATGTTTGGTATTGAAAGTTTCACTTCTATTATCAACCAACCTAATTCAGCGATTTTATCGGTAGGTGCAATTGTTCAAAAACCAGTGGTTAAGAACGGGCAGATTGTGGTAGGAAACACCATCAAATTAACACTAGCTTGCGATCACCGAACGGTAGATGGCGCAACGGGCGCACAATTCTTACAAACCTTAAAAGGCTACGTGGAGAATCCTGTGACGATGTTGGTTTAAGGTAAGGGGTTTTTAAAATCACATACTTTCCAAACAGACTGCCCGAAAAGGCAGTCTGTTTTTTTTTGCATTTATTTGGCAATAACACTACTATTTTTAACTTTACATATCTACTTGTTTAATTATAGAGTGTGTAGACTTGGGATCAATTAGTTAAAGTTTTAACTAATTATAAATATACCTATAGTTAAGCAACACAAAAAGAGGCCGCCCGAAAAGGCAGTCTCTTTTGTTTTAGAAAACTATCAATTTAAAAGAGCTCCTCATTTATATGGGGAGTTTTTAGTTATGAATGGTTCATGTATTAACAAAAAAAATCCACTCAAATGAGTGGATTTTCATGTTCTGTGGGCGCAGAGGGATTCGAACCCCCGACCCCCTGGGTGTAAACCAGGTGCTCTGAACCAACTGAGCTATGCGCCCTAATTATTGGATTGCAAATATAGTCTAGTTTTTCAATTCACAAAAGATTTTTAATAAAAAGTTAAATTATTTCCGCCACCACAAAAGTACTGCCGCCAACATAGATCAAATCGTGGTGGGACGCGCTTTGTTTGGCGGCTTTTAAAGCGTCTTTTACAGACCGATGAAGACTTCCCTCAAAACCATGTTCTGTGAAGATCTGCGCAAGTTGTGGCGCCTCTAGCCCCCTAGGAACATTGGGTTTGCAAAAGTAGTACTGCGCCTGCTTTGGAAACAGTTCTAAAAGGGACGGGATGTCTTTGTCATTCACCATGCCCACCACCACATGCAAGCGTTGAAATTTCTCGGCTAAGAGCTGTTTAAACACCAGACTTAGCCCTTCCCTATTGTGTGCCGTATCGCAAATGAGTGTTGGAAAACTGCCCAAAACCTCCCAACGGCCACGAAGCCCAGTGTTTTCGGTGACTTTTAATAAGCCTTGTCGCACTGCTTTTGTGGGAATTGTAAACGCCCCACTATTTAATATTTCAATAGTTTGTAGTACCGTCCGTACATTATGAATCTGATAGGCACCTTTTAGACTTGTGGGAGGTGTGTTTTCTATGCGTTGATCGGCAAAATAAATCGGTGCCTGTTCTTTAGTGGCTTTGGTTCTAAAAACGACTTCGGTTTCTAACTGTGTTTCACCAATTACGATGGGCGTGTTTGGTTTTATAATCCCTGCCTTCTCCCCTGCAATGGCTTCTAGGGTCGTCCCTAAAAACTGGGTATGATCCAAACCAATATTGGTAATCACCGACACTTCAGGATTTAGGATGTTGGTAGAATCCAAACGCCCGCCAAGCCCGACCTCAACCACTGCAATATCGACCTGTTCTTGTGCAAAATAATCAAATGCCATTCCCACCGACATTTCAAAAAATGACAATGAGTTTGATTCAAAAAAGGATTTATGAGCCGCCACAAAATCCACCACAAAATTTTCGCTGATCATTTCTCCATTAATACGGATGCGTTCGCGGTAGTCTTTTAAATGCGGTGAGGTATATAAACCTACTTTATAGCCAGCTTGTTGCAAGACAGACGCCAACATATGCGCCGTGGAACCTTTGCCGTTGGTGCCGCCGACATGGATCGATTTAAATTTATGTTCTGGATGATTGAGCTGTTTGGCGAGTTTAAGCGTTTGACTTAAATCGGCTTTATAGGCTGATTTCCCCACATTCTGATAGAGAGGTAATTGAGAAAATAGCCATTGCGTGGTTTCTGAATACTTCATTTATTGGCGGACGCTAAAATCGACAATTACAAAACCAATTTGTTTGGCAGGGGCTTTGGAATCTGCAGGCCATTTGTGGGTAAGTGCTGTTTTTTTTGCCGCCTCATACAAACAGATATCGCCAGTCGTACCCCGTTTTCCAGGAATAGCTTTAACCACATTCCCGTTTTGATTCACATGAATTTCAACGACTACTGTCCCTTCTTCGTCACAGTCTGGGATGACTTTCGATTTGGATGGACGCCCACGACCATTCAGTCCATAGCCTACGCCACCATTTCCACTGCCGGGAGATCCAAAATAACTGGACGCATAGGGATCGCCATTCAGTTGACCTTTATCGCCTGGGGTATCATCATCGCCTTCCGATCCGTCGTCTGTTCCGTCGTCTGTTCCGATGCCGCCCATCAGGGCATCTAAATCTTGTTTCTTTTTCGCTTTTATATCGGCCTCTCTTTTGAGACGCTCTTCCTCTGCTTTTGCTTCGGCATCTGCTTGCCGTTTGGCGGTTTCAGCTTCTGCTTTTTTTATAGCAATAGTTTCTAAATCTTCACTAGTCAGCACCTCTTCTGATGCAGCTGGTTCTGTAGACTGCACAGGTGGTGCTGCTTTTTCGGGCTCTACTACAGGTTCTGAAACGGGTGTGGATTCAGAGGCTAACGGTTTTTTTGGTTGCTCCGCTCCACTCCCCGTATCTGAAGTTCCAAAATTAACTGCAACGCCATATTCTAAGGGCGGATCCATATAACCGGGACCGACCACAAATAGCAACAAAAGCAACAATAGCATGATGACGGTAGTCAATCGTGCCGACTGTTTTTGATGTTTGGTTTCAAAGTAGCCCATCTTAGTTCGGATTTACAGCGAGTATGATTTTAAATTTATTGCGGTTGGCAATATCCATGACTTTAACGACATAGTCAACAGGAACGGATTTTTCAGCTCTCAGTACAAGGGTTGGTGCGGTTTCTTTTTGAAGTCGTTGGAGTAATTCCGTTTCTAAATCTTGAACCTCAACTTTGCTTTGATCGATATAAAATGATAAATCTTTTTTAATACTAACGGCAACAGATTTTTTATTTTCTGTTTTTCCACTGGCTGTTGGGAGTAAAATATCAATCGCATTGGTGGTGACCAATGTAGATGCTATCATGAAGAAAATCAATAACAGGAATACAATATCCGTCATGGATGACATATTAAATTCTGGAGTGATTTTATTTCGACCTCTAATATTCATATTAAATAGGTTCGTTGAGAAGATCTAAAAATTCTACCGAATTGGCTTCCATTTGATAGACGACTTTGTTGGTGCGTCCAACTAAATGGTTAAAGGCTATATAGGCGACAATCCCTACGACCAGACCAGCAACTGTGGTGGTCATGGCGGTATACAGCCCGTCGGCTAATAGTTTAATGTCGATTTGACCGCCCGAATTGGCAATTTCAAAAATGGATAAAATCATTCCAATGACAGTTCCTAAAAACCCAATCATGGGTGCTGCACCAGATATAGTAGCGAGTATACTGACGTTTTTTTCCAAGCTATATACTTCTAGTTTTCCTGCGTTTTCAATGGCTGAGTTGATATCTGCTAATGGACGTCCGATTCTAGAAATACCTTTATCAATCAATCGTGATACGGGGGAATCAACTTGCGCACAAACAGCTTTGGCAGCCTCAATTTTTCCGTTGACGACATGATCTTTTATTTGGTTCATGAAATTCGGATCGACTTTAGAAGCTGCTTTTATAGTGAATAGGCGTTCGAAATAAATATACAACGCGACAATAAGTAAGACTGACAATAAAGCGATAATAAGCTGACCTGCTAAGCCTCCACTTTTAATCAATTCTACAATAGATAATGTTTTTTCGACAGATTCTGCATCCAATTGGACGGCGATTTCATCTTGAATACTAGTAGTGCTCATAAGTGTTTAAGTATAGTTTTGTTTTTATAAACGCAAAAAAATGTAATAACGTATCTTTAAAAAAGTGTTCTTGTAAATAAAAAAGTAACTGCTCCTGCTAAAAACCCGACTAGGGCTAACCAGGAAATTTTTTTTAAGTACCAGAAAAAATTAATTTTCTCCATTCCCATGGCCACAACTCCTGCAGCAGATCCAATAATTAGCATGCTTCCCCCTGTTCCTGCAGAATAGGCAATAAAGTGCCAAAGCTGATGATCCATAGGTTCAGAAAACATTCCTAAAGAGGCTGCTACCAAAGGTACATTATCAATAACTGCGGATCCTACCCCTAACAACAACACCACTAAATCGGATATTCCTGTACTCGAAATTTCGGTTCCTAAGGCAGGAGTTGACACTTTCAACCACTCTGCAAAACCAAATAAAACTCCTAAAGATTCCAAAGCTGCTACGGCCATTAAAATCCCTAAGAAAAATAATATACTTGGTAATTCTATTTTTGATAATGCAAGATGTACTGGGCTATGGTGTATTTGTCCTTCAGCGTTTTGTTTGTCTAGATCTTTCAAGCTAAACTTTGAAGAGCTATAAATCTCTGCAAATATCGCAACAACTCCTAACGAAAGCATCATCCCAACATAAGGTGGCAAATGTGTCACCATTTTAAAAATAGGAACAAAAATGATCGCTGCTAATCCTAAATAGAGCATGGTGCCACTAAAACGACCTGCAGGTTCTGGTGTACTAGTATCTAATTCAATACTGCCTTTAAAAACTGATAATTTTGACGCAATAAAGGTCGGTATAATCATACAAACAAGAGAAGGTAAGAGTAGATACCCAAACAAATGTCCGGTGGTTACTTTATTGGCAATCCATAACATTGTAGTGGTGACATCGCCAATTGGTGAAAAAGCACCGCCTGCGTTGGCGGCAATAACAATAAGTCCTGCAAACCAAAGGCGCATTTTTCGGTTATGTATTATTTTTTGGAGTAACGAAATCAGAACAATAGTTGCTGTTAAATTATCAATAATCGCTGATAATATAAACGCTAATATGGCAAAAATCCAGAGTAGTTTTGATTTCTTTTTGGTTTGAATAAAATTCTTTATGGTCGAAAACCCGTTAAAATAGGCAATGATTTCTACAATGGTCATTGCGCCAATTAAAAACACCAGAATTTCTGCAGTTTTCCCTAAGTGATGTAATAAAGTCTCTTCAACAATATGCATTTTTTCGGCATGGCCAAACGCTTCAAAATTGCTAAGAAGGGCATGTTTACTAGAATCAAACCAGGTGTCAAAATTATCAATGCCAAAAGAAATTAACGCCCAACTGATGGCCATCATAACCAGAGCTGGAATTAATTTATCGATTTTTAAACTGTGTTCTAAAGTGATCGCTAAATAGCCGAGGATAAAGACACTAATGATAACTGCTTCCATAAATTTTTATGTTTTTGGGGATTGTTGATCGCTAAATTGATTGAAACAAATATAAAAAACTAAACACGCTTTCTATAGGTTTACTGTTTTTTTTCGGAGAAATAAATAGAACCGCTACTGTGGTTATTTGAGGCGCCTGTGACGGATTGTAAACAATTGGGTTCATTTCGTAATTTGAGTACACCCAAAAACCCAAAAATTAAGGCTTCTTTGAATTCGATTACCATAACATTCGCTAGCTGTAAATCTTGCCCGTAAAGCGCTGAAATACGCTGCATCAAAAAAGCATTAAAGACACCGCCACCAGTGATCAATCCTTTTTGTAATTGATGGGATTTTAATACTAGAGAGAGTTGAATTGCACAATGTTCGACAACAGTCCTTAAAATTGTTTCAACATCAAGTTCGAAGGCCTCTATAATTGGAAAAACATCACTTTTCACCCACTCTATTCCTAAGGATTTTGGCGGTGGTAACCTGTAAAACTCTAGGGCATTCAAGGCTTCTAGCAAGGGCCCATAGACAGTTCCTTTTGAGGCAATTTGACCTTCGGAATCATAGGCAATTCCCAAAGATTGTACATAGTGGTTTAAGACAATATTCACGGGGCAGACGTCAAAAGCGATCCGCTGATTTTTCTGCTCAAAAGAGATGTTGGCAAAGCCTCCTAAATTTAGGCAATAGTCGTATTCCGAAAACAGCAGCGCATCGCCGATAGGAACCAAAGGTGCACCTTGTCCTCCTAGTGCTACATCTTGAGTTCGGAAATCACACACTACGGTTTGGTTGATATAAGTTGCTAAGTCGGGTAAATTACCAATTTGAAGCGTTTTCCCTAAGTCGGGTTGATGAAAAACCGTGTGTCCATGACTGGAAACTGCGTCAATAAATGTAGCGCTATGATCATCAATAAACGGCTGAATAGTATCGGCTAATAGCTTGGTGTAATCTGCGTTTAAAACTTCTAAATATTGAGGAGACAGATCCAATGCTGTCCGTAAACGCTGTTGCCAGTTTTTAGAATAGGGGACTGTTTTAGCAGCTATGATTTGAAACTGCCAAGAGTGATCAAGCTCAAAACGAGCGAGGCACAAATCGATTCCGTCAAGTGAGGTTCCTGACATGACGCCTAGAACAGTGTAGTGTAATTTATTTTTAAAGTTTGATTTGGTCATAGTTATTTTTACATCTATTTACTATGCACGCATAGTAAATTTTTTATATATTTGAAAAACAAAATATTAAGTTATGAATTTCTCTTTCTCAGAAGAACATCTAATGGTTCGCGATGCTGCTCGTGATTTTGCACAAACTGAATTGCTTCCAGGGGTTATTAAACGTGATGAACTCCAAGAATTTCCCGACAATTTAGTAAAAAAAATGGGAGCACTAGGCTTTATGGGTATTATGGTGGATCCCAAATATGGTGGTAGTGGTATGGACACCATATCGTATGTACTGATTATGGAGGAGCTTTCAAAAATAGATGCGTCTGCTTCTGTGATTGTTTCGGTTAATAATTCATTGGTATGCTATGGTATTGAAGCTTATTGTACAGATGCACAGAAAGAAAAGTATTTGCCCAAATTAGCTACTGGCGAACACATCGGAGCTTTTTGTTTAAGCGAACCTGAAGCGGGTAGTGACGCCACATCCCAACAAACGACGGCTCTGGATAAAGGGGATCATTATGTGATTAATGGTACTAAAAACTGGATTACTAATGGCGGACGTGCCGATGTATATATTGTGATTGCACAAACAGACCGCAGTAAAGGCTCAAAAGGGATCAATGCCTTTATAATTGAAAAAGGTATGGCTGGTTTCGAAATTGGTCCAAAAGAAGACAAACTCGGCATTCGCGGAAGCGACACGCATACGCTACAGTTTAATGATGTTAAAGTCCCTAAAGAAAACCGTATCGGCGCGGATGGATTTGGATTTAAATTTGCAATGAAAACACTTTCTGGTGGACGTATTGGTATTGCGGCACAAGCGTTAGGAATTGCTTCTGGCGCCTATGAATTAGCTTTGGCCTACTCCAAACAGCGCAAAGCATTTGGCACCGAAATTTGTAACCACCAAGCGATTGCATTTAAATTGGCGGATATGGCGACTGATATTGAAGCCGCACGTCACATGGTAATGAAAGCCGCTTGGGATAAAGATCAAGGGGTTTCGTATGATACGTCTAGTGCAATGGCCAAACTATTTGCTTCGAGAATTGCTATGGAACATACGGTTGAAGCGGTACAGATTCACGGCGGAAATGGCTTTGTGAAAGACTATCACGTGGAACGTTTGATGCGCGATGCTAAAATTACACAAATTTATGAAGGGACTTCCGAAATTCAAAAAATGGTGATTTCGCGTGCAGTGCTGAAAGGATAATTTAAAAATTAGTGTACCAATTTAAACGTATTGCCTTTTTTTTGTTATATTTAGAATTGAATTAAGACCCCAAGCGTTTTTCTTCACAACCAATTTATTTTTAAGTCTGTTTAAGTTTTACCCTTAAAGCACATTTTTTTTTAAAACTAAATGTGACTCTTGTGGCGGAGCTATGTCTAGAAGAAGATTTCTAGCACACCAAAAAAACCACGCTTTCTGCAGAGAGAAATTAAGTGAATTTATTTTTGTGTTTGCTGTCTTTATATTTAATCGCCAAATTTTCAATCGAAAATAATTGTGTAAATAATAAAAATTAAGATATATACACATCAAAAAACTAATCGTTTCAGTGATACTAGGCGGCTCAACACTTGGACTTATCTCTTGTGATCGATTTAACTGTACAATTGAAAATTATTGACCAATCAAAACTGGCGTATTGGCTTCAAAAATACGAGATTCACGATGGGAAAGAATCCATACCCTTTTACATACAAGGCGACGGATTATGTACAGTTCTCCACTTAACTATGAACCATTAGGAAAAACTAGAAATGCTCAGAGCAAAAAAAGGTGTTACGTATCAAGGTGCAGAATTCACGAACTTATCCTTTGAAATTATTAAAGATAAATTATCAACAGATTTTATCTATAAAATATTTAATAGAATATTGGATTAAAAAAAGCTTATAACTAGAGGTCTGAGTTAAAAAATAACTACTTTGTGCTAAAACGAAGTAAAGTGTCTTTTTCAAACACATAACCTAATCTATTTACCATTAGTTGCTTACGCTAAAAAAACTAACCCTAAAACAAATACCTTATGAAAACGTTAATTCTAAAATCGCTTCTCATTCTTTGTGTTATTTCGATATCTATGTCTTGTGCAGAAAAAAATAAAAATGGATATACAGAAATTGAAGTTGCTACAGAATCAAAAAAAGTCAATGCTTTTTTTCAGAAAAGTTTTGACGAAAGTGTGGATATGTATCCTGAATTTCAAACACGACTTGGAATAAAAAAAGAATATGGAAAATTGAATGATAATTCGTTTGCTTTCTTAGAGAAAACTCACGAAATCAATAAAAAAGAACTTGCATGGTTAACGGATTCTGTAAATGTAAAGGCGCTTTCTAAGGAGGCGTTATTGAGTTATAAATTATTTAAACAAACTCTAGAAAACAACATTGAGGATTATAAATACAGGCTGCATGATTATCCTGTAAATCAAATGTTTGGTGCACAGTCTGGAAAACCGGCGTTTATGATAAACATGCACCGCATTGATAATACTAAAGATGCGGAAGATTATGTGTCGCGGCTTAATGGTTTTAACAGTTTTTTTTCGCAGTTGGTAGAAAATTTAAAAGCGCGTGAAGCAATAGGTATTATACCTCCAAAATTTGTTTTTGATAAAGTGATCGAAGATTCTGAAAACATTTTAGTAGGTCAACCTTTTGATTCTACGGATCAGAAAAGTACGCTATTAAATGATTTTCTAGAAAAAATAGACACATTAGATATCGCTTCGGACACCAAATCTAATTTAGAAACACTCGCCAGACACGCGCTATTAACCTCAGTAAAACCCGCATATTTGAATCTGATTTCTTTTATGAAAGTACAAAAAGAAAGGGCCACCTCCGACCATGGCGCATGGAAATTTCCTGAAGGCGAAGCCTTTTTTAACACTGCCCTTAAACGAACCACGACAACCAATTTAACCGCCAATGAAATTCATGAAATTGGATTGAATGAAGTGGCTAGAATTCATGGCGAAATGGATGTTATTCGCAACACTGTTGGTTTTGAAGGCACTTTACAAGACTTTTTTCAGTTTATGAAAACCGATAAACAATTCTATTATACGGCAGACAAACAAGGAAAAGACGCTTATCTAAAAGAAGCTGTTCATTTAATAGACAGTATGAAAACGCGTCTAGATGAACTCTTTATAACCAAACCAAAAGCAGATATCAAAGTGAAAGCCGTAGAATCGTTTAGAGAAAAATCGGCAGGGAAAGCCTTTTACAATCGTCCTGCAGCAGATGGTTCAAGACCTGGAATTTATTATGCAAACTTATATGACATGGAATCTATGCCGAGTTATCAAATGGAAGCGTTGGCCTATCACGAAGGTATTCCAGGGCATCATATGCAGTTGGCAATTCAACAAGAATTAGAAGATGTTCCAATGTTTAGAAAATATGGCGGCTACACAGCCTATACCGAAGGTTGGGGCTTATACTCCGAATTCATACCCAAAGAAATGGGGTTCTATGCCGATCCTTATTCAGATTTTGGGCGTTTGGCTATGGAATTATGGCGTGCATGTAGACTGGTCGTAGACACAGGTATACACAGCAAAAAATGGACTCGTGAAGAGGGTATAAAGTATTATACCTACAACACACCCAATGCTGAATTGGATGCTATTAAAATGGTCGAAAGACATATTGTAATGCCAGGACAAGCCACGGCTTATAAAATTGGTATGATGAAAATTTTAGAGTTACGTGAAAAAGCGAAAAACGCCTTAGGCGACTCCTTTGATCTTAGAGAATTTCACGAAGTTGTTATCGCTCAAGGGGCCATTCCTTTAAATGTTTTAGAAGATTTTGTAGATGCCTATATTTCTTCAAAAAATTAGGCACTAATTAACTATTGTAGTTCTAAATTATATTCTAAGTTTACAAATTCTAATCATAAAACTTATGGCGAGTAGCGCTAAGCTACACCATGATGATGTAACTCTTAAATATGCAAATGCCCTCAAGATGAACGAAAGAAAAACAACTAATATACTGTTATTAATAATTGCATTACCCGTGATTTTTTATGTGCTAAATCTATTGTCTTTTATTTTTATTCCGCTAGTGTTTTCTATGTTTATCGCATTGTTGTTTTGGCCTTTAGTACGTTGGTTAAGAAAGAAAAAAACTCCTAAAACAATTAGTATTTTAATCGTTATTCTGATTATTGGCGGATTTATTAAACTCACAGGCGAAGTCATTCATCTTTCAAGTAAAGAGATTTTAGCATCCGAAACTAATTTGGTGGAAAATGTAGAATCAAAATTAGAAAACTTAATATATGCTATAGAAAATTACTTTGGCATTGAACGGATAGACGACAAAAGCATTATTCTTCATTATTTAGAGGCTATTGATTTAACGAAGACTTTTGGCTCTACAATTGATTTAGTCGGTAACACGCTTACCATGACTTTAATGACCTTTTTCTTTGCGATTTTATTGCTATCAGAGTCGTTAAATTTTCAAAAGATATTAAACAAGGTTGTGATTCACCAACAGTTTTCATCCATTAAAGTTTTTATGCGTATTGAAAAAGATTTAATCACATTCATTAAAGTAAAGTTTGTTGTTAGTTTTTTCACAGGATTAGGGTTTACGCTTGCCTGCTATTTCTTTGACGTCAGTTTCCCTATTTTTTGGGGATTATTTGCGTTTGTAATTAACTATGTTCAAATGATCGGTTCTGTAATTTCTGTTTTACTGTTATCACTATTTGCAATTGTAGAATTAGATGTCACCGGCGTCTTATTGTTTTTTATACTTACAATAGCTCTTGTACAAGTCGTTATGGGCGCCATCTTAGAACCTATTTTTATGGGGAAATCTTTTTCAATTAATGTCATTACTATTTTAGTAATGCTCATGTTTTGGGGATTCATTTGGGGAATTCCTGGCTTGATTCTCGCCATACCTATTACCGTATTTATCAAAATAATACTGGAACAGTTTCCAAAAACCAAGGTCGTTGCTAATTTAATGTCTGGTTCAGAATTAATGGTATTTAAAGGGACTAACAAAAAATAAGAACATAACAATAATATATTTGAATACGCAATACACTACATTAACAAAATGAAAAAAATAAATTTTATAATTGGGTTTCTATACATCATTTTAGTGTCTACATGCAGTAACTCCGAAAACGAGACCCCCTCTATTGAACCAAACGTAGACGTAACTAAACCTAATATTTTATTAATTATTGCCGACGACATGAGCAAAGATGCTACATCTGGGTTTTCTGAAGGGGTTATAAAACCAAATACACCTCATATTAATAGCCTCAAGAACACGGGTATCTCATTTAATAATTTTTGGGTATATCCAACATGTTCGCCTACAAGAGCTTCTATTATTACGGGGAAATATGGGTTTCGTACAAATGTAAATTGGGCGGGTGACGTACTCAGTTCATCTGAAACCATCCTACAAAGTTATATCAATCAACAAACTAATAATGCTTATGACACCACTCTTGTTGGGAAATGGCATTTATCGGGTAGTGGGAACACCATTAGCAACCCTGAAACATTGGGAATAGATTATTATGCGGGCTTATATGGCGGTGGCGTACAAAACTATGAACAATGGCAGCTTACAGAAGATGGAGCAGTCACAACTCAAACGCAATACATTACCGAAAAGTTTACTGATTTGGCAATTGACAGAATTGAATCTCAAGACAACCCTTGGTTTTTATGGTTGGCATATAACGCTCCACATACACCTTTTCATGCGCCCCCATCGAACATGCATTCACAAGGGAATTTACCTGAATATACCGCCGGCATGGACGCATTGCCTTATTATTTGGCGGCAATAGAAGCCATGGATTTTCAAATTGGACGACTCCTAGAAAGCATTCCTGAGGACGAAAGAGCGAATACAATCATCATTTTCATGGGCGATAATGGCACTCCAAATCAAGTCGCACAATCGCCTTATAGTAATTCTACAGTAAAAGGGTCTATATATCAAGGCGGCATCAACACCCCCTTGTTTGTTTCAGGACATGGTGTCACAAGAAGTGGGCAGGAAGATGATAATTTAATAAATAGCACTGACTTGTTTGCCACAATTGCTCAAATAGCTGGAAGTGCAACTTCAGAAATACATGACAGTAAGAGTTTTCAGTCGCTCTTTACAGAATCATTAAACATTCGTGACTTTCAATATTCAGAATTAAATAATGGCGCCAATCATAGATGGGCGCTAAGCAATGGCACCTATAAATTATTTGTAGATGCGAATGGTAATCAAGAACTATACAATCTGATATCAGATCCCTACGAAAACACCAATCTACTGTTAGAAACTTTGAATACGACCCAGCAAACTGCAGTGACTGAATTGGAAAACGAATTATTGGAAATTAGACAATAGGCTTAGTTGTTCCAGAACTACGAAAAGAAATAAAGCGACTATTGTTATAAATCCAAACTATAACGTCATAAAATATTCACTAAAAAATTCTATCACAAAACTCTACATAACGGGTTTTAAAATAGAGTGGATTAACGTATCTTGCCTACCTATTTGAAGATGAAACTTATGGGAGTTAATAAACTGTTTAATTATATTAAGGATGTTCTTGAAAACCAGCCAAAAAACTGGCTGAATTTAACCACACATCGTCTGGATATTTATGATGAAAAAATGGCTAAACGCCAATTTTTAGAACAGTTCGAAACTTTATTTAATACCAATAATTCAGACGCCTCTGCGCTAAACAATCTCCCTACTGCTTACGACTACATTCGATTAGGACATCCTTTATCTTGTGTGTTGGAATGGACTGTTGCTAAACTGCAGCAGCTAAACTCCGAGAATGTCATCAGTTTTTCATCAGGTACTGCTCCTGTTTTAGCCATCCTGAGAACAAATTTATTAGACCACAAAAACACTAAAATTCTATACACAGGGGAATTACCTGATTTTTTTGATGCTGAAGTATTAAAGTCTGTTTATGGTTATCATTTTGTGTTAGAAAAAATAGAGACCACCGCAAGCATTTCTGCGTTTGATGGGAGTACCATTTTTATTTCTCAACACGCCGAATTCGACAACATTGATCTTAATTCAAACATCGACTTTTTGGTCAATTTTCAACCACAGTTTGGAAGTGTTTTGTTAGTAAACGGCGCTCAAAATAGCGCTTATATTTCAGAGATTCAGCATGTCAGAAGACGAGAAACCATTGCAATGACTCCTGACAATTGTCTTGCGGTTTTGAAAGCTATTACAAAGCTACCATCTTCAGAAAAGAACAGTAATCTCGAAATACACAAAACAACAGTTTTAGATGCCATTGCAACCGTTACGAACTCGTCGACAAAAGCGGTTATTGGTTCGAGTGGGTTGTCCATCCAATATGCGATTATGATGGGGCTTATTCATGATGCTCAAGAAAACCATAAAGGAAAAGATATCAAATTTATCGTCCCACCTAATTGTTATGGTGGCACTAACGATCAGGCAAGACGTGTTGCTGCTTGTATTGATAATGTGACTGTTGTGGATTTACCTGTTGATGGTGGTAACGACATGGTGCGTAGTATTGATACTATTTTGACTCAAATTGCTGCCGAAGATGCAGTTCCTTATATTATCGCTGAAATCCCAACAAATCCGCGTGTTGAAGTTCCAGATTTGGTACAATTAAAGGCTGTTTTAAGTGAAGTGCGTCTCACTTCAACTGGAGCAACTGCAATCGATCCTGTTTTTATATTAGATCAAACTTTTTGTCCAAATGTGCACTTTTTAGGAGATGGCGCTATACTTTCTTCGGTGCGAACCATTTCGTATGTAAGTGGGTCAAAATTTCCAAGCGGTGGACGCTGTACTGCTGGCTACTGTGTAGGAAATACAAAAACAGATGCTTTGATGGATAAAGTCGAATTACATCTCCAACTGTGCGACAACGAGGCAACGCCGCTTCAAATAGAAGTTTTGGCTACACAAATGCCTTCTATGAATCAACGTATCCGTGAAGCCTATCAAAACACACGAGGATTTGTGAACTACATACACAAAACCTTACCGACAGCGAAAATTAATTTTGTTTCAGAAGCGTTAGCACATCAAGGGTTTACGCCTTCTGTATTTTCACTAGACCTTCCCACCAAAGGGAATACGACTGAAGAAAAAGAAGCCTACAAAAGAGCTTTGAATCTTAAATTAATCCATTTAATGATTACAGAAATCCCAAAAGAGAGCAAATTTTGTGTGAGTTATGGACAGCTCAATGGGTGTTATTGGACCATCCCCGCAACTTCTACACAAGGGACTACCAAAGAAGGTGATAAGGATTATATTGTGCGTGTATCCATGTCTCCAAATTTGGATCTTGAGCGTCATAAAAACGTCTTTTTACAATTTGTTGGTGAGATTTAAGGCTTAGAAGTTAACGCCTTTTCATTCTATAAATTATAACGTATTTATTTTTCGGAATTCGGCCTGATTATTGCGCGGTAAAAACAAATATTCTTAGTGTATCTAAAATATACACTATTTAATTCCTATCATAGAACCAAAAACACATGATGTCATGAAAAAAAACGCCCTTAAAACACTATCTCTCGTATGCATTGTCACCCTTATGTCTTGCGTACAAAACAAGAAACCTACTGAAAATAAAATCGTAGAAAAATCCGTAGAAACGGTAAACAGTGTCAAACAAGCGCCTCATAATTATGGCGGATGGTATTGCCCTGATAATTTAAATGGATTTCCTGCTGTTGACCTTCTGAACTGGAAAAACGTACCTGTTGTGAATGGACGGTTAGCAACAAAAGAAGAGACTCAAAACGGAACCTCTTTAATTTTTGTGGATACTGCAAATTATCCAGATGCTAGACCCTTAGATATTGAAATGCCTAAATTGGGTAGATTCTATAATTCATCTACAAAAAAAGACGAACTTATTATTATCATACAAGCTGTAAAAATCTCAACGGATGCTGTCGTAGGATTTAGATATCTGAACGGAGGAAATGGAAGTGCACGCTTAAACGAAGTCACGTTACTTTCAGAAAATGAGATTGACCATTTATCGCCTCACCGTTTTGTTGTGCAAAACATCACTATAAACGCAGCGCCAAGTGCGATTTGGAAAATACTCACAAAACCCGAATATTACAAAACACTTCAAGCTGTCTTTGATCCCGAAGGGGTACTTATACAGGACTTAACAGCCTCAAAAGTTAATTTTAAATACCGTAATGGCGGCGCTATTACATCTGAGTTTGCAGCAAACCTGTATGGTAACCAATATATTCAAATTGACTCTAAGTTAGAGGGTGCTCACTATGTTGAAAAATTCCTTCTTTTAGAGAATACAGAGACCAAAACCACAGAGTTAAAAATTGTGTGTGGACCGTATTTTAAAAATGATTTTGAATCTCAAAAAAAAATATTACATAGCTGGGGGGAAAAAGTTAAAGCACTGAGCGAGGGAAAATAGCTTTTGAAGAGTTAAAAATAAACATCCATAACCCATTAGAAATAATTACGTAATTTAGTACTTCATAAAACTACCAATGCAAATATGAAACTAAACTTATTGTCATGTGATGCGCAACGCCCAGATCGAAGATCCATTTCTAAATGTATTGTCGAAATTTCATCTAACATTGAGGGTTCACTAGCGAATGAACTTACCGACATCCTTCTAGAGGGAGACGCCGTTGATATTGAGGTAAATGATAAAAATTCTGGTTCCGCTTTAAGAGCATTGCGAAAACTAAGTATTGACTACGAAATCATAGACTAAACTTTATTTTCTACAATTACAATTGCTCTGAACAGTTGTAAATTGATGTATTGGACTTTGGCCTGTTTTTTGCAATTTGTGCCCTGTATCAATCTCTTTATTATAAAACCTAACCCCCAAACCTACTTACTACGCTTATGATTTTAATTATTCTTTTTTTAGCTGCTTGTTTTCTAGCTTATACTAATGGTGCAAATGACAATTTTAAAGGGGTAGCAACGCTGTTCGGCAGCGGAACGACCAATTACAAAAGAGCTATTACTTGGGCCACCACCACCACATTTGCTGAATCAATAGCCGCTATTTTTTTAGCCAGCACACTTGTAAAAAATTTTTCTGGTAAAGGTTTAGTGCCTGACACGTTAATTCAATCGCCAGCGTTTGCGATTTCAATAGCGATTGGTGCAGCTTTAACTGTTTTTTTAGCTACTAAAATTGGAATGCCTATATCTACAACCCATAGTTTGGTAGGAGCCTTATTTGGTAGTGGAGTTGTTGCTGTTGGCGCTAACTTTAATTTCGCGAAATTAGGGAGCACGTTTTTAATGCCTTTAATAGTCAGTCCACTTATGGCAGCCATTATAAGTTTATTAGTCTATCTAATTTTTCGAAAAGCTAGAATGGCAATGGGTCTCACCAAACAGAGCTATATTTATCTAGGCTCGGAG